>Ga0209254_10005500_pt1 | contig 11652 bp, 11 predicted proteins | sample FrelakmetDIP11DI_FD_187148 | JGI IMG/M metagenome (GOLD analysis project Ga0209254, IMG submission 187148) | Freshwater lake sediment microbial communities from the University of Notre Dame, USA, for methane emissions studies - DIP11 DI (SPAdes)... | ecosystem: Environmental > Aquatic >... | reverse complement strand
CGCATGAGCACAGCGCCCGAAAACCGTCTCCCGGCCGAGCTGGAATCGATTCCCGCCTGGCGCAAGAGCCGCGGGGACTACCCTCGCAGCGGCTGCCATTTCGACCTGTGTCTGGACGCCGATCAGCTCCTGCCGGCCGTGCGGCTGCTGTTCACGCACGGCTACTTTATCGAGGACATCGCCGGCGTCGACGTGCAGGAAGGGATCATGCTGGTCTACCACTTCGACCGCTACGACGCGGCCCAGCGCGTGGCGCTGCGCCTGACGGTCCCGCATGCGGCCAAGAAGGCCCCGTCCATTTCCGCGATCTTCAGCGGAGCGGACTGGCACGAACGGGAGTGCTTCGATTTTTTCGGCGTGGAGTTCGAAAACCATCCCGGCCTCAAGCCCCTGCTGCTTCCCGACGATCTCGACCTGCACCCCCTGATCAAGGAGAAGGACCGGCGATCGCTTTACGCCCTGTTGCCCCTGGCGCGGGCTGTGGACACACGGGGATGAAACCCAGCGCCGCCAGCGATTCGTGAAGACCCGCTGATGAGAACGGCCTGAAGGAGCCCAGAATGACCCAATACTCCGTCATCCAGGACATGGACCGCTGCATCGGTTGCCTGAGCTGCGAGGTTTACTGCAAGGAGAACAAGCAGTTGCCGGAGGGACCGCGCCTCTGTCAGATCGTCATTTTCGGCCGCCGCGTGGTCCGCGGACTGCCGCGCGACGCCTACGTCTACATGGGCTGCTTTCACTGCCAGAACGCGGCCTGCGTGGCCGCCTGCCCCACGCGCGCCATGAAGAAGCGGGAGTCGGACGGCATCGTCTATGTGGAGGCCGACCTCTGCGTGGGCTGCAAGGCCTGCCTGGTGGCCTGCCCCTGGGGGGCGGCGCAGTGGGACCCCCAAAGCGAAAAAGCCGTCAAATGCGACCTGTGCAAGGACCGCATGGACCAGGGCCTGAAGCCCGTCTGCGTCACGGTCTGCACCACCCAATGCCTGAGCCTTAAAGAGATCGAAGAGCCGCCTCAGCGCGGACCGCGCTGAACTCACCGCGTCGCGACCTCCCGCACGGCACCCCGGCAGGAGCTCGCGACGTGTCAAACCGGAGGATGGAATGCCCGAATCGGAAGCGATCTGCTGCGAAGAGCCCGAAGTGGACTTCGTCGTGCTGGACCGGATCATCCGCGAGGAGTTCGGCGGCCGGCGCGAAGCCATGATCATGATGATGCAGACCATTCAGCGGCGTTATCGCTATCTGCCCGAGCCGGCCCTGTACTACCTGTCCCAGGTCCTCGGCGTGCCGCTGACCAAGATCTTCGAGGTGGCCACGTTTTATGCCTCCTTCAGCCTGGTGCCCAAGGGCAAGCACCTCCTGCACGTCTGCACGGGCACGGCCTGCCACCTCAAGGGCAGCGGCGGCATGGTCCGGCACGTCGCCGCCAAGCTGGGCATCGCGCCCGGAGGAACCACGCCGGACATGAAATTCACCCTTGAGACCGTGAACTGCCTGGGCGCCTGCGCCGTTTCGCCGGTCGTGGTCTACGACGACAAGTACTATCCCCAGGCGAACGTGGGCCAGCTCAACGAATTCATCGAAAAAGCCAACGCCGAATAGCGGAGAACTTGCATGGCCACCGCAATCAGCACCGTACCCGACCTCGCCTGGACGAAGAAAATCTCCAGCCCGCATGAGCTCGCCGAGTACCGCCAGGCGCTCACCGCGAGCATGGACCCCGACGCGCCCTGCATCCGGGTCTGCTGCGGGACCGGCTGCAAGGCCGTCGGAAGCCTCGATGTCCTGGAAGCGATGCGAACGGCCGTGGCCGCGGCCGGGATCGACGTCAAGGTGATGCCCGAGGTCAAGCGCACCGGCTGCCACGGGTTCTGCTCCCGCGGCCCGCTGCTCACCGTTCAGCCCCAGGGGTTGTTCTACCAGCGCATCAAGCCCGAGGATGCGGCTGAAATCGTCCAGAAGACGATCGTGGGCGGCGAGGTGCTCCCGCGCTTTCTCTACAAGCCCCCGGGCGCCAAGGAGGCCCTCGCCAAGGTCGGCGACATCCCCTTCTTTGCCAAGCAGACCAAGGTGGTGCTCAAGCGCGTCGGCCGCATCGACCCCTTCGACATCCGCGACGCCATCGCCGACGGCGCCTACGAGGGGCTGGCCAAAGTCCTGGCCGGAATGACGCCCCATCAGGTCATCGAGGAAATCAAGAGCTCCCGGCTGAGGGGCCGGGGCGGAGCGGGGTTTCCGACCGGCATCAAGTGGGAGTCCTGCGCCGCTCAGCCGGGCCGCCATTATGTCATCTGCAACGGCGACGAGGGCGACCCCGGCGCCTTCATGGACGCCTCCGTCATGGAAGGCGACCCGCATGCGGTGCTCGAGGGCATGGCCATCGCGGCCTACGCCATGGGCTCCGACCGCGGCTTCCTTTACGTGCGCATGGAATACCCGCTGGCGGTCCAGACCCTCGCCGCCGCCATCCGCCAGGCCGAAGACCTCGGGCTGCTCGGCCGGAACATCATGGGTACCGACTTCAGTTTCCGGACCTCCGTTTCAACCGGCGCCGGCGCCTTTGTCTGCGGAGAATCTTCCGCCCTGATGTCCTCCCTGGAGGGCAAGGTCGGCCGGCCGCGGGCGAAGTACATCCGCTCCACCGAGAAGGGCTTCCGCGACAGCCCTTCCAACCTGAACAACGTCGAGACCTACGCGAACGTGCCCGAGATCATCCTGCGCGGCGGCCAGTGGTACACTTCCTACGGCACCGAGCGCTCCGCCGGCACCAAGGTTTTCTCGCTCACCGGCAACGTCCACAACGTGGGACTGGTGGAGGTGCCGATGGGCACCTCGCTGCGCGAGATCGTCTTCGGCATCGGCGGCGGCATTCCCAACAAGAAGGAGCTGAAGGCGGTCCAGACCGGCGGTCCTTCCGGCGGCTGCATCCCCATCCCGAAAAAGTTCCTCGACATCAACGTGGGCTTCGGCAAGCTGGCCGAGATCGGCTCCATGATGGGTTCGGGCGGCATGATCGTGATGGACGAGAACACCTGCATGGTGGAAGTCTCGCGCTACTTCATCAATTTTCTGGTGGAGGAGTCCTGCGGTCAGTGCACGCCCTGCCGGGAGGGGCTGACCCGCATGCGCGAAACCCTCAGCCGGATCACCGAGGGCGAGGGCCGCGAGGGGGACATCGAGATGCTCGAAGAGATCGGGCAGTTCACCAACAGCTTCTCGCTCTGCGGCCTGGGCACCTCGGCCGCCAACCCGGTCCTGTCCACCATCAAGTACTTCCGCGAGGAATACGAAGCCCATATCCGGGACAAGAAGTGCCCGGCCGGCGTGTGCAAGCCGCTGTATTACTACGAAATCGACCCCGAAAAATGCACGGGCTGCGGCGTGTGCCGCAAGCGCTGCCCGGCCGCGGCCATCGAAGGCGAGAAGAAAAAGCCGCACACCATCCACCAGGAACTGTGCATCAAGTGCATGGAGTGTTACAAAAACTGCAAGTTCGACAGCATCAAGATCCTGTGACCGGCTGCCCCGGGCGGCGGGTGTGAGATCCGAGGGACTTAACGCATGAAGATCGTCATGGACGGAAAAGAGGTTGCCGCCGAGCGCGGCCAGACCATCGTGGAGGTGGCCCGCCGCAACGGCGTCTACATCCCGACGCTCTGCCACGTCCCGGCGCTGGAGCCGGCGGCCATGTGCCGGGTGTGCACCGTGGAGCTGGCCGAGGGCCGCCGTTCGCGCCTGGTGACCGCCTGCAACTACCCGCTGCGCGGCGATGCCGAGATCCACACCGACACCCCCTTGCTGCGGCAGAACCGCAAGGTGCTCATCGAACTGCTCGCCTCGCGCTGCCCGGGATCCGAAACCCTGAAGGAGTTGGCCGAACGCTACGGCGCGAACCTGAATCGCTTTCCGGGCGAAGACAAACAGTGCATCATGTGCGGCCTGTGCGCGCGCGTCTGCGAACGCGTGGGCGGCAACGTGCTCGCTCTCTGCGGCCGCGGGGTCGAGATCCGGGTGGACACCTCCTTCGGCCGGCTCTCGCCGACCTGCATCGCCTGCACCTCCTGCGTTCAGATCTGCCCCGTCAACGCCATCCGCTTCGAGGACGTCGACGGCGAGCGCCGGGTGATCGTGAGAGGCAAGGAAGCCGCGCGCGTCCCGCTGCGGCGCTGCGCGAGCTGCGGCACCCACTTCGGCCCGGTGATCGACCTCGGTCCGGTGCTGGAGCGCGCCGGGGAGCGCGGCGTCCCCGCCTTCAACGCCAGCATCTGCCCGGCCTGTTCGCGGCGCAACCTGGCCCGGCGCCTGGCCGAGCGGCATTTTGAACAGCATGCGGTCGAACCCCGCGATGCGGGCGAGGAAAGCTGACGCCATGTCCCAGGATGCGAACTCAAGGCTGACGGGGGATTTCTATACGGCGCAGTTCGGCCCGGGCCTCTCGGAAGAGGGCGACACGCTGATCCTCAACATGGGGCCGCAGCACCCCGCCACCCACGGCGTGCTGCGGGTCATCGTGGAGCTGGACGGCGAGTACATCCGCCGCGCCGAGCCGGTCCTGGGCTACATCCACCGCATGCACGAGAAGATGGGCGAGGTGAAGAGCTGGGTGCAGTACCTGCCCAACATGGGCCGGGTGGACTACCTGCACGCGCTCGCCTGGAACTGGGCCTACGTGGGTGCGGTGGAAAAGCTGATGGGCCTCACGGTCCCCCCGCGCGCCGAATACATCCGGGTGATCACCTGCGAGCTGAACCGGATCAACTCGCACCTGCTCTGGTGGGGGGCCTACCTGCTGGACCTGGGCGCCTTCACCCCCATCGTCTACGCCTTTGCCGACCGCGAGCACATCATGGACCTCCTGCAGATGGCGACCGGTTCGCGCCTGACCTACTGCTACTATCGCTTCGGCGGGGTCTCGGCGGACCTGAGCGATGAGTTCCTCCGGCGCACGCGCGAGTTTGTCGCGGATTTCAGGAAGCGTCTGCCCATGTACCGCGGCTTGGTGACCGACAACATGATCCTGCGGGGACGCTGCGAAGAAATCGGCGTGCTGAGCCCGGAGATGGCCCGGCGGTACGGCGCCACCGGCCCGGTGCTGCGGGGCTCGGGGGTGGCCTACGACGTGCGCCGCGCCGAGCCCTACTCGGTTTACGACCGGCTGGAGTTCACGGTCCCCACCGGCCGAAACGGCGACGCCATGGACCGCTACGAGGTGCGCATGGAGGAGATGAACCAGAGCCTGCGCATCATCGAGCAGGCCCTGGAGGCGATCCCGGCCGGCGCGCACGTGAGCCCCGACCTGCCCGAGCGCTTCTTCCCGCCCAAAGGCGAGGTCTACTTCGCCGTAGAGGGCGCGCGCGGCAAGATCGGGATGTACCTGCTGAGCGACGGCGGCCCGAAACCCTACCGGGTCAAGCTGCGCGCGCCCGGCTTTTCCAACCTGAGCCTCTTTGCGGAGCTCGCCCAGGGCACGCTCTTGGCCGACGCCGTGTCCATCCTGGGCAGCCTGGACCTGGTGATTCCGGAGATCGACCGATGATCGCAGAGTTGACGGCCCTGCTCGCTCACCCCCTCGCGCAGATGGTCCTCGCCCTCGTGGGCATCATGATCTTTCTGGGCGTGAACGGCCTGGTGCTGCTGTACGCCGAGCGCAAGGTGGCCGGGTTCATCCAGCGCCGGCCGGGCCCTTACGAGGTCGGGCCGCATGGGCTGCTGCAGCCGTTCGCCGACGCCGGCAAACTGATCAGCAAGCAACTGGTCGCCCCGATGGGCGCCGACCGCCTGCTGTTCTGGCTCGCGCCCGTGATCTCGATGGCGCCGGTGGTGGTCTGCTTCCTGCCCATCCCCTTCAGCCCGCTGCTGACGGGCATGGACGTCAACCTGGGGCTGCTGCTCATCCTGGCGTTTTCGGGCCTCAACACGCTCGCGCTCTGCCTGGCCGGCTGGGGGTCGAACAATAAATACAGCCTGCTCGGCGCCGCCCGGGCCGTGGCGCAGTCGGTGGCCTACGAGATCCCGCTGCTGCTGTCCGTGCTGGCAGTGGCTTTCCAGGTCGGCTCTCTCGATCTCGCGGCCATCGCCGCGACCCAGACCCAGGGCCTGCTGTCCTGGAATGTCTTCGTCCAGCCCCTGGCCTTCATCATTTTCTTCATTTCGGCCGTGGCCGAAACCAACCGGGCGCCCTTCGACCTGCCCGAAGCCGAAAGCGAGCTGACCGCCGGCTTTCACACCGAGTACTCCGGCATGGGTTTCGGCATCTTCTTTCTGGCCGAGTACTCGTACATGGTGGTGGTCTGCGCCGTGGCGACCGCCTTGTTCCTGGGCGGCTGGGACGGCCCCCTGTTCCCGGGACCCTGGTGGTTCCTGGGCAAGACGTTCGCGCTCGTCTTCGCGCTGATGTGGTTCCGCTGGACCTTTCCACGGGTGCGCTTCGACCAGCTGCTGAACGTCTGCTGGAAGTGGCTGATTCCGCTGGGGCTGGCCAATCTCGCGGCGACGGCCCTGGTCGTCAAGTGGGTGAGTTGAGGATGAAAGACCTGTTAAAAACCCTCCAAGGCCTCTGGAGCCTGGTCGTCGGCCTGAAGATCACCGGGGTCGAGCTGTTCAAGCCGTGGCTGACGGTTCACTACCCGCGCCAGGAGGTCGACAATCTGGCGGACTACCGCGGCCATATCGAGTTGGTGCCGACCGCGGAGGATCCGCGGATGCCGCGCTGCATCATGTGCTGGAAGTGCGTCGATATCTGCCCCTCGCGCTGCATCAGCCTGCGCATGCATGCGATCGGCGAAGGGGCCGACGCCTCCGACCCGGGGCTGCTGCTGGCGCCGGCGATGAAGTCCCCCTACTCGGCGCACCTGACCCCGCCACCGGACAAAATCGACCGGGTGCTCGACAGCTACCGGCTCAACTACAGCCTGTGCAGCCTCTGCGGGCTGTGCGTGCAGAGCTGCCCGGTGGATGCCATCCGCTTCTCCCGCAATTCCTATCTGGTGGGAACGTCGCGGCCGGACTTCGAGCTGGATCTGCTGGCAAGACTTCGCACCCCGGTCGATGCGTCACGGCATCCCGGGCAAAGACCCCAGGCGTGAGGGATACAGGGATTATGGAACAGTTGGCCTATGCCGCATACGGATTCTACCTGGTGCTCATTCTCGCCGGTGGTTGGGCGGCCGTGCGCTGTCGGAATCTGGTGCGCGCGCTGCTGGGGCTCATCATGACCTTGTTCGGAGTCGCCGGGATGTATTTCCTCATGGCAGCCCCCTTCATGGCCCTGATGCAGATCCTGATCTACGTCGGCGCGGTGAGCGTCCTCATCTTCTTCGCCATCATGCTGACGCGCGCGCCGGGCGGTGCGGCCGGCGAAGAGGACCGGGAGCCGCGGTCGGCCCTGCGGACGGTGCTGGCGCTGCTGAGCGGGGTGCTGCCGGCGGCGATCCTCGCCGGGGTGATTTTGACCCGACACCCGCAGGAACTGCCCCTGAAACCCGAGCTGCCCCTCGGCCGCCTCGGGGAGTTCCTGACGGGGCCCTACGTGCTGGCCTTCGAGCTCATTTCGGTGGTGCTGCTGGCCGCCATGGCCGGAGCGGTCGTGCTCGGCTTCGAGAGGAGGAAAGGCGCATGAGCCCGCTCGTCCTGTTTCACCTCGCCGCGCTGCTGCTGCTGGCCCTCGGCCTTTACGGACTCACCAGCCGCAGGTCCCTGGTGGGGATGCTCATTTCGGTGGAACTCATGTTGAACGGCGCCGGGCTTGCGCTGGTTGCAAGCGCCCGGCTGACCCCGGCCTCGGATGAGTTGGGCCAGCTCGGCACCCTGCTGGTCATGGGGCTGGCCGCCGCGGAGGCCACGCTGGTGCTGGCCATGGTCCTGGTGACGGCCAAACGCTGGGGCACTTCCGACAGCGACCGGCTGTCGATGTTGAAAGGTTAAAGAAAGGGGTCGAGGATTCAAGGGGTCAAGGGGTCGAGTGAAAAGACATTCGTCCCTCCGATTTTTCCACTTGACCCCTCGAACCCTTGTATCTTAGCCCGTGAACCCTTTTACCGATAGAAAACGACTTCGAGACAAGAGTCGTTAACAAACAGGAATACGCTAATGATTCTCGAACACAGCGCCCTCATCTGGCCGATCGTGTTCACCGGTCTGTCGCCGTTCTTCATCTGGCTGCTGCGGGGCAACATCAACGCCCGCGAAGGCGTGTCCTTCGCCGCCGGCGTGCTCACCTTCGGCACGGTGCTCACCTTCGTGCCGCCGGTGCTGAAGGGCCAGATCCTGGTCTACCCCCTCTTCGTGCTCCTGCCCGGCATCGAGGTCAAGTTCGGCGCGGACGGCCTGGGGCTCATCTTCGCCCTGGTGGCTTCTTTCCTGTGGGTCCTGGCGACGGCCTACAATATCGGCTACATGCGCTCGCTCAAGGAGCACGCCCAGACCCGCTACTACTTCTGCTTTGCGGTGGCCATCTTCGGCGCCGTGGGGGTGGCGCTGGCGGCCAACGTGTTCACGCTTTATCTCTTCTACGAAGTGATCACGGTGTTCACCTATCCGCTGGTGGCCCACCACCAGGACGAGGAAGCCTACCACGGCGCCCGCAAGTACCTGGTCTACCTCATGGGCACTTCCAAGCTCTTTCTGCTGCCGGCGATGATCCTGACCTATGTGCTCTGCGGCACCCTCGACTTCCGGCTGGGCGACCTGGCCCAAGGTATTTTCCCGGCGACCGCCGACCCCACCCTGGTGACGGTCACCTACGCCCTCTACGTGGCGGGCCTGGCCAAAGCGGCCGTCATGCCGCTGCACAACTGGCTGCCCTCGGCCATGGTGGCGCCCACGCCCGTATCGGCCCTGCTGCACGCCGTGGCCGTGGTGAAGGCCGGCGTGTTCTCGATCTGCCGGGTGTTTCTATCCGCCTTCGGCGTCAATCTCATGGACCGGCTGGGGCTGGGGGAGGCCACGGCGGTCTTTGCCGCCCTGACGATCGTGCTCGCCTCGGTCATCGCTCTTACCAAGGACGACCTCAAGGCGCGGCTGGCCTATTCCACGGTGAGCCAGCTGTCCTATGTGGTCCTGGGGGTCTCGATGCTGACCCCGCTCGCCGTGACCGGCGGGGTGGCCCACATCGCCCACCACGCCTTCAGCAAGATCACGCTCTTTTTCACGGCCGGCGCCATCTACGTCGCCAGCCACCAGAAGAAGATCAGCATGATGGCCGGCCTGGGCCGGCGCATGCCCTGGACCTTCGGGGCGTTTGCCATTGCCTCGCTTTCCATGATCGGAATCCCGCCGGTGTGCGGGTTCGTGAGCAAATGGTACATGGTCAACGGTGCGGTGAGCGCCGGTCATTACGCCCTGCTGGCGGCCCTGCTGGCGAGCACGATCCTCAACGCGGCCTATTTCACGCCCGTGGTCTACAAGGCCTTCTTCGAGGAGCCCGCACCGGGGGTGGACCTCGACCATTACCACGAAGCGCCGCTGTCCATGGTCGCGCCGCTGTGCTTCACGGCCGCGGTCAGCGTTTTTCTCGGGCTCTACCCCGAGACATTCATCCAGTTCATCCGTGCCCTGAAGGGATTTTGACGAAAGAGGCCAGCATGGGACAGCACCCGACACCACCTCCCGCACCGCTGTCGGCCCAGGCCAAGAAGCTGCGCAACCTGATGTTCGCCGCACTGGGCCTCCTGGTGGTGCTCAACCTGTTCATCCACCCGCACGAGCCGCACTTCGGCCTGGATGCCTATCTCGGGTTCTGGGCCGTCTTCGGCCTGGCCGGCGCCCTGCTGCTGGGCCGCGCCGCCAAGGGGCTGGCGCACACCGTCCTGGGCAAGGACGAGGATTTTTATGAAGAAGGGTCCAAGGATTCAAGGGGTCAAGGGGTCAAGTGAAAAAAAACTACTCTGCCTCCCTTGAACCCTCGAACCCTTGAACCCTCGAACCCTTGAGGTTATCACCGTGACCGAGTTCCTGCATCCATCCATCTTCTTCGTAGCCTGCGCGGCCGCCGTATGGCTCCTGCCCGGCCGGCTCGGGCGCTGGCTGCCGCCGGTGGCCGCGGCACTCGCCATTGCCAGCGTGCTCGGCATGCAACCCGGCACCTACAGCCGGCTCCATTACCTGGGGCTCACCTTGGGGTTCGGCCGCGTGGATGCCCTGTCCACCGTCTTCGCCCACGTGTTCGCCATCCAGGCCCTGATCGGGTTCATCTTCGCCCTGCACGTGGAGGACCGCTGGCAGCACGTGGCGGCCTGCATGTACATCGCCGGCGCCTTCGGCTGCACCTTCGCCGAGGACTATGTCACGCTCTTCATCTTCTGGGAGCTGATGAGCGTCGCTTCGACCTTCCTGGTCTGGCTGCGGCGCATGCCGGCCTCGACCCGGGCGGGCATCCGCTACTTTCTCTTTCACATCCTGGGCGGCCTGCTCCTGCTGGGCGGCCTGCTCCTGCGCCATCAGGCCACCGGCACCTTCGCCTTCGAGGCCGCCGACCCGGCCGCGGCGCGCTTCTACGATACCCTGATCATGCTCGGGTTCTGCGTCAACGCCGCCGTGATCCCGCTGCATGCCTGGCTGCCGGACGCCTATCCCGAGGCCACCGTGACCGGCGCGGTGTTCATGAGCGCCTTCACCACCAAGACGGCCGTCTACGTGCTGCTGCGCGCCTTCACGGGGTTCGAGATCCTGGGAATCATGGGCACCCTGATGACCCTCTACGGCGTGGTCTACGCCACCATCGAGAACAACGCGCGCCGCATCCTGGCCTACCACATCGTTTCCCAGGTAGGCTACATGGTGGCGGGCGTGGGGGTGGGCACGGCCATGACCGTCAACGGTGCCGCCGCCCATGCCTATGCCCACATCCTTTACAAAGGTCTGCTCTTCATGGGGGCGGGCACGCTGCTTTACGCGGCCGGCACGGCCAAGTTATCGGAGTTGGGCGGTCTCTACCGGCGCCTGCCCTGGGCGTTCCTCTGGTACATGGTGGCGGCGGTGAGCATCTCCGGATTCCCGCTCTTCTCCGGGTTCGTCAGCAAGACCATGACCATCACCGGCGCGGCCGAGGCCCACCACACCTGGCTCGCCCTGGGCATGGAGGTTGCCGCGGTGGGCACGTTCCTGTCGGTGGGCATCAAGCTGCCCTATTTCGCCTGGTTCGGCCGGCCCGACCCGGGGATCGCGCTCAAGCCCGTGCCCCGCAACATGTACGTGGCCATGACGATCGCCGGCCTGCTGTGCTTCTACATCGGCGTCCAGCCCGGGTTTCTCTACCGGCTGCTGCCGAACCCCGTGGACTATGTGCCCTACACCCCCTGGCATGTGCTCCAGTCGCTGCTGCTGCTGGGGTTCACCGGCCTGGGGTTCTACCTGCTGCGGCACAAGCTGGTTCCGGAGGCCAAGATCAACCTGGACTTCGACTACGTTTACCGGATGATCGGCCGGCTCGTGCTCGCCCTCGCCCGGCGGCCGGTGGAAATGATCGACAACTGGTGGACCGAGTTTTACAACCGGGCCGGCTTGCGGGGGATGATGAAAATCGCCGGCGGCAGCGTCTGGTTCGACAAGCGCGCCATCGACGGCGTCGTGGACGGCACGGCGGTGGGGGTGCGGCACGTCGGCCGCACCACGACCGGCGCCCAGACCGGCCGCCTGCAGGACTACCTGGCG
>Ga0209254_10005499_pt1 | contig 11652 bp, 10 predicted proteins | sample FrelakmetDIP11DI_FD_187148 | JGI IMG/M metagenome (GOLD analysis project Ga0209254, IMG submission 187148) | Freshwater lake sediment microbial communities from the University of Notre Dame, USA, for methane emissions studies - DIP11 DI (SPAdes)... | ecosystem: Environmental > Aquatic >... | reverse complement strand
GCGGCGGAGGGCGTCCGTTCCAACATGCGCGTCGTGTTCGAGGCGGTGGCGCACCGCAATCCCTATCCGGCCGAGCACTTCGACGAGCAGGCCTGGAACCAGATGGTGCTCAAGGCACTGTTCGTCGGCAGCACGCTGCAGCCGGTCGTCGGACTCGAGGCGCGGCGCAATCCCGCCCTGGCTCGCATGCTCTGCGACTACGCGCACGAGCGCTGGGCAGCCCGCCGCACCGTGAGCCCTGAGCTGTGGCGCTGCGTCGGTCCATATGCGACCGGCGCGGTGCTCGACGATTTCCGCCGCCTGCTCTCGCAAGGCACTGACGAGGATCAGCGGGCGGCCGTCGCCGCGCTGCGCGAATCCCCCGACCCTGAGGCGGCGCGGCTGCTCGCGGCCGCACCCGCCTGACGCTGTTCGACCGGAGACGACCATGAAGTTCATCGACCCGCACATCCACATGAGCGCGCGCACCACGGACGACTATGAGCGCATGGCCGCGGCCGGCGTCGTCGCCGTGATCGAGCCCGCGTTCTGGCTCGGCCAGCCGCGCACGCACGTCGGCACGTTCATCGACTACCTGTCGAGCCTGGTGGGCTGGGAGCGCTTCCGCGCCTCGCAGTTCGGCATCCACCACTACTGCACCATCGGGCTCAACAGCAAGGAAGCGAACAACGCGGCGCTCGCCGAGCAGGTGATGGATGTGCTGCCGTTGTTCCTCGGCAAGGAAGGCGTGGTGGCGGTCGGCGAGATCGGCTACGACGACCAGACCGAGGCCGAGGACCGGTACTACCGGGCGCAGCTGCAGCTGGCGAAGGACCTCGACATGCTGGTGCAGGTGCACACGCCGCACCGCGACAAGAAGCGCGGCACCGCGCGCAGCATGGACGTCGCCCTCGAGATGGGCCTCGCGCCCGGCCACGTAGTCATCGACCACAACAACGAGGAGACCGTGCGCGAGGTGCTCGACCGCGGCTTCTGGGCAGCCTTCACGCTGTACCCGCAGACCAAGATGGGCAACGAGCGCATGGTGGAGATCGCGCGCCAGTACGGCTCGCACCACATCTTCATCGACTCGAGCGCGGACTGGGGCAAGTCGGACCCGCTGGCGGTGCCGAAGACCGCGCGCCTGATGCTCGAGCGTGGCATCCCGCGCGCCGACGTCGAGGCGATCTGCTACGGCAATGCGCTTGCGGCGTTCGGCCAGAGCGGCCAGTTCAGCGAGGAACACTGGCTCACGCCGCAGTCGCGCGACCAGCGCCAGCTGTTCGAGGGCAACTCGGTGCTGCGCGGCCAGGAGCCGGGCGTGGGCGAGCTGCCGGTCATCCCGGAGCGCGACGAGCGCCTGCTCATCGAGTGACGCCGGACAACAACGAGAACGTGGGGGAAATCATGAACGTCGACAAAGCGCGAATCGTCGAGTTGCCCGAGGCCGCCGTCTACCAGCAGCAGTTTACGGTGCGCTACGACTTTCCGGTGCACTTCACCGAAGGCGTGTTCGATCGCGACAACCCGTTGTTCGAACGCGCGCTGTGCCGCTTCGAGCCGGCCAAGCGGCATCGCTTCGCAGTGTTCATCGACGCGAATGTCGCGGCGAGCTGGCCGGCCCTGACGCACGAGATCGCCGCCTATGCCAAGGGGCGCGGCACAGCCCTGGAGCTGGTCTCTGAGCCGGAGACCGTGCCGGCAGGCGAGCAGTCGAAGAACGACGCGGCGCTGGTGACGCGGCTGCAGCAGCGCCTCGCCGACCTCGCCATCGACCGGCACTCGTATGTCGTCGGCATCGGCGGCGGCGCGGTGTTGGACCTGGTGGGCTATGTGGCGGCGACGACTCACCGCGGCGTGCGTCACGTGCGCCTCCCGACGACGGTGCTGGCGCAGAACGACGCCGGCATCGGGGTCAAGAACGGCGTCAATGCGTTCGGACGCAAGAACTTCCTCGGCTGCTTCGCGCCGCCGCATGCGGTGCTGAACGATTCACGCTTCCTGCGGACGCTGCAGCCGCGCGACCGCATCGCAGGGATTGCCGAGGCCGTCAAGGTGGCGCTGATCCGCGACCGGGTGTTCTTCGAGTGGCTCGAGGCAAGCGCCGCTGCGTTGCGCGCCTTCGAGCCGACAGCGACTAGCCGCATGATCCGCCGCTGTGCCGAGCTGCACCTGCGCCAGATCGGCCAGGGGGGCGATGCGTTCGAGTCCGGCAGTGCGCGGCCGCTCGACTATGGGCACTGGGTGGCGCACCGGCTGGAGGCACTCACGGCACATGAACTGCGACACGGCGAGGCCGTGGCGATCGGCGTCGCGCTCGACGCCCGCTACTCGGTGCAGGTCGGCATGCTGGCGGCCGGGGCGGAGGATCGCGTGTACGCGATGCTGAAGCAGATCGGCTTTCACCTCTGGCACCCGGCGCTCGAGTCGCGCGCCGCGTCCGGCCGGCTGCGGGTGCTGGACGGTGTCGCGGAGTTCCGCGAGCATCTGGGCGGCGAGTTGTCGATCACGCTGCTGGCGGACCTGGGTCGGGGCGAGGACGTGCACGACATCGACGAGGATGGCGTCGCCCGCGCGATCGCCTGGCTGCGGCGCAAAGAGATCGGGCAGTGAAGGTTGCCGGTGCGCACCTCACGTACTGCACCAACATCCATCCGGGCGAGACCTGGGACGAGATCCGCGCCAACCTCGAGCGCTACCTGCCGCTGGTGAAAGAGCGGGTCAGTCCCGACGCGCCGTTCGGCGTGGGGCTGCGGCTGTCCGCCGTGGCCGCTCGCTCGCTGTCTGAGCCGGGCCCGCTGGCCGACTTCAAGGCCTTCCTGGCGGCGCACGACCTGTACGTCTTCACCATCAACGGCTTCCCGTATGGGCCGTTCCACGGCACGCGCGTGAAGGAAAACGTATATCGGCCCGACTGGCGCGACCCGGCACGACTCGACTACACCAATCTCCTCGCCGACCTGCTCGCGCAGCTCCTGCCGCCCGGCCTCGACTGCCCCGGCTGCATCAGCACGGTGCCCGGCGCATTCAAAGCACACGCCACCGACCCGCAGGCGGTGCCGCTGATCGTCGAGCAGCTGCTGCGCCACGTGGCACATCTCGTCTCGCTCGAGCGCGCCACCGGGCGTTGCATCGTGCTCGCGCTGGAGCCCGAGCCTTGCTGCCTGCTCGAGACCGTCGACGAGACGGTGCAATTCTTCCGCCAGCACCTGCACTCGGACGCCGCGGCCGCGCGCCTGGCAGCTCTCGCGGGACTGGACGTGACCGCCGCCGCAACCGCGCTGCGGCGCCACCTCGGCGTCTGCCTCGACCTCTGTCACGCCGCGGTCGAGTTCGAGGATCCGGTGGCGTGCGTGCAGACTCTTGAGCGGGCCGGCATCACGATCGCCAAGGTGCAGGTGACGGCCGGGCTGCGGATTCCGGTGGTCACCGCGGCTGTGCTCGACGAGTTGCGCCGCTACGAAGATGCGGTGTACCTGCACCAGGTGGTCGAGCGCACGCCGGCGGGCCTGCAGCGCTACCCAGACCTCGTCGACGCGCGGTCGGCCGACCACTGGCGTGAAGGCGCCTGCGAGTGGCGGGTGCATTTCCACGTGCCGGTGTTCCTGGAGACACTCGACCCGTTCGCCTCGACGCAGTCATTCGTGCGCGACGTCCTGGCGCAGCAGCGGCAGCAGGCGTTTGCGACGCAGCTGGAAGTGGAGACCTACACCTGGACAGTGCTGCCGCCGCAGCACCGCACGGCAAGCGTCGAGGATGCGATCGCGCGCGAGCTGGCGTGGGTGCGGGGCTGCCTCGCATGAAGTGGCGGGACGCACTCGAGCTCGGTCGCGTCTCCAACCTGCCGACGGTCTGGACCAACGTGCTCGCAGGCGTAGTGCTGGCGGGCGGCGCGGCGGGCGATCCGCGCGTGCCGTGGCTCATGGTCGCCCTGTCGCTCTGCTATGTGGCCGGCATGTTCCTCAATGACGCCTTCGATCGCGAGTTCGACGCGCGCCATCGCCGCGAGCGGCCCATTCCCTCGGGTCGCGCCTCCGCCGCCGAGGTGTTCGGTGCCGGCTTCGGCATGCTGGCGGCGGGCATCGTCGTGCTCGGCTGGCTGGGCTACGGAATTGCGGATGGCACCGGCTGGCGACCGCTCGTCACGGGACTGTTGCTGGCTGCGACGATCCTGGCCTATGACTGGCGCCACAAGCAGAACCCGATGAGCCCGGTGGTGATGGGGCTGTGTCGCATGCTGGTGTACGTGGTCGCCGCCTGCGCGGTCATCGCGGAGCCGCCGGGCCGCGTGTTCCTCGCGGGACTGCTGCTGCTCAGCTACCTGGTCGGGTTGACCTACATCGCTCGCCAGGAGCATCTCGATCGCGTGGCCAACCTCTGGCCGCTGCTGTTGCTGGCGCTGCCGGTTGCATGGGGCGTGCGGCCTGCGCTCGCGGACGCTGTCGTGGCCGTGCTCTGGTTCGCATTCGTTGGCTGGGTGCTGTACTCGCTTTCGTTCCTGAAGCGACGCCGGCCGGGCGACGTGCCGCGCGCGGTGGGCGGACTGCTGGCCGGCATCTGCCTGTGGGACGCGCTGGTGATTGCGGCGGAGGGGTCGCCAGGGCTGGCGGCCGTCGCGGTGGGTGGCTTCCTGCTCACCCTCGGGCTGCAGCGCTTCGTTTCGCCCACCTGAGCTTGCCCGGCGGTCCGGCGTCATGGAATCGACAACTCCTGCGGCCGATCTCGCTGCGGCACTCGCGGACGCGACGGGGCGGCACGTTGCCGACCGGCCGGGGCATGCGGTCGGCGGCGGCAGTATCAACGAGTGTGTGCAGTGGCTGACCAGCGAAAGGCCGCTGTTCGTAAAGCTGGCGGATGCCGATCGGCTCGAGATGTTCGAAGCCGAGGCCGAGGGGCTGCACGAACTGCAGCGCGCGGCGGCGGTGCGTGTGCCATGCGTGCTGGGGTTGGGCTCAGCCGCGGGTCGTGCGTTCCTGGCGCTGGAGTGGATCGACTTCGGGCGGAGCACGCCGCGGACCGAGGCGATGCTCGGCGAGCAGCTCGCGGCGTTGCACCGCGTGACCGCCGCACAGTTCGGCTGGCATCGCGACAACACCATCGGCGCCACGCCGCAGCGGAATGACTGGACCGCCGCGTGGCCCGAGTTCTTTGCCCGCCACCGGCTGGGCTGCCAGCTCGATCTCGCCGAGCGGCACGGCCACGGCGGTCGCTGGCTCGAGCGCGGACGCGCGCTGTGCGAGCGGCTCGATGCTTTCTTCGAGGGATATCGACCGCAACCGTCGCTGCTGCACGGGGACTTGTGGGGCGGCAACTGGGCGACGGATGCCGGCGGCGCGCCGGTGCTGTTCGACCCGGCAGCGTACTACGGTGACCGCGAAGCGGACCTCGCGATGACGTACCTGTTTGGCGGCTTTGGTCGTGCCTTCTACGACGCGTACCACGCAGCATGGCCGCTCGATCCCGGCGCCGGGGTGCGCCGCGACCTGTACAACCTGTACCACGTGCTCAACCACCTCAACTTGTTCGGCGGCGGCTATCGGGCACAGGCGGGGGCGCTGATCGAGCGGTTGCTCGCACATCTCGAGTAGTTGACGGCGTGTGGAAAGAGCAGCCGGGGCAGGGCGGGGGTTGCCCTGCCCCGGCGCGGAAGGACCGCATTGAGGGCTTAATGCATCCGTCCCTGCTGCCGATTGCCGGCTGATGCTGCCTCGTTGCGATCCGCTGACGCCGGGCTGCATGGGGGCATGGCAGCGCCGGTAAAGCGGATGATGCGGAGCGGGATCGCAGTCGGTGTGACGGTTTCGTGAATCTGTGGTTGCATCTCGTGATGCGCACGCGAGATCCTGTGTGCAAATGACTGATACGCCGGTGATCGTCGCCACCATCGTCGTCTACATGGGCATCTGCCTGGTGCTCGGCTTCGTTGCGTACCGCCGCACCAGCAACCTCGCCGACTACATCCTTGGCGGCCGCTCGCTCGGCAGCTGGGTGACGGCCTTCAGCGCGCAGGCCTCCGACATGAGCGGCTGGCTGCTGATGGGCTTGCCGGGCCTCGCCTACCTCGCCGGCTTCGACGCCGTGTGGCTCGCCGCCGGCCTGATCCTCGGCACCTGGCTCAACTGGCGGTTCATCGCCGCGCCATTGCGCATCCGCACCGAGCAGCTCGGCGACGCACTCACCCTGCCCGACTACTTCGAGCGCCGCTTCGACGACCGCTCGCGCATCCTGCGCACGCTGACCGCGCTGTTCATCCTGGTGTTCTTCACCTTCTACGCCAGCTCGGGTTTCGTCGCGACCGGCCGGCTGTTCGAGTCCCTGTTCGGCATGCACTACCACGACGCCATGGTCTGGGGCAGCGTCGTCATGCTCGCCTACACGTTCTTTGGCGGCTTCCTCGCGGTGAGCTGGTCCGACGTGCTGCAGGGCACGCTGATGTTCTTCGCACTGATCCTCGTGGCGGCGATCGGCGTCGGGCTCGCCGGCGGCTTCGGCGAACTGCTGGCACGGATCGAGACCACGAATCCCGCGCTACTCGACCCGCTGGTCGGCAGCGACGGGCAGGCGCTCGGGCTGATCGGTATTGCCTCGCTGCTGGCGTGGGGCCTCGGCTATCCGGGCCAGCCGCACATCCTGGCGCGCTTCATGGCGATCCGTTCCGCGGCGGACATGCCGACGGCACGACGCGTAGCGATGGGGTGGGTGATCGTGGTGCTGCTCGCCGCGGTGGTGGTCGGTCTCGCGGGCGCAGTGCTGATCGCGCCGCCGCTGCAGGGGCCGGACGCAGAGAAGGTGTTCATCCAGCTGGCGACCACGCACCTGCATCCGGTGCTGGCCGGCCTCTGCCTGTCGGGGATCCTCGCCGCGATCATGAGCACGGCGTCGGCGCAGTTGCTGGTCGCCTCGTCGGCTTTTGCGCAGGATTTCTACAAAGGCCTGTTCCGCCGCGATCCCGGCCGCGCGGAGCTGCTGTGGGTCGGTCGCGGTGCGGTGCTCGGCATCGCGCTGCTCGCCTACCTGCTCGCGCTCAATCCCGAGAACAAGGTGCTCGACCTCGTGGCCTGGGCCTGGGCCGGCTTCGGCGCGGCGTTTGGTCCGGCCATCGTGCTGTCGCTGTATTGGCCGCGCATGACGCGCAATGGCGCACTGGCCGGCATGCTCGTCGGCGGGCTCACCGTGATCCTGTGGAAGCAGGGCAGCGGTGGAATCTTCGCGCTGTACGAAATGGTGCCGGGCGTGGCGCTGTCCACGCTCGCCATCTGGCTGGTGAGCCGTACGGGGAATGAGAGGTCTTAACGGAACGGCAGCATGCGCCGCAGCGTGTCGTCCTTCCTGAAGAAGTGGTGGTAGAGCGCAACCAGCGCGTGCAGCAGGGCGACCACCGCCAGGACGGTGAACAGCACCTCGTGCACTTCCTCGAGTGATTCGTGCAGGTCGTGGTTCTCGCCCACCAGGGCGGGAAACTCGAACAGCCCGAACAACGATACCGGGTAGCCAGCGGCCGACGACATGATCCAGCCGCTGATCGGTTGGGCCAGCAGCAGCAGGTACAGCAGGCCGTGGCCGGCCGCGGCGGCGATGCGCTGCGCGTTCGGCATCGGCACCGGCGGCGGCAGGCCGCGGTTGGCGAGCTTCCAGCCGATGCGGGCGAGGGCGAGCAGCAGCAGCAGCATGCCGAGCGACTTGTGGCGCGTGATCATGTCCAGCTTGCCGGGGCCGTCGGGCAGCTCGTCAGCCGCTTCCGCCAGGAAGTACTGCACGATGATCAGGATCACGATGCCCCAGTGCAGGAACTTCGCCACTGCGCCGTAACTGCTCGTCGAATTGCGCCACTGCATGGACTGACTCCAGTTCTGCGTTTAAATCAGGCCGCCATCTTAACGCAGCGCAGCATCATTCGATCGCAGTGGTGAGCAGCAGCCACGTGCCTTCGGGCGCCTCGAGCAAGGCGTTGGCACGCGGATCCATGCCGCGCGGCAATCGGTCCACGAAACGATGGCCCTGCTCGCGCAGTTGCACGATGCGCTCCGGCATGGCCGGATCGGAGAAGGCCAGCACGGGTGAGCGCAGGTCGACGTCATACAGTCCAACGTTGAGGTCCCGCCCCGCGGCAACCACGCGCGTGAACGGCATGCGCACCGGGTCGAAGGCGACGAAACCGAGCGCGTCCCAGAACGCGGTGGCGCGCTCGAGGTCGGCAACGGGCAGGCCGAATTCCTCGAAGTAGCCGAGCCGCGTGGCGTGTGCGGCTGGCAGCGACGGCGGCGAAAACGTGCGTGCCTCGAGCAGGGTGATCATCTGCCCGGAGGGATCGGTGAAGCCGAGCTGGTGCAGCGCGTCCTCGCCGAACTGCTCGAAGGCGAAATCGATGCCCAGTGCGCGCAACGACTCGGCGTGGCGCGCCAGGTCGGGTTGCACCCAGGTGAGTGCCGGCGCGTCGAACTCGCGCGCATGCAGGCCGAGGTGGAGGCGGCCATCCGTGACCACGGCATACGGATGGCCGAAGCTGTCGCCGGTCGTGGCCTGCACGAAGCCGAGCGATTCGTAGAACGCCAGCGAGGCGGGCACATCGCTCGCGCGGACGCTGATCTCGAGGAAGCGCCCGAGCACGGCGTGAATCAGCTCTTTGCGCCCAGCGCCAGCGCCCGCTCGCGCGACTGGGCCAGCAACGCGGCATCGTCATGCCGCTCCAGCTCCGGCCAGCCCTGCGCGTGCTTCAGCACCACGTGTTCGTACAGGTCCACGTGCGGCGCGCTCGAGTTGAGGCACGGCACGTAGTCGAAGGCCTCACCACCGTGCGCCAGGAATGCCTCGCGGTTCTGCATGCTGATTTCCTCGAGTGTCTCGAGGCAATCGGTCGCAAAGCCCGGGCACACCAGCGTGACGCGTTTCGGGCCGCTCCTTGCGTAGTCCGCGAGCAGCAGGTCGACGTACGGCTTGAGCCACTCCTCGCGGCCGAAGCGTGACTGGAAGCCGAGCGACCAGTCATCCTTGCCGAGGCCGAGGCGCGCAGCCACGCGGGCGGCGGTGCCGTGGCAGAAGCAGTGGTAAGGGTCGCCGGCGAGGAAGTAGCGTTTCGGGATCGAGTGGAACGAGAACAGCAGGTGCTTGCGACCGTGCTGCTGCCAGTGCGCGGCGACGCTGTCGGCGAGCGCGGCAACGTAGCGGTCCTCGTCCCAGTACTGGTTGACCATCCGCAGCTCGGGGATCCAGCGCCAGCGCGACAGCTCGGCGGTCACCCGCTCGAAGATCGCGGCGGTGGTGGTGGCCGAATACTGCGGATACATCGGCAGCACCAGCAGCCGCTGCACGTTGTCACGGCGCAGGCGCTCGAGCGCGTCGCCGAGCGACGGGTTGCCGTAGGTCATGCCGAGCTCGATGCGCACGCGGTCGCCGAGGCGTGATCGCAGCCGTCCCGCCAGTGCGTCGGTGAGCGCGCGCGACTCGACCAGCAGCGGCGAGCCGGCGGGCGTCCACACCTTCTGGTAGGCGTGGGCGCTCTTCGACGGCCGCACGCGCAGGATGATGCCGTGCAGGATCAACCACCACAGCGGGCGCGACATCTCGATCACGCGCGGGTCCCAGAGGAATTCCGCGAGATAGCGCCGCACCGCCGGTGTCGTCGGTTCGTCCGGCGTGCCGAGGTTGACGAGCAGGACGCCGAGGCGCGACGGCGTGCCGTGGACGTAGTCGGTGTTGCCGAGGTAGGGGGACATGCCTATTTTCCTGCCTGCAGGCGCGGGAAGACGTAGAGCATCGCGACGCCGAGCGCGCAGCAGGCCGCGCAGAATACCAGCATCGGCAGCGCGGTGTCGGTCGGGAAGCGGCCCATCCATTGCACGCAAGCCGCGCCCACCAGTTGCTGCAGGAAGCCGATCAGGCTCGAACCAACGCCGGCGTGCTGTGGCGCCAGGCTCACCGCGGTGGCGGTCACGTTGGGCAGCGACAGCCCCTGGCCGTAGGACAGGACGCCGATCGGCACGAAGATCCACAGCGGGTGCGTGAGGCCCAGCGCCACGAACCCCAGCGCAGCGGCCGCGCCCGCCGCCGACAGCAGCACGCCGGTGACGACCATCCAATGCTGGCCGCGGTGCGACATGAATTTACCAACCGACCAGTTGCCGAGGAAATAGCCCACCGCGATGAACAGGTAATACATGCCGAACTCGGTGGGCGCGCGACCGAAGGCTGTCACCATCACGTACGGCGCCAGCGAAATGAACACCAGGAACGTGGCGTACACCACCGCGCTCTGCAGCACGCAGCCGGCGAACATCGGCATGCGTGCGAGCGACCACGCCGCGGCGCCCATTTCGCGCGCACGCGGCGGATGCGCCGTCGGACGCCGCGTCTCGGGCAGGCGGCGCCACGCCGCGAAGCCGATCACCGCGGCGGTCACCACCAGCACCGCGAACACGGCGCGCCAGCCGAAGCCAGCCGCGAGGAAACCGCCCAGCACCGGGGCCAGCGAATTGCCGAGCACCGCCACCATGGTGAGCTGCGCCAGCACCCGCGTCATGCGCTCGATGGGATAACGATCGCTGACGATTGCGCGCGCCACGACGATGCCAGTGGCGGTACCGAACGCCTGGATGGCGCGTCCCACCACCAGCCAGTGCAGGCTCTGCGCGGTGAGGCACACGAGCGCGCCCGCGATCATGATGCTGAGGCCGCACAACACTGCGGTGCGCCGGCCGTAGCGGTCCGCGATCGGGCCCCACACCAGGATGCCGATCGCGAACATGATCAACGACACCGAGAATGTCGCCTGCACTGCGGCGACGCTCGCGCCGAAGTATTCGCGCACCGCCGGCAGCGCCGGCAGGTACAGGTTGGTCGCGATCGGCCCGAGCGCGGTGATCGCCGCCAGCAGCAGGAGCAGCGCGCGGTCGGAGATCGGCGGCCTCTGCAACTCTAGATGCCGCCGATGCAGAGATACTTGAGCTCGGTGTAGTCGAGGATGCCGTACTTCGAGCCTTCGCGGCCGATGCCCGATTCCTTGACGCCGCCGAACGGCGCGACCTCGGTGGAGATCAGTCCGGTGTTCACGCCGACGATGCCGTATTCGAGGCCCTCGGCGACGCGCCAGGTGCGCGCGAGATCGCGGGTGTAGAAATACGACGCCAGACCGAACTCAGTGTCGTTCGCCATGCGGATGGCATCCTGCTCGGTCTCGAAGCGGAACACCGGCGCCACCGGGCCAAAGGTCTCCTCGCGCGCGACCAGCATGTCGGGCGTGACGTGGGTGACGATGGTCGGCTCGAAAAAAGTGCCGCCGAGCGCGTGGCGCTTGCCGCCGAGCGCGATCCTGCCGCCTTTCGCCACGGCATCCGCGATGTGTTCCTCGACCTTCGCGACCGCCTTGGCGTCAATCAAAGGGCCCTGCTCCGTGGGGCCCTGCAGGCCGTCGCCCACGCGCAACTGGCGCACCGCGTCGGCGAGCTTGGCGACGAAGGCGTCGTAGACACCCGACTGCACCAGCAGCCGGTTGGCGCAGACGCAGGTCTGTCCGGTGTTGCGGTACTTGCTGGCGATGGCACCCTGCACGGCCGCGTCGAGGTCGGCATCGTCGAACACGATGAACGGTGCGTTGCCGCCGAGCTCGAGCGACACTTTCTTCAACGTGCCGGCGCATTGCTGCATCAGCTTCTTGCCGATCTCGGTGGAGCCGGTGAA
>Ga0209254_10005498_pt1 | contig 11652 bp, 9 predicted proteins | sample FrelakmetDIP11DI_FD_187148 | JGI IMG/M metagenome (GOLD analysis project Ga0209254, IMG submission 187148) | Freshwater lake sediment microbial communities from the University of Notre Dame, USA, for methane emissions studies - DIP11 DI (SPAdes)... | ecosystem: Environmental > Aquatic >... | reverse complement strand
TCGCCGTCCCCCTTAAACCTCACATCAACCCGCGCACCCACTCATCGCAAACGTGCGTCCCATGAAATTCGTGGGTAAACCTCAGACTCTGACCCCCTTATTCCGCCGACCCCTCTTATTCCGCCACCGCCGCAACATCGACTCAACGCGGCGCAATGCTTCCCTTCATCGGTTCCAGCGCCAGCATGTCGATCTCGAGCAGATACGGGCCTTGCGCTTGTAGCGCCGCCCGATAACCCGCATCGAAGTCGGCAACCGACTGCACAAGACTCCCCGGTACACCCATGCTGCGCGCCAGTTGCACGAAATCCACGCGCCCAAGATCGGTTTCGTTGATCCGCCCCTCGAACCGGTTGGCCTGCAAGCCACGCAGCACACCGTAGCCGCGATCGTTGAACACGCAGACGATCACCGGGACTCGATACTGCGCGGCGGTCGCCAGTTCCGTCGCATGGAACATGAAGCCGCCGTCCCCGTGAATGACGAGAGTACGGTGGGCGCTGCCGATGGCTGCACCGATCGCGAGCGGCAATCCGGGACCAATAGCGGCGGAGGTCGGATTCATCGACGTGCGCGGCGACAGGATTGGCAGCAGCTGATTGCCAAAGTTGTAGGCCGGTACGGTGGTATCGCGCACCACGATGCCGTCGTCAGGCAATCCCGCGCGCATCAGATCCATGATCGCCGCATAGTCGCCGCCGATCCGGCTGCGCAGCGACGCCCGCACGCCGTCGCGCACTTCGAGCAACGCTGCATTGAACTGCCCATCGTTGCGCGATACATCGGCGAGCTGTGCGTTCAGCGCCGCCAGCGCCAGCGACGCATCCCCAACCACGGCGACCGCCGCCGGGTGCGCGCGGCCGATCACACCCGGATCGACATCGATGTGAATCAACCGACCCGGCGGCTTCTGACGATGGTTCGCGCCGTCGACACCCGCTTGAAAGCGCGTACCAATCGCCAGCGTCACATCGGCCGATTCGAGTGCTGCGGCAATGGCCCGGCTTTGGTACAGATTGCCAATGGCGAGTGGATGATTCTCCGGGATCGAGCCGCGGCCGTTGACCGTGGTGACGACCGGCGCGCCGAGGCGTTGTGCCAGTTCGAGCAACTCGGCACCCGCGCCCGCGGCAATCACTCCGCCACCGACAATGATGATGCGGCGGCGTGCGTTTTTCAGCAGTTCGACCGCCGCGTCGCACGCCGCCTGATCCGGAACATTCGGTCGCAATACCGGTGCGATGAACTGCTGCTCACCGACGTCGGCATACTGCAGATCGATCGGAATCTCGATGGCACCCGGTTGCCCGCGACCACGCGACATTTCGGCGACCACATGCGCCAACAGCGGCGCGATGTCGCACGCGCGGCGTGGACTTTCGACCGCACAGGTAACGGTTCGCAGCATCGATATCTGCTGATCAGCCTCGTGGACATAGCCGAGGCCGCGCCCATAGAACCGGGTATCCGCCTGGCCGGTGATCAGCAGTACCCGGCTCGACGCATACGCCGCTTCGTACAGGCCGGTCACGGTGTTGGTCGTACCGGGTCCGGTACTTGCGATCATCACGCCGATCTCGCCGGTCGCCCGGGCATAGCCGTCTGCCGCATGGGTACCGCCCTGCTCGTGGCGCGCATCGATCAGCCGTGTGAAGCCGAGTCGGTTGATTGCATCGATGATCGGCATGTTGTGAATGCTGACGATGCAGAAGGCATGCCGAACACCCAGTGTTTTGAGCGCCTGTGCAACCAGGTCGGCCCCGATTCTGCTCATGCGGCGGCCTGCAAAGTGGACAGGTCGATGTGATACAGATCCGCGACGTTGTCGCACAAAATTGCGCGGCGTTGTTCGCCCGTCAGGTGCTGCGACTGCTCCGCCAGCATCTCCTGCGACCACGGCCATGTGGAGTCGCTGTGGGGGAAATCATTCGCCCACATGAGTCGGTGCCAGTTCATCTGATCGGCGCTGCGAAACGCGACCCAGTCGTCCTGGAACGTCGTATAGATATGCTCCCGGAAATACTCCGACGGCGCCTTCGACAGATTGACACCTTTGCCGAGCCAGTTGCGATGCCGGTTATAAGCGTGATCCATCCGGTACATATAGTGCGGCACCCAACCCGCGTCGGCTTCGACACACACCACTTTGAGCTTCGGATGACGCTCGAATACGCCGCCGAATATCAGCGTGCCGAGAATGTCCTGATTGCCGCGGATGATCGACATGAAGCTGTTGATTCGCGGCCCGCGCGGCCGGCTGCTGCCGCGGCTCGTCAGAATGTGAAACGACAACGGCAGATCCAGTTCGATTGCGGCTTCCCAGACGGGGTCGTAGATCGCGCTGTCGTAGTCCTCCTGCGCCGGATCCCCCGGCATCATCACCCCGCGCAAACCGAGCGCTTTGATCGCGTGGATGTCGGCGACGCCTTCCACCGGCGTGCGCATCGCGGTCTGACCGCAGCCGAGCAGCCGCTGCGGCTGCGACGCGCAATATTCCGCGATCCAGCGGTTGTACGCGTCGAAGCAGGCTTTTTTGTAGTCGAAGTCCGGATGGTTGCACAGCAGCATGCCCACGGTCGGATAGATCACCTCCGCGGCGACGCCATCTCGATCCTGATCGAGCAGGCGCGCCACAGGATCCCAGCCGCCGCGATGCAGATCCTCGAAACGCACGCCGGATTCGGTAATTTCTTCCGGCCGCTTACCGGCGGCAGCGACCAGGCCGAGGTGAATTGGCCGGTCCATGCCGTCGATGATGAACACATCGCCATGATCAGTGGTGCTGACGACGCGTGGTGCGCGATCCCGATATGCCCGTTCGATATGGCCCGTATAGGTATCGGGATGTTCGGTGATGTGCGAATCCGCGGAGATGACCGGGTAGCTCATGACAATCGACCTCATCGGGAGTGCAGCGACTATTCAGCGCGGCTTCGGCCGCGTCAAGCGCGGGATTTCGCAGCAACTCGACGGTGCCAACGATCCGAGGCGCTGCACGCGCCGCGGATCGCTGCGCTACAATCCCGCGCTCATATTCGATCTTCGTACAGCACAGGAGCATCTCGTGGCAATCGAAGAAGGCAAGACCGCCCCCGCATTTACGCTGAAAGACGCCAACGGTAAAGCTGTGGCGCTGAAAGACTTCAAGGGCAAAAACGTCGTCGTGTACTTCTATCCGAAGGACGATACCCCGGGCTGTACGAAGGAAGCCTGCGGCTTCCGCGATTTGTGGAAAGACATACAGAAGACCGGCACCGTGATACTCGGCATTTCCGCCGACGACGGCGCATCGCACCAGAAGTTCATCAACAAATACTCACTGCCGTTCACCCTGCTGTCGGACCCGGATCGCGCGGTCATGACCGCTTACGATGCTTACGGCGAAAAGATGATGTACGGGAAAAAGACCATCGGCGTCATTCGCTCGACAGTGCTGATCGGACCCGACGGCAAGGTACGCAAGCACTGGAAACGTGTACCAAAAGCCGAAGCGCATCCGGCGAAAGTGCTCGAAGAACTGGCCTGAGCATCGAGGTAACGCCGCGATGACGGACTCAACGACGTTTTTCACGGACCATTGGCAGGTCATCGAAGAGGAGCGGATCGCCCGCTACGAACAGATGTTCGTCTGGCGCCCCGAGCAGGCGGCACTGCTCGCTCCCGCCGAGATCAGCAGCGGCCAGCGCGTGCTCGATCTTGGTTGCGGACCCGGCTTCTTGAGCCTCGCGCTTGCCGATATGGTAGGCACTGCGGGCACCGTACACGGCGTCGACATCAACTCACGATTCATCGACGACGCGCGCCGTCGCGCGCAGGAACGCGGACTTGCGCATGTGCAGTTTCACCACCTCGACGGCATTGCCTTGCCGATCCCGGATGCCACGGTTGATCGCGTGATCGCGAAGAACGTGCTCGAGTACGTACCCGATCTGACGGCGACCCTCGATGAAGCCGTGCGCGTGCTCGCTGCGGGCGGTCGCCTGCATGCCATCGACAGCGACTGGGGTTTCGTCATTGTCGAGCCGTGGGGCAAGCTCACCGTCGATCGCTTTTTTGCCGCGGCGGCGCCGGCATTTCGAGAACCGCATATCGGGCGCAAACTGCCGGGTGCGTTTCACGCGGCGGGTCTCACCGACATTCAAGTGCGGCTCGTGCCGATCGTCGACCGCACCGGGACATTGCTTGCCGTGCTGCGCAACATGCGCAGCTACATCCGCACGTTCCAGACGCTGCCGGATGCCGAGGTCGACGAACTGCTCGTCAGTGCCGAACGCGCGGTGGCCGATGGCACCTATATGGCATGCCTGCCGCAGTTCCTGGTGACCGGTACAAAAACCTAAGGTCGCCTTTCGGCCAGATCCAGCTTGAGAAGCTGCTCGAACGCAAATCCCCACGGCGGCCGCAGGAATCCCAACGCGCGCACGTCCTCGCCCCATTGTCCAAATGGCGTATCGCGCGCATAGCTGGCACCCCCCAGCACTCGACCCAGATCTGTAAAACACTGTTCCGCCAACGCACCAATCGTCGCTTTCGCCCGCGCCGCGGCCAGTAAGCCGCCGCTGCCCGTTTCGATTGCGCGCAGTGCCCCTTCGTAGGCTTGTTCGATCAGCCAGGCGGCATTGGTGATCTGCACCCACATCACCTGTTCGTAGGGCTTCAGGTCCGCACTGCGCCCGCCCAGTCGATCACGCGCCAAAGCAATCGCATTGCGCACAATGCCGACGATCACTGCGGCAAACAGCATCGGCGTCAGTTGTGATACCACCGGGGCAGCCATTGCAAAAGCGTCGCCGGATGCCGCGCGCACGGCGGGACAGCGATCAAGCCGGAACGCATGACTCTGGGTCGCGATCATCCCGTGGCCGTCCCATGACTTGTGCAGCGTCAAGCCCGCCGAGCCATCCCAAGGTCGATCGCGGACATCGATGACGAAGAGGTCCGGCGCCGGTTCGCCGTCCACGCGGCCCGTCGTGATCATGAACGACGTGATGCCGGAGCCCGACCCGAAGTGTTTTTCGCCGCTCAGTCGAAATTCTGTTCCAGACGGTTCCGCTACGGTGCGGGTACGCAGCAGATCGCCCCCGCTGCCCGGTTCGGAGATCATCGTGCCCCACCAGTGACCGTGCATGGCGGTGTCGACGTACTCAGCGCGCTCGGCGCGCCACGCGGCTGCATTCGACCGCGGCTGCGTCACTGCAAGCCAGAACGCCAGCACCGAGGGATGCATCGCCGCTACCAGAGCTACACAGGGATCGCCCTGAGCCAGAACGCGTACCAGCTCGGCATACTCGCGCACCGACTCTGAAAGACCCCGCCAGAGGCCGCCCTGATCCACCGGCACACCGGTCAACAGAAAGCCGGCGTCGGCAAGCCGATCGAAATCGATCCGCGAAAGCGTCCGCCGCTGAATTCTGTCGCCTCGCGCCGCGGCAAACTCGGCGGCGATCGCCGCGACATTACCGCGCACCTCGGCGGAACGGTTAGCCGGCATATATTTCCCTGATCTGAATTGAAACCACCGCACGCTATAGCACGACACCGCGGCCATGGCACAATGCCATTCCAGCCGTGAGGATGCATCATGCCGTCAATTCAGACAGCCGGCGCCGAGATCTACTACGAAGCAACCGGTGCCGGGCCGGCGATACTGTTTGCCCATGGTGCCGGCGGTAACGCGGCGAGCTGGTGGCAACAGGTGCCGGCATTCTGCCGCGATCATCGGGTGATCACCTTCGATCACCGCGGCTTCGGCCGCTCGCGTTGCTCGGTCGAGCGGTTTTCCGCCAGTGCATTCGACGCGGATGCGCTGGCGATTCTCGACGCCGAGCGCATCGATCGAGCCGCCGTCGTTTGTCAGTCGATGGGCGGCTGGACCGGCGTGCGCCTGGCGGTCAATCATCCCGACCGTGTCCGGGCGCTGGTGCTCGGCAACACGCCAGGGGCCATCTACAGCGACGCGCTGCGCGAGCAGATGCGCACGTTGACCACGCGGCCGCCGTCGGGCGATCTGACGGCGATGACCCTCGGCGCGCCGTATCGCGACAGCAATCCCGCCGGCGCTTACCTCTATACCGCGATCACCGGATTCAACACGACGCCAATGCCGCTCGCCGCGCTGATGGCGCGCGATGCGTTTGTAGCGCCGGAAAAGCTGCGCCCGTTTCCGGTGCCGGTGCATATGATCGCGAGCGACCTCGACGTAACGTTTCCGACGGCGCTGTTACGCGCCACCGCTGCGCTGATCGATGCACCGATCAGCGTGGTCACCGGTGCCGGGCATTCGACCTATTTCGAGAAGCCCGCCGAGTTCAACGCACTCGTGCGGAACTTTCTGGCGCTGCACGCTTGAACCGTAACCACGCCACCACAGCCGCGATGATCCGTTGGTGCCTGCTGATCTGGCTCGGTCTGGTGCCGGTGTCCGGCGCATCGGAATCTGCGTCGATCCCGGCAGCGGACGCCCCGACCGAAGCCACCGGGACGTGGTCGAGAGACGCCGCACAACGCCTCGCCGAAATCAGCGACCGAATGTCCGCACCCTCCGTGATCGAGAAGCAGCGCGAGGCATTGGCGACATTCGAATCCCGATTCGAAACAGGCCTCGGCTTCAACATCGCGCATCCGGAGACCGCGGATACGTTGTCCGAAGCGGCCGTGCGTGATGCACAACGCGAACTCGACGCAATCTCGAGCGGCCTCGGCGCCATCAGCGACGTGCTGACACAGCGCGGCACCGAGCTCGACGCATTGAGCCGGGAGCTGTCGACGATGCAAAAGCGCGCGGAGTCGTTGCGCGACGATTCCACCAGCGCTCCGGTGGCGCAGGCGATCCGCGCACGAATCGCATCGATCATCAGCGAAGCGAAACGGCTGCAGGGCATCACGCAACAGCGCCTCAACGCGATCGAAGCAACGCAGAACAAAGTTCTGCTCATGGAACAGCGCATCCGCACGGCGCGCGCCGATCTGGCCGAGGTCGGTGCGCGACACGTTCGTGCATTGGCCGAGCTCCAACAACCGCCGCTGTGGCGCCTGACGATGGCGGACATCGCCAAGTCCGCCGCAGGGTCGACTCGATTTGCGGGTCAGGCCATACCGGGCGCGTTGCGATACGCGCGTGAAAATCCAGCGCGCGTTATTCTGCACGGCGCGGCGTGGCTGGTCACATTCGGCTTCATCCTTTACCTGCGCCGATCGTTCAACTCCGACGAATCCGGCAAGCCGGTCTCGCGTGCCGCGACTCGGCCGGTCTCGGCAAGCATGCTGATAGTCCTATTGCTCGCGCCGCTCTTCCATCCCGAGGCACCGTCGAGCGTGCTGCAGATTCTGGGGCTCATGGCGATCGTGCCACTGCTGCGCACGCTCGTGCTTTACCTCGATGCCAGCCTGCATCCGGCGCTGTACACGCTTGCCGCGGCCTGGCTGCTCGAACGCGTCACCGTAGCGTTTGCCCGCGAAATCGTGCTGCAACGACTTGCGCTGCTGGTGCTCAGCGTCACCATGATCGCGCTGTTTTTCTGGGCGCGATCGCTGCAAATCGCGACAGGCCTATCACTGGGACCACGCGTCGCACCCATCGTCCGCATGCTGGCCGTCGTCGGCATCGGTGCCTCGATACTGAGTCTGCTGTTCAACGTGATCGGCAACGCCGACCTGGCGTTGCTCATGCAAAGCACGACGGTGCGCGCCGCGATCCTGGCTGCTGGAATCTACGCGGGCGTATTGGTGATCGGTGAAATCGCGCCCATTTGTCTGCAGTCCGCCAGAACCCGCGGCATCAGGTCGATCATCAACCATGAGGCACACATCCTTTCCAGAATCAGGCTAGTCGTCGCGATTGGCGGATTTTTGTTCTGGCTGAGTGTGGTGCTGGACGGCCTGCATCTTTTCGTTCCACTAACAGAGTTCGTCAGCGCCACACTCGCCGCACAGTGGACGATCGGCAAAGTGACGGTGTCACTTGGGCGGGTGTTGGGGTTTGTTGCGGCGGTCTGGATTGCCGTGCAGGCATCGCGCATTACTCAGGTGCTGCTGCGCGACGACGTACTGCCAAAGTTTGCGCTGCCACGTGGCGTGCCGAACGCGATCTCGGTGATAGCAAATTATGTGATGGTACTCATCGGCATATTGCTCGGTGCCGGCATTCTCGGCATTGAACTGTCGAACTTTGCGTTGATCATCAGCGCACTGGGCGTGGGCATCGGCTTCGGCCTGCAGAACGTGGTCAACAATCTCGTCTCCGGGTTCATTTTGATCTTCGAACGGGCCGTGCAGGTCGGCGACACGATTCAGCTGAACGACGTGTCCGGCAAGGTGACGCAGATCGGCCTGCGCGCGAGCCGGCTGCGCACATTCACCGGTTCCGAAGTAATCGTTCCCAACGGGGATCTGATTTCGAACCGCCTGGTCAACTGGACCCTCTCCGACAACCGCCGCCGCCTCGAGACCGTCGTTGGCGTTGCCTATGGCAGCGACCTGGAACGTGTCCATACGGTGCTTCGCGAAGTCCTGGATCGCGAACCCGACGTCCTGAGCGATCCCGCGCCGACGGTGGTCTTCGAGGCGTTCGGCGACAGCGCGCTGAACTTCCGCCTGCTGTACTGGATCGCGGAATTCGACACCGGTCTACGCGTTACCGATAGCGTGAACACGGCGATTGCTGCTGCGCTGGCCGCCAACGGGATCGTAATCCCATTCCCCCAGCGCGATATTCACATCAGAACTACCCCCGACTGAAATACGCGCCTGCGTCGCCGAGGGGTTTTACGGCGATTGATCGGCAGGTGCCGGCTCGCCTTTGGCGCGCCGCATCAGATCGGCAACGACATCGTTCATCGCCTGACGCTCCTCCGCGGTCGTCACCAGCGCGTCGGCGCGGCGAAAGGTTCGCAGCGCATCTTGGACACGGCCACGCAGCGCATAGGTTTGGGCGAGCTCGAGCCAGAAGTAGAGTTCGTTGGGTTGGGTTCTGGCGGCACGCCGAAGATAGGCGATCGCAGCATCCAGGCGGCCCTCGTCGCGCGCTTCGATTCCCCAGGTGAATTGTAGATACGGGTTCTGGCGTTTGGCGCTTTCACTGCGCGCACGATACGTCGCCGCCAGATCGGGACGACCCATTGCGACGTACAGGCGCGTCAGCTGATTGATCGTAGTCACGTCCCATTCCATCAATCGCAGCGCTTCATGCAGCGCGATCTCGGCACGCCGGCTGTCACCGATCCGCATATACGCGGTGCCGAGATTCGTCCACAGATAGCCGATGTGGGCATCGATCGTCAGGCCACGATTGAACAACGTGATGGCCGCCGCCACATCGCCGGCCACCAACTGGCGCGCGCCCAGGTTGTTGAAGTGTTGCGCCCGAGCGCGGTCGTCAGAAACGACCCGGCCAAAGCGCGGCTGCGGCGTATATACCCTGCCGAAGTCGACCACGTAGGTACCCTCGCGACGCAGTTCACCGTAGGCCGCGATGTGGCGATTGAGCATCACATAGTCGCCTTCCATCTCCCATTGAGGCACGCCAAGAACCTCTCGATAACGCGCATCCAGTCCGGCGCGGCGCGCCATTGCGATGAACAGATGGGTATACGCGAGACAGTTGCCCGCGCGCTGCTCGAATGTCTCCGTCGCGGTCGCGGTCGCCTGGGCGTCGTACTGCAATCCAAGTGCGCCGTCCGGCGCAAACCACGCCGCGATGACATCGAGGCGTTGTCGCAATCCGGCTTTAGTGTTGAGAGTCGCGGTCACGAGCACAGTCGCAGCGACGGGGATTTCCAGGACATCGATATCCGGCGCCGCCGGATACTGAGTGTTGTTGACCAACGCCGCAAAAGCGCCGGCAGCCACGTCCCCGGGCGGGTACAACGGCGCGGGTGGCCGGCCGGCACAGCCCGACACAAGGAGGACGCAAGCTATCCACACGACGCGACGAACCATGATCCGCATCATCGCACAGCCAAAAAAAAGCCCGCTTTTTACGCGGGCTTCTGTCCAGCGGGCTGGACCCTAGAGATTTTGTCAGCGGCGATTAAACCACAAAAATGGAGAAAATCAAGAGAACGATTGAATCAAATCTGCAAAATGATAAATAGGTCGCTGCGTCAGACGTCACGCGCGCAGTGCCGCGCGGACCTTGGAACCGCGCAGCCTGCGTCAGATTTGCAGTTTCCGGGGTCGGGTGCGACGATGGCCGGAGTTCGATTCCGGGCGTCTTTTGGGGAGAAATGGGAATGAAGTTCGGCGTTTTTTACGAGCACCAGCTGCCGCGAGACTGGAACGAGGACAGTGAACACAAGTTGTTCAAGCAATCGCTCGATCAGATCGAGCTCGCGGACAAACTCGGTTTCGACTACGCGTGGGAGGTGGAACATCACTTCCTCGAAGAGTACTCACACTCCTCCGCACCCGAGGTGTTTTTAGGCGCCGCGAGCCAGCGCACCAAAAACATCCGGCTCGGCCACGGCATCATCCAGCTGACGACCAATCACCCGGCCCGCGTCGCCGAAAAGGTGGCGACTTTGGACCTGGTCTCCGATGGTCGCGTCGAGCTCGGGCTCGGCGAAGGCGCGTCGGTGACTGAACTGCACCCGTTCAACCTGCGCTTCCGCGACAAACGCGACGTCTGGGAAGACGCGGTCCGCTGTGTGCTGCCGATGTTCTGGAATCACGGCTGGGAATACGACGGCGAGTTCTTCAAGTTCCCGAAACGCGCCGTCGTCCCAAAGCCGCTGCAGAAGCCGCATCCGCCGCTGTGGGTCGCCTGCTCGCAACTCGACACGATCCGCTATGCCGCGCACCGCGGCATGGGCTCGTTGTGCTTCAAGTTCGCCGATCTCAACTCGGCAAAGGCCTGGGTCAATGCGTACTACAACACCTATCTGCACGATCTCGAAAAACTCTGCGACTACAAAACCAATCCGAACATCGCAGTGGTATCCGGCTTCATGTGCGCCGAAACGGACGAAGCAGCATGGCAAAAGGCCGATGGCTGGACGTTTTTCCAGTTCGCGTTGCAGCTGTACAACAAGGAAGGTCCGTTCGAACCCGGCACCGTCAATATCTGGGACCGCTACCAGGAATGGCGCCAGACCCCGGCGGGACAGAAGCGCACCGGCAGTGAACTGATCGGCTCCCCGGAGACGATTCGTACGCGGCTGCTCGAACTCGAAGCCGCGAACGTCGACCAGGTGATTCTATTGAACCAGGCCGGCAAGAATTCTCACGAAGACATCTGTTCCAGCCTGGAGCTGTTTGCGCGCAAGGTCATGCCGGAATTCCACGGCCGCGAAGACGTGCATCAGCAATGGAAGTCGGCAGTGCTGGCCGGTGACCTCAAACTGGAAGAGATCGACACCGAGCCGTACAACTTCGCCGCACGTGGCAAGCCTACGCAGACCTCGTCGAAGGAGTCGCGCAACATGGTGGCAGGCGTCGTGGGCAGACCGAGTGCCGAATCGCTGGGCTGAGCAAGAAGGGGTCAGAGAAGGGGGTCAGAGTCTGAGGTTTACCCACAAAAGTTGATTATCAATCAAGCGGTTGAGGAGTAGATTCGAGCGAAACGATGCGTGCATGGCGAGCTTTTTGTCTCTTTGAGTAACCAACTTGAAGAGAACCCGCCATGCACGCGATCGCTATATTACAAAAATCTCTGCG
>Ga0209254_10005497_pt1 | contig 11652 bp, 11 predicted proteins | sample FrelakmetDIP11DI_FD_187148 | JGI IMG/M metagenome (GOLD analysis project Ga0209254, IMG submission 187148) | Freshwater lake sediment microbial communities from the University of Notre Dame, USA, for methane emissions studies - DIP11 DI (SPAdes)... | ecosystem: Environmental > Aquatic >... | reverse complement strand
TCACGCCCAGTATTTCGCCTTGTCCGGCAGCACCCAGCGCACGCCGCCGCGCGGGTCTTCCTTGTCGCCCCGGTAACGCGGGATCAAATGAATATGCAGATGCGGCACGCTTTGTCCACCCGCCTGGCCTTGGTTGATACCTATGTTATAGCCGTCCGGCTGATGATGTTTATCCAGAAAGTCTTTGGCGTGTGCCAGCGCCTTGAGCAGCGCGGCCTGCTCGGCTTCGCTGGCTTCGAACAGGGTGGCGAAGTGGCGGCGCGGGATGATGACGGTGTGGCCCAGCGAAACCGGGAAGCCGTCCTTGTAGACCACGGTCAGTTCATCCTCGGCGAGGATGCGCTTGGGGTCGAGGTGGCAGAAGGGACAGGGTTTGGGTGCGGGTGGGTTCATGCGCGGGTGTCAACGTGGATTCGAAAACATGCATTCAGCAAACCAGCGGCGGCTCGTCCATCAGCGCGATCTGTTCGCGCAGTTCGAGAATGCGCGCCTGCCAGTATTGCTGCGTATTGAACCATGGAAACGCGGCGGGAAAAGCCGGGTCGTCCCAGCGGCGGGCGAGCCAGGCGGCGTAGTGGATCAGTCGCAGGGTGCGCAGCGCTTCGACCAGATGCAGTTCGCGCGGATCGAATTCGGCAAAGTCTTCGTAGCCGGTCAGGATCTCGTTGAGTTGCGCCTGCTGTTCGTCGCGCTCGCCCGACAGCAGCATCCACAGGTCCTGCAGCGCCGGCCCCATGCGGCTGTCGTCGAAGTCGACGAAATGCGGCCCATCTTCGGTCCACAGCACGTTGCCGGCGTGGCAGTCGCCGTGCAGGCGGATCGCGCGCACCGTGCCCGCACGTTCGTAGCAATAGGCCACGCTGGCAAGCGCATGATCGACCACGCTGTCCCACGCGGCGAGCAGGTCGGACGGCAACCAGTGGCCGGCGCGCAGGAAATCGCGTGACGCGTAACCGAAGGTTTCGATATTCAGTGCCGGACGCTGCGAGAAATTCGCCTGCGCCCCCACCGCATGGATGCGGCCGAGAAAACGGCCCATTCTTTTCAGGGTGTCGGGGCGGTCGAACTCGGGCGGACGGCCACCCTGCTTGGGGTAGATGGCGAAACGAAAGCCGGCATGGGTGTGGAGCGTGGCGCTGTTCAATTGCAGCGGCGCGACCACCGGGATTTCGCGTGACGCGAGTTCGATCGTGTACGCGTGTTCTTCCAGGATGGCGGCGTCGCTCCAGCGCTCGGGGCGGTAGAACTTGACCACCACGGGGGCCGTGTCCTCGATGCCCATCTGGTAGACGCGGTTCTCGTAGCTGTTGAGCGCCAGCAGGCGGCCATCGGCACGCAGACCGGTGCTGTCGAGCGCGTCGAGCGCACAATCGGGAGTCAACGCGGCATAGGGATGAGGCGAATCTGTCATGGCGCAAAGCAAAAGGGCTATAAACGAATCATGCCTCAACCCGCCCCACCGCGCTCCGCCATGACGACCCACGACCTTTTCCAGATGGAACTCTCCCGGCATATCTGGGAAACCCGCTATCGCGCCGCCGGCGAGACCGACATCCATGCCAGCTGGCGGCGGGTGGCGCAGGCAATCGCGCAGGCCGAGGGACAAGACCGCGACGCCTGGGCCGAACGCTTTGTCGGGCTGCTGGATCATTTCCGCTTCCTGCCCGGCGGCCGCATTCTCGCCGGCGCCGGCAGCGGGCACCGGGTGACGCTGTTCAATTGCTTCGTCATGGGTGCCATCGAGGACGACCTCGAACACATTTTCGAGGCGCTGAAGGAAGGCGCGCTCACCATGCAGCACGGCGGCGGGGTGGGCTACGATTTTTCCACCCTGCGTCCGGCCGGCACGGTGGCGCAGGCTACCGGGAGCATCGCCTCTGGCCCGGTGTCGTTCATGCACATCTGGGACGCGATGTGCGCCACGATGCTGTCCACCGGCGCGCGGCGCGGGGCGATGATGGCGACGCTGCGCTGCGACCATCCCGACATCGAAACCTTCGTCGACGCCAAGCGCGATCCCGCGGTGCTGCGCCATTTCAACCTGTCGGTGCAGGTCAGCGATGCCTTCATGGCGGCGGTGACGGACGACCGCGACTGGCCGCTGGTGTTTCCCGGCCTCGCACCCGGTCGCACACTGAAAGCGCGCGATCTGTGGCAACGCATCCTGCGCGCGGCCTACGACACCGCCGAGCCCGGCGTGCTGTTCATCGATCAGATCAACCGCGACAACACGCTGCACGACCGCGAAATACTGACCGCCACCAATCCCTGCGGCGAAATCCCGTTGCCGCCCTACGGCGCCTGCGACCTCGGTTCGCTCAACCTCGCCGCCTTCGTGACGGCGCCCTACGCTACCGGCGCGCGGCTCGATCTGGACGCGCTCGCAGCCGCAGCCACGCTTGCGGTGCGTTTTCTCGACAACGTCATCGAGGTCTCGCGTTACCCGCTGCCGGCGCAAGCCGCGCAGGCCCGGCGCACGCGACGCATCGGCCTCGGCATCACCGGACTGGCGGACGCGCTGGTGCTGCTCGGGCTGCGCTACGACAGCGAAGCGGCGCGCATGCTGGCCGCGCAGGCGATGCAGACCCTGCGCGACGCCGCCTATCGCGCCTCGATCGATCTCGCGCGCGCGAAGGGGCCGTTTCCCGATCTCGACCGCGCTGCATTCCTGGCCAGCGGTTTCGCCGTCCGCCTGCCGCCGGACATACGCGACGCCATCGCCGCGCACGGCATCCGGAATAGTCATTTATTGGCCATCGCCCCGGCCGGCACCATCAGCCTCTTGGCCAACAACTGCTCCAGCGGCATCGAGCCGATTTTTGCCGCCGAAGCTGAACGCCGCGTGCTGGAAGCGGATGGCGCCTATCGCACCCACCGCGTGGTCGACCACGCCCTGCGCCTGTGGCAACAGCAGGGCCGCAGCGGCATGCCGCCCGCCCTGATCGAGGCCCGGCAGATCGACCCGCTCGCCCATCTGCACATGCAGGCGGCGCTGCAGCCGTTTGTCGACAACGCCATTTCCAAGACCATCAACGTTGCCGCCGACATGCCGTTCGAGCGCTTTCAGGATCTCTACCGCCAGGCATTCGAGCTGGGCCTCAAGGGCTGCACCGTGTTCCGTCCCAACTCCGTCACCGGCGCCATCCTCAGCCAGCCAGCCGCCGGCGAACGGGTGCCGTGTTGCGGCATCGAGCGCGAGGCGGATTGAATTTGGAAGCTCGTTACGGGATGACAGCGCACAGCGCCAGCTTGCGCGCGCGGTCCAGCCGCTTGATCGCCGCTTCGCGCCGCGAGGCGGCGGCGCGGTTGTCCGCAGGCTCGGCATATACCAGCGCCACCGGACGACGGCTGCGGGTGTAGCGTGCGCCCAGGCCGCTGTCGCCATTGTGTTCGACGACGCGGCGGGCGACGTCGGTGGTGATGCCGGTGTAAAGCGAGCCGTCGGCGCAGCGCAGCATGTAGACGCACCACGCTGCGGCATCGCCGGATGCGGTCGCCATGCTTCGGTCACCCGGCACGGCGTCTCGCGGCAGCTCAGACACGGTAGCGACTCAAGGCAATCGATGGGGGGACGTTCACGTGACATTCTCCGATGCGGGACACGGGCGCCGTTTCGAACGAAGCCACGCTGCTATGCTAACGAAAAACGCGCGTATTCACGTGCAGTCACGGGGTTCCCAATTGGCCAAGCAACTCTCTCAATATTTCTTTCGCGGCCTGATCACCGCGTTGCCGCTCGGGCTGACCGTCTATCTGTTTTTCATCTTCCTGCGCTGGACCGAGCGACTGGCGATGCTGATGGTCCACCCCTTCATCGGCGATTTCTATGTGCCGGGGCTGGGATTGCTGCTCGGCGTCATCGGCATTTTCCTGCTCGGCTTTCTGGTGTCGCAACCTGCCGCGGGCAAGCTGCTGTCGCTGGTGGAACTGCCCTTCACCAATCTGCCGGTGGTGAAAAGCATTTATTCCTCGCTCAAGGACTTTGCCGATTATTTTTCGCCCCAGCGCAAGCGGGGCACCCAGCAAACGGTGGTGGCGCTCAAGGTGCCGGGGCAGGATCTCGAACTGGTGGGGCTGGTCACGCGCCAGCGCGTCGACGATCTGCCCCCGGGATTCCTGCAGGGCGACCGCGTGGCGGTGTATCTGCCGATGGGCTACATGATCGGCGGCTACACCGTTTTCGTGCCACGTGACTGGGTGCAGCCGATCGACGTGTCGGTGGAAGAAGCGATGCGCGCGTCGATGTTTGCCTGGATGAGCACGTCCGGCAAGGACGACTCAGCCAGCACCCTGCCATGATTCGAAAGCGCCCGCGGCTGTTGTAAAGTTCGGTTTCATGCAGATCGAATGCTACGCCCAACGCATGCTCAACCCGTTCCGCGGGGTGATGCATACCATTCGCTACCAGTCGGCCGAGGCGATCACGACCGATGGCATCGAATGGGATATCTATGTGGCCAACGATGCCCTGCTCGATGGCCTGGGACGTGCCGGCAAGCACGCGCAGATTTCCGACATCCGCTATGGCCACTGGTCGGCGGAAAAAGGCCTCAAGCGCGGGCCGCTGTATCCATCGGACGACTTCAAGCGGCTGGAGCACATGGGCGCGGTGGTGTACGAGCACCTGCTCAAGGTGCATCGAGAAGTGCCATTCAAATTCCGCGACCGCTTCGAGCTATGGCTGCTCGACCACGCCGGCCTGCCGCTGGCGCTGCTGCACAGCGTGCGCGCCGACAGCGAGACCGACACCAAGCCGCCGCTCGACTGGCGCGCCGGCATGGCGGCGCAGGAACATTTCCAGAGCGCGGCGATTGCCGGCCTGACCGAATCCGCCGGGGGCTATCTCACGCGCCATGTGAACAGCCTTGCCAGTGGCGTGGCGCAATGGTTCCACCGCACCGACGACGGTGCCGGGCTGGGGCTGCACACCCTGCAGGGCGGCGAACCGTTGCGCGGGCGCGTGCTGGAGGCAGACGCCTTTCCGCCGCTGTTCATCGCCACCGCCGGCATGGACGCGCCGCACACCCGGCTGGTGCACGACTACCACGCCTGGCAGGCACCGTGGATGCTGTTGCTGCCGCATCTCGACCCGGCTGCCCGCCACGCGCTGGAAACCGCCGCCTGCCTGAATGCCGAATCGATCGAAAAGCACTGCCGGCTGTATCCCGAAATCATCGACCGCGCTGCGCTGCAGGCCGCGCGGGTGGAAGCGGCACTGGTTCGCAACCAGCCGCGTCCGCAGCAGCAGGAAGAGGTGATGGCGATGTTCTATATCGAGCTCGGCAGCACCGAGAGCCAGGATATTTAGGCCCTAAATTAACGGCGATCAGGCAGCCATGCCGAGTATCGCCGCCGGCAACGCGGCCGATGCACCGAGATGCGAGGTCAGGCGGACGTTCACGCCCGGATGGCGGGCGGAAAATTCGGCAATCGCCTCGGGGATGTCCTGCGCCACATGCGTGCCGGCGGCGAGGAAATAGGGAAACGCGACGATATCGGTCGCGCCTTGCGCCACCAGTGCCGCCAGCCCGTCCGCAATGCTGGGTTCGGCCAGTTCCAGAAAAGCCGCGTGGACATGCTCATAGGACTGCCCGGGCTGCGCGCGGACCTGGTCGGCCAGTTGCCGCACTTCGTCGTTGGAGGCGCCGCGGCGGCTGCCGTGCGCAATGATAAGCAAACTGGACATGATGAATTCCCGGGTTGAACAGACCTGTAACGAGTGAGGCCGACCGTCAAAGTTCCATCCGCTTACATGCGGATCGGTTCGAAGGTCGCGTCCAGGTTCTGGTCGTCGCAGTAATCCAGAAAATCGCCGCGCAACGTGGCGATGTGGGCGTCGGCGGGAATGCCGAGCGTCATGTGGACGGCGAACATCGGCGCGCCGGTGTGCGGCGCGGGATAGGTTTCGGTTTCCAGCGCCTCGATGTTGATGTGCAGCTTGGCGAAAAAATTGGCGAGGCTGTTGACGATCCCCGGCTGATCGAGCGCCGCGACTTCGACGCTATACGGAATCAGCGGCTTGTCGGCGCGAGTGAGGCGGGTGCGCTGCTGGACGATGGCCAGTCCCAGTTCTTCGCCCACGGCAGGCAGCCGGGCTTCCAGTTTGGCCAGCGCGTCCCAGCTGCCGGTGATGCGCATCAGCAACGCGAAACGGCCGCCCAGCACCGCCATGCGGGATTCCTCGATGTTGCAGCTGGATTCGCTGATGCGGCGGGTGAAGCCTTCCACCAGGCCAATTTTGTCTTCGCCGCTGGCGGTGATGACGAGTGATTCGGTGTCGTTGGACATTTAAATGAGCTCCCGGTCGGACAGTTCTTTCTTGATATAGGCGTAAATGATCGGCGCCGCGATCACGCCTTGCAAGCCAAAAGCCGCTTCCATCACCAGCATGGCGATCAGCAGCTCCCAGGCGCGTGCCTTGATCTGCCCGCCGATGATACGGGCATTCACGAAATATTCGAGCTTGTGGATGACGATCAGAAACACCAGCGAACCGGCGGCCACCTGCAGCGAGTGCGACAGCGAAATGACGACGATGACGGTGTTGGAAATGAGGTTGCCGAGCACCGGCAGCAAGCCGACGAGAAAGGTCACGATGATCATGGTTTTGGTGAATGGCAGCTGCACGCCGAACGCGGGCAGCACTGCAAACAGGTAAATCCCGGTCAGCAGCGCATTCAGCGCCGAAATGCGCACCTGCGCGAACACCACGCGGCGGAAGGCATCGCCGAGGCGATGCACCCGCTCGCACATGGCATGCGCCAGCGGCGCCAGCGTCTGATCCGGGCGCGCTTCGCGCAGCGCGATAAAGCTGCCGATGATCAGGCCGATGATGAAATGCAGCAGGGCGCGCCCGGCGTTGCCGCTGTACTGGCGAATCTCCAGCGCATGGGTGCGCAGCCATTCGACCAGCGCAGCGCGTATCACCAGACCGTCGCCCTGCGGCAGCCAGGCCGCCGCCCACGGCGGCAGCAGTTCGCGCGAGTTTTCGATGATTTCAGCCATCTTGCCCAGCAGGCCGGCGATGCCGCCCTCGCTGCGCAAATACAGGATCACGCCGGCGGCGAATCCGCCCAGCGCGCCCAGCACGATCAGCGTGAGGAGCGATACCACCAGTACCTTGGACCACACATGGTCGAGCCGCCCGATAACGAAACGCGGCGCCAGCAAATGCACCAGCTGCACCATCAAGAGGCCTGCCAGCAGGCTGGGCAGCAAATGGAGTTTCAGGGTGAACAGCAGGGCTGCCGCCATCAATAGCCAGGCGGCGATCTGGTAGCGGTTGGCGGGGGGCATCAGGCTTGGGGTCATGCCGTCACAGTGCCAAGAAAGCCCACACGCGGCAAGCGTTTATGGGGCCGGACGCGCGATTATCTGGCATCCGCCAGATACCCCAGTGCGGTGCCGGTCTGCGCGGCGGCCTTTTTCAGCGCCTCGATCCAGCCGGGTTTGTGGCGGTCGGCTGGCGCGGAGATCGACAGGCCGGCCACCAGCTTGCCTTCGGCGTCGCGGATCGGCGCACCGATGCAGGCCACCCCCAGCTCGGCTTCTTCGCGGTCATGGGCCAGCTGAGCCTGGCGGATAGTGCTCAGTTCGGCGTTCAGGCGCTCCAGCGTGGTCAGGGTGTTGGCGGTATACGCCGGCAAGCCGGTGCGCTCAGCGTAGCCCATCACGCCGCTGGCGCTGTCTTCGGCGAGGAAGATCTTGCCCACGGCGGTGACGTGCAGCGGGGCGTGCGCCCCCACCACCTGCACCACCTGGATCATGGTCTGCCCCCCCGACACCCGCTCGACGTAGACCACTTCGTCGCCGCGCCGCACGATCAGATTGACCGTTTCGCCGGTCAGTTCGGCCAGTTGCTGCATCGCCGGCATCGCCACCTGGCGGATGTTCAGCCGGGCACGTAAGCGATTGCCCACTTCCAGCCAACGCACGCCCAGATCGTATTCGCCGGCGCCGGTTTTCTCGACCAGACCGTGCGCCATCAAGGCGCCGAGGATGCGATGGGCGCTGGCGGTGTGCAACCCGGCCTGCTCGGCCAGGCGGGTAAGACTGAGTGGGCCGGGGGCACGGGAAAGGATGCCGACCAGCGCCATGGCGCGATCGAGCACCTGGATTGAAGAGACAGAGTTTTTCATGAAGTGAAAATTTATCACACATTGTGAAAATATCGAGGCTTTCTGTTTCAATGCATTCATGGTTTCACATCATGTGAAACGTTTTCATATCATGAAAGGATTCACCATGAGCGCAGTGCTGCAGTCCGCCCCCGAGACCTTCCCCGCTTTTTGCGAAGGCATCCAGTATTTCGCCGACAGCTTCCCGGAAATCGATCGCCTCGGCGCCTCCCCGCTGCTGGGCCCCGACCAGCCGGCACTGCCGGACGCGACCAGCGAGGCTGCGATCTACCAGACGCTGCTGGCTGCCGACGCGCTGCGCTACCTGACCCTGCAGGTGACTGGCAGCAAGTCGTCCGGCCACCCGGGCGGCTTCGCCTCCAGCGCCGACGCGGTCGCCGCGCTGCATCTCTTGGGCCACCGCAACATGGTGACCGAAGTCGGCCACCACGCGCCCGGCTTCTATTCGGCGATGTTCCTCGACACTTCGCTCGAGGACATGGGCATCCACACCGTGTCCGACATGCGCGCCCGCTTCCGCGAACGCCACGGCCTGCTCGGCCACCTGTCGGGCGCGATCCCGGGCCTGCTGGCGCCCGCCGGCCCGCTCGGCCAGGGCCAGCATTTCGCCATGGCCGGCGCGTATCTCAATCGCGACAAGCTGTTTCCCGTCACCATCGGCGACGGCGGCCTCGGCGAGCCCTACATCATGAGCGCGTTCCAGCACTTTGCCACCGCCTATCCCGACGTCACCAACTACCTGCCGGTGCTGGTGTGGAACGGCTACTCGCAGGAGCACCACAGCATGGTGTCGCTGTGGGACAACGGCCGCATGGCGACGTACTGGCGCGCGCATGGATTTGATGAAGTGCATCTGATCGACGCGCGCGACTTCGCCGACACACCCGATGCACCGGTGTACGCAGACTCGACGACCTTCGGCTTCGCCGCGCGCATGGCCTTCACTGGCGCGATCCTCAAAGCTGCCGATGCCGCAGCCAAGAGCGCCTTGTCCGGCCGCCGCGCCTGCCTGATCGTCAAACAGCTGAAAGGCGCCGGCGTGCACGCCACCGGCGCCAAGTCGCACAACCTGTATGCGCACCACACGCTCGATTCCGACGATGTGAAGGCAGGCCTCGAACGTCGTGCGCTGCCGGTCGCCGCATGGAAGCTGACGCGCGAAAACTTCCGCCACGCCGGCGGCGGCCCCGCCGCGCGCGTGGCCGTCACCGAATCCACCCGCGCGCTGCCCAGCCTCGACGGCCTGCCGCTCACCGAATTCGCGGTCGGCGAAAACCACATCCCCACCACCGCCTTCGGCCACGTGGTCGGCGAAGTCGGCAAGCGCGACCCGATGTTTGTAGTGACCAACGCCGACGGCAACGAGGCTTCGGGCATGGCCAACATCAACAAGGCGCTGACGATCCGTCACCCGACCGCCGACGACCTCTACTTCCAGGGCCCGTCCGGCCAGGTCTACGAGCCGCTCAACGAGGACGCCTGCGCCGGCCTCGCGGTGGGGGTCGCGCTGTTCGGCGGGCGCAGCCTGTGGTGCAGCTACGAATCCTTCGCCATCAACGGCCTGCCGATCTGGCAGACGGTGACCCAGGCGATGGCCGAGCTGCGCCGCCCGACGCCCGCCACGGTATGTCTGTTTACCGCCGGGGCGCTGGAACAGGGCCGCAACGGCTGGACCCACCAGCGCCCCGAAATCGAAAGCTACTTCGCCGCGATGATGCGCAACGGCAACGTTTACCCGCTGTTCCCGGTCGACGCCAACATGATCCAGGCGAGTTACGACTGGGCCCTGAAGCAGAAGAACAAGGGCATCGTCATCACCGCCTCGAAGTCGCCGCTGCCGGTGCACGCCACCATGGCGCAGAGCTTCCAGGCAATCGATGACGGCGCGATGGTGCTGAAGGAAACCAAGGGTTCGCATACCGTGGTGTTCGCGGTGACCGGCGACATGGTGCTGCAGCCGGTGTTCGCCGCCGCCGAGAAACTGGCCGAGGCCGGCATCGGCTCGCGCATCGTCGCCGTGGTCAACCCGCGCCGCCTGTACCGCCCGACCGACGTGCTGTGGGACAGCGTGTCGGAACCCGACGGCCACTTCATGGGCGACGATGCGTTCAAGGCGATGTTCCACGGCGACGTGCTGATCGGCGTCACCGGCGGTCCGTCGGCGCCGCTCGAACCGGTGCTGCTGCGCAGCCAGGCCGCGCAGCGCGACGTGTTCTGCTGGAAGCGCGGCGAAACCACCGCCAGCCCGCAGCAGCTGTTCGACTTCAACGGCATGAATGCGCAGGCGATGCACCAGCGCGCGCTGGCCATGCTGGAGCGCAGCGCGTCGTAAGAGAATGAACCCGAAAATCATCGTTCTCGACGACGACCCCACCGGCTCGCAGACGGTGCATTCCTGCCTGCTGCTGACGCGCTGGGATGTCGCCACGCTGAAGACGGCACTGGCCGACGCCGCGCCGCTGTTCTTTATTCTCACCAACACGCGCGGCATGGACGCGCGGCGCGCGGCTGCGGTGACACGCGAAGTGTGCGTCAACCTCAAGGCCGCGCTCGCCGATTACCGCGGGCCGGTGCTGTTCGTGTCGCGCTCGGACTCGACCCTGCGCGGCCACTACCCGGTGGAAACCGACGTGATGAACGCCGTGCTCGGCCCCTTCGATGCGACGCTGCTGACCCCGGCGTTTTTCGAGGGCGGCCGCATCACGCGCGACAGCACGCACTATTTAATAGTCGACGGCAAGCCGGTGCCCACCCACGAAACCGAATTCGCGCGCGATTCGGTATTCGGTTACCGCACCGCCTATCTGCCCGACTACGTCGCCGAAAAAACCGGCGGCCGTGTCGCCGCAGACGCGGTGCAGCGGCTGACCCTTTCCGATCTGCGCGGCGGCCGAACGGCTGACTGGCTGGCAGGGTTGCACGACAACGCGATCGGCGTGGTCGACGGCGAAACGCTGGCCGACTACCAGTTGTTTGCCGATGCCGTGTTGCAGTCTGCCGCAGCGGGCAAGCGGTTGCTGTTCCGCAGCGCCGCCTCGCTGCTCACCGCGCTGGCACAACTGCCGCCGCAGCCGGTGCCTGCTGATGCGTTTTCAAGCCTGGTGCGCAATCAGCAGCCGGGCGCGGTGATCGTCGGCTCGCACGTCGCCAAAACCACCGCGCAACTGGGCGTGCTGTTGAAGCAACGTGGCGTGGTCGGTCTGCCGGTCGATGTCGCGCGGCTGCCCGCCGAACGCACTGCGCTGGTCGACGCACTGACGACCAGCATTGCGCATGCGCATGCACGCGGCCTCACCCCGGTGGTATTCACCAGCCGCACCGAGCGCCAGTTCGCCAGCGTGGCCGAGCGGCTGGCCTTCGGCGAAGCGGTGTCAGGCACGCTGATGGACGTGGTGCGGCGGCTGCCGCCCACGCTCGGTTTTCTCATCAGCAAGGGCGGCATCACGTCCAACGATGTGTTGTCGAGCGGCCTGGCACTGACGACCTCGCGCGTGCTGGGCCAGATCCTGCCCGG
>Ga0209254_10005496_pt1 | contig 11654 bp, 9 predicted proteins | sample FrelakmetDIP11DI_FD_187148 | JGI IMG/M metagenome (GOLD analysis project Ga0209254, IMG submission 187148) | Freshwater lake sediment microbial communities from the University of Notre Dame, USA, for methane emissions studies - DIP11 DI (SPAdes)... | ecosystem: Environmental > Aquatic >... | reverse complement strand
CTCTGATGAGAAGATCATTGAAAAGGATGCTGAAAAAGAGGTGGTCGAAAAGCGGGTCAAGCCCACGGTCATCCGAAGAAGGACGAGAAGTCTTGAGATCCCAACGCCTCCCTCCCCTCCTCCTGTCTCTGTAGCACCCGAGGTTGTCGTTCCAAAAGAAGAAATTGAACCTGAAGTGACTCCTCCTAAATGGGAGGTAAAGGTCCCGAGGAAAGAGGAGGAATGGGAAGAGAAGGAAAGGAAACCCTCTCAAATAACCCCGAGGATAGAAAAGAAATCGGAGGAGATCATCGAGATAAAAGCCAAGGCCAAAGAGATTGTTTCACCCAAACCGCCCGCTGGAACGGCCCTACCTAGAGGCGTGGTCAAAGAGGGCGTGAAGGGACCAAGGAAGGCTGGAGAAGAGGTAAAACAGAAGGAGGGTCCTGCCAAAAAGTTGGAGGCAAAATTTCAAACGAAAGAAGAGCTTCTCCTTCAAGCGAAGAAAAAGGGAGTCGTAAAGAAACGAAGGCTGATCGAAGAAAGGATGGTGCAAGAAGAAGATTTTATAGATGATAAGAAACATGGAAAAGAGGGAGAGTCGCCGGTTCGACCTTTTAAGCCTTTTAGGAAGAAGCTCGTCCTGAAGTCACCCAGGAAAACGGAGATCACCGTCCCCAAACCCATCAAAAGAATCATCCGGATTGCTGAGGTCATCTCGGTCGGCGACCTTGCCAAAAGGATGGGCGTAAAAGGAGGGGATTTGATTAAAAAATTGATGGATATCGGCGTCATGGTTACGATCAACCAGATGATTGATGCAGATGTGGCTTCCCTGGCGGCGAGTGAGTTCGGATATGAAGTGGAACGTGTTTCCATCGAACGTCAGGAGCTTCTCGAAAGGAAAGAGGATCGACCTGAAGAATTACAAACCAGACCGCCCGTGGTCACGATTATGGGCCATGTCGATCATGGTAAAACCATGCTCCTGGACGCCATTCGTAAGACGAATGTGGTGGACGGAGAAGCCGGTGGAATCACCCAACATATCGGTGCCTACGATGTCCAGCTTGAACATGGGCATGTCGTTTTTATCGATACCCCAGGCCATGAGGCATTTACCGCGATGAGGGCCAGAGGAGCCCAGGTGACCGATGTGGTTGTCCTGGTGGTCGCTGCGGACGACGGGGTCATGCCGCAGACCAAAGAGGCAATCGACCATGCCAGAGCGGCCAATGTTCCCATCCTTGTCGCCATCAACAAAATTGATAAACAGAATGCCAATCCCGAAAAGGTGAGAAAAGAAATGTCAGAACATGGATTGGCCCCCGAACAATGGGGAGGCAGTACGCTTTATGCTGAAATATCCGCCAAACAGAAGATCGGAATCAAAGAATTGCTCGAACTGATCCTGCTTCAGGCGGAGGTCCTGGAGTTGAAGGCCAACCCCGATAAGCCCGCACGGGGGATTGTGATTGAAGCCAAGCTCGATAAAGGAAGAGGGCCCGTGGCAACCGTTCTGGTTCAAGAGGGGACCTTGAAGGGGGGTGATGTCTTCATCGCAGGCTCTCATTATGGAAGGGTAAGGGCCATGCTCAACGATAAAGGGCAGAAGATCGAAAAGGCTGAACCCTCAACCCCGGTAGAAGTGCTGGGTTTTACCGACGTTCCCGATGCCGGAGAGACTTTCATCGTAGTCACGGAAGAGAGAATGGCCAAACAGATCAGCCTCTATCGACAGGAAAAGATTCGCGCAAAGGAGCTCTCCAAGTTGAGCAAGGTCTCTCTTGAAGAGCTCTATGAAAAGATCAAGAAGGGTGAGATCAAAGAGCTCAATGTCATCATCAAGGCGGACGTTCAGGGATCGATCGAGGCGATGGGAGAGGCGTTGAAGAAGCTCTCCAATGACGAAGTTAAAGTGAACATCATCCATGACGGGGTCGGCGGGATCACGGAAACCGATGTGAATCTGGCTTCCGCTTCCAATGCGATCATCATCGGGTTCAACGTGAGACCAGGACCCAAGGCCCAATCTCTCGCCGAACAAGAAAGCGTGGACCTCCGGTCCTATTCGGTCATCTACGATGCCATCACCGATATCAGGAAAGCCCTGGAGGGTCTGCTGGAGCCGACCTATAAGGAGCACATTCTGGGGAGAGCCCAGGTGCTTCAGCTCTTCAATGTCCGCAAAATGGGGACCGTTGCGGGAAGTTTGATCACGGATGGGAAAGTGGTCAGGGGAGCGCACGCCAGACTTCTGAGGGATAACGTCGTCATTTACGACGGACGGATTTCCTCGCTCAAACGATTTAAAGACGATATGAAGGAGTGCACCCAGGGTCTTGAATGCGGTATCTGGATGGAGAATTTTAATGACATCAAACCCGGGGATATCATTGAGTCCTATGAGATGGAGGAAGTTCAGTCTCGATTGTCTTAAGCCCCGGTGGATGAAAAGGGGAGGGGAAGGGGATGGTCGTTGGAATTTGCCAGCTTGACTTTCGGATTCCGGAGAATCATTCGCTCAAGGGAAAGCGTCATGTCCTCCGAAAAATGATCGACAGGGTCAAACATCGATTCAATGTGTCCATCTCGGAGGTCGGGGATCAGGATCTCTGGCAGAGGGCCCAGATCGGAATCTGCACGGTGGGCAATGACCGGAGGCATATCAACTCCAGTCTGGACAAGGTGGTCGACTTCATCGAAAAGATGAGCCTCGGAGAGCTGGTTCATACGGAGATGGAAATCCTTTCGGTATGAACCCCGCAACCTAAAATAAGGTTTCGGTGACAAAGCATATGACATACAATGAACGATGGACAGAAAAACCAGGAATAATGGAAGATTGGAATAATGGAATGTTGGGTAAAACCCCTAAAAACAACTTTTTCTAACCCATTATTCCACCATTCCATCATTCCATGATTCCAATTTTAAAACGATGGAAGGAAAGCGATCAGAAAAGGTGGCAGACCTGATCCGCAAGGAGGTCTCTGAGATGTTCGTGAAGACGATCAAGGACCCCCGGATCGGTTTGGTCACCATCACCAAGGTGACGGTGACTGGGGACTGTCGTTTGGCCAGGGTCCATTTTAGTGTACCGGGCTCTGTTGAGGAGAGGAAAAGGTCCCTGGAAGGCCTTGATAGCGCCAAGGGATATATCCGGAGAGAGCTGGCCAGACGGGTCAACCTGCGCTACACCCCTGAAATATTGTTTGAGTTCGATCCTTCGATCGAGTATGCTATCCATATTGGAGAAGTTTTGCAATCCCTTCAAAAGGAGAGGGAGGAGAACCCGGATGAGAATTGATGGCCTTCTCGTCGTGGATAAACCCGGGGGGATGACTTCCCTCGATGTGGTGAGGGAGATCAAGCATAGATTTTTGATCAAGAAGGCGGGCCATATTGGAACGCTCGATCCTTTTGCCACGGGCGTCCTGCCCGTTGCCATGAATGAGGGAACGAAGCTGATTCCTTTCCTGCAGGAAGATCCGAAGGATTACGAAGCAGTGATGAAGATTGGAGAAGAGACCAGAACAGATGACCTCACGGGCGAAATCGTCAAACGAGGGCCATGGGAAGACCTGTCCCCGGAAATCATCCGGACAGTTTTTGAATCTTTCTCGGGAAGGATCCAGCAGACTCCGCCGATGTTTTCAGCCGTGAAGGTTAAAGGAAAACCCCTCTACCGGATGGCCAGAAAAGGGATCGAGATCGAAAGGCAAGAGAGAGAAGTCCAGGTTTACGATCTCCAGGTGCGTGACATCGATCTTCCAATGATCCATTTCAGAGTCTCTTGTTCAAAAGGGACTTATATCCGCGCCCTGGCAAGGGATATCGGGAAACGGATGGGATGCGGGGCTCATCTTGTCTCTTTGAGACGGACCCGGAGCGGTCCCTTTAGCCTCGAACAGGCCCTTCCGATGGAGAGGCTGAAGACCCTTCCGGGGAATGAAGCCCTCCATGCTTCTCTCATCCCATTGAGAGAGGTTTTGCATGGCTTCCCTGAAGTGATCGGAGATGAGCGTCTGATCCGGAAGGTCCGTTATGGAAAGGAGATGATCGTGAGAGACCTCGACCTGCAAACCCTCCCTCCTTTTGAGGAAGGACAGTGGCTCAAGATGTCCTCTCCTGAAGAGGGATTAGTGGCTATTTTACAATCAGCATTAAGGGGCGGGGAGATTGGAAAGGCAGACCCGGACAGGGTTGCCTTTCGTCCCATCAGAGTATTTAGCCCCTCACCCTCTCCCCATGAGGGGAGGGTGAGGGAAAAGATTCTATTTCAATCGAAGGAGGAATTTCATGGCATTGGTTCAGGAGAAGAAAAAAGAGATCATTGACAAGTTTAGGGCTCATGAGAAGGACACCGGCTCACCAGAGGTTCAGATTGCCCTTCTCAGTGAGCGGATCCGTTATCTTACCGAACATTTCAAAGGTCACAAGAAAGATCATCACTCGCGGAGGGGGCTCTTGAAGATGGTGGGACAGCGAAGAAGACTTCTCAACTATCTTAAGGAGAACGGGATGGATCGTTATCGAATCATCATCGATCAATTAGGTCTCCGAAAATAGAACGGGTGATTTTTAAAAAAATTGAATGAACAAAGGAGAGTGAATAAGCCTATGATGCAAAAGTTGCAGATCGAATTGGGTGGAAGACCCTTTTCCATGGAGACAGGAAAGGTGGCCAAGCAGGCCAGCGGCTCTGTGGTGGTTCAGTATGGCGAGACCGTCGTTCTGGTCACAGCGGTGTCATCGGAGGAGAAGAGAGAGGGGATTGACTTCCTCCCCCTTACGGTGAACTATCAGGAAATGACCTATGCGGCGGGAAGAATCCCCGGAGGATTTTTCAAGAGGGAGGGAAGGCCGACCGACCGGGAGATTCTCATCTCCCGGTTCATCGACCGACCCTTGAGGCCTCTCTTCCCGAAAGGATTCCGGAACGAGACACAGGTCATTGCAACGGTCCTCTCTGCAGATTCGGATAATGATCCTTCTGCCCTTGGAATGATCGGGGCTTCGACCGCCCTCTATCTGTCCGATATTCCGTTCGATGTTCCCATTGCGGGAGCAAAAGTGGGAAGAATCGATGGGGAATATGTCCTCAACCCCGCGCCCGACGAACTCGAACTAAGCGACATCGATCTCTTTGTCGCCGGAAGCGAGGATGCGATCATCATGGTCGAGGGCAGTGCGAAAGAGGTGAAAGAGGAGGTCATCCTGGAGGCCATTCTATTCGGCCACCAGTCCCTTAAGCCTGTCATCGAACTCCAAAAACAGCTCAGAGAAGTTTGCGGAACGAAGAAGAGGGAGTTCGACTTCAAAAAACCCGACGTGGCCCTTCTCGAAAAGGTGACGGGGATCACGCAAGAGAAATTAGGGGAGGCCTATCGGATCCCGGAAAAGATGAAGAGGCGCGAGCATCTGGAGGAAATTTTTAATTTCACCCTGAAGGAATGTCAGGCCGAAGATGAGCCGTCCCAGAAGATGGTGAGGAAAGTTTTTGAGGAGGTGGACCGCAAACTGAAGAGAAAATGGATCCTGGAGAAGAGAGAGAGGATCGATGGGAGGGCCCTACCGGAGATTCGTCCCATCTCATGCGAAGTCGGAATCCTTCCCCGAACCCATGGCTCCGCGCTGTTCACGCGCGGAGAAACCCAGGTGCTAGCCGTGGTCACTTTTGGCACATCCGAAGACGAACAGAAGATTAACTCCTTAATGGGAGAGACCTATAAATCTTTTATGCTTCACTATAACTTTCCCCCGTTCAGCACCGGGGAAGTCTCTCCCTTGCGATCGCCTTCCCGAAGAGAGATCGGCCATGGCGCCCTGGCGGAGCGGGCGATCCTTCCCGTCCTTCCCTCCAGCGAGACATTTCCTTATACGATTCGAATCGTCTCAGAGGTCCTGGAGTCCAATGGCTCCTCTTCTATGGCCACCGTTTGCGGAGCAACCCTCTCCCTGATGGATGCGGGCGTTCCTATCAAAGCGCCTGTCGCCGGTATTGCCATGGGGTTGATTCTTGAAAGCGGAGGGGAGGCGATTCTCTCCGACATCCTGGGAGACGAAGATCATATTGGCGATATGGATTTTAAGATGGCGGGCACAGCCGAAGGGGTGACGGCCATTCAGATGGACATTAAGATTAAGGGGATATCCAAAGAGGTGCTGGGCCGAGTCCTACAGCAGTCGCGCGAGGGAAGGCTTTACATCCTTGAGAAGATGAAGGAGACCCTCCCGGAACCCCGCAAGGACCTCTCACGGCATGCCCCGAGGATCGTCACCCTTCAGGTCAAACAGGAGAAGATTCGTGACATCATCGGACCGGGAGGAAAGAATATCCGGTCCATTGTCGATCAGACCGGCGTGAAAATCGATGTGGAGGATTCCGGCACAGTCAAGTTGGCCTCTCCCAATTATGAATCGATTGAAAAAGCGATCCTGATCATCAAAAGACTCACCCAGGAAGTGGAAGTGGGGGGAATCTACAGGGGCAAGGTGATGAGGATCATGGGGTTTGGCGCCATTGTCGAGATCTTTCCAGGGACGGATGGCCTGGTCCACATCTCTCAACTGGCGGATCACCATGTCAAAGAGGTGACCGATATCGTGAAGGAAGGGGATGAAATCCCGGTCAAGGTGATCGAGGTTGATCCGCAGGGTCGAATTCGCCTCAGTCGAAAGGCAGCCCTGCAAGAGACCATGCATTCGAAAGAGGAGAAGGGACCGGAAAAGGGCTGAACATGGATCGGGTCAAGAAAAGTATGCGCTCTTCATTAAAATCCATATCGATGCCGGATGGACCGGCTTATCAGAAGACCGTTTTGAACAACGGGATCAAAGTGATCACCGAAGAAATCCCCTACCTTAAATCGGTCTCCATTGGCATCTGGGTGACCACGGGCTCCAGGGATGAGCAGCCGCACGAAAACGGGATTTCTCATCTCATCGAGCACCTCCTCTTCAAAGGGACCGAGCGGAGAACCGCATTAGACATCGCCAAAGAGATCGACTCGGTGGGGGGAACCCTGAATGCCTTTACCGGCAGGGAATATACCTGCTTTTATGCAAAAGTGATCCACAAGAATTTATCTCTTGCCATCGACCTCCTCTCCGATATCTTTCTCCATTCCCTCATGGACCAGAAGGATGTGGAGAAGGAAAGAATGGTCATCCTTCAGGAGATCAAGATGGTGGAGGATACCCCTGATGATTATGTCCACGATCTTTTTAATCGGACCTGCTGGGGAGATCACCCGCTTGGCTTTCCGATCTGCGGAACCGAAGAACGGGTCCAATCCTTCAGCCGAGATCAAATCGAGCAATTTTTTAAAACCCATTATCAATCGGACCGGATCATCGTCTGTGCGGCAGGAAATCTCCAACATCAGGAAGTGGTCGACCTCATCGAAGCCACTTTTGGCCAGATTTCAAAATCGAACCGGGTAAGGGAAAGGGTGAAACCCCTTTCAATCTCCACTACCCATATCTCAAAACGGGATCTGGAACAGGTCCACTTCTGCCTGGGCACCCACGGGCTTCATTACAATCACTCCCTTCGGTTTGCTTCTTATGTGTTGAATACCATTTTAGGGGGAGGGATGAGTTCGAGGTTATTCCAGGAGATCAGGGAGAACCGTGGTCTGGCCTATTCTGTCTATTCCTATCTTCCCACCTACATCGATACCGGTTTGGTCGTGGTTTATGCGGGGACGGATCAAAACTCGTTCGAAGAGGTTTTTCGACTCATCCTCGAAGAGTTTAAAAGGCTTAAAGCGGAACCTTTCAAGAACGGAGAACTGGAGATCGCCAAAGAACAGTTGAAGGGAAATCTTGTCCTCAGCCTGGAGAGCTCTGACAATTTAATGACCCGACTGGCAAAAAATGAGATCTACTTTGAAACCTATCAGACTGTGGAGTCCATCCTTAAGGGCATTGATGAGGTCGATGAGCGGATGGTTAAAAGCCTGGCCAGCCATATTTTCGATGAACAGTACTTCTGCCTCACTGTTCTGGGACCCATGGATGGAAGCCATCTCGACGGGAATCCTCAACCATGGCGTCAATTGAACAGATAAAGATCTATATCAAACGGCTTAAAAAAAACCACGCCATCTCCCTTCCTCAATATATGACCGAAGGGTCCTCCGGAATGGACCTTTTTGCCTCTCTCGAAGAGGAGGGCATTCTTCTGCCAGGAGAGAGAAGACTGATCCCGACCGGGATTTCGGTGGCTATCCCCGAAGGGTTTGAAGGCCAGATTCGACCCCGCAGTGGGTTGGCTATTCAGAAGGGAATTGGACTGGTCAATGGACCCGGGACGATCGATTCGGATTATCGAGGGGAGGTGGGAATTCTCTTGATCAATTTCGGGAAAGACCCTTTTACCATCCACAACGGTGAAAGAATCGCCCAGATGGTTATCTCCCGTGTGTTTCGTTCGATTCTGGTGGAGGTGGACGATCTTCCCCCCACTCAGAGGCAGGAGGGAGGCTTTGGCCACACAGGGATCTGACAGAGTACGAGTAAAAATATGAATAAGATTGTGCGCAAATTGGGAACAAAATTTTAGTGATCGAGCGAGGTCTAAATCTCTCCGAGCCAGAGGCCCTCCCTCCGGGGCAGAAGCCCCTGTGGGGCGGAGCCTGAGTCGGAGGCCGAAGCACCTGCCTGCGCGAAGACGCTTCGGCGAAGGCAGGCGAAGTCCGGGCGAAGCATCCCAGCAGGGATCAATTCGAAATAATTTCTAATGTTCAAAATCCGAAACATCAAGACCTTTTTGTTTGAATCATTTGAACATTTGGATTTCGGATTTGTTTCGGATTTCGATATTCGGATTTCGAATTTATTCAACTCACGATTTATTTTGGTTCTGGCTGCGCCAGGTTAGATAAAAGTAAAAGTATTACCTGCCCAAAAGAACGATGTATCAATCGTTGGATCGATTTCTCAATTATCTCATCGTTGAAAAAGGCCTTTCCAAGAATACGATCGAGGCTTACAGCCATGGTCTGAATCGCTTTCTAAATTATTTGCGGAGAAAAGGGATGGAAGAGGTCAGGGAGATTTCCAAACTTGATATCAGGGAATTTCTTCTCTTCCTAAAAAAGAAGGGCCTTTCAAGCAAAACCCTGGCGAGGAATCTGGTCTCCATCCGGGTCTTCCTTCGGTTCCTGACCGAGGAGTCCATCCTTAGCGCCAATCCGGCTGAAGAGATCGAATCTCCGAAGACCGCCAAGACCTTGCCGGAAATCCTTTCCCTGGAGGAGGTGGAAACGCTGCTGGAGCAACCCGATACTCAGATCCCTCAGGGGATGAGGGATCGGGCGATGCTGGAGATGCTCTATGCCACAGGAATGCGGGTGTCTGAACTGACCCAACTCCAGGTCAATCATGTCCATCTGGAGGCAGGCTATGTCCTCGTTTACGGAAAAGGTTCAAAAGAGAGGATCGTTCCCATTGGCAACGAAGCGATGAAATGGGCACGACGCTATATGGGAGAAACCCGGGAAAGACTTCTAAAAAAGAGAGAGAGCCCTTTTCTCTTTGTCAATCGATCCGGAAAGCCTATGAGCCGCCAGCATTTCTGGAAGAGCATCAAAGCCTACGGACGGAGGGCTGGAATCCGAAAAAGAATCGCTCCCCATCTCATCCGCCATTCGTTCGCAAGCCATCTCCTTGAAAGGGGAGCGGATCTCCGCTCCGTGCAACTGATGCTTGGCCATGTCGACATCTCCACGACACAGATCTATACCCATGTGACAGGTGAAAGACTGAAAAAGATTCATCAACGATATCACCCAAGAGGCTAAGGACTGGAATGTTGGAACGTTGGAATATTGGAATATTGGGTTTGAATACGAATAGAAATTTCTTTACCCATCATTCCATTCTTCCACTATTCCATTATTCCTTTTTTTAAGAATTATGGAAGTGATCACCACCCATACGAATGCGGATTTCGATTCCCTGGCTTCCATGCTGGCAGCCAAAAAACTCTATCCGGGAGCGGTCCTGGTCTTTCCGGGCTCGCAGGAGAGGAGCCTGCGAGAGTTCTTCATCCACTCCACCCTCTATGCCCTCGAGGTGGAACGGGTGAAAAATATTGACCTCCTTCAGGTCGAAAGATTGATCCTGGTCGACACCCGTCAGGTCAGTCGGATCGGGAAATTTTCGGAGATTGTGATGAAACCCGGTCTGGATATCCATATTTACGATCACCATCCTCCTTCTTCAGATGATATTCGGGGGTCTCTCGAGGTCGTTGCGGAAGTGGGAGCCACCGTCACACTTCTTCTGGACCTCTTGAGAAAAAAAGGGGTTGACATCACACCTGATGAAGCCACGGTGATGCTTCTTGGCATCTATGAGGATACGGGAAACCTGACCTTCTCTTCGGCCAGAGAGGAGGATTTTCAGGCGGCTGGATATCTGGTGGGAAAAGGAGCCAACCTCAATATCCTGTCGAATGTGATGACCAAAGAGCTCACCTCGGAGCAGGTCTTCCTGCTCAATGACCTGATCCAATCGGCTACCCGATACGATGTCCACGGCATCGATGTAGTCATTGCCCAGGCATCTGTGGATTGGTATATCGGTGACATTGCCATCCTCGTCCATAAGTTAAAGGATATGGAGAACCTCGATGTCCTCTTCGTCCTCGTCCAGATGGAAGGTCGTGTCTACCTGATCGGAAGGAGCAGGATTGAGGAGGTCAATGTCTCAGAGATAGCCTCTGAATTTGGAGGCGGCGGCCACCCCACTGCTGCCTCAGCCACCATCAAGGGAATGCCGCTCATCGAGGCGAACGGGCGGTTGCTCAAGGTGTTGAGACAGGTCGTCAGGCCCAGAAGGGTGGCCAAAGACCTCATGGTCTATCCGGTCAAGACGGTGGAACCTGACCAGACCTTGGAGGAGGCAGGAGAGATCCTTTCCCGATATCTCCTCGACATCCTCCCGGTCTTTAAGGAGGAGAGAGTGGTTGGACTCATCTCTAAGGAAGTGGTGGAAAGGGCTGTTCGTCACGGGCTAAAGGATGCCCTCGTGAAAGAGTATATGACGACGGAGTTCTCTGCCATCTCTCCTGAGACTCCGTTTTCACGAATTCAGGAATTGGCCATCGGACAAAGCCAGAGCCTCATCCCGGTCATCGAAAAGGAGCGGCTCGTTGGGGTTGTATCCATCAGCGATGTGATGCAGGTCCTCCACGAGGGGATGATCAAATCGGTGAGAGAGATTCAACCTCTTTATGCACGAAAGAAGATGATCTCAAAATTGTTGGAGGAGCGATTTCCGGAAAGGATACGGAACCTCCTTGCAGAATTTGGCCGGGTAGGGGATGACCTTGGATATTCGGTCTTTGGCGTGGGAGGTTTTGTGAGGGACCTCCTGATGAGGGTGGAAAATTACGATATCGATATCGTTGTGGAGGGCGATGGAATCCGTCTCTCCGAGGAATTCGAAAAAAGATTTAACTGCCGGATTCGAACTCACAAAAAGTTCGGGACCGCCCTCATTCTCTTCTCGGATGGCCTTAAGGTAGATGTGGCGACCGCGCGACTGGAGGTCTATGACTTTCCGGCCGCCCTTCCCACGGTGGAAAGGGGGTCGATCAAGGCGGATCTTTATCGCAGAGACTTTACCATCAATACGCTGGCCATCCACCTCAATCCCCA
>Ga0209254_10005495_pt1 | contig 11656 bp, 9 predicted proteins | sample FrelakmetDIP11DI_FD_187148 | JGI IMG/M metagenome (GOLD analysis project Ga0209254, IMG submission 187148) | Freshwater lake sediment microbial communities from the University of Notre Dame, USA, for methane emissions studies - DIP11 DI (SPAdes)... | ecosystem: Environmental > Aquatic >... | reverse complement strand
TCCACGACGACGATGCCCATCTTGCTCCTCCAATCTTATTGCTCATCAATGGGAGAACCGGGCCCCATGGAGACGCCCGGTGGGATTCTGTTGGCTCAGGGAATCAGCGAATCGGCGGTGTTGGCGGCGCCACACAGAGACCGTCGGGATCGGGCATGGCGCCCTCATCCTTGTAAAGGTCCGATTTGTCCCAGAAGTCGGGCTCCGAGCAGCCGATGCAGCCGTGGCCGGAATACATGGGATAGCTGGTACCCTGGTTCCACTTGAGCGAGCTGCAGGCGTTGCGGGTGGTCATGCCCCTGCACCCGAGCAGTGCCAGACAATAGCCCTGGCGTGCGCCGTCGTCATCGAATGCAAGGGCGAACCGCTCGTTCTTGAAATGATCGATACGGCTGCAGCAATCGTGCACCGTTTTCCCGTAATACACCCTTGGGCGCAGCGCATCGTCCAACTCCGGGACTGTTCCAAAGGCGAGGAAATGGGCGATGGTGCCGGTCAGCACCTCCGGATTGGGGGGACAGCCAGGGATATTGATCAGGGGCTTGGTCGCGATCAGCCCTCGCTGCATAAGACCGTCAACACCTAGGGCCCCGGACGGATTCGGCCGGGCCGCGGCGAGTCCGCCGTAGGCGGAGCAGTTGCCGACCGCCAGCACGAGCGCCGCGCCGGCGACCGCCTCACTGATGACATCGAGGGCCGAGCGACCACCGATCGCTGACCAGAATCCGTTGTCATTCAGAGGGATGGATCCGTCGATGACCACCACGTAGGGGATGCCCCCGTCCAGTAGCACGGCATCGCGAGAGGCCTCGGCGTAGGCGCCCGCCGGTGCCATCAAGGTGTTGTGGTAGTCGAGCGAGAGGTGACCGAGGATCAGGGTCTCCACTGTGGGCTCATAGGAGCGCAGCAGCGACTCGCTGCAACCCGTGCACTCCTGCCCCGAGAGCCACAGCACGGCCGGTCTTGGTGAAGCGGCGAGGGCCGCCGCGAACAATGCCGCCTTCTGAGCCGGAAGGGCGAGGGCCGAGCTCGTGACGGCGCAGAACTTCAGAAATGCCCGTCGGGATACACCGCGCCTTGAGAGGAACTGCTCGAAGTTCTCTTTCGCTGCCATAACCCTGCCTGCTTAGATCTAGTTGATGCGAACCCACCCCCTATGGGTAGGTCCGTCGGCCAAGATTCCATTCCCCGGGGCGAGCAAAGACGACCGTGAGTGCGTCACAACTCCGACGCAAACCATCGACCGTGCCCTATTACGCCTGAGCAACAAACCTTGGACTGGGACTTGGCCCAAGGCCTCGCCGTCCCGGCAAGTGTGGTGGAAAGCAAGGGCCGCAAACGTAATCCTTTACCCACTTCGCGCCTTACCCGCGAGGAGGGATCATGACGCGCATCGCACTTACACGATATTCAATCCGGGAAAGGAGGCACTCGAACGCTGAGGCACCAAAAGGAAGGCGCCGGGGCGCCGGAGTCCATTTCGGTCCCCATTCCGCCTTTAAGCGGCATTGGGTCACATTGGCAATAGACGATGCGACCCAGTGTGCATTCGCCATGGGTGCAACCGATGCGCGACGGTTCCTGGCCGGGGCGCGCTCTGCGGGTGGAGGTCCCGGTCGGGCCGGGGCAGGGTCGGCTGCCGTGCGGGGGAGGGACGACCGAGGCGCGCGAGCCGCACCATTTCGGTCCCTGGAAGAGACCTCCCTGCCCGATCCTGGGGCAGGCAGCAGCGAGGCGAACGGATCTCGCGTCTGTGCCCCTCGAGGAGGCGGCCGAGACAGCCTAGATGGGGGGCGCCCCTGCCTACCCCGTCCTTGAGGGCCGCTCCCGCGGCACAGTCTCATGCGGATTGGAACGAATTATGCTCCGCCTCGCCTAGTCATCCCTGCATCATCAGGCAGCCGCATCATGCTGAGGCAGATCCAGTCCAACGGCGCCGGCCAGCTCCAGACCTCATCCGGCACCCAGGCGCCCCCCATGGCCTACCACGAGTTCTACCGGGACGACTTCCGACCCCGGGAGCACTACCTCCCCATGTGGGAGCACATTCAGACTACGGGCCAGCAGATCCTGGGGGCCAAGGCCAGGGAGGCCCACCTGGCGCTACACACCGAAGGGGTCACCTTCACCGTCTATTCCAACGAGGAGGGGATCGAACGGGTCTGGCCCTTCGATATCCTGCCGCGCATCATCACCGCCGCCGAATGGGACCTGCTGGAGGCGGGACTCAAGCAGCGGATCCGGGCCCTGAACCTCTTCCTCAAGGACCTGTACCACGGCCAGCGCATCTTGAAGGACGGGGTGGTGCCCCCGGAGCTGATCTACCGCGGAAAGGACTTCCGTCGCGAGATCATGGACATCGATCCCCCCCACGACATCTACACCCATATCAGCGGGGTCGACCTGATCCGCGACGAGGCAGGGCGCTACCTGGTCTTGGAGGACAACCTGCGCACCCCGTCCGGGGTCTCCTACATGATCGAGAACCGGATCGTCGAGCGGCGCATCCTCCCGGAGTTCTTTGCCCGCTACCGGGTGCGCCGGGTGGAGCACTACCCGGCCCTGCTTCTTCAGGCCCTGCGATTCCTCTCACCGCGCGGAGCGGACGACGCCACGATCGTGGTCCTGACCCCCGGGATCTATAACTCCGCCTATTTCGAGCACACCTTCCTCGCCAAGGAGATGGGGGTGGAGCTGGCGGAGGGCCGGGACCTGGTATGCAAGAACGACAAGGTCTATCTCAAGACCACCCATGGCCTGCGCCGGGTGGACGTGATCTACCGGCGGGTGGACGACGACTTTCTGGACCCCCTGGTGTTCCGCCCTGAGTCGGTCCTGGGGGTGGCGGGGGTGATCGATGCCTGGCGGGCGGGCAACGTGGCCCTGGTGAATGCCCCGGGCAGCGGCATCGCCGACGACAAGGCGGTCTATGCCTATGTCCCGGAGATCATCCGCTATTACCTGGGCGAGGCACCCATCCTGCAGAACGTGCCCACCTACCAGATGACGGACCCCCAGGATCAGGCCTATGTGCTCGACAACATGGAGCGGATGGTGGTCAAGGCGGTGGCGGAGTCCGGCGGCTACGGCATGCTCATGGGTCCCTCCTCCACACCCAACCAGCGTGCCGAGTTCGCCAAGAAGATCGCGGACAACCCGCGCAACTACATCGCCCAGCCGGTGGTCCAGCTCTCGCGCCACATCTGCTACCTGGACGGGGAGCTGGAGTCCAGACACCTGGATCTCCGCCCCTTCATCATCTATGGGGATGGAATCGACGTGGTCCCCGGGGGCCTCACCCGGGTGGCAATGACCAGGGGCTCCCTCGTGGTCAACTCATCCCAGGGCGGGGGCAGCAAGGACACCTGGGTACTCGCCGATTGACCCCATTGAATCATTATGCTGAGCCGCATCGGGGAATCCCTCTACTGGATGACGCGCAACCTGGAGCGCGCCGACGGTACGGCGCGCATCCTGGACATCAATGTCGTTTACATGCTGGAGGCGGACGAGGGCGCCACCGAGGAGGGCCAGTGGCAGCCGCTGCTCAACATCGTTGGGGCCGACGAGCTCTACCCCCAGCGCTATCCCGACAAGCGGGTGACGGTGCAGCGGGTCATCCATCTGTTGACCCAGGAGCGGGACAACCCGGGGTCGCTCTACAACAGCCTGCGGCTCGCCCGGGAGAACGCCCGGGTGGTCCGAGACCGCATCTCCAACGAGATGTGGGAGGCCATCAACGAGTTCTGGCTGTCCGTCGACAAGCACCTCAAGACCACACTCCAGCCCTGGCGGGCGGCCGAGTTCTACTCCTATGTCCACCGGGAGGTGGCCACCTTCTTCGGGCTCGCCCAGAGCACCATGATGCGGGGCGAGGCCTATGGGTTCACGGTGCTCGGCAGCCTCCAGGAGCGTGCAGACATGACCGCCCGGATCCTGGACGTACGCTATCACCTACTGCTACCGGATGTCAGCATGGTGGGCTCCCCCCTGGATTTCTATCAATGGGGTGCCCTGCTCAAGTCCCTGTCCGGGTTCGAGGCCTATCGGCGCATGTACCAGAGCGGTATCCGCCCCATCGATGTGGTGGAGTTCACGGTCCTGAACTCGGACTTCCCACGCTCCCTGGCCTATTGCCTGGACGGAATGAACAAGGCACTCGAGCGCATTGGCTCCGTGTCCCAGGGGGCCGTCCACGAGGCAATGCAGGCCCTGAGCGCCCACCTGAACGGTGCTACGCCCCAGGGCATCCTGGATCAGGGCCTGCACGAATATCTCGATCAGTTCCTCGCCCTGCTCGCAGCCCTCACCGCAGCCCTGCAAGGCGACTATTTCGAGGCCCACCTGGGAGATGACCTGGGGGGATGACCTGTGAGCCCGGTGTCTAAGGGGGAGAGCGGCCAGTGAGGTACGGGATCGAGTATGAGTGCCGCATCCTCTACCCTGTCCCGGTCCGGGAGCATCATGTGCAGATCCGGCTGGCCCCTTGGTCCGACGAGGGCCAGTCCATGGCGCGGCTGGAGCTTGGGGTGACGCCCGAAGCCCCGGCGGTCGCTCGCCACGACGGCTTTGGAAACCTGACCCACCACTTTGCGGTGCTGGGGGCCCATCAGGAGCTCAGTTTTCGCCTGAGCGCCGAGGTGGAAACCCGGCTCTCAAACCCCTTCGATTTCGTCCCCGTGGACCCCGCTCGGGAAGGGTCCTGGCTGGCCCATAGCCTCCACGAGGCGCCACGGCTCTGGGACTTCGTGCTCCATCAGGGGGCCCTCACGGCGGCCCTACCCGATGAGATTGCCGGCGGGGCGGTGCCGGAGTGCCGGCCGGGTATCCACCTCTTGGACCAGGTCAGAGAGGCCTTCGCCTGGGTCCAGGGTGTCGCCGAATATGACCCCGAGGCGAAGGACTCGGTCGCGGCACTCCCTGCCCTCTTCGATGCCGGTCGCGGGACGGCCTCGGACCTCTCTCATCTACTGATCGCCCTGCTGCGCCGCTGGGGCGTGCCGGCCCGCTTCGTCTCCGGCTATCAGGATGCGGCCTATTTCGAACCGGACGATGAGGCACCGGAGGGCGCCGAGGCCAGGCCCCAGACCCTGCACCACTGGGTGGAGGCCCTGATTCCCGGGGCTGGCTGGCGTGGCTTCGATCCGGCCCTGGGTCTCCTGGCGGACGACACCTACATCCGGGTAGCGGTGGGCCGGGACGCCAGCGACGTGCGCCCCCTGCGCCAGACCAGCAAGGGCGCCGGGGATGCGCCGATCATCGAGGCACGGCTCTCCGTTACCCGCATGAAGGGTCAAGGTCAGGCCTGAGCCCCAAGGCGGCTTCCCCGAGACAGCGGGCTGTCCCGCTTGGAATCGCCGTGCTGCTCGGACAGCCAACGCCAGTGGCGGGCCAGCCTCCGGTAGGCGCAGAACTGGTCCGCATCCCGCAACTCCGGGTCCTGGCACAGGGCCTCCAGGTGAGCCACCACCGATCGGGCCAGCTCCGCCGAGCCCTCCCGAAGATAGCGGCTGATCAGAACGCCGAGGCGGACTCGCAGGGCACCGGGCGCAACGGTTAAATGCTCCGGATCGGTGGGCAGAAAGGGATCTCGGGCACAGGATGGTTGGTGCATGCCGTGTGTCTCCTCAAGGATATCGGAAAGCGAGTGAAACACCCGGCTCGCGGCTTGGACCCTAGGGGCCCGCAGGGCTGGCGGGGCAAGGGCTCGGGGAAGGGCTACTTGGTCAGGATCAACTTGTTGTTGCGGGTCATGCGCAGGTAGTAGCGGTCCCCCGCGTGCTCGATCAGGATCAGGCGCCCGCCCCGGAGCAGATCCCGACTGTGGACTATCGGCAGATCGGACAGGGCTGCCGAGGGAGCCTGCCGGCGGAGGCTTTGGTCAGCGGTTTGGGACATGGGCTGCATGGCGTCTCCTGCTGGGCGTCAGGTCGGGTTGATCGGTAATGCGAACGATTCGCAAATACGATAATACCCATTGTTCGGGGCTGTCAACCGGGATCCACCGCCCGCGGGTAGAACCGGAGGCGCCGACCGCCCTTCAGCCAGGCACCCGAGTGTTGGCGCCCTCAAGCGCCAGCAGCGCGGCGCCATAGGCCGCCTCCTGGTGGGTCGCAGCGGTAACCGGGACGCCCAGGGCACGGCGGCGGATGGACTCCCAGGTCGGGTTGACGGCCCCGCCGCCGGTGGTGAGGACCCGGGTAGGTCGCGGGGCCCCGAGCCGCGCGAGCAGGGCGTAGCCCTCCGCCTCGATGCGCGCCATGCCCTCGAGGAGCCCGTGGAGCAGGCGCACGGGATCCTCGGGGACCGGGGCGATGCGGGGAGGGAGTTGGGGGTCCGCCCGGGGAAAGCGCTCACCCGGCCTCGGCAAGGGGTAGTAGTCGAGCCCGCTGGGGCGCTCGGGGTCGATGCGCGCGGAGAGCGCCACGAGCTCCGCGTCGCTGAAGAACTGCCGCAGCACGGCGCCCCCGCTGTTGGAGGCGCCCCCCACCAACCAGAGGTCGCCAAGGCGATGGCTGTAGATCCCGTAGCGGCTCGCAGTCAGGGGCCGCTCGGAGACGATCTTGAGCACCAGGGTGCTGCCCAGGCAGGTGACCGCATCCCCCGGCCAGTGGGCGCCGGCGGCGATGACCGCCGCTGTGCTGTCCGTGGTCCCGGCCAAGACCCGAGCCCCCGGGTCCAGCCCCAGCTCGGCGGCGAGCCCCGGGGCCAGACGACCCACATCCGCGCCGGGTGCGAGGACCAGCGGCAGCCGGACACCCTTGGGGATCAGCCCCAACACCCAGTCCGGCCACACGAGCCGCGCGGCGTCGTAGCCAAGCTTGAGGGCGTTGTTCCAGTCGCTCCAGCCGTAGCGACCGGTGAGTCGCCCGGTGATCCAGTCCGCCTGGTGCAGGGCCAGGGTCTCCGCCGGTAGGGTCCCGCCGCCGCTCAACCCGTGAGCCAGGTGGATCAGCTTGCTGAGGCTGGAGGTCGGGCCACGGGCGGCACTGTCCGGCGGCGCCAGGTTGTCGACCGCGGTAGCGGCCTCCAGGGCGCGCCGGTCATTGTAGAGGAGGGCCGCGGTCAGGGGCCTGCCGTTGCGGTCCGCGAGCAGCAGGGTCCCGGAGGTTCCGTCCACGCAGAGGGCGCTTATCTTGGTCCTCGCCTTGGTCCCGGCATTGACCCCGGAAAGCTCGGCGGCGACCTCTCCCAGCAGGCCGCGCACCGCCTCCCACCAGAGCTCCGGGTCCTGCTCCACCCAGCCCTCGGCCGGGGTCAGGGGCCGCGGCAGGAGCCGTCTTGCCTCGGCCAGGATGGCGCCGGAGCCATCCACCGCCACCCCCCGACACCCGGAGGTGCCGAGATCGATCCCGATGACGGCCTCGGGCGAACCACCCATGGGGACGTTCAGGGCAGGTGCACCGCCACTGGGGGCTGCCAACCGGCCGCGCGATGCTCGGCGACCACTGTCGTGTAGATGCCGCCACGCACGTTGAAGTCCGCCGTGAGCCGCATGAAACGGGGGCCCGTGGCCTCCACCAGGTCGGCCAGGATGCGGTTGGTGACCGCCTCGTGGAAGGCCCCCTCGTCCCGGTAGGACCAGACATAAAGCTTGAGTGACTTGAGCTCGACGCACAGGCGATCGGGGACGTACTCCAGGGTCAGCTCGGCGAAGTCAGGCTGCCCGGTCTTGGGGCACAGACAGGTGAACTCTGGCACGCGGATGCGCACCGTGTAGTCGATTTCGGGGGCGGGATTCGGAAAGGTCTCCAGGGATCGGCTCGGGGCACTGGGCATGGGGCGCTCTCGTATTGGGCGGCAGGGACCGGGCTAGTCCAGTGCCCGGCCCTGGCCGAAGTAGCGGGCCAAAAAGGTTTCGAAATCAACGTCGTCGGCGGCCTCGATCTCCTCCTGGCGAGCCCGAGACTCATCAACGAGCCTCGCGAAAAGGGCCTGGCGCTCAGCGCTCAGGGACCGGGCCTCGAGACTGGCCCGGTGCTCGTCAGAGACGCGGTAGGAGAAGTCGAAGAAGCCCTCGCCGCGCTGCCGCATCTCCCCCAGCAGGCGCGCCGAAGGGGTGAGCTCGGCATCCCGGACCTTGGCACGCTGGAGGCCCAGGCTCTCGCCCCGGGGTCCACCCGCAGCGCCGTCCAGCAACTCGGCAACCGGCTCCATGGACTCCAGGATCTCCCCCGCCCACCGCTCGAGCGGAATCCCGCTGCCGCCCTGGTTGAGCAACAGGCCGGGCTCGCGGCCGCGGTGGGCGGTGAGGATCTGATTGCCGTCGATGGCGCGCCGCTCCCAGGCGGCGATGCGGGGGCTATCCGCGAGCAGGCAGTAGAGCATCAGGATCTCGAGGAACCGGAGCTGCTCCATCCCCAACCCCACGGGCTCAAAGGCATTCACGTCCAGGGAGCGGAGCTCCACGTAACGGACCCCGCGGCGGCGCAGGGCGAGCGTCGGCTTCTCCAGCCACTCGATGAGCTGCTTGGGGCGCACCGTGCTGTAGTACTCGTTCTCGATCTGGAGCAGATTGGCATTGAGCTGCTCGTAGCGCCCGCCGACCTTGATGCCGATGGCCTCGTACTGGGGGCACGGAGTCTCGATGGCCCAGGTGAGACTACGGATGTAGCTATCCAGGCTGTCGTAGTTCGCCTTGAGGCCAGTCCCCTCCTCCTGTTGGTTCTGGTAGCCGATGTCACCCAGGCGCAGCGACGTGGCGTAGGGGTAATGGAGTGTGTGGGCGTCGAAAGGCACCAGGTCCGTCTCCCGCCCCTGCACGAAGCTCCCGCAGACGGCGGGCGAGGCCCCGAAGAGATAGGGCACCAACCAGCCAACCCGCTGGAGGTTGCGGATCATGGCCATGTAGGACTCGGAGCGAAAGTGCAGCGGGTCGCCCCGATCGTCCTCCAGGTCTTGGTAGCGGTCCCAGAAGGCGTCACCGAAGGAGAAGTTGAAATGCACGCCGGCGATCACCTGCATGGTGCGCCCGTATCTGTTCCCCAAACCCCGTCGATAGGCGGTCTTCATGGTGGCCGCATTGGAGCGGCCGTAGACCGCCAGGGGGATATTGCGCCCCCCCTCCAGCACACAGGGCATGCTGGTCGCCCAGAGCAGCTCGTCCTCCAGGTGCCGATAGACCTCCGAGTGGAGGTCCGCGAGGAAGGTCAGGACCTGGCCGGGATCCTGGAGGGCCGGGGTGATGAGCTCGATCAGGGCCTCGGAGAAGTCCGTGGTGATGTGCGGATGCGTCAGGGCCGAACCCAGGGCGGCAGGGTGCGGGGTCGCTGCGATGCGGCCCTCGGGGGAGACCCGCAAGGCCTCCTTCTCGATCCCGATCCGGTTGCCGGCCAGGATCCCGGCGGCATCAGCCTCGGCGAGGGCCCGCAGTCGGCGCTGCAGGACCTTGGGATCTGGAACCACGTGGCTTTCCTTGGTTGATGGGGTCGTCGGGAGATGGGGCCGTGCGTCCCGCCTTCCAGAGTGAATGGAGTACTAGAAAGGACCTTGCGCCGCGGGTGCAGCAGGTGCACGCGCGGCGCGGGAGCCCGCATGGGATCAGGGGTCGTCAGTCCCGCATCGCCGCCCTGGGGCGATCGGCACCCTCGGCCAGGATGCTGTCCGCGAGGACCCGAGCGGCCTCTTCCACCTGGATACGGGCGATGGCGTCTCGCTGGGCGTCCAGGGCCTCCTCGTCCACCTGGTCAGCCTCCTCGTCCACCGGCGTGATACCGCGTGCCCGCAGGAAACGATCCTGCTCGTCCTTGAACAGGCGTTCCCGGCGCTTGCTCTCGGCACGCCGGTCCGCCTCCCGTAGGGACACCTGAGTCTGCTTCTGCGCCTCCTCCATCGCCTTGGCCCGCTGCTCCAGCATCTTGAAACCGGGGTCCCGGGCCACCCGTCCCGCCGACTGCCGGCTGAGCTGGGACGGATTGGTGGAGCCCGCTCGGCGATAATCGGCCGCCTCGATGCGGGCCCAGGGCAACGGGTTGTCCAACCCGCGCTCGCCGTACTCGCTGATGTCGTCGCCGGACGGGAACCGAATGTCCGGCTCCACGCCCTTGAGCTGGGTGCTGCCGCCGCTGACCCGGAAGAACTCCGCCATGGTGAGGCGCAGGCGCCCGAGATCGTTGGAGTCCCCGGGCACATAGCGATTGAGGTCCACCAGGGTCTGCACCGTGCCCTTGCCGAAGGTGGGCTCCCCGATGACCAAGCCCCGACCGTAATCCTGGATAGCGCCGGCGAAGATCTCGGAGGCGGAGGCGCTGTCCCGATCGACCAGCACCGCCAGGGGCCCGCTATAGGCGACCCCCGGCTCCGGGTCACGCTCCACCTCGACCTTGCCGAAGGCGTCCTTCACCTGGACCACGGGACCGGTGTCGATGAAGAGGCCCGTCAGGGCCGTGGCCTCGGCCAGGGAACCACCGCCGTTGCCGCGCAGGTCGATGACGATACCGTCGACCCCCTGCCCTGCCAGCTCCGTAACCAGCCGCCGCACGTCGCGGGTGGTGCTGCGGAAGTCGGCCTTGCCACGCGTCTCCGCCTCGAAGTCCCGATAGAAGGCGGGCAGCTCGATGACGCCGATTCGGACCCCCGGGGCATTGGGCATGTGGTCGATGATAGAGGACTTGGCGGCCTGGTCCTCCAGCTTGATCTCGTTGCGCACCAGCGCAATCTCGCGCGCTTTCCCGTTGGACACCGCCGATTGGGGCAGCAGCTGGAGGCGAACAACCGACCCCTTGGGCCCGCGGATCTTGTCCACCACGTCCTGCAGGCGCCAACCCACCACGTCCTCGATGCGCCCATCCAGCCCCTGGGCGACCCCCAGAATGCGGTCCCCCGAAAACACCTGGCCCGAGTCCCGTGCCGGACCCCCGGGGATGGTGCGCTGGATTACGGTGTATTCGTTGTCCGAGCGCAGCACGGCGCCGATACCCTCCAGCGAGAGCTTCATGCTGATGTCGAAATTCTCGGAGGTGCTGGGAGACATGTAGCTGGTGTGGGGCTCCAGGGTCTCCGTGAAGGCGTTCATGAAGGTCTGGAAGACATCATCCGCGGTGAACTGCTGGATTCGGTGGGCTAGCCCTTCATAGCGCTGACGCAGGCGGTCACGGGTCTCCTGGTCGTTCTTGCCGGCGATGCGCAGACTGAGGAAGTCGTTCTTGACCCGCTGGCGCCAGATCTCGTTGAGCTCCACGTCGTCCTTGGCCCAAGCAGACTTGGAGCGGTCGAACTCGTAGCTCTCCGAGGCCGTGAAGTCGAACTCTCGATCCAGGATCTGCAGGGCGTAGGCGACCCGCTCGTCCACCCGCATCCGGTAGACCCGGAAGATGTCGAAGGCGGCATCGAGCTCCCCCCGGCGCAGGTTGTCGTCGAGCCGCCGGGCCCCGCCGTTGAAGCGATCCACGTCACGGGCGATGAAAAAGGAGCGCCCGGGGTCCAGGGCCTTCAGGTAGTTGTCGAGTACCGACCTGGCGAAGGCATCGTCCAGGTTGACCTTACGGTAGTGATAACGCTCCAGTACCTTGTTGATCACCACCGCCGTCTTCGCCTGGGCCTGGCTCGGAAAAAGCTCCGACAGGGGGATCGGACGCGGCGCGGCACTCGCCAGGATCGCTGTCAGCAGCAAGGCGGCGGCAAAAAAGAGACGAAGTAGCGAATTCATAAACACTGC
>Ga0209254_10005494_pt1 | contig 11658 bp, 9 predicted proteins | sample FrelakmetDIP11DI_FD_187148 | JGI IMG/M metagenome (GOLD analysis project Ga0209254, IMG submission 187148) | Freshwater lake sediment microbial communities from the University of Notre Dame, USA, for methane emissions studies - DIP11 DI (SPAdes)... | ecosystem: Environmental > Aquatic >... | reverse complement strand
AAGCCCGATGCCAACCCCGAGCGCGTCAAGCAGGAGCTGATCACCGAAGGCGTGGTGCCGGAGGAGTACGGCGGCGACTCGCCCTTCATCCATGTTTCGGCCAAGAAGGGCACCGGCATCGACGAACTGCTCGAGAACGTGCTGCTGCAGGCCGAGGTTCTCGAACTGAAGGCGCAGCGCGACGTGCCGGCCAAGGGCCTGATCATCGAGGCGCGACTCGACAAGGGCAAGGGTCCCGTCGCGACCATGCTGGTGCAGTCCGGAACGCTGAAGCGCGGCGATGTGCTGCTGGCGGGGCAGGTGTATGGCCGCGTCCGCGCCATGCTCGACGAGAACGGCAAGTCGATCGAAGAAGCCGGTCCCTCGATTCCGGTCGAGATCCAGGGCCTCGCCGACGTGCCTGCGGCCGGCGACGAAGTGATGGTGATCGCCGACGAGCGCAAGGCGCGCGAGATTGCGCTGTTCCGCCAGGGCAAGTACCGCGACGTGCGCCTGGCCAAGCAGCAGGCGGCCAAGCTGGAGAACATGTTCGAGCAGATGGCCGAGGGCGAGGTGCAGAACCTGGCGCTCATCATCAAGGCCGACGTGCAGGGTTCGCAGGAGGCGCTGGTGCATTCGCTGACCAAGCTGTCCACCGACGAGATCAAGATCCAGGTCGTGCATGCGGCGGTCGGCGGCATCACGGAATCCGACGTCAACCTGGCCGGGGCATCCAAGGCGGTCATCATCGGCTTCAATACCCGTGCCGATGCCAATGCGCGCAAGGCCGCCGAGAACCTCGGCGTCGATATCCGCTACTACACCATCATCTACGAAGCCGTGGATGAAGTGAAGGCCGCGATGACGGGCATGCTGGCGCCGGAGAAGAAGGAAGTGGTCATCGGCCACGTCGAAATCCGCCAGGTGTTCCGCATTTCCAGAATCGGCGCCGTTGCCGGCTGCATGGTCCTCGACGGGATCGTCAAGCGCAATTCGTCGGTGCGCCTGCTGCGCAACAACGTGGTGCTGCACACCGGCGAGCTCGAGTCGCTCAAGCGCTTCAAGGACGACGTCAAGGAGGTCAAGGAATCCTTCGAGTGCGGCCTCAACCTGAAGAACTTCAACGACATCCAGGAAGGCGACCAGCTCGAGGTGTTCGAGGTGCAGGAAATCGCCCGCAGCCTTTAATACTGTGGCCCCCCAAGCTCGCAAACCCGGCTCGCTGCCCCCCACGGGGGGGCGCATGCCCTCTTGGGGTTGCCCGGCGAGGGCATAAAAGTCGGCGATGGCGTCACGGCAAGGCTCACCTCACGGCTATTCGCGGGCGGATCGCGTCACCGAACAGATCCACCGCGAACTGTCGGAGCTGCTGCGACAGGTCAAGGACCCGCGCGTCGCTCATCTGTTGCCGCTGGTGACACTCACCGGCGTGGAAATCACGGCCGACTATGCCCACGCCAAGGTGTTCTACACCTCGCTGGCCGGTCACGAGCGCGACGAGGAAATCGCCCGGGGCCTGCGCCATGCTGCCGGCTTCCTGCGCCGCGAGCTCGGCCGGCGCGTGCGCATCCATCACACGCCGGAACTGCATTTCACCTTCGACGCCTCGGTCGAGCGCGGCACCTGGCTGTCGCACCTGATCGACGAGGCCGTCGCATCAGATCACAAGGGTGAAAAAGCGGGTGAATAAGCCGCGCCGCGCACCGCGCCGTCAGGTCGATGGCGTGCTGCTGCTCGACAAGTCCGCCGGCATGACGTCCAACACCGCGCTGCAGGTGGCGCGGCGGCTGTTCAACGCCGAGAAGGCGGGCCATACCGGCACCCTTGACCCTCTTGCCACCGGGCTGTTGCCGCTGTGTTTCGGCGAGGCCACCAAGTTTGCCGGCGAACTGCTGAACGCCGACAAGACCTACCGCGCCACGCTGTGCCTCGGTGTCACCACCGATACCGCCGACGCCGAGGGTCAGGTGCTGCTGACGCGGCCGGTGACGGTGAGTGCGGCCGACTTCGAAGCGGTGCTGCCGCGCTTCCGCGGCGAGATCGAGCAGGTGCCACCGATGTACTCGGCGCTCAAGCGCGACGGCAAAGCCCTCTACGAATATGCCCGCCAGGGCATCGAACTCGAGCGGGCGCCGCGGCGAGTGACCATACACGAGCTGCGCCTGCTCGGTTTTGCCGGAGACACGGCGGAGATCGATGTTTCCTGCAGCAAGGGCACCTACATCCGCACGCTGGCGGCCGACATCGGCGAGGCGCTGGGCTGCGGCGCCCACCTGACGGCGCTGCGCCGCACCCGCATCGGCAAGCTGAGCGTCGAGTCCGCTGTGACACTCGAGCAGATCGAGACCCGGGCTCCGGGCGAGCGGGATGCCTCGCTTGCTCCGGCCGATGCCCTGGTCGAAGATTTGCGTGTGGCAGACCTCGCGGAGCCGGAGGTCGCGCGCATCCTCCACGGCCAGTCCGTGCGCTGGAACGGTCCGGCCGGCGAGCGCTGGCGACTCTATGGCGACGGGCGCTTTCTCGGCATCGCCAGCGTCACCGCCGACGGCTGGCTCCAGCCCAAACGCCTGCTTGCTGCCGAATACGCCGCAAGTTCTGTAGCAAGTGCTTGAGCTTATAAGTGACGCGCGTGTATAATCGCGCGTTTTCCGAAGTCAGACTGTTCGCAAGGATTCAAGAATGGCCATTTCCACTGCCGACAAGGCGAAGATCGTTACCGACTACCAGCGTGCCACGGGCGACACCGGTTCCCCCGAAGTTCAGGTCGCGCTGCTGACCGCCCGCATCAATGACCTGACCGGCCACTTCAAGGCCCACGTCAAGGACCATCATTCGCGCCGCGGCCTGCTCATGATGGTCAGCCAGCGCCGCAAGATGCTGGATTACCTCAAGGGCAAGAATGCCGACAGCTACCGCGCCCTGATCGAGCGCCTTGGCTTGCGCAAGTAAGATTCTGGATTTCGAGTTTCGCGCCGTGCGCGAAGCCTGAACTGATTGCCGGCACGGCCCCTGCGGTTGTGCCGGCTTTTTTGTGCATTGCTTTGACTGCCAGTGCGGCGTTGGCCGCACGCTGATGAGAAAGGAATCGATGTGCTGACCCCGATCAAGAAGAGCTTCACCTATGGCGCCCACACCGTCACGCTGGAAACCAGCGAGATCGCCCGCCAGGCCGATGGCGCCGTGCTGGTCAACATGGACGACACCGTGGTTCTGGCCACCGTGGTGGCCAAGAGGGACGCCAAGGCCGGCCAGGACTTTTTCCCGCTGACCGTCGACTACATCGAGAAGTTCTACGCTGCCGGCCGCATTCCCGGCGGCTTCCTCAAGCGCGAAGGCCGCCCCTCCGAGAAGGAGACGCTGACTTCGCGCCTGATCGACCGCCCGATCCGCCCGCTGTTCCCCGATGGCTTCTACAACGAAGTGCAGGTCATCGTTCACGTGCTGTCGGTCAACCCCGAAGTCGATTCCGACATCCCGGCCATGATCGGCGCCTCGGCCGCTCTGTCGCTCTCCGGCATTCCCTTCAGCGGCCCGATCGGCGCGGCTCGCGTCGGCTATGCCGATGGCCAGTACATCCTCAACCCGACCAAAGAGCAGCTCAAGACCAGCCAGCTCGACCTCGTCGTCGCCGGCACCGCCAGTGCCGTGCTGATGGTCGAATCGGAAGCGCAGCAGCTGTCCGAGGAAATCATGCTCGGTGCCGTGGTCTTCGGCCACGACCAGTCGCAGGCCGCCATCAACGCCATCAACGAACTGGTCGAAGCCGCCGGCAAGCCGGAGTGGGATTGGCAGCCGGCCGCCAAGGACGAGGCCCTGATCGGCCGCGTCGCCGGCATGGCCGAAGCCGACCTGCGCGAGGCTTATCGCATCACCCAGAAGCAGGCGCGTACCCAGAAGTGCCGCGAGATTTTCAAGCGTGTGACCGATGCCGTGTGCACCGGTGACGGTGCGCCGGATGCCGCCCATGTCGGCAACGTGCTGTTCGATCTCGAAGCCAAGATCGTCCGCTCGCAGATCCTCAACGGCGACCCGCGCATCGACGGCCGCGACACCCGCACCGTGCGCCCCATCACCGTCCGCAGCGGCGTGCTGCCGCGCACCCACGGTTCGGCACTCTTTACGCGCGGGGAAACCCAGGCACTGGTGATCGCCACGCTGGGCACCGGCCGCGACGAGCAGATCATCGACGCACTGGCCGGTGAGTACCGCGACCGCTTCATGCTCCACTACAACATGCCCCCCTTCGCCACCGGCGAAACCGGCCGCGTCGGTACGCCCAAGCGCCGCGAGATCGGCCACGGCCGCCTGGCCAAGCGCGCCATCGCCGCCGTGCTGCCCACGGGCGAGGAATTCGGCTACTCGATGCGCCTCGTTTCCGAGATCACCGAGTCCAACGGATCGTCCTCCATGGCTTCCGTCTGCGGCGGCTCGCTGGCGCTGATGGATGCGGGCGTGCCGCTGAAGGCGCACGTGGCGGGCATCGCCATGGGCCTGATCAAGGACGGCAACCGCTTCGCCGTGCTGACCGACATCCTCGGCGACGAGGATCACCTCGGCGACATGGACTTCAAGGTGGCCGGCACCGAGAACGGCATCACTGCGTTGCAGATGGACATCAAGATCCAGGGCATCACCAAGGAGATCATGCAGGTCGCGCTGGCCCAGGCCAAGGAAGGCCGCATCCACATCCTCGGCGTCATGCAGGGTTCGGTGATGGGTCATCGCCAGGAGGTTTCCACTTTCGCCCCGCGCATGATCACCATCAAGATCAACCCGGAGAAGATTCGCGACGTGATCGGCAAGGGCGGTGCGGTGATTCGTGGCCTGACCGAGGAAACCGGTTGCGTCATCGACATTGGCGAAGACGGCACCGTCACCATCTCCTCGGTCAATGCCGACATGGCGCAGGTCGCCAAGAAGCGCATCGAGGACATCACCGCCGAGGTCGAAGTCGGCAAGGTGTATGAGGGTACGGTGCTGCGCCTGCTCGATTTCGGCGCCATCGTCCAGGTGCTGCCCGGCAAGGATGGCCTGCTGCACATCTCGCAGATCGCCAACGAGCGCGTCAATGCGGTCGCCGACCACCTCAAGGAAGGTCAACAGGTGAAGGTCAAGGTCATCGAGACCGACGACAAGGGCCGCGTCCGCCTCTCGATGAAGGCGCTGCTGGCCGACGCCGTTCCGGCTGCCACGGCAGAGTAAGTTCCACGTTGCAGGCAACAAAAAAGGACGCCGCGGCGTCCTTTTTTGTTTGGTGAGTCAGGCCATCTGTTTTTAGCTTCGGCCGTTCGCTTCGCGAACTTAACTTTTCTGTGAAAAGTTAGCCTGCGCTGAAAACGACGAAGGCCAAGCAATGCCTGGCCTTCGTCCTTGCTTTTAGTTCCGGCATAACTTGGCTTCGCCAAGTTAGCCTTCACTAAGAAACAGATAGCCTACTTGGCCATCTGTTTCTCGCGCCGCTCTTCGAGTTCCTTGCAGTCGATGCAAAGGGTGGCGGTGGGGCGGGCCTCGAGGCGCTTCAAGCCGATCTCGACGCCGCAGCTGTCACAATAACCATACTCGCCGGACTCGATGCGGTCGATGGACTCGTCGATCTTCTTGATCAGCTTGCGCTCGCGATCGCGGTTGCGCAGTTCGAGCGCGATATCGGATTCCTGGCTGGCGCGGTCGTTGGGATCGGCGAACACCGTCGCTTCGTCCTGCATGGTGTGCACGGTGCGCTCGATGTCTTCCAGCAATTCCTGCTTGAGCGCGTCGAGGATCTTGCGGAAGTGCGCCAGCTGCTTGCTGTTCATGTATTCCTCGCCCTTCTTGGCAACATAGGGCGGGAACTGCTTGTGCAGGAAATCTTCGGCCATGCTGGGGAATCCGTTTCGGGAAACGCGCTTTATAAACGAAACAGCGGCTGCCCGCAAGTCGCGTTTCTCTCGGCGCTTCCGACTTCACCGCAGGGCACCGCTCGCGTCGACTTTCGAGAGCACAGATTGATTGACCGGCCTCGCCCGCATCGGTAGAATGCGCGCTTCTCGGGGTGTAGCGCAGCCCGGTAGCGCGCTTGCTTTGGGAGCAAGATGTCGGAGGTTCGAATCCTCTCACCCCGACCAAAGCGTTCCCAGTATTTGGCAAGCTCATCGGACTGCCTGTAGCTCAACCGGATAGAGCACCGGCCTTCTAAGCCGGGGGTTGTGGGTTCGAGTCCCGCCGGGCGGGCCAAAAATTTGGTTTTACAGTGGTGGCTGTAGCTCAGTTGGTAGAGTCCTGGATTGTGATTCCAGTTGTCGTGGGTTCGAGCCCCATCAGCCACCCCAAATAAAAGGCGGCAAGATCTTTTGGTCTTGCCGCCTTTCCCTTTTCTGCTTGCTGCAGTACTGCGACCTTGCGTCAGCCTCGGTTCAGTTGTCCGAGGTCGCGGGCGTGCAGCAGGAAGATCTTGCCTTCGGCATGCGGAGTGTCGATCCACATTAGCGGCAGCTCGGGGAAGGCGGCTTCGACGATGTCGCGGTTGTGGCCGACCTCGATGGCGAGCAGGCCTTCCGGCTTCAGGTGCCGCGCGGCCTCCGCCAGGATGATGCGGACGATGTCGAGCCCGTCTGCGCCGGCGGCCAGCGCGAGCGAGGGTTCGCGCCGGTACTCCTCCGGCAGGCTCGCCATGGCGGCGGCCGTGACGTAGGGCGGGTTGGAAATGATCAGGTCGTAGCGGCGCTTGCCGAGCTTGCCGAAAACATCGGAACGGACGAGGCGTACCTGCTCGTCGAGGCCATAGTCGGCGACATTGCGCTGCGCCACGGCCAGCGCGTCCGCCGAAATGTCGACCGCATCGACGTGCGCGTTGGGGAAGGCATGGGCCATCAGGATGGCGAGGCAGCCCGAGCCGGTGCACAGGTCGAGCGCGTCCGACACTGCGGTCGCATCGGCGACCCACGGGGCGAAGCCTTCGTGCAGGAGTTCGGCGAAATACGAACGCGGCACGATGACGCGTTCGTCGACATAGAAGCGGAAATCGCCGAGCCAGGCCTCCTGCGTGAGATAGGCGGCAGGCAGGCGGCGGGCAATCCGCTGCTGCAGGATATTGAGCACCGCCAGGCGCTCGTCCGCGGTGAGGCGGGCGTCGAGGAACACCTCCAGCCGGTCGTTGGGCAGGTGCAGGGCGTGCAGGATCAACCAGGCGGCTTCGTCGAAGGCGTTGTCGGTGCCGTGGCCGAAGAAGAGCCCGGCATCGTTGAAGCGGCTGACGGCCCAGCGCAGCCAGTCGCGCAAGGTGATCAACTCGGTCGTCTGCGTCTGCATGGTGGTCAAGCCAGCAGGCGCTTCATCACGCCCTGGTAGATGTGGGCGAGCGGTTCGAGGTCGGACAGCGCGATGCACTCGTCGACCTTGTGGATGGTGGCATTGATCGGGCCGAACTCGACGACCTCGGGGCAGATGTCGGCGATGAAGCGCCCGTCCGACGTGCCGCCCGTCGTCGACAGCTGGGGCACGACGCGGGCATGCGCCTGGATGGATTCCGTCAGCGCGGTGACGAGCTTGCCCGGGCGCGTCAGGAAGGGCCTGCCGCCGAGCGTCCATTGAATGTCGTAATCGAGGCAGTGGCGGTCGAGGATCGCGAGGACGCGGGACTGCAGTTCCTCTGGCGTGCTGGCGGTGGAGAAGCGAAAGTTGCAGAGAATCTCGAAGGTGCCCGGCACGACGTTGGTGGCGCCGGTGCCGGCATGGGCGTTGGAAATCTGGAAGCTGGTCGGCGGGAAGTATTCGTTGCCTTCGTCCCAGCGGGTCGCCGCCAGTTCGGCCAGTGCGGGGGCGGCCAGATGCACCGGATTGCGCACCTGCTCGGGGTAGGCGACGTGGCCCTGGATGCCCTTGACCACGAGACGCGCGGAGAGCGAGCCGCGGCGGCCGTTCTTCATGGTGTCACCGAACTTTGCCGCCGAGGTCGGCTCGCCGACGACGCAGTAGTCGATGGACTGCGTGCGTGCCTTGAGCGCCTCGACCACCTTGACCGTGCCGTGGATGGCGTCGCCTTCCTCGTCGGAGGTGAGCAGGAGGGCGAGGGAACCCCGGTGCTGCGGATGCATGTGGAGGAAGCGCTCGCAGGCGACGACGAAGGCGGCGAGCGACGACTTCATGTCGGCGGCGCCGCGGCCGTAAAGGTGGCCATCGCGCTCGGTGGCCTGGAACGGATCGGATGCCCAGTGCTCGGGCGGGCCCGGGGGGACGACGTCGGTATGGCCGGCGAAGCAGAGCAGGGGGGCCGCAGAGCCGCGCCGCGCCCACAGATTCGAGACGCCGCCGCTGTCGATGCGTTCCAGCGTGAAGCCCAACGGCGCCAGGCGCCTGCCGATCAGGTCGAGGCAGCCGGCGTCGTCAGGTGTGACGGAACGGCGTTCGATCAGCTGGCGGGCAAGGGCGAGCGTGGCGCCTTCGTTCATTGGGCATCCATGTTCAGCGTGAACTCGGAGTACGACGCGCCGCTCTCGGTGATCTCGGCACCCGGCGGGGTGGCATCGAGTTTCTGTTCCTTCTTGCCGGCATCGGCTTCGGTGTTGTTGATCAGCCAGTGCAGGTTGTTGGCCGAGTCGGCATTGGCCATCGCTTCCTCGAGGGTGATCGCATTCTCGCGGTAGAGCTTGACCAGTGCCTGCTCGAAGGTCTGCGACCCCGGCGACATGCTTTGTTCCATCGCCTCCTTCATGCCGTTGAGGTCGCCCTTCTCGATCAATTCGGCGATGTGGCGCGAATTGAGCATGACCTCGACCGCCGGGGTGCGGGCGCCGTCGGGCTTCTTGACCAGACGCTGCGAAATCACGCACCGGAGAGTCACCGCCAGGTCGGCCAGCAGCGCCGGGCGGTTCTCCAGCGGGTAGAAGCTGATGATCCGGCTCATCGCGTGATAGCTGTTGTTGGCATGCAGCGTTGCTACGCAGAGGTGGCCGGACTGGGCGTAGGCGACGGCCTGCGACATGGTCTCCTTGTCGCGGATCTCGCCGATGAAAATGACGTCGGGCGCCTGGCGCAGCGCGTTGCGCAGCGCGACGGCGAAGTCCTTGGTGTCCGACCCGACCTCGCGCTGGTTCACGATGGCCTTCTTGTTCCTGAAGATGAACTCGATCGGATCCTCGAGGGTGAGGATGTGGCCGGACTTTTGTTCATTGCGGTAGTCGAGCATCGCCGTCAGCGTCGTCGACTTGCCCGATCCGGTCGCGCCGACCATCAGGATCAGCCCGCGCTTCTCCATGATCGTCTCGAGCAGCACCGGCGGCAGGTTGAGCGTGTCGAAGCGGGGAATTTCCGCCGGGATGTAGCGGACGACGAAGGCCGGCGTGCCCTTTTGCCGCAGTACCGAGACGCGGAAGTTGCCGACGCCCTCGAGGGCGTAGCCGGTGTTCATCTCCAGCGTTTTCTCGTACTCCTGCAACTGGTGCTCGTTGAGGATTTCCTTGAGCAGCGCGTTGATGGTGGCCATGTCCATGACCGTCTGGTTGACGGGCATGGCGACGCCGTTGATCTTGATGGTGATGGGCGAGCCGACGGAAACGAAGATATCGGAGGCCTTTTTGTCGGCCATCAGCTGGAACAGGCGATCCATGGTTCCCATGTCGGCTCTCCTCGGGGTGGGACGATCAGTCGCGCAGCAGTTCGTTGATGGCAGTCTTGGCCCGGGTCTTGGCGTCGACGCGCTTCACGATCACCGCGCAGTAGAGACTGTACTTGCCGTCGGCGGAGGGCAGGTTGCCCGAGACGACCACCGAGCCTTCCGGTACGCGACCGTACATCACTTCGCCGGTGGCGCGGTCGTAGATCTTGGTGCTCTGGCCGATGAACACGCCCATCGAGATCACGCAGTTGTCCTCGACGATGACCCCTTCCACCACTTCCGAACGGGCGCCGACGAAGCAGTTGTCGCCGATGATGGTCGGATTGGCCTGCACCGGTTCCAGCACGCCGCCGATGCCGACGCCACCCGAGAGGTGCACGTTCTTGCCGATCTGGGCGCAGGAGCCGACGGTGGCCCAGGTGTCGACCATGGTGCCCTCGTCGATATAGGCGCCGATGTTCACGTAGCTGGGCATCAGCACGCAGTTCCTGGCGATGAAGCTGCCGCGCCGCGCCACGGCCGGCGGCACCACGCGGAAGCCGCCCTTCTCGAATTCGTGGGTGCCGTAGCTGGCGAACTTGGTCGGCACCTTGTCGAAATAGCGCATCGGGCCGTTGTCCATCAGCCGGTTATCCTCGAGGCGGAAGGAAATCAGTACCGCCTTCTTGATCCACTGGTGGGTGACCCATTCGCCGTTGATTTTCTCGGCCACGCGCAGCTTGCCCTGGTCGAGGTCGGCGATGATGGTGTCGACGGCCTCGCCAACGCGGGCGGGAGCGGTGCCGGGCTTGAGATTGGCGCGGTCTTCCCACGCTTCGTCGATGATGTTTTGCAGTTGGTGCATCTTGGTTTCCTCTGGTTATCTGGTTATCTTGCTGATTGGTGTCGGATCAGAGACGCTGGCAGCCATTTTGGCAAAACGCGGCGATGCGTTGCGCCGCTTCGAGGCATTCATCGAGTCCGGCGACGAGCGCGATGCGCACGTAGTTGGCGCCTGGATTGATGCCGCCGGAGTCCCGGGCGAGGAAGCTGCCGGGAAGAACGGTCACATTATATTGGCGGTGCAGCTCGCGGGCGAAGTCGGTATCGGGAATGGGTGTCTTCGCCCACAGGTAGAAACCGGCGTCGGGTACCGCGGTTTCGAGGTGGCGGGCAACGATGGGCGTCACCCGGTCGAACTTTTCGGCGTAGAGGCGACGATTCTCGCGCACATGTGCCTCGTCGTTCCAGGCGGCGATGGAGGCGCCCTGCACGGCGGGGTTCATGGCGCCGCCATGGTAGGTGCGGTAGAGTAGGAACTGCCTGATGATGGCGGCATCGCCGGCGACGAAGCCCGAGCGCAGGCCCGGCACGTTGGAACGCTTGGACAGGCTGGAGAACATCACCAGGTTCCTGTAATCACTGCGGCCGAGCTTGACTGCGGCCTCGAGGCCGCCCAGCGGCGGCCTGGCTTCGTCGAAATAGATCTCCGAATAGCACTCGTCCGAGGCGATGACGAAGCCGTGGCGGTCGGACAGTTCGAACAGCTGTGCCCAGTCGTCGAGCGACATGACCTTGCCGGTGGGATTGCCGGGCGAGCAGACATAGACGAGTTGCGTCCGTTGAAAAGTCGGTTCTGGCACCACGCCGAAATCCATGGTGTAGCCGTGTGCCGGCAGGGTGTTGAGGAACAGCGGCTCCGCGCCGGCGAGCAGTGCCGCACCCTCGTAGATCTGGTAGAAGGGGTTGGGGCAGATGACGGTGGCACCGGCCTTCGCGCCGTCGATCACCGACTGGGCGAATGCGAACAGCGCCTCGCGCGAACCGTTGACCGGAACGATCTGGGTCGCCGCGTCGGGTGCCGGAATGCCGTAGCGGCGGGCGACCCAGGCGGCGATGGCCTGGCGCAAGGCGTCCGAACCCTGCGTGGTAGGATAGTTCGCCAATCCTGCCAGGCTCGAAGTCAATGCCTCCTTGATGAAGGCCGGCGTCTCGTGCTGCGGCTCGCCGATCGACAGCTTGATCTCCTTGAGCCCGGCCGGCGGGGTGACCCCGGCAAACAGTTGGCGCATTTTTTCGAAGGGGTAGGGCTGCAGCAGGTCGAGGCG
>Ga0209254_10005493_pt1 | contig 11660 bp, 10 predicted proteins | sample FrelakmetDIP11DI_FD_187148 | JGI IMG/M metagenome (GOLD analysis project Ga0209254, IMG submission 187148) | Freshwater lake sediment microbial communities from the University of Notre Dame, USA, for methane emissions studies - DIP11 DI (SPAdes)... | ecosystem: Environmental > Aquatic >... | reverse complement strand
GTACCCGGTGCCACGCTGGTCGTAGGCGATGATGTCCCGGTCGGCGCGGATGCGGTCCAAGTTGTCGTGGAGCAGCGGGTTCGCGGTCAGCTCATAGCTGCCGGACGATCCCGGGCCGCCCGCGAGGTAGACCATCGGGTCCGCCGCGGGCGTCGCGCTGCTGCTGTGGAGCTTCAGGTAGAACAGCTCGATGAGACGGCCGTCCGGCTGGTCGTGGTTCTCGGGCACGACCACCACGCCGCAGCTGTAGGTGGTGCCCTCGACCTCCGTGGCCGCGGCGAACGCGGCGCCTGTCGCGAAGCCACTGGGACAGGGCACGACCTCCGTCGTGCCGATGGCCCCGAACTCCTGGGCGCTGACCGCCCCGGCACTGGCCGGAACGAGCAGGGCGGCCGCGATCAGGCCGGTGAGCGGACGCATCCGCGGGATCCGTTCGAGCATCGTCCTAGATCCCCAGCGCCGTCTTGATCTCGGCCAGCACGGCGGTCTCGGCGTCGCTGACCTGCGTGCCGCCGAAGCCGAACATGTCGCCCTCCTTGGCCGCCTTGGAGACCGCGTCGCCGATGCCGTAGAGCCACTGCTTGAGCTGCGCGGCCTCCTCCGGGGTGGCGGTCGCGTCCACGGCGGTGACCGCCGTCGTCAGCTTGGCCATCGCCTTGGCCTTGGCCACGGCGGCATCCTCCTTCTCCTGTGAGGAGGGCGAGGACGTCACCTTGTGGGATTCCATCTGCGACTTGATGTCGACCGCCAGGGCCTGGAGCAGCGGCTGGTCGCCGGGCTCGCGCACCAGCTTCTGCATCTGGTCGCTGAGCGCCTTCATCTCCTTGAGCAGGTCGCCCGGCCCGAAGCTCGCGGTCACCACGAGCTGAGCGACCGTCGCCGGTGCGTCGAGGATGGCCTGCCAGGCTTCGGGTGTGAAGTCGGTCTTGGTCGTCATGGTCGATATCTCCTTTCCTGTTCGGTGGTCAGCCGGCGGGACTGGGTGAGGGGACCGGTGCGTTCGGGCTGACCCAGGCCAGGTCGGTCGGGGAGGCGTCCTTGAACGGACCCGTCACGATCTCGACCTTCATCGGCTCCTGGTCGCCGGACAGCGCGATGGTAGCCGTGGCCGCGTCCTTCCACGTCGCGGGGGACTGGACGACGCTCTGGGTCGAGCCGTCCGCGTAGGTGGCCGTGACCGTGAACGGGACGGCGAAGCCACCGATGTTGGCGACCTCCGCGGTCCAGCCACCGTCCGCCTGGGTCACGCCCGTCAGCCCCAGGTCGATGTAGCCCTCGGTGTAGAACCAGTTGTGCCAGAACCAGTTCAGATCCTGGCCCGTGGCGTCGTTGAACGAGTTGAACATGTCCCACGGCAGCGGGTGCTTGCCCTTCCAGCGCTCCATGAACGTCTGGAGGCCGGTCCTGAATGCCTCATCACCCAGCAGGTTCCAGAGCGCGAGGTAGGCGTGCGAGGCCTTGCCATAGGCGCCGTCGTTGCCGGGGAAGCCCCGCAGCCCGTCGGCCGGGTAGATGGCCGGGATCTCCATGCCCGAGAAGGGGATCGTCATGTAGGTGCCGCGGAACGCCTGGAAGAGCTGGTCCTCCGTCTCGGCGCCCAGGTCCTGGCGGTTGAAGAAGTACTCGAGCGCGGTCGTCCAGCCCTCATCGAGGATGGGGTAGCGCTGCTCGTTGCTGCCCATCGCGAACGGGAAGTACTGGTGCAGCAGCTCATGTGCCGCGACGAACCGCGGCGTCGTGCCGGGTTGCGGCGACCCGGCGCCCTGGTTGGACATCATCGGCCACTCCTCGTCACCGTTGGCGAGGAAGACCGTGGAGCGGGGCCACGGCCAGGCGATGCCCGGCCACTCGGTGGAGGCATAGGTGATGATGTCGCGCTGGTCCTGGACCATCGTCGCGTAGGTCTCGACCGCGCTGTCCGGGTAGGCCGCCGACACCCCCACGCGAGCGCTCGTGGCCGGATCGCCCACGACGCTCGCGGCGTCCCAGTTGTAGTGGTCGCTCAGCCCCAGCGAGAAGTCCGGGATGCCGTCGGCCTTCCAGCGCCAGGTGACGGTGTCGGTCTGGGCGGTGACCTTGCCTGCCGCCAGATCCGCGGCCGTGGCGACGGCGATCGTCTCGTCCGAGGTCAGCGAGTCGGCGTACCGCTTGGCGACGTCCGCCTGGAGCACCTCGTCGGCGTTCTGGAGCTCGCCCGTCGCCCAGACCAGGTAGTCCTTGGGTGCGGTGACCGCGACCGTGAAGTCCGCGAAGTCGTTGTTGAACTCGCGGCCCGGTCGGTAGGTGAAGTCCTGCAGGTCGAAGCCGGGCCAGATCGGGGCGCCGTACTCGTCATCGCGGATGGGGGCGATGCGCGGGAAGAAGTAGGCGACGCCGAACGTGGTGGGGTCGACGACCCCTTCCTTGGCCGTCATGTTGGCGATCTCGTAGTGCCAGGCGAACTCGAAGGTCGCCGTGCCACCCGCCGGGATGGGCTCCGGCAGCTTGATGATCGCGAGCGTCTCCGGCGATCCCGGCGACGGCTCCCACGGCACCTCGGTGCCGTTCACCTTGAACGCGTCGATCGTGATGCCCTCGGTCAGGAACGCCGCGGGACGGGCGTCCTCGCGCGGGGCGGTCGGGCGGTGCGCGTTCTGGTAGAGGCGGACCGGCACGTAGGCCAGCTCGCGGGGGCTGTTGTTGCTGTACGTGATCGTCTGCGTGCCGCGGATGATCCGGTCCGGCGGCGCCACGGTCAGCTGCATGTCGTGGACGCTGCTGTTCTGCCAGTAGTTGGGACCGGGCTTGCCGTCCGGGCTGCGCGTGCCTGCGGCGTACGCGGCCGCAACTGCCCGGGGCACGGAGAGCTCCGGGGACGCGGCAGGCGCCTGCGTGGGTGACGGGGACTGGGCGAGCGCGGTGCCCGGCACGACGAGCGCCAGGGCGAGCGCCAGGCCGACAAGGGAGCGGGTTCTCATGAGACCTCCAGTGGATCGTGGGGCAACGATGGGGGCAGTTCGGCCCGACGCGTCGGCCAGGCGGTGAGGATCCAGGTGTCAGGCGTCCCTGCGGCCGAGGACGAACATGCAGGCTCCCAGGCTCAGCAGCACCCACGCCCAGAAGACCGCGAGGTGCTCGAACGCCTCACCAGCGGGAACCTGCACGGACAGCGCCTCGCTCGCGTTGACGAACGGCAGCACTGCCGTCAGCAGCCCGTCCGGCGCGACCTGGAGGAGGGCGACCTCCACGAGGAACGCGACCGCGATCGGCACGGCGACGCCGACGATGGTGCTCTTGCCCAGCCCGGCGAGCCCGAACGCGATGACCGCCCAGCCGATCAGCACGAGCATGCCCCGCAGGGAGAGGCCGAGCCAGTCGGGGATGGAGCCGACCGCGTCGCCGGAGACGACGCCGAACGCCGTTCCCACGACCGAGCCCAGCAGGCTGGCCGCCGCGACGAGGCCGGCGATGACGCCGATCTTCGCCGTCAGGATGACGTAGCGCCGCGGGAAGGTGATGAAGAGCTGCCGGATCGTGTTCCAGCGGAACTCCGTGCCGATGGCCATCGCGCCGAGGATGGCGGCGACCGGACCTGCGGCAGACACGTGACCGACGGCTCCCGACAGGAACCCTTCCTCGGTCCCGTTCGCCAGCTCGTTGACACCGGTGGAGATCGCGGACGCCACGATCAAGGCCAGGAGCCAGATCGTGGACCGCGTCGAACGGCTGCGGCGCCATTCGTAGATGAACGCGGGAGGCAGTGCCAGCTTCACGACGCCATCTCCTTGCCGGCGTACTCCTCGGCCTCTCGGGTGAGGTCCATGAACGCCTTCTCCAGGGATGGCGTCCTGCTGACGAGCTCGCGCACGGGCTGGCCGCCCTGGTGGGCGATCAGGCCCACCTGCTCGGTGGAAGCTCCCATGACGACCAGGCCGTCCGATCCTTCGAAGCTGGCCTGCAGGCCGGCGGGGGTCAGGGCGGTCATCAGGGCGGTCGGATCCGGCACACGGACGAGGACGTCGCTCGTGCCCTGCCTGGCAAGGAAGTTGCTGACGCTGTCGTCGGCGAGGACGGTCCCCTTCCCGATCACGATCAGGTGGTCCGCCATCAGCTGCATCTCCGCGAGCAGGTGACTCGAGACGAAGACGGTCCGGCCCGAGTGTGCGTACGCGCGCAGGAATTCACGCAGCCACTGGATCGACTGCGGATCGAGGCCGTTGGCGGGCTCGTCGAGCATGAGGACTTCGGGTTCGGCGAGGAGCGCGGTCGCCAATCCGAACCGCTGGGCCATACCGAGAGAGAACCCCCCGGGCGCCTGCGTCGCGACCGAACCCAGGCCCACGGTCTCGATGACCTCGTCGACCCTGGCGCGACCGACGCCGCAGGCGGCGGCCTGCATCCAGAGGTGCTCGCGGACGTTGCGCTTGGGGTTGAACGCCTTGGCGTCGAGGTGGGCACCGACGGCCCTGGGCGGCGTGGGCAGATCCTTGAACTGCTGGCCGTCCCACTCGGTCCGGCCCTCACCCGCATCCAGCCCGAGCATGAGTCGCATCGTCGTCGACTTGCCCGAGCCGTTGGGGCCGAGGAAGCCAGTCAGGCGACCTGGGTGCAGGCTGAAGCTGACGTCATCGACAGCCCGCTTCTTGCCATACGACTTACCCAGGCCGATCACATCGACTCTCAATCCAACCCTCCATGCGACGCTTCGTCAGGGCGCCGTGCCGTTGTCACTGTGGCGCGGGCTGCTCCGACACGCGGCGGAAAGTATCACAAATATCGCTGCCGTGGGAAGCGACCTATTGGACTCTGCGATGCCTTGGGTCCGGCGACGGCGCGCCAGCGGGGAGGGAGATGATCCTGACCGAGGAAGGATGCCCGCTCCTCGGGCCAGGGCGCTGACCGCGTACTATCCCGCTGACCAGTCTCGGAGGAGCCCCGTGAACCGCGGACGTCGAACCCGGTGCACCCATGCGCGCCGCCGGCGCGAGCCGTGGGCCTGCACCCCGTGACTGGCAGCGCGCCGACGCGCGTGGGGGCCCTCATGGAGCGGCTGCCCCCCTTCGTCACCGACCTCTTCACGGACCGCCTCGCCCTCATGGCACTCCTCGCCTCCTGTGTGGCGCTGGCGGCCGCGGGCCTGGACCCGCACGTGCTGGACCCCGGCGGCCGCCGCATGACGGAGACGCTCACGGCAGACCGGAACGTGGGGAACCTGGTCCCCCTCGCGGCGCTGCTGCAGGCGGCATTTGTGCTCGTGGGCGGGGCGGTGGCGGACATCTGGCGCTCGAGGCGGCTGCTGCAGGTGGCCTTGGGCGGCCTGGTCGTCGCGTCCATCGGCGCCACGATCTTCCCGGACGGGCAGGGCCAGGTGGTCAGCCGCATCGTGGCGTGGGCCAGCGACGGGCTGATCATCCCGTTCACGGTGGGCATGGTCGCGGTCGTCTACCGCGGCCCGGAACGAGCGACCGCGCTGGGCCTCCTGTTCGCGGTCTTCAGCGCGACGAGCGCGCTGGCGCCGTTCCTGGTCAGGATCTTCGGCTCCCACGGTCCGGAGATCCAGGCGTTCGCGCTGTGCGCGCTCGTAGCGGTCGCCGGCATCTGGACCACGCAGCGCTGGATGCCCGACCTGCCGGGTGCCGAACGGAGCCAGCGACTGCTGATCGTGACCACGGGGCTCTGGGCGTTCGGCGTGATCGCCGTCGTGACCGGCCTGGTCGAGGACGAGCCGCTGGTGGTGGCGGGAGGCATCGTGCCCATCGTCCTCGCCCTCGCCGCCAGGCGCATCGCCAGGCAGCCCGCCGACCAGGGCGTGCACGTGCGCGCGGGTGGTGCCGCGCTGGCCGCGGGCCTGGTCCTCGGTTTCTCGCAGTCCATCCCGATGCTCGTGGTGCCGGCGTTCTTCACCACGGTCCAGGGCATCGACGGCATGATCGCCATGCTGTTCGTGGCACCCTTCGCGATCGCCCTGTTCGTGGCCGGTCCGGTCGCCGGTTGGCTGCTCCAGCGCTACTCACCGCGCGCCATCATCACGAGTGGCACGCTGACCATCGCACTCGCGAACGTCATGTTCTACTTCGTGATGCACCCGGAGTCGAGCTACCTGCTGTTCATCGTGCCGTTCGCGCTGATCGGTGGCGGGTTCGTCATCGGGACCGCTGTGCGGACCGCGGTGATCTTCGCCGCGACCCCGGCGCGCCTGCCCGCGACGGCGGCGGCGCTCAATGAATCGTCGGTCGGGGTGGGCGTGCGGCTGGGCGTCACGGTCGTGGTGCTGCTGCGCGCGGGGTGGGTGGTGGGGGCGAGCACGCAACTCGATGCCATGCGCCTCGCGGTCGCCTTCGCGGCGCTGGTAGGCGTCGTCGGCGCCATCGCGATCTTCCTGCTGCTGGGGCGCCAGGATCCGGTCAAGAGCGTTTGGGACCTGCGTGATGAGCGCGTTCCGGCGACCTGACACGGAGACCATCGCGGGCGGCGTCGGGGCGCTGCTGCGACGGCTCCCGTTCACCACCCTGTACGTCGTCTGCGCCGCGGTGGTGGCGCTCGTCGCGGGCGCCTTCTGGACGGACACGCTGTCCCAGCCCTGGGCAGCGGACGTCGCCTACGGGCTGCCGGCCTTCGAGGCTGGTCGCTGGGGGACACTCCTGCTGGGACCGCTGCTGGGCCTGACGCCGGTCTACACGGTGATCGGCATCGTGGCCTTCGCGCTGCTCGCGGGCTTCTCGGAGTGGCGCCTCGGGACGGCTCGGACCATCGTCATCGCGATCACGTTCCAGCTGCTCACGGTGCTCGTCACGGCAGCGCTGCTGTGGCTGCTTCGGGGCGTCGGTTGGGCCTGGGCGGGGTCGGTGGCTGCCGAGGTGGACGTCGGCTTCTCCTGCGGGCTCCTGGCGGTCACGGCGGTGGCCACGGCGACCCTGCCAGCACCCTGGAGGCTGCGGGCGCGCCTTGCGCTCGTGGGGTTCGTCCTGCTGATGGTCGCGCTGGTGGGTCAGCTGGCGGACCTGGAGCACCTCGTCGCCGTGGCGCTCAGCCTGCCCTTCGCGGCACGTCTGGCGGGGCCGCGCGCGGTCGCGGGCGGGACGCGCCCCTCCCACCGGGAGCAGCGCTGGATCGTGGCGGCCGGCCTGGTCATCGTGGCCCTGGCCCAGGTCGTCGTGCACATCATCCCGGAACGGCTCACCCCGTTCGGGCAGGCGCAGCACACCCCATGGACGTGGCTGCTCGCGGGGAGCGTGCTGATCATCGCCGTGGCCATCGCGCGGCAGCTGCGTCGTGGACGGCGCTGGGCCTGGTGGCTGGCGGTGGTGGCGGCGGGCGTGCCAGTGTCCGCCGGCGTGGTCGTGCTGCTGGCGGCGACCGTGGAGCCGGACACCGTCGCGGAGGCCGCCGGTGCCGGCGGGGTCGCCCAGCTGCTGGGGTCGGCTGCCGCGTGGCTCGCGTTCCTGGTGGTACTGCTGGTGACCCGGCGGGCGTTCGGCTCGACCGGGCCCGCGCCGTCGCTGGCCCTGAGCCGCGAGGACCCGCTGACGATGAAGCGTCTGCTCCACGAGCACGGGGGCTGCTCGGTCTCGTGGATGACGACGTGGCCGCGGATGCGCCACATGGTCATGGCGGACGGCAGCGGCGCCATCGGCTTCCGTGAGCAAGCCGGCGTGGCCATCGCACTCGGCGACCCGGTATGCCCGGCGGGCGCCGAGGAGGAGGTCATCGAGGAGTTCCTCGCCCGTTGCGATGCCGCGGACGTCATCCCGTTCCTGTTCTCATGCACCGCCGCCACGGCCGACGTCGCCGCGCGGATGGGGTGGCAGACGGTCCAGATCGCCGAGGACACGCTCATCGACCTGCCGGACCTGGCCTTCACGGGCAAGGCCTGGCAGCCCATCCGAACGGCCATCAACCGGGCGGAGGCGGAGGGCGTGGCGTTCCGGCTGGTGGAGCTGTCCGCCGAACCGCCCGCCATCCGGGACCAGGTCGTCGCCATCTCCACCGCCTGGCTGGGCGAGAAAGCGCTCCCGGAGATGGGCTTCACGCTGGGCGGCGTGCCGGAGGCGATGGACCCCGAGGCGCGCGTGGCGCTCGCGGTGGATGCCGAGGGCAAGGTCCACGGCGTCCTCTCCTGGCTGCCAGCCTATCGGCGCGGCGGCGGGGTGGCGGGCTGGACGCTCGACGTGATGCGTCGCCTGGACGAGGGCTTCAGCAAGACCATGGAGTTCCTCATCTCCTCGTCCGCGCTCGCCTTCAAGGAGCAGGGGTCGGCATACATCTCGCTGGGCGGCGCACCACTGGCACGCTCCCGGGATGCGGCCGCGGCCGACCGTCCCATCGATCAGCTGCTGGACCTGCTGGGCGCCACGATGGAGCCGCTCTACGGGTTCCGGTCGCTCCACCAGTTCAAGAGCAAGTTCAACCCGCGCACCGAGGCGATGCTGATGGCCTTCCGGGACGAGGCGGACCTGGCGCGCATCGGGATCGCGCTCACACGCGCCTACGTGCCGGACGCGAGCCTGGCGGATCTCGCGGGCGTCGCCGTCAGCGCGACGGCGGGCCTGGTCAAGCCCGCGGGCGACGCCGGCTGATCCCCTCGAGGGCGGGCCGCTCGTCCAGCTCACTGTCCACCACGTCGACGAGGGTCGTCATCTCCGCCGACAGGGAGCGGATGAGAGTGATCTGCTCGAGGACGCCCTCCGCGATGGCGTGGGCGAAGGCCTTCCCCTTGTCCGTCAGCGTGACCATGACCGCCCGCTGGTCACGCTTCACGAGGCCCGTGGTGCGCGTCACCACGCCGGCCTCCTCCATCCGGTCGATGAGCTTCGTGACGCCGCCGGAGGTGAGCCCGGTGAATGCCGCCAGCTGCGACGGTCGACGCGGGCCGCGCAGGGCCAGCTCGGTGATCACCGCGAGCGGCGCGTTGAACGCCAGGGACGTGTCGCCCGACCGTTTCACGATGCTGCCGGCCATGGCCTCCCCCAACTCGACGGTGGCCATCAGCAGGCGCCACGCTGATGCGCGCAGCACCTCGTCCGCGTCTCCTGGCCGATCCCCCGTCACCGTGTGCCCACTGCCCCAGGTGCTCGTCTCGCCGTCTCCACGCGCCGGCCCACATCCTCTCCGTGCTGCATCGACGTGCTCAGGCCGTCGCCCCGGCCTCCCTGATCCGCCGCCGCTGGTCGATGATAACGAGCGACGGCGACACCATCCTTGTGAGCGTACCCGCCTCCGATACGGTGACCCTGAGACGCCCGCCCGTCACGATCTCACCGATGATCGGGCGCAGGGACACGGGTTCCTCCTAGATAGCGAAGCTCTGGGGCAGCGAGAGCATGAACACGGTGCCGCCGATCAGCAGCAGCATGGCGAGCGCCACGAGCGTGCGGCGCACCCGAGGGTCGGCGAAGCGGGTGGAGATCCCGGCGAAGAACAGGACCATGGACGTGATGACCGTGACGAGCACGAAGTTGGCGCCGGTCTGATTGGCCCGGGCGGCACGCGCGATCTCCTCGTCGGCGAGCGCGTTGGCATCACGTGCGACCTGCACCACGCTGGATGCCAACTCGTCGTACGCAGGCGTGTCGATGGGGCTGCCGGCCGGGATGGCCCCGGGCACCGAGCCCGACAGCCAGGCGTCGAACACGGCCCGGAACTCCGGGCGCATCCGGTCGGCGTAGGCCTGGGCCGTGGTCATGTCGCCCGATGCCTCGGCTCCCAGCCAGCCAGCGAACAGCTGGTGATCCAGGTCCAGCTGCGAGGCCGCGATGGAGGTGGCTTGCGCTGCTGCGGTGCGAAGCGTCGCGGCCTCGCTCATGGCTGCGGCCTGCGCCCCGTTCCATCGGACGTTCTGGTAGGCGCTCCACGCGGCCACGACCGCCGCGAACGCGAGGATGAGCCCAGCGATGATCTCGAGTGAATCGCGGGTGTCGAACCGGCCGCTGAGCTCCTGGACGTCCCGCTCGATCCGCCCGACCACAACGGCCTCGCCGTCCGTCAGGGCCGGATCCGCAGCACTCGCTGCGGATCCGGCCTTGTCGTTCGCGTCCGCCACCGGTCCGGTAGCCGTGTCCGTCATCGGCCGCCTTCAGTCGCGTCGCCAGTGCCGCCCGAGGGTCCACACGGCGGCATGGATCAGGATCAGGTAGATGAGCAGCCCCGTCGCGGTGCCCGTCACCACCAGCAGCACGAAGCGGGTCGTCCCGGACAGGTCTCCGACCTGGCGATCGATGTCGCTGACCCGAGTCTGCAGGGCGCGTGTCAGGGCCGCGCCGTCGCGCAGCACCTGGGCCGTCTCGGGGTCGGTCGCGGTTCCGGCCTCCTTCTCGAGCGCGACAGCCACCTCCTCCGCCGTGGCGATCGCGTCGGTGGCGGCCGTGTCGAGGTCCCCGACCAGCGTACCGACGGCCTGGTCGGACGCGCCCCAGCCGATCCAAGTGACGGCGGCCGCCAGCAGCAGCACAGTGATGCCCAGGACCCCCACGGTCTGGGCCACGATGCCCCAGAGCGGATGCCGCCGACTGCTGGGCGCGATGACCGACTGCTCCATCGAATGGTCCCCTCGAACGCGGTGGTGCTCCCTCCGGCGCGCACTCTAGCGAGTGCGCGGGGTTCCGGCCGGACCGGGGAGTCGGACGTGGACCAGGGACGACGGAGGTCAGGGCGGACGGGGAAGGCTCCCTGTATCGCCGCTCGCGGCTCGGTCCGGACGGCAAGCCGTACCTGCGCTGGGTGGCGCAGATCAGCCTCGGCGGACGCGACGACCGCAGGATCGTGCGCCGCATCTGCCTGACGAAGCAGGAGGCGAAGACGGCCCTGGTGGAGCTCCTCCGTCCCGCCGAGCCCGTGCCACCGCAGAGCGAGCAGCTGCTTGGCGCCTACCTCCAACGGTGGCTCGATGAGACCGCTGCGCCCTCCGTGAGCCCCAACACGCTGCGCGGCTACGCGGACGGCCTCGCGCACCTGGCCCCCATCGGCGACATCCGGTTGGGTGCGCTCCAACCCGAGGACATCGAGCGCGCCCTGGCTGGGATGACGACTCGGCGGGCCCACGCGAAGACACAGGCGCCAGCCTCACCGAAGACCGTCCGCAACGTCCAGATCATGTTGCGTCGGGCCCTCGGCCAAGCCGAGCAGCGCGGGCACGTCCCGCGGAACGTCGCGAAGCTGGTCCCCTTGCGTCGGGTCCCTCGGTACCACGTCGAGGGCCTCACCGCGGAACGCGCCCGCGCCATCCTCGCGGCCGTCGCGGGTGACCGCTACGAGGCAGCCTATGCCCTGGCGCTCTGCGGCCTGCGCGCATCGGAGGTCCTCGGGCTGGCCTGGTCCGACCTCGACAAGGCGCGGACGGTCGCGACCGTCCGGTACCAGCTCTCGGGGTCAGGGCCGAGGGCGACGCGGGTGCAGCTCAAGACGGCCGCCTCCGAGAAGCCGGTGCCGCTCCCCTCGTTCGTCACGATGCGCCTGGTCGCCCACCACGCGGCACAGCTGCGGGAGCGACTGGCCGCGGGGGTGCCGACCGACGATGGCCTCGTCTTCGTGACGCCACGCGGTCTGCCCGTCTCGAACTCGTGGCTGACGCAGCACTTCCAGGACCTGCTCGCAGTGGCAGGCCTGCCGAAGATGCGCCTGCACGACCTGCGCCACGGTGCGGCCACCCTGCTCCTTGGCGCGGGCGTCCACCCGCGCGTCGCCCA
>Ga0209254_10005492_pt1 | contig 11661 bp, 8 predicted proteins | sample FrelakmetDIP11DI_FD_187148 | JGI IMG/M metagenome (GOLD analysis project Ga0209254, IMG submission 187148) | Freshwater lake sediment microbial communities from the University of Notre Dame, USA, for methane emissions studies - DIP11 DI (SPAdes)... | ecosystem: Environmental > Aquatic >... | reverse complement strand
GAGTTCTTCTTCCTTCAGTTTAATGAAACTGTTTTCTGATAATTTACCGATCACTTTGTCCATCTCGGTATCATTGGCAAAAACCATTTTGCGAAATGGATTGGTGTAATCTTTTTTGCGGGATGAAATGATCCCTTCCAGGATCCATTTCTTTGATTCGAGCGCTTCGGCAATAAGTTCTTTCAATTTGGATTTGCTAAATTGCTTTTTAGACAATGCGCCCAGTTCTATGAGGGATGCAACGGCATGTTTTAATTTCTGCTCCGGATACAGTAATGACTGCGATTCATAAAAATTATGGATGTCGTTCCAGCTTTTTACTTTTCCGCCATGTATATTTTCCCTGAGTTTTTCAAATGCTACGATAGGGATGAGTTGTCCGCCAATATTGACCCATTGGCTGCGACTTGTAATGGCCGGAATTGATTTATTTATTTCTGAGATGTTCTTTAACCCGGATGTGATTATATATTGTATCATTTTCTCTATACCATAGAGACGTATTACTTTAATGTAGAGCTTATAGGCACGTGCGGCTTTTAAAATGATTACTTTGCGGTTGCTGTTTTCAAATCCTTCGGCCAGTATCTCCAGTACATTAAGTTCCGGACTCTCGGATTCCAGTAATTCTTTGCCAGTCTGCCTTACCAGTTCCTTGACTGCAGGTATTTTTTTACCGGCTTTATGCAGGTAAGCTTTACCGGTAGCATATGTGAGTATGTCCAGTGCTTCAAACATTTCGTTGATACTGTCTGGTGCAAATGCATCCATTTCAAGTCCCTGGAATTTATCTATACGCAGATCCCTGTTCTGGTATTTCCATTCGTTACGGGAGAGTGCAAATAAATTATACATAAACCAGTACGCCGGCATCACCTGCAATTGGTTTTTGCTCAAATCCTGGCTAACAAGTGAAAAGGGAAGGGGGATATTTAATTCTGCCGGATAATCACCTTTGGCGATCATCATAAAACTGGCGAATTTGGAATTATGTTTCAGGCTCACGCAGAGGCCTGGCCAAAAGCCCCTTCCGGCAACAAGTTCACCATCGGCGCCACGTGAATTATGATTGGAGCCAATGGTGGCGCCTGCTGCCATATTGGATTGTCCCATCAGCATAGATGCGCATAGAAAAGAATTATTATGGTGCTGTTCGTGAAAAGGATAGATCAGCGAATTCAATACTTCGCAGCAGGAGATGGTGGAATTGTTTCCGAGGTATGAATTGATCAGCCGAGCACCATATTTGAGTTGTGAATGTGATGCCATAAAAAAACGTACAGCTTTTACACCATAAAAAACACGGCAACCTTCACTGATGATGCCATTGACCAGTTCACAACCTTCACCAACCTGTGATTTTGCATCTGGTGCACTTTTGATGGTCACATTCTTGATTTTGTTGGCGCCTTTGAGATACGCATCCGTGCCTATCCAAACGTCTTTTATGATCTTGCAATTTTTGATTACGGTGCGGTCGCCGATCTTTCCATAATAACCGCGTTGTGGGTTGAATTTTTTATCCGTGAACTCTTTAAACTTTGATAAGAGTTTTTCATCATCGCGATACTTTGCCCATAAATAGGCATCGCCCGGAAGCATGCCGTTAAAGGGAAGGATGCTCCGGCCGGCATTTTCATTGCATACTTCCAGCCAGATACGGGTGGTTTCTTTCTCGCCTTCTTTTAAAACACCATTGCCAAATTTGGCAGTGCTGGTGGTAGCAAGCTCATTGACATTTACGATCATCACATCATTGCCTATCACATAATGCGATAAATAATTTACATTATCGATCACGATATTGTCACCAAGGTCGCTGCTGATAATGGTGCTGTTGTAGAGACCTACAGGCATGCGCAGGTTGTGAAACTCCAGGTACCAGGGTTCGAGTTTGCCGATCCGCACAAGTCCGAAGAATTTACAGTTTTTTACCAGCTCCGGATTAAAAGCATCCGATACAAGGATCTTGTTCCAGTCGTCTGATGTATTGTTGTTCCTGACAAGAGATTCAATTTCAAATGCTGATAGTTGCCTGTATTGAATGTCTGTCCTGTTCTGGCTGTTCCTGAGATGATATTCTGTTTTTCCTTTTGGTAAAAACTCCGGTGCGATAAAATTGTATCCAATAGAATGAATGGGTCTTTTCTGTATAATGTTCATCTTCTCTCCGGTTTTTAATTCACCGGGATGTTTTGACATACCGGAAAATAGTTTGCTTATTCTACCGTAACACTCTTTGCCAGGTTCCGCGGCTTATCAACATTTAGTCCTTTAAGCACGCCTATATAATAAGCCAGCAGTTGCAATGGAATTACATTGAGCATCGGGGCCACTATTTCATCACACACAGGAACCACCATTACGTCATCAGCCATTTTAGTAATAGTTTCATCACCTTCAGAGATCACCGCAATAACTTTTCCTTTTCTCGCTTTGATCTCCTGCATATTGCTGATGATCTTTTCGTGATACGCATCTTTTGTTGCTACAAAAACAACGGGTAAAGTATCGTCAACCAGGGCAATGGGGCCGTGTTTCATTTCTGCAGCAGGGTACCCTTCTGCATGGATATAAGAGATCTCTTTTAGTTTAAGGGCACCTTCCAGTGCAACCGGGAAATTATATCCACGGCCCAGGTAAAGGAAATCACGGGCGTCCACATATTTTTCTGCAATTCTTTTTATTGTATCGGTTTGCTCCAGGATTACCTGAACTTTTTCAGGGATATCATGGAGTTCGGTCAACAGGTGGAGGTATCGTTTTTCATCAATTGTCCCTTTTTCTTTCGCGAGTTTAAGCGCGATCATGGTAAGTACGGCAAGCTGTGCAGTGAAAGCTTTTGTACTGGCTACACCAATTTCCGGTCCCGCATGTGTGTAGGCGCCTGCATGCGATGTACGGGCAATGGAAGAACCTACCACATTCAGTACCCCGAATATCATGGCGCCCTGTTCTTTGGCTTTTTCAATTGCCACCAGGGTGTCGGCCGTTTCACCGCTTTGTGAAATGGCGATGATCACATCACCCTTATGGATAACCGGGTTTCTGTACCTGAACTCTGATGCGTATTCTACTTCTACCGGAATGCGGCAGAGTTCTTCAAAAATATATTCGGCCACCAAGCCTGCATGCCAGCTGGTTCCACAGGCGACCATGATGATGCGGTTGGCGTTTTTGAGTTGTTCGAGATGCTGTTCAACACCACTCATGTGGATCTTACCGGATGTAAGGTCAAGCCTTCCACGCAGGCAGTCGTAAATGGTATGTGGTTGTTCAAAGACTTCTTTCAGCATGAAATGTTCATAGCCGCCTTTTTCAATCGCCGCCAGTTCCATATCCAGTTTTTGAACATAAGGAGTGAGTGTTTCATTACCCAGATTTTTTAGTATAAGTTCATCCGGTCGAATGATTGCCAACTCATAATCATTTACATAAACCACTTCTTTGGTGTATTCAATGATCGGTGAAGCATCTGAGGCTAGAAAATGCTCCCCTTTACCTATGCCTATTACAAGTGGACTGCCTTTGCGGGCTGCAAAAAGGGTGTTTGGTGATTCCTTATCAAGTATCACAATAACATAAGCCCCTACCACTCGACGCAGGGCAATGCGAATGGCTTCTTCAAGGGAGCACTGATTGTTTTCGCGGATATCGTCAATGAAATGAAGCAGCACTTCAGTGTCCGTATCACTGGAGAATGTATATCCTTTGTTTTCCAGCTCCTGTTTCAATTGCCCGTAATTTTCAATGATACCGTTATGGATCATGGCCAGTTTTCCACTGGCAGACCGGTGCGGGTGAGCGTTACGGTCGCTGGGCTCACCATGTGTGGCCCAGCGGGTATGGCCGATGCCTATATGTGCATGGAGGTCCTTGCCTATAAGGCTTTCTTCCAGGTCGGCCACCATCCCTTTTTTCTTGTATACTTTGAGATCGTCTGATAAAAGTGCCACACCGGCACTGTCATAGCCCCTGTATTCGAGCCTTTTCAATCCTTTTAAAATGATCGGGTAAGCTTCTTTGGGCCCAACATATGCAACAATTCCACACATATAAATATTTTACGTTTGATGATAAATAATCTGATCCGCAATATTATTAAATAAAATGATGTAAGCGGGTCGGAATGCCGATTGAATTGATTTATTCATGCACTCAGAGCAAAAGCCCTTTCAGAAAAATGTACGCACAGGAAAAATAGATCACCAAACCGGTTACGTCAACCAGGGTGGCCACAAATGGGGCTGATGATACGGCAGGATCGGCACCCATTTTCTTCAGCAGGATGGGCAGCATGGAACCGGTTAGCGTCCCCAGCAGCACTACGCCAAGTAGCGAAAACCCCACTGCCAAACCTATGAAAACATAATAAGGCCCATATATGTCTGGAAAGAACTGCGACCATACAACGATCCTTGAGAATCCAATGATTCCCAAAACAGTACCCAGCAGCAGGCCTGAGATGATCTCGCGCCGCATAACCCGCCACCAGTCGGCCAGTTTGATCTCCCCCACCGCCATGGCCTGTATGATGAGAGTAGACGCTTGTGAACCGCTGTTACCGCCACTGGAAATGATAAGGGGTATAAACAATGCCAGGATCACGGCACGCTTGATCTCGTTCTCGTAATATCCCATAGCCGTTGCCGTTAGCATCTCTCCAATGAAAAGGACGATCAGCCAGACAATCCTTTTTTTGAAGAGTTTCAGTATGGGGATTTCCAGGTAAGGTGCATCCAGCGCTTCGGTACCCCCCATCTTTTGCATATCCTCGCTGAACTCTTCATTGGCAACCCATAAAACGTCATCAATGGTAACGATGCCCAGCATGATATTGTGATTGTCTATAACTGGAAGGGCTACCCGATTATTCATTTTAAATACCTGGTTCGCGGATTCCTGGTCGTCCATGGCATTGAGTGCGATGAAGCGCCCGTCCACCAGTTCATTGACCATTTTTTCCGGAGGCGCCAGCAGGAACTCCCTGATGCGGACGTCGTCTATGAGTTGTCCCTGTTTATTGATCACATAGATTACATCAATGGTTTCGCTGTCTTTGCCGTATTTGCGGATATGATCAAGTACATCCTGTGTCGACCAGTTTTCTTCTACAGACAGATAGTCGGTGGTCATGAGTCGGCCCACACTGCCTTCGGGGTATCCCAGGAGGGCCAGGGTGATTTTACGTTCTTCCGGGTTCAACAGCCTGATCAGTTCGCGCACCACTTCATTGGGTAATTCTTCCAGGAAGGCGGTTCGGTCATCTGAGGGTAGTTCATTGAGCAGTTCCGCCGTTTTTAGGGGCGGAAGGTTCAGTATGATGTCTTTTTGGGAAGACAGGTCCAGGATTTTAAAGGTTCCGGCTGCCCGGTGAACGGCCAGGCTGGAGATGATCTGTGCGGCATAATCTTCATTATCCCGGATCATGTCGGCTACATCGCTGATATTCTGACTGTTCAGGAAGTCCTGGATCCGCAGTTTATTGTCTTCACGGATTACTTCTTCAAACTGTTCCTGCAGGCTGAGACTTTGGATATCAATAGACATGAACCGAATTTGTGCTAAATTAATTATTGTTTTGCTTACCGATTAAACCTAAAGTGAATGATTCAGCCTTATCTGACCATAGTAGAGACCTCAAAGCGGGGGAGAGGTGTTTTCACCAGTGAAAATATACCGGCTGATACCATCCTGGAAATATCACCGGTTATTGTGATGGGGGCGAAAGAACGGTTGCTGCTCGACCAAACAAAACTGCATGACTATATTTTTGAGTGGGACAGTGAAAAGCAACAATGCTGCATGGCTATGGGCTATGTGCCCGTGTATAACCATGCGCATTTGTCCAATTGTGAATATGAGATGGATTTTGAAACCGAGACGATTACGATCAAATCAATGCGTGATATTAAAGCGGGGGAGGAATTGTTCATCAACTATAACGGGGATTGGGATGATCCCAGGCCTGTGTGGTTTGAACAGATTGACTGATTAATTAAAATTCAAAACCGCAAAGAATACAGGATCAGGCGCAGTGACTGAACGATATTTCAGTTTGTAAGTTTACCGCCGCCGTTAATCCATGTGGTGATCTTGTCTTTATCAGTCTGCGAGAGGGCCCCGGCTGGCGGCATTGTTCCCTGAATAACCACCCTTGTATTTATCAGAGTGGCGTTTTGCACAATATTACAGTCTATCGTAAAATTAGGATTTGGCTGTTGTCCTCCGGGAGCATGACAGGATACACAGTTCGCCTGTATCAATTGTTTCACTGCGGTAAATTGAGGTCCGGCAGTTGAACTGCCTTCATTGATAGTTACCTGCGCCGATTGCCTGCAGTTCTCCCCATTTCTGACGGTTACTGTATATGTGCCTTTAGCGAGGTTGGAAAAAACATTGGATGCCTGGAAATTATTTCCGTCAACGCTGTATTGAAGGCTGGTACTTCCACTGGCCGTAACCGTTATGCCGCCATCATTCAAACAGGGAGATGAATTAGTGGTTGTAGATGTTATGGTTATATTTACGCCGCTGCATGGATCAGGAGGTATAGTTGGCCCGTCACTTTTACTGCATGAGAACAAAATTGAAGCAAAGCTCCCTGAAAAAAGAATGGCTAACCTGAATTTATTATTCATGCCGGCTACTTTGTTTTTTTATTCTTGAAAAGGTTTGGGGCCGGGCTGTATTTAAGTGACAGGAAAATTCCAAAACTGTTGAGATCGATTTTTCCATAACCTATTTCCCGCACTGGCATTTTCATAAAAGGTTCTGCCTGTATCGACAAAACCTCGGATAAACGCTGCTCAAATCCCACTGAAAGATTTAATGCAGACATCCAGAAACTATTGTTCTGCTCATTTACCCATACTTTATCAGCGGGATTATTATAATAAGAATGATAATAATAAAGGTCTTCTTTATTCATAACATAGGAAGAAACACCAAGAGATGCAAAAGCCCTTTGTTTCTCCTTTAAGAGCCAGTCGTAGCGGATATTTATGGGTATATCCCACATAAAACAATCAGCCTGAACCCATTTCATTTTGAGATTGGGATTTCCCATATAATATCCAGGATAGCTTTTATATGCATCTCCTACTGCTGTGTAATGTTTTTGGCTGTATAAAAATCCCGTTTGGACAGAAAGTCGTTCTGTAAACCTGTATCCCAGCATGATGCCAATATTCATGCCTGTTTTATCCGAAGTTACAAAGCCAACATTGCTAAAGTCTGGTCCAAAAACGGCTGCTATTTCAAGTCGTTTTAAAGGAGGTATTGCGGCTGTGGGTTTTGATGAAGCAGTATTAACAACAGACTGTTGTAAATCCTCAAATGGATCTGTTTTTTCTGCAGATTCCTGCACTTTAATTGTTTTTTCAGGTACTCCTGACTTGTCTGCATTCAAAAGAAGTTGAACCGGTTTTTCCGGTTCAGCTGCTTCCAGGATTAAAGTCTTATTTTTCTCGGTCTGTCCTGCAGGTTCTGCTGAAGTATTTGGTAAGGATTTTTCAGTTTTACTAAAAGGTACATCAGAATATGCAGGTGTTGCAGCAGCCTGTTTTTCTTTTTTTGTTTTAGCTGGTATTTGATTTGATGATCTGATCCCGGCTTTGCTGGTTTTATCTGTGATTTGTTTTTCAGGAACGGGAGGTAGATTTTTTAGGGAGGAATTTTCTACAGTCTTTTCAACAATTGCCTGTTCATCATTTTCCTGAACCGTATTGGGAATCTGCGTTTTGTAAGCTTTAAAATCGGTATCAATTTTTTCTGTTTGCGTTTGTCCTGAAATATTAGTGCCTGAATGTATAGCTTTAGCTTCCCCGGCATTTCTGTTAATAACGGTAATGCCTACCGTAAATGAGCCAATTACCAATCCGGAAAATATAAAAAGCCAGGCGAACCTTCTTTTATTTTTCCTCTTTTCAGGCATTTCCGCATCCAGCCTTTGCAGTACCTTATCCCAGAGGGCAGGAGGGGCGGCTGCTTCATATTTATCAGCCGCATCCTTACTCATGTGGTCAAGATCCTGGTCAGAAAGATTATGCATATAACTTGATTCTGATTAATTGTAGAATAATTTTTTTCATCTTTTCACGGGCTTTTGACAGGTTGGATTTTGAAGTGCCTACAGATATGCCCAGTTTTTCTGATATATCTTCGTGCGAAAAACCTTCAATGACAAAAAGGTTGAATACCTGCCTGTACCCCGGGGATAAAAACCGTATGGCATCTACCAGTTCTTTATACGAAAGTTGATCAACAGCCGTTGCCTGGCTGACTGCCGGAAGGTCAAATTCCGGCGTAATCGTATACGTCATGGTATTGTGGCGGTTCTTCCTGAACTGGTCAATGCAGGTATTGATGAGAATTCTTTTGAACCAGCCTTTCAGTGAAGTGAGAACATCTGCATGCCGGTTGATCTCAAATTTTTCAACGTTCCTGAACAGCTTCATAAATCCTTCCTGAAGCAATTCCTCAGCTTCCTGCTGATTGCCGGCATAGCGCAGGCATATTCCCATAGCATAGCCAGTCAACAGAGTATATATAGCCTGCTGGCTGCTGCGGTTGTTTTGTTTACACCCTTCCAGTAACAGTATTATTTCTTCATGGTCAGGCAAGACCTTGATTGCTTTGTATTAAAGTTATAACATTAATTAACCTATACACAACGTTTTTTCATGGATGATGGTTGTCTGAGCGCCTAATTCAGGCATATTTTTTTAGTACGGCAGCCACTTGTTGATGATACGTGCCGCCAAAAAGCAGTAAATGAACCAGTAAAGGATAGAGCTGGAAGATCTCCATTCTTTCTTTCCAGCCTGCCTGAAGGGGGAATGAGGCATTATAGGCCTCAAAGAATACGGGATCAAATCCACCAAATAACTGTGCCATGGCAAGGTCCATTTCCCGGTGGCCGTAATAAACTGCCGGATCAAATACTGCAGGTTGCCCGTTCACCTGAGCAAAAAAGTTCCCGTTCCAAAGATCGCCATGCAGCAAAGCTGGTTTTTCTTCCGGAATAAACTGTCCTAATTTGTCGCAAATGGTTTCTGCCATTGATGCTTCTTCCGTTGTAAGCAGTTTCCGCTTTAGGGCTTTCTGAACCAGTACAGATATACGTTCATGTTTATAGAAAGCGCACCAATTATCGTGGACATTATTTTGCTGGTGCAGTTTCCCGATATAATTCTGGAATGGCAGGCCAAATTTTTCCGCTGTATGTTTGTGCAGCACCGCAATGGATGATCCGAAGTCCTGCCAGAAATTTGTCGCAGGGATCCCTTTTTCGAGATATTCCATGACCAGGTAAACCTGTTGTTGAAATTTACCATCGAATAAAGGTCTCGGCACCCTGATGGCACCTGCATTGGCAAGTATGACAAGACCCCTTGCTTCTTTTTCAAAAAAATCGAGGCCAAACAAGCTGGCATTGACTTTCATGAAAAAACGGCCGCGACTTGTGTCAAGTAAAAAACATTGATTGATGTCGCCTCCCGGCACATCTTTATATGCTGTAATAGCTGTTTTTTCCTGAAAGAATTCCAGGAACCTTGTTTCGAGGTGAGAGACGAATTGAGGGTGCAGGCTCATGGGAGCAGGATTTTATTGATTTTAGGGATTGGCGGGATGGATTAAGGAGCAGAATTCATAGGATTGTTGAGCAGAATTCATAGGATTTTAAGGATTAGCAGGATGGATTAAGGAGCAGGATTCATAGGATTGAATGGATTTGCAAGATGGATTAAGCAAAATTATTTAATACAAAAGTATTACAGAGATATTAATGGGAGATAAAATGTTATGTGTATGGTTTGTTACTTTTCGAGCTTTTTAAATTCTGTTGTAATAGATTTTTTATCGAGCCATTTTCCATTGAGGATGACGCCTTCGATCATGCGGGTGGCCTTAATGGATTGTAAGGGATTTGCTGAAAGGAGGATCAGGTCGGCGGGGGCGCCGGGTTTAATCAGCCCCAGGTCTTCGATGTCGAGGAATTCGCCTACGTTAACGGTTCCCGTGCGGATTGCCTGGTATGGAGTAAGGCCGGCAAGTACATAATAAGCAAGTTCGTCGTGGGTGGAGAAACCGGGCACATCAAATACCTGTGGTGCATCTGAGCCCAGTAAGATGCTGACGCCGGATTGCTGACAGGCAAGTAATAGTTTCCGCCTGATTTCTATGAACTTGTGGATGTCTGCTGCATTGTATTTAGGATTCTGCAGCAAATTCTTCTTGCTTTGTATCCAGTTGTTTCTTGTTTCAGGTTTCATGTATTGTAGCTCAGGGGCCTTCGCGAGGATCTCCGGATCTTCCGGAGAGAACCATTTTTCTGCCAGGCACTGGGTGGGCACAACCCAAATCTTTTTTGCAGCAAGTTCCTGCAGTAGTTTAGGGGCCAGGTTCATGTCAGCCTTATGCCCAATGAACATGCCAAATAATCCTGCATCAGCTTCCGGTATGTTTTCAATTCCCGGCACAAGGCTCTCGATGAATCCATCCATGTGATCGATGGTGGCATAACCTGCATCTATCGCGCGCCAAACCCCAACGGTGTAGGATACATGCCCGGCAAAGGGTATGTTCAGTTCTTTTGCTTTTTTTGCGATGGCGCCAAAGGTAACGGGTGTCAGACCCGGATGCAGTTTGAGAAAATCATAGCCGGCTTTCTTTTGTGCTTCAACCATGGCCTCGCCTTGTTCCGCAGTTTTAACACTGTTGCCATTAAAGGATGGTCCTGATGTGATGAAACGCGGACCTGATATTTCACCTGACTGAAGTTTATCCCTCAGCACAAGATGTTGGGGATGACCGAGCATGCCACGTATGGTTGTTACACCATTGAGGGCAAAAAGGGTGAGTACTTCTTTCATCGGTTCCATATCATCAATGGGCGGTACATGTGCATGCATTTCGCCCAGACCGGGCATCAGGAATTTCCCTTTGCCATCAATGATGAGTGTTGTAGCAGGATATTTGATGGATCCTGTTTTGCCAAATGTGGCGATCCTGCCATTTGTTATGAGGATATCCTGTGATTCAATGATCCGTTCAATGTCCATAGGGATGAGGTGCACATTGCGTATCAGTATTTCTTTCGCTGAAGAGAATGCCGTTTTGGGCTGCGCCATGGTGCAGTATGGGGCAATGATCAGCAGGAATATCGATAACAGTTTCATGTTTGATAATTTGGTAAAAGGTACAAACTTGTGTTGGGATTAAAATGATTGGCTTTTGATTAGTGATATTCAGAATACATCCATTATTACATTTTGATTGAATGGATGGAATCTAAAATATTTGGCCACAGAGGGCCACAGAGGAAAAAAAGAGTTACACAGAGCGGAATACAATACATCGCTGTGGCGCTCAATTCTTTCTTTGCTGCTCTCCTATGTTTACAAACGGCAATCGGGGTTGTTACCGGGCGCCATGGTTCGTGTCCTCACGAACCATCACCGAAATAATTTCGTTTTCCGGTTCGTGAGGACACGAACCGGGGCATCCGGAGAGGAAAACAAGATATCTCTGTTGCTCTCAATTATTTCTCTGTGGCACTCAAATGTTTACAAACTGTAATCGGGCTTATTACGGGCGCCATGGTTCGTGTCCTCACGAACCATCACCGAAATAATTTCGTTTTCCGGTTCGTGAAGA
>Ga0209254_10005491_pt1 | contig 11662 bp, 8 predicted proteins | sample FrelakmetDIP11DI_FD_187148 | JGI IMG/M metagenome (GOLD analysis project Ga0209254, IMG submission 187148) | Freshwater lake sediment microbial communities from the University of Notre Dame, USA, for methane emissions studies - DIP11 DI (SPAdes)... | ecosystem: Environmental > Aquatic >... | reverse complement strand
ATTTGAGCCTAAACCATTGATTTTAATGGCGTCCCCACGGGGATTCGAACCCCGGTTACCGCCGTGAAAGGGCGATGTCCTAGGCCTCTAGACGATGGGGACCCGGAGCTGGTTTACGGCGCGGCGTGCTAAAAAAATCTGGTGGAGCCAGACGGGATCGAACCGACGACCTCTTGCATGCCATGCAAGCGCTCTCCCAGCTGAGCTATGGCCCCACATGACTGGCGGCGGAATCTACGCGACCGCGCTGGAGCCTGTCAAGGAAAGGGCTCGGCCGAGGCGTTCGAGAGCCTTGTCCCGGCCCAACAGCTCCAGGGTCACGTCTATGGGCGGTGACACGGTGCCACCAGTAACCGCAACGCGAACCGGCTGCCCGAGCTTCCCAAAGCCAATGCTGCATTCGGCAGCAACTGCAGCCAGCACGCCGTGAATCTCCGCGCGCGTCCAGACCGCAAGCTCGCCCAGGCGGGTGACTAGCAGCGTGAGCGGCGCACTAATACCGGGCGTGAGGTGCTTGCGCACCGCCGCCTCATCGACTCTCGGTGGATCTGCATAGAGGTAAGATGCGCTCTCCGCCAGATCCCGCAGTGTCGTGGCCCTCTCCCGATAGGCCTCAATGACCGCCGCCGGCGCGGGACCATCGGCGGGATCGAGGCCGGCGAGGTGCAACTGCTGGAGAAAGCCGCTGGTCAGGCTCTCGACTGGACTGCTCTTGAGGTACTGCTGGTTCAGCCACTTCAGCTTCTCGCCGTCGAAGCGTGAGGCTGAGGCATTGACAGCGCCGACATCGAACAGCCGGATCATCTCCTCCCGTGAGAATAACTCCTGATCCCCGTGCGACCAGCCGAGCCTGACCAGATAGTTCAGGACCGCGTCCGGCAGAAAACCTGCATCGCGGTACTCGAGGACGTTTACTGCACCGTGGCGCTTGGAAAGCTTGGCGCCATCGCTACCGAGAATCATGGGCAGATGCCCGTAGGCGGGCAGAGGGTACCCCAGCGCCTGAATCATGTGCATCTGCCTGGGAGTATTGTTCAAGTGGTCATCGCCGCGAATGACATGGGTGATGCACATATCACCATCATCCACCACCACACCAAAGTGAAAAGTCGGCGTGCCGTCCGAGCGGACCATAATCAGGTCGTCGAGTTCGGCGTTCTGGAACTCGACGCGCCCTCGCACGAGATCTTCCACGACGGTCACCCCTTGATCCGGCGTACGGAAGCGGAGCACGGACTTTACACCCGGCACAGGTGCTGTCCGGTCCCGGCAACGGCCGTCGTAACGCGGGTTGTCGCCACGTGCCACCTGGGCAGCCCGCCGGACTTCCAGTTCCTCGCGGGTGCAGTAGCAACGATACGCCTTACCTTCACGCAGGAGACGATCGGCTAACTCCGCATAGCGGTCGAAACGCCGGGTTTGGTAATAGGGTCCTTCGTCGTGATCCAGCCGAAGCCAGGAAAGGCCATCCAGAATGACGTCCACCGCCGCCTGGGTCGATCTCTCCCGGTCCGTATCTTCAATGCGCAGAACGAACTGGCCACCATGATGCCGGGCGTAGAGCCACGAGAACAGCGCAGTACGGACACCCCCGATGTGGAGAAGGCCCGTTGGGCTTGGGGCAAAGCGTGTCTTGACCGTCATCTTTAACCTGCGCGAGTGAATTTAAGGACGGATTTTATCCCGATTGTTGGCACACTGCGGTAATGCGTGCCGCCGCCCTGATCGAAATCCGTACTGCCGTGCGCCGTCTTCTGCCAGCTGGCGTGGCCAGCAGCGCCGGGCCCATCGCGGACACCTATCCGCCGTTGGCCCCAGCCGAACTGGCTGTAACGGGACGAATGGGGTCAACCCGCCTGCAGGAATTTTCTGCCGGTCGTGCCCATGCCAGGACTGTCCTCCAGAATCTGGGACTGTCCTCCCCCGTAGTACCGGTCGGCCCCGATCGGGCGCCGCTTTGGCCTCATGGGTTCGTGGGCAGCATTTCCCATGCTGGGGAACTGGCGCTGGCTGTCGCGGCACCCTCCGCCGTGATGCGCGCCATCGGCGTGGACCTGGAACCTGGCCTGCCACTGGACTACGAGCTATTGAACCGCGTCTGCCGACCCGAGGAAATCGTACGCCTCCAGACATCGCCCAGACCGCTTTTCCAGGCCAAGCTGATCTTCAGTGCGAAAGAGAGCGTCTACAAGTGTCTTGCGCCACTGATGGGCCTTTTCCTCGACTTCGATGATCTGGAGATTCTGTTCGACAGGGAAGAAGAAACGTTCTGCGCCCGTGGGCATGGACAAGGAAAGTCCCTGATTAGCTGCAACCCAGTCACGGGAAGATTTGCCGAAGCCGGAGGGTATTGGATCACCGTAGCCTGGCAGCGGCCACCGCCAGGATCAGGACGGAGAAAGGCAAGGTCAGAGTCGAGTTGAGGGGGGGTGGCGAGGTGGGCCACCGGTACTTCCAGTTGGCAAGGCTTTCAAGGATGAATGCGTTTGTTGCTCGCCAGGCTTAGGAGGTAACTTCTGCTCGCGCCGGTCGTGCCCTGAACGGCGTTCGGGCCCCGTGTAACTTGCGTCATGGCCTTGTCGGCGCTCGGGGCGGCCGCGGCGTCGACAGATAGAATGACTCAGAAAGCGCATCACCTTCCACGCGCGGCTAATCATCCAGAAATAGGCAATTCCCGCGAGAAGAAAACCGCCGGAAACGATGAATTCGGGAATCTGAAAATGAATGCTCGCGAGACCCACAAAGACACCGAGGCTCGCCAGACCAACGATCATCCCGACGGTCTCGTTGACGGTAAAGCCGGCCAGCAGAAAGATGTGGTGTAAGTGCTCTCTGTCCGCCACAAACGGCGACCGACCCTTGCGTATCCGACGGATCATCATGGATACAGCGTCGAAAATCGGCACCATCAGGAACCAGAGCGCCGCTGACGGCCGGAGAGCGCGGTCCTCCCCCTGGGACAATGAGATGGCGAACCACGTCAAAGCGAAGCCGAGAAACATGCTCCCTGCGTCTCCCATAAATATGTAGGCGCGTTCCCGTCCCAGAAGGCGGCGATTGAATAACAGGAAACCAATGACGGCTGCGCCCAGGATGAGCAGCAATCCAGTGTCCCCGGGACCGCCCCATAAGTAGGCAACAAGTATCAGTCCGGAAAGCGAAGTCAGCGCAAGGCTGCCGCTCAGGCCGTCCAGGCCGTCGCACATGTTCAGGGCATTGATGACGCCCATGGTCGCAAAAACGGTGAACGGTACTGAGAGCAATCCGAGTGGCAGAAGGTCGCCGGAAGGCATCATCGACCCCACGTCCGTCAGGACGACGCCCGCGCCAAAGATCATCAATAGCGCTGCTATCAACTGCGCAAAAAACTTCACCGCCGGCGACAAATCGAGGAAGTCGTCGGCCGCTCCGACCACTACCAACAAGAGCCCAGCCGCGAAGAAGCTGTACACCCCCCCATTACTGAGCGGGACGGCCCCGCCCCTGCAAAGAAAGTACCCGAGCACCATCCCCCCATAAATCGCCAGGCCACCCACGAGGGGCGTCGGCGCCCGGTGACTCTTCCGTTCATTGGGGATATCTACCAGACCCGAACGGACTGCCAAAGGTCGCAGCAATACGATCAGGAGGATCGTCGCTACGAGGGCAAACAAGGGTGCGAGTTGGGGGGCCATGTTCTCCGCAAACACTATCGCTACTTGAACACTAGGCCGATGAAAAGAGACTGTCTGCGACCCTTCTCACACGGCCTCTACACCAGGGGGTTAGCCGAGCTTTCGTCCTCCACAAACTGCGACAGCGGATCGTCGCAGCAGGGCAAAAAGGCCAGTACAATGAGTTTCGAGTGTATACCGCCGGAATGGCCGTGATTATCAAGCTGACCATACGGTAATGTCCGACCAGCACGCTTGCCAGAAGGGAGTTGGCCGCACATGAGCAGTCTTCTATCGGCCGTACCAAGACCTCGCCCCGCCGGGGGCTCTAGTTTCAGGAGTGACGAAATGTGCAATGGATTACGTGGTTCGATTGGGTACTTGATGATCGTGGTCCTAGCCACGAGCCTGGCACTCGCGGCAGTAGCTGATGCCGCTGGCGACAACACAACATCCCCAGCAAAGATGGACACGGCACCAGCCTCCCCCGCAGCAGCCGAGGCTGGTGGCTATACGGTAAATCCAGGTGACGTCCTCGAGATCTCCGTCTGGAAGGAAGAAGATCTGAAAAAGCAAACCATGGTAAGGCCGGATGGCTACTTCTCCTTCCCCTTGGCCGGCGACATCCGCGCTGAAGGACGAACCATCGAGGACGTCCGCCGTGAGGTGGCCAGTCGCGTGTCGCGGTTCGTGCCAGACCCCGTGGTCAGTGTGGCCATCATGGAGGCCAGAGGGAGCCAGATCTATGTGATCGGGCAAGTACAAAGACCTGGCGAGTTTCAAGTCAACCGGTTCGTGGATGTGGTGCAAGCTCTTAGCATGGCCGGTGGCACGACACCTTTTGCCCAACTTGATAGCATCAAGATTCTGCGCCGCGACGGGAGCACTCAGCAGGCAATACCCTTCGCCTACAACGATATCGCAGCGGGCAAGCGCCTTCAACAGAACATCATACTGAAGCCCGGCGATACCGTGCTGGTGCCGTGAGCAATCCGGGCACTCTCCTCAACCGTGGTCAGTCCATGCGACTGACTTTGTTCGCGCTGCTCTCAACTGCGCTCGGACTGACAAGCGGTTCGGCATTCGCCTATTGGGAGCTGGTTCCGCAACTTGGCGCAGGTATCACCTGGGAAAGTAATCCACGTTACCTGAGTGACAGTGAGCGCAATGACGTGTCGGGAACGTTCACGCTGGTCGGGCTGGATGGAAACTACAAGATCCCGGCTAACGAGGTTAACCTCAGAACCGTTTTCCAGCAGACCAACTACCTTGATAGCGATGGCACGGGCAATGAAAGCCTGAATGCCAACAACTGGTCCGTGGACATGGGCGCTACCCACGAGGCTCAGCGTGGTAACGTCGGTGTATCGGCCGGCTACGCGGAGAGCCCCATCCGTTCCGGAGATGTGGACCCGAATGCGCCTCCTGAGTCAGGGGGTGGCGGGAGTTTTGCGGAAGGTACCGTTAAGACGGGGAGCCTGGGAACCTCTCTTACCTATAACCTCTCGCCGCGCAATGTGGCCTCGCTCAGCGGCGGCGTCATCGACAACACCTACGATGTATCCGGTGACAGGCCGTTCAACGCGGGTTATTTCGACTATACAAACAGCCAGGTATCCGTGGCGATGAGTCACTATCTGAACGAAAAGAACTTCTTTCAGATTGCATTGAATGGCGGCACTTTTACCTCTACTGCGCAGAATGGCCCGGCAGAAAACACCACTGATTCGTTCGGTATAAATGCTGCTTACAGCTACGCAGTCACTGAAACGCTGACAGGGACCGTTACTGCCGGTGTATCCCGAAGTTCTGTTGATATCAGGGGACTGCCATTTGACCCCCTGACTGGGGCCATTTGTCCTCAAGAGGAGCCGTGTTCGGCCAGCGACGAGGCTCGCAACTTTGTCGGCAATGTGCGTATCAGCAAGAGAAGTGAAGAGACCATCATCGACTTCGATGCCAGCCGCGCACTGACGCCCCAGTCCAATGGCACCCAGGACGTGCAAGATTCCTTCAGCTTGTATGTACTGCGTACCCTGACGAGCCGCCTGAGCGCCAGCGCCGGGACCCTATTCAGCAACTCATCAGCGGTGGGTGGACTCGGCAGGCAAAACCAGAAGTACTTCACCATTAACACCTCGCTTTCCTACCAACTGACTCCCACACTGTCGACATACGGCAAGTACACCTACGTCTCCGAGGACAACGGGACGTCGGGCACGGATACCAATAATCTTCTGTTCTTCGGCGTCACCTATCGGGGGGTTGGGTTTCGGCGGTGAGAGCACAACACGGTCACGCTCGGCGACTTGGCACAACGGTTACCCCAAAGAAGAAGCCGCCCGAAAGCGGCTGAACTATCTGTCGTAAGTCTTTGATTTCATGGTGGGCGATGAGTGGATTGAACACTCGACCTCTGCTGTGTGAAAGCAGCGCTCTACCACTGAGCTAATCGCCCGCGGGCGGCATCATATACAGACTCTGGCAGGTCTGGCAAAACACGGGCTACCCGTCCAGATATACTGTCAGTTAGCCTCTGCACACTACAGAGGGCAAGAACGAATCGGGATGTACGAAGACTTCTTCAAACTCAGCTGCCGCCCATTCGATCTGGCGCCAGATCCCAAGTTCATCTACATGACGGACCAGCACGCGCGGGCCGTCGCCAACGTTCGATTTGCACTGATGAATCACGACAGCTTTGTGATCATCACGGGCGAAATCGGGATTGGTAAAACTACAATACTGAATACCGTGATGGAGGATCTGGGGCCGGATTACGTCACGGCCAAACTCGTCCATACCACCCTGTCACACATTGAACTGCTGCAGGCACTGCTTTCCGAGTTCGGCATGCCTAACTATCGTAAGAAAAAGGTCATGCTACTCGACACGCTGCGAACCTTCTTTCTCGAACAGCACCGGAACGGCAAGCACGTCGTCATCATTGTGGATGAGGCCCAGAATCTAAGCTCGTCGGCACTGGAAGAACTGCGCCTCCTGTCCTGCATCGATACCAGTGACCGTCGCATAGTCTCGATTGTCCTGACCGGGCAACCTTCCCTGGACGACCTTCTTGATGCCCCGGGCCTCACCCAGCTCCGGCAGCGTGCGCGCCTGAGACAGCGCCTCGATGCGATGGTTGAGTCCGAGACGCATGAATACATCAAGCATCGGCTGGCTATTGCGGGCGGCAAGTCAGACGAGATCTTTGATCCCGAGACGCTCACCGAGATTCATCGACTGACCTCTGGCATTCCGCGTCTGATCAATACCCTCTGCGACACCGCTCTCACGGCCTGCATGGTTGACAATCGGCGTCGGGTGGACATCGAAGTCATCGACAACGTGGTCCACGAACTGCGGTGGCATTGGTTCGAGGAGGAGCCTCCACGCGAACAGGCGGAAAAGGCGGCTGCAGCGCCCTCCTCCGACGGCACGGTAAGCCTGATGGTGTACCGCTCAGGTCAGCTCCTGGAGCAAGTCGAGGCTCGCAGCTTTCCCTTTGTTATCGGTCGCAGTAACGCCAATGAACTGGTCATCATCGACAAGCAGGTCAGCCGGCGCCACGCATTGATCGACTGTATCGGCGGTATCTACGTAGTCGAGGATCTGAACAGCAAGAATGGCATCCGCGTAAATCAAAAGCGTCGGGCCCGGGCCCTGCTGCGCTCAGGCGACATCATTTCGTTTGGTGAGGTTGACGTTGTGTTTTACCTGGAGCGCAAGCGGCCCGGCAAGGCAATTACCCGCTCCGTAATGGAAGACAAGCCCCATGCGGAGGTGGGTGATGACACGGCCAGGCAGGCCTTGCTGGGGACGGACGGCGGGGATGGTGACCGGGATACCCACCGCCTGTCTGGCTTGTCCTGAAGCGAGCTATCGCCAGGGATCGTCCTGGCCTGATTTCAGTTCAGCCTTGAGGGCTACCCCAACGTCCTGCTTGCGGGAACCGCCTGCTGCACGATCAGGCAGTTGTGCGTCTTCCCCAGGCCTTTCCGGGGACCACTGGCCTGAGCCACCGGACATGCTCGTCCCATGCCCCCACACCACCACCTCAAGGGTCTGCAGCAGGATTAGCATATCCATCGTGATGCTTGCATTCTTAATGTAATAGAGGTCGTAAGCGAGCTTCTCCCGCCCATCTGCTAGCGATGAGCCGTAGGGGTAGTTCAGCTGGGCCCACCCCGTCAGCCCCGGCCGGACGCCATGGCGATAGAAATACAGTGGGATCTGACGGGATAGCTCTTCGACGAACTTCGGGCGTTCGGGACGCGGTCCCACAATACTCATGCCACCCTGGATCACGTTCAACAACTGGGGCAACTCGTCGATCCGGAACCGGCGAATGATACGACCAACCCGGGTAACCCGATCGTCGTCCGACGAAGCGAAACGAGGGCCAGAGTGGCGTTCAGCATCGACCCTCATGCTGCGAAACTTGCGCAGGCGAATAGTCGTCCCGTTCTTCCCCACACGTTGCTGCCGGTAGAACAATGGCGCCGTGAGTCCATCCTCGAACCAGATTGCGATGGCAACAGCCAGGAAGACTGGCAGGCAGGCAATCAACAGTGCTGCACTAAAGACGACGTCGAAAAGCCGCTTGATGAAATGATAGACCATGCCATCCTGGCTGCTCTTCTCGTACAGCAACCAACTGGGCCGGAGAATATCCAGATCGAGTCGCTCGGTTTCCCTTTCCAGAAAATCCACAACATCGGAAACCGGTACCCCAAGTTTCTTCTGGCGGAGCAAGAAATCAAGTGGCAGGGAGCCGCGCCGATCGTCGAGAGCAACCACAATCTCGTCCAGATGCCGCAGGGACTCCGCCTCGTCGAGCGAAACCACTCCAGCGCCGCCAAGTTCCTCGGCCCGCCGCCGTTCCTGGTCTGACATGGCAACGAAGGCCACGATGTCGAAGCCGCGACGATCGGCCCGCCGACGCAAACGGAGCTTCTCGGCCGTATCTCCGACTCCGATGACGAGCACGCGCCGCTTAATGGGATTTGCGTCGAGTGCGCGGAGGATTCCCAGACGGGCGCCGACCAGAAGGAGACTGGCTATGGCGAGCCCGATGAACAGGATCCCGCGGCCAAGGGTGAGGCTTGGAATCAGATAGAAGAACACTATGTTACCGGCCGCACCGAGAGCAACGCCGAGGATCACCCGAACAATAGCTTCCTCGGCCGTCGGCCGCTGTCGCGCCCGGTACAACCCCATGCTGAGCAACCCGAGAAGCACCCATGCAGCGAAAGTGACGGCCCGTGGCGTTAATGGACCGATGGACGCTCGGACCGACTCAAGGTCCAATCCCAGTCGCATAAAGACGGCCAGATAAAAGGCCGCGTACAACGCCAGTGCGTCCACGAGGACCAGCACCACCGCGGGACTTAACAGACGGCGCAGCCCCGAGCTACTGAGCTTCAAAAAAAGACCTCATCTGTCAGATTTCAGGAGCGGAATACGCACGTTTATTTATGCAAGGTTAATCTTGTAAATGATACGCTTCAGGCACTAGCCAACGTATTGCCAACTTGGATGATTCGACGGCGGTGAGAAAGGCCGGCCAGTCCGCGGGGAGACAGCGGAACTCACTGGCGGCGCAGAAATCGTGAGGCACGTTGGGGCAGATGTAAAGTCGAGTGCTATCAGGTCCTTGTTAAACTTTCTGGATCCTGTTTAATCCCTTTCCTTGTAAAGGTTTAAGGGCAAACCCGTCGAAAGACGGGGACGCAAAGCCACCGGTCTTCGGGTTTACACCCATGACAGCGGGGTTGCCAAAGGACTCCAGGAGCCACGTCTCCAGCGCGCTGGTGACGTGGATCCATCCTCAAAGCATCCCTGTGCGGTCTTGGGACGGCGTTTGCAGAGAACGCAGTCTGGGCGACTATTCGCCCTGTGTGCTCCGGAGAAGGGCCATTCCTTCCACCGCATCGACCGCAGGATAGACGCATGGAGCAACGCAAGTATCGTTTCTGGAAGATCCTGGATCGCTGCCTGCTGGTCTGCGCAACGGTCGTGCTGCTCGCAGGTTGTGGGGGAGACTCATCCTCTTCGGGCGGCTCAACTCCCTCGGGGGCTTCACCTCCTCCAGGCACCGGCCAAAACCAGTCGCCACAGATCTCCGGAAGCCCACTATCTGCGATCACGGCCGGCACGCCCTATACCTTCCAGCCCAGCGCCTCAGACGCGGATGGCGATGCCCTTTCGTTCCAGATCTCCAACTTGCCCCCTTGGGCAACGTTTAATCCGGTTTCTGGAACCATCATTGGCACGCCCACCAGCGCCAACGTTGGCACCACCACCGGCATCGTCATCAGAGTTAGCGACGGAACAGTGAGCGTAGCGCTCGCGCCCTTTGCCATCCAGGTGCAGCCCTCACCGGCCCCACCCGGCAGTAACGCGCCGCCAACCCTGGCAGGTACTCCCCCGGCGAGCGCCACTGCGGGCCAGACGTATACCTTCCAGCCCTCTGCCTCCGATGCGAATGGGGACACCCTGACGTTCTCCATCGTGAACCAGCCCGCCTGGGCCACGTTCAACGCAACAACAGGCCGACTGACCGGGACACCTACGGTCGCCGATGTGGGCACCTACACCAACATCATCATCAGGGTCAGCGACGGAATCACCAACACAGGGCTGGCCGCTTTCTCGATAGCGGTGACGCAGATCTCAACCGGCAGTGCAACGATCTCCTGGCTGCCTCCCACACAGAATACGGATGGCTCGACCCTGACGGACCTGGCCGGCTTCCGCATCTACTACGGCACCAGCGCCACAGCGCTGACCCAAACGGCAACCATCACCAACCCAGGCCTCACGAGCTACGTCGTCCAGAATCTCGCGGCGGCCACCTGGTACTTCACAGTACGGGCGTACGCGACAGACGGCGCTGAAAGCACGTCGTCGAATATCGCCAGCAAGACCATCCAGTAAGCCGGCTGGACCGGACGAGGCCGTCTCGCGATCGGCGTGCCCAGGCAACCGCCCTGCAAGAGTTGCGAGATTCTGCGCGGTATACCCCATGGATCGCCCAGTGCGTTGCCTTACAATAGGCACCATTAGCAAGGCGAATGGCACGGTTCCCCCGTGACGAACCTGCCTTGCGGAGCCATCAGCATGATGTCGCGCGCCTTGGGCCTAATTGTTGCTTCCCTAGCCAGTAGCGCAGTGACGGCCGCCGAGCCCGGCGCCCAACTGGAGTGGTCCGTCAACACGGCACTTGCCCATACGGACAACGTAACACTGGTCGACACCGATCCAATCAGCGAAACGATCGGCAGTGTTGGCGGATCAATCGACCTTCGCCGAGAGGGTTCGAGACTGAATGCCACGCTACGTGGGGCGGGTGCTTACAGCACCTATTTCGATAACACCTACGATGATGACTTTCTGGGGTCAGCGGCAGCCTCACTTCTGTTCGGAATCATCAGCGATCGTCTCACCTGGACCCTGGACAACACATTTGGCCAGGCCACGACAAACGAATTTGAGCCCTCCACGCCCGATAACCGTGGCAATGTCAACGTTCTGTCGACTGGGCCGGATTTACGCCTGCTTCTTGGCAGCGCAACAGAACTCGTCGTCACGGCCCGCTACGAGAATGAAACTTATCAGGAGGCAGGAAACGTCGACAGCCATAGCTGGATCGGCGGTGCGGCCGTGGTTCACCGCGTCTCCCCGGCTGTCGCCTGGTCGTTAAATGCAGCTGCCAGCCGCAACATCTTTGATGCCACTGGCAATCAGAGCTACAACCAGCAGGAACTCTACGCGCAACTGCAGTCGAGCGGCGCCCAGCAGACACTGACGGCTGCCCTCGGCATAGGATTCCTGGATCAGGGCGACCAGACGGAGCAAACACCGCTAGCCCGGATCAACTGGACGCGAACCCTGACACCCTCCTGGAGTCTCGCACTGGACGCAAGTTCCGAGTACAAGAACGCCGGCGACCAGTTCGTGACGGGCGTTGCGGACGGCGACGATCTCGGCGGTACCCAAGACATCAT
>Ga0209254_10005490_pt1 | contig 11665 bp, 14 predicted proteins | sample FrelakmetDIP11DI_FD_187148 | JGI IMG/M metagenome (GOLD analysis project Ga0209254, IMG submission 187148) | Freshwater lake sediment microbial communities from the University of Notre Dame, USA, for methane emissions studies - DIP11 DI (SPAdes)... | ecosystem: Environmental > Aquatic >... | reverse complement strand
GGTCCCGTTGTTCGCCCTGCTGAGGCGACGCCTGTCCGACGATGAGGCCAAGGCCGTCGCGCAGGCGTTGATCGATCGGGGCGAGTTCGACCATGTCGACATCGGCGTGCTCATCACCCAGATCACCGACGAGTTGCCAGCCCCCGAGGACGTCGAACGGGTGCGGGCGAAGCTAGCCGCCTTCGGCTGGCCACTGGACGACCCCCGAGATACCGAGGACGCCGAATAGCAATCCTGCGATCGCTCGCCATCCCGCCCGGCCCGTCAGCGCTGTCGCTGCTGGCCGCCCTCGACGGACTGCTCGACGGACGTGATGCTCCCCTGGTTCCGATTCCGGCCGGCGACCTCCGTGAAAGTGAGCTGCTGACAACGTCGTTGCGGGTCGGGGAAGAGATCGACGACGACGTCGCACTGGTGGTGTCGACGTCGGGAACCACCGGAACGCCCAAGGGGGCGATGCTGACGCCGGCCGCGTTGATCGCCAGCGCGTCGGCCACTCATGACCGGCTCGGCGGTCCGGGCACCTGGCTACTTGCGCTTCCGTCCCATCACATCGCCGGAATCCAGGTGCTGGTGCGCAGTCTGCAGGCCGGCACCGTTCCCGTCGAACTCGACGTGTCAGCGGGCTTCGACGTCACCGAATTGCCAACGGCGGTAGCGCAACTCGGTTCCGGGCGACGGTACACCTCGCTGGTGGCCACCCAGCTCGCCAAGGTGCTGCGGGACCCCGAGGCCACCGCCGCGCTGGCCGAACTCGACGCGGTGCTGCTCGGCGGCGGGCCTGCCCCGCGCCCGGTGCTGGAGGGCGCCGCGGCCGCGGGCATCGCGGTGGTCCGCACCTACGGTTCCAGCGAGACCTCCGGCGGGTGCGTGTACGACGGGGTTCCGCTCGACGGCGTCCAGGTGCGCCTGGACGCCAGGGCCGAACCCGGCGAGGGTCGCATCGCGATCGGCGGGGCGACGCTGGCCAAGGGCTACCGCAACCCGCCCGAACCGGATCCATTCGCCGAGCCGGGCTGGTTCCACACCGACGACCTCGGCGTGCTCGACGAGTCGGGGCGACTCGTGGTGCTCGGGCGAGCCGACGAGGCGATCAGCACCGGAGGGCTGACGGTGATGCCGGCACCGGTGGAGGCGGTGCTGTCGCGGCACCCGGTGGTCGCCGACTGCGCGGTGTTCGGGGTGCCCGACGAGCGACTCGGTGAGCGGGTGGTGGCCGCCGTCGTGCTGGTCAGCGGCGCGGTCGAGCCGAGCCTGGACGACATCAGGCAATACCTGGGGCAGTCCCTGGATTCGACGGCGGCACCCCGGGAACTCCACATCATCGACGAACTACCCCGGTTGGGGATCGGCAAGCTGGACCGCCGGGCGCTTGCGCTCCGCTTCGAGAACGGTGGCGACTTGCCGGGCGGCTACGGTTGGTGAACAATTGTTCACTAAAGGAGGACTCCCACATGGGCGACCTGAAATATCTCGACCTGCACGGTGACCGCGTGGCCTACCTGGACGAGGGCCGCGGAGAGGTGATCCTGCTGCTGCACGGCATGGCCGGCAGCTCCCAGACCTGGCGATCGGTGCTGCGGCCGCTGTCGCGCAAGTACCGGGTGGTGGCCCCCGACCTGATCGGTCACGGCAACTCGGCCAAACCGCGCAGCGACTACTCGCTGGGGGCGTTCGCGGTGTTTCTGCGCGACCTGCTCGACGAGTTGGGCGTTGCGCAGGCAACCATCGTCGGGCACTCCCTCGGCGGCGGGGTGGCCATGCAGTTCGTGTACCAACACCCCGACTACTGCCAGCGCCTGATCCTGATCGGCAGCGGCGGCCTAGGCCCGGATGTCGGGTGGACGCTGCGGCTGCTGTCGGCGCCCGGAGCCGAGCTGATCCTGCCGATCATCGCACCGCCGCCGGTGGTGACGGTCGGTGAGCGGGTGCGGTCGTGGTTCACCCAGCGAGGCATCGCCTCACCGCGCGGCGCGGAGATGTGGAGCGCCTACCGCTCGCTGGCCGATGCGGACACCAGGCAGGCGTTCCTGCGCACGCTGCGCTCGGTGGTCGACTATCGCGGTCAGGCCGTGAGCGCGTTGAACCGGCTGCACGTTCGGGCCGACATGCCGACGATGGCGATCTGGGGCGACGCGGACACCGTCATTCCGGTCGACCACGCCTATGCCGCCCGGGAGAGCCGGCCCGACGTCCGGCTCGAGGTGCTGCCGGGTGTGGGGCACTTCCCGCAGGTCGAATGTCCGATGGTGGTCGTCGACCTGATCGAGGATTTCATCAACAGCCAAACCGCCGCGGACATCGAACAGCCCGCGACCCCGGTGTGATCGAGCGTTTCGCCGTCGCGCCCGTCGCGCGACTGGCGACCGTGACACCGGATGGGCGCCCGCACGTCGTGCCGATTGTGTTCGCCCTCGACGGCGCGGTGGTCTACACGGCGGTGGACGGCAAGCCGAAGTCCTCGGCGCGGTTGCAGCGGCTGGCCAACATCGAGGCCAACCCGCGGGTGTCGATCCTGGTGGACCACTACGGCGACGACTGGTCGCAGCTGTGGTGGGTGCGGGCCGACGGGACCGCCGCCGTGTGGTCCGACGGGCCCGAGTGCGAGCGGGGCCTGTCGTTGTTGCGGGCGAAGTATCCGCAGTATCGGGAGGTGTCGCTCGACGGCCCGGTGATCGCAGTGACAGTCGAGCAGTGGGCGTCGTGGCCGCGCCCAGATCGCCCTGACGGCTGCGATTCCTGACAATTCACAACCCTGTTGACGATCTCGCGGACGCGCGTCGAGGACGGCGGATGCGGACTCGACCAATCCGTAGGCTTGGCGTTCGTGGGCATCGGGCGCAAGGAAGCGATCGCCGTCGGCGTCGGCGTGCTCCTGTTGGTCGCGGCGTTCGTCGTGCCGCACCTGCACCTGGGTACCGTCACGCCGCTGGTCAAGATGCGCCCGGCGGACCTCAAGGCCTTCGCCGACGCCGCGCCGATCTTCGGCTGGTGGAACGCACACGTCGGCTGGGGCACGGTGCCCGCCATCCTGATCGGCGCGGCCGCGGTGGTGTGGGGAACCTCGCTCGCCCAGCGGCTGTCGTGGCGCGCGCTGACCTTCACCGTGTGGGCGACGTCGTTCGCCTGGGCGTTCGCGCTGGCGATGATCGACGGCTGGCAGCGCGGGTTCGCCGACCGGTTGACCTCCAAACACGAATACCTGCGCCAGGTTCCGACGATCACCGACATCCCGGAAGCCGTCCGCACCTTCTCCAGCCGAATCCTGGACTTCCAGCCGAACTCCTGGATCACCCACGTCTCCGGTCATCCGCCCGGTGCCCTGCTGTCGTTCGTCTGGCTGGACCGCATCGGCCTGGGCGGCGGCGCGTGGGCGGCACTGTGGTGCGTGCTGATCGGGTCGAGTGCGGCCGCGGCGGTGATCGTCGCGGTCCGGGCGCTGTCCGACGAGGCGACGGCACGACTGGCGGCGCCGTTCGTCGCGGTGGCACCCACGGCCATCTGGATCGCGGTCTCGGCCGACGGCTACTACGCCGGGGTGGCGGCCTGGGGTATTGCCCTGCTGGCGTTGGCCGTTCGGCAGACCGTGCGGTGGCCCGTGCTGGCCGCGGCGGGCGCGGGACTGCTGCTCGGATGGGGCGTGTTCCTCAACTACGGGCTGGTACTGATGGCCCTTCCCGCGGTAGCGGTGCTGCTGTGCGCGGCTGACTGGCGCACCGCGCTGCGGACGCTGATACCCGCCGTGCTGGCCGCGCTGGCGGTAGTCGCCCTGTTCGCCGCCGCCGGGTTCTGGTGGTTCGACGGCTACACCCTTGTCCAGCAACGCTATTGGCAGGGCATAGCCAACAACCGGCCGTTCCAGTACTGGAGCTGGGCCAACCTGGCGTCAACGGTGTGCGCGATCGGCCTGGGCAGCGTCGCCGGCATCGGCCGAGCGTTCGACATCGCGGCGATCAAGCGCCGAGACGGTCTGCGCCTGCTTGTGCTGGCCGCACTGGCCGCGATCCTGTTCGCCGACCTGTCGATGCTGTCCAAGGCCGAGACCGAACGGATCTGGCTACCGTTCACCGTCTGGCTCACCGCTGCCGGCGCCCTGCTGCCCGCCCGCACCCACCGATGGTGGCTGGCCGTCAACGTGATCGGGGCCCTGCTGCTGAACCACCTGATTCTGACCAACTGGTAGCAGCCGGTCGCCCACCAGATACAGCAGCGCCGCACCCCACACCACCGCCACCGCGGCCCAGAAGCCGGCCTGGTAGTTGCGGTCCAGAACGGTCAGGTTGTCCAGGTGCAGACCGGGCTTGCTGTACACCGGAATCGCCAGCAGCACAAGGATGACGGTCAATAACCCGGCCACCAGCACGGGCGTCCACCACTTGTGCGGCAGGATTCGGCGGCCGGCGAAACCCAGCGCCACGCACACCGGCGCGAACACCGCGTCGTGCAACAACACCCCGATCATCGCCCAGGCGACGATGCGGATGACGTCCTGGGTCGAGTGGTCGAACACCAGCAGGGCGCCATAGACGCCGACCGCCAGGCCCGCGAGCACCAGAAGCGCGCGGATAGCCGTCACTGAACGACCTCTATTCGGGTCAACCATTTCGTCTGCAGCACACCGGGTCTGGTCGGCGCGATCAGCCGGCACGGATAGCCGTGGTCGAGATCGAGCGTCTGCCCGTTGACCTTCAACGCGACCAGCGTCATCGAGTCGCGCGCATGCCGGGCCGGCAGCACGGTACGCGAATACGGCCCCGGTCGCTCCAGCGAGATCATCCGGACATCGGAGTCCGGTGAACCACCGACCGCCTTGACCAGATCCGCCAACACCACCCCCGTCCAGTCGGCCGTCGCGCTCCAGCCCTCCACACACGCGATGGGCAGCCGATGCGTGGTCTGTGGCATGGCGGCGAGCTCGGCCACCGTGAACGCCTTGGAGTTGCCGCCGTTGACGACGGTCAACCGGTAGTCCGGCGACTGGGCACTGCGCAACACTCCTGCCGCCCAGGCGCTCCTGTTCACCGGAACACCTTGCGGCCCTTGGCCGGACCGCGGGGCCAGCAGGGAGACGTGCCGAAGCCACGAGACCGTCTGTCCTGCAGTGAGAACGGTCGCCACACCCACCGCCAGCCAGGTGCCGCCGAGCACGGCGCGGCGGCTGGGGCCGCGGTGCGGCATCAGCTCACCAGTCGGGATCTCCTCGAGCGGTTCACCCAGCGCCCGACGGATCACCGGCAGCTTGACGCCGATGTGCACCAGGATCGCACCGGCCGCCACATACGCCATCGCGTAGTGGCTGGTGGTGAAGAAGAACTTGAACGCGTACCACTGCGCGATGTTCATGATCCCGGTGGACAGCTGAAAGATCATGGAGCCCACCAGAACCAGAATGGAGGCCCGCTCGAGCTGCCGGGTCAGCCCACCGATGATGGGACGCTCGAAAAGCTTGGGATACACCGACCACAGCTTGACCACCAGCAGCGGGATCAACGCGATGCCCGAAATCACGTGCACGCCCTGGGTGAACTGGTAGAGCCACACCGGCCGCGTCGGCCAGAAGAACCACGGTTGCGGATGCTGGATGAAGTGACTGATCAGTCCCGTGACGAAGCAGATGGTCACGGCGACACCCAGTGCGACCCCGACCCGGGCCGTCACCGCCGTGCCGCGCAAGGTGTACTTCGCGGCGGCCTTCGTATCGCCCGTCATGTCAGCGCGAGTGTAGCCACGACACGATCACCGATCGGGTGAATCGCCACCAATGCCAAACCGACCTCTGCGGCCAGCCCAGCAGCACAGTCGACCCCCACCGCGGCCCACCGAAACCACGGCCCGATGGTCTGCGACGACTCCAGCCGCACCCAACTGGTCCGCATACCGACGATGGCGGGGTCGAACTCAACCACGCACCGGCCGCCGTGCATCATCAGTTCCGCGGCCCGGCGCAGCACCCTCAGCGGATCACCGGCCAGGCCGACGTTCCCGTCGGCCAGCAGCACGGTCTGCCAGCGGCCGGTGCCGGGCAGCGGTTCGAAGACGTCGCGCATCAGTGCCGGGGCGCCGCTGCTGCGGGCCAGCCTCACCGCCGTCTCCGACTGGTCCACACCCAGCGCCGGGATGCCCCGCCGGACCAAATGGGCAACCAAACGCCCTGGGCCGCAACCCAAGTCGATCGTCGGACCTGCGCAGAGCCCGACCACCGCGCTGTCGAACTCGGTGTCGCCGCCGTGGCCGCCGAGCCAGCTGTGCACCGGCAGGCGGTGCAACCGGCCGTCGTCGTGGCGAAGCCAACAACACTCGCCGTCGAGCGCGCGGTCGTACAGCTGTCCCAACATGTCATAACTCTCGCGTGGCATGGGCGAACCTGCTGTCCGACCGGCAGGCCGCGCGGACCAACGGGATGTCGTCGACCGTGTCGACGTCGTGCAGTTCCTCGACAAGCTTCACGGTGATGGCTGTGTCGCGCAGTGCGGCGAGCGTTACAGCGCCGGTGTCGTCCTGCGACATCGGCACCTCGCGCAGGCACCCGGCGCTCGCCGCGTCGGCCACCCCGAGCACCCACCATCCGCCGTCACGGGCCATCCCCAGCAGCGCGGGCGTCGTCAACAACGTCCGCGCGCAGTCGGTGAGCAGCTCGGCACTCACCTGCGGGGTGTCCATCCCGATCTGCAGCACCGGCTGCCCGCTGACCGCCGCGTCGGCGTGGGCGTTGGCCAACCGGTCGGCGAAGTCGTCGCCGCGCTGCCCGATCACGGTGAAGGACCCCAGCCGCTCGCGGATCTCCACGGCGCGGCACGCCCGGTCCAGGTCGCCGGTCATCGCCACGACGCGCGCGCTCACCGGCGTCTGCGCCACCGCGTCGAGGGTGTCCAGCAGCGCGGCCGCGGCGATGTCGGCCGCCGCCTCCTCGCCCAGCGTCGCCGCCAGCCGGGTCTTGGCCAGCCCGGGCACCGGCGCCTTGGCCACCACCAGCACGGTGACCGGCAGCAGTTCCGGGCTGTGCGTCACGAGATGACCTTCCAGAAGTCGACCGCGGCGGTGAAGCTTCCTCGCACCGATCCGCTGACCTTAGACTTCCCGCCGGTGCGGGAGCCGTAGTCGACGTCGACCTCGACCACCCGCCATCCCGCGGCCGCGGCACGGACCAGTAGTTCGAGCGGGTACCCCGATCGACGGTCGGTCACTCCGAGTGTCAGCAATGCGTCACGGCGGAAGACCCGCATCGGCGCGATGTCGTGGACCGGCAGCTTGTGCCGGGTGCGCAGCCGCCAGCACACCGCTGCCGTGCCCAGCCGCGCGTGCCAGGGCCACCTCGATCCCCGGACCGGGCGACGCCGTCCGGTCACCATGTCGGCGTGGTCAAGGGCGGCCACCAGCCGCGGCAGATCGCCCGGATCCAGCGAACCGTCGCCGTCGAGCACCGCCACGACGGGCGTCCGGGCGGCGACCACCCCGGCGTGTACGGCCGATCCGTAGCCGGGCCGGGCCTCGTGCACCACCTCGGCACCGTGGCTGCGGGCCACCTCCGCGGTGCCGTCGGTGCTGTTGTTGTCAACCACCAAAGCGCGATAACCAGGCGGTATGCCGGCGAGCACGGCGGGCAGCGACTCCGCCTCGTTCAGGCAGGGCAGGACCACCGTGACCGAACACTCGGGCATGGTGCCAACTTAGAGCAGCAGTCCGCAGTCAGTGACAAAACAGTGACGTCGGTGCAGGTAGGGGCAGGTGTTCGTTACCCTCGGAGGTATGACGGCCAGGGTTCTGATCGCCGACGATGACACCGTCGTGCGCGATGTGGTGCGTCGGTACCTGGAACGCGACGGTCTGGAAGTGACGGTTGCCGGCGACGGTAGCGAGGCACTTCGGGTGTTGGGCACCCAGCGCATCGACGTCGCGGTGCTCGATGTGATGATGCCCGGGCCGAGCGGTCTGTCGTTGTGCCGCGCGTTGCGGCAGAGCGGCGACTACAGCGTTCCGGTGATCCTGTTGACCGCCCTCGGCGAGGAGGACGACCGCATCGCCGGTCTGGAGGCCGGCGCCGACGACTACCTGACCAAGCCGTTCAGCCCGCGCGAGTTGGCGCTGCGGGTGCGCTCGGTGCTGCGCCGCGCCCCCGCCCCGGCGTCGGCGGTGCCGCTGGAGATCGGCGTCGGCGACCTGACGGTGTCCACTGCCTCGCGGTCGGTCACCATCGACGGCAAGCCGGTGGGGCTGACCAACCGAGAGTTCGATCTCCTGCTGTTCTTCCTGACTCACACCGACACCGTCTTCTCCCGCGAGGAGTTGCTGCAGAAGGTGTGGCGTTGGGATTTCGGTGACTTGTCGACGGTCACGGTGCACGTCAAGCGTTTGCGGTCCAAGCTTGGCGAGCATCACCGCGTGCAAACGGTCTGGGGCCGTGGGTATTTGTGGCGCGGTGAAGCCGGCGGCGGTGACCGTGCCACCGCGTGACCTGATCGAGATCGTCCTACTGGCGCTGGCGTGTTCACTGCCGGTGGTGTTGGTGGGCGTGATGATCATCCGGCTGGCCAGATCGTGGTCGATGACGGTCACGATGGTGGCGCTGGTGCTGATCCCGGTGCTCGCGACCCTGACCGGCGTGCTGGGCGCGAGCGGGTTCATGATCACCGACACCTTCGCCCGCACCGCCGTGGTGCTCGGAATCGTCGCGGTGGTGACGGTGCCCTCAGCGGTGATGCTGGCGCGCTATCAGGCCCGACGCACGGTGTGGGAGCAGGAGATTCGCGACGCCGAGCGGGCAGCCGAGCAGTCACGCCGGCGGCTGGTGGCGTTCGTCAGCCACGATCTGCGGACTCCTCTGGCCAGCATCCGGGCGCTGGCGGAGGCGATCGCCGACGGGGTGGTATCCGACGACGAGGTTCAGGTTCAGGCCAAACACATTGAGCAGGAATCGGTTCGGCTCTCCGAGATGGTCGACGATCTGTTCGAGATGTCGAAGATCAACGCCGGCGCGGTGTACGCGCCGTACGAGAAGGTGGCCCTCGACGAGGTCATCGACGACGTCATGTCCGCTCACCGGATCGCCGCCGAACGCGCCGGGGTGCACCTGCAGGCCGTGGTGCCGCCGAAGGCGGTGCGGGTGATCGGCAGCGACCGGGCGCTGGTGCGGGTGCTGTCGAACCTGGTGGCCAACGCCATCGCCCACACGCCGTCGGGCGGGACGGTGAAGCTGGCCCTCGGGTCCGACTCGAGGGGCGCCTGGGCGCGGGTGGACGACACCGGCGTCGGGATCAACGAGGCCGACCTCCCGCGAGTGTTCGACGTCGCCTACCGCGGCTCGAACGGACGTGTGTCCCGAGCGGATTCGTCGCTGCCGAGCGGTTCGGGCCTGGGGCTCGCCATCGCGGCAGGTCTGGTGCAGGCCCACCGCGGCACGCTGTCGGCGCACAACCTGCCGACCGGAGCCCGGTTCGAGGTCCGCCTGCCGCTGGCCGACTAGGCTGGGCGGGTAGGAGGTTCTCATGTCTGTGGCACAACGCGAACGCGCCGCTCTGGTCGCGACCATGCGCAGCGTCGGACCCGACGCGCCCACGCTCTGTGAGGGGTGGACGACGCGGGACCTGGCCGCGCACTTGGTGATTCGCGAGTACCGCGTCGACGCCGCGCCGGGCATCCTCATCCCGCTGTTCGCCGGCCACACCGCCAAGGTGCAAGACGACGTAGCCCGCAATACCGAGTGGAACGCCATCCTGGACAAGGTCGCGTCCGGGCCGCCGCTGTACTCACCGCTGAAACTCCTCGACCCGGTGGCCAACGTCGCCGAGATGTTCATCCACCACGAGGACGTGCGGCGAGCGCAACCGGGATGGACGCCGCGGACTCTGGACCCCACCTTGGCCGCCAAGCTGCGCCGCACCGTGTCGCTGATGGCGCGGATGACGCTGGCGAAGGCCCTGGCGCGGGTGACACTGCAGACTCCCGACGGGCGGACAGTGCTCACCACCGGCCAGGGACCGGCCGTGACCGTCACCGGGCCGCCGGAGGAACTGCTGCTGTTCGCGACCGGCCGCACGGCCAAGGTCGACTACGACGGCGACGCCGCGGCGGTGAAGGCGGTTCGCGACGCGCCCAAGGGCTTGTAGTCGGCGCTAGAAAAATCGATCCAGAACAGCGGAAAGTTCGGATTTCGGGCGTTAGAGGTGCCAGATCGGCCTGATGCCCACATAATCAGCGCGTGATTCTGAGCCGCGCGTTAATTGTGATTCTGTTTTCGCTCTCGTCGGTCCTGGCTATTCCTCACGCCGCCGCCGACCCGGGCCAAGGCCCCCGCGTCACCGACGTACAGCACGTCACCGACCGCTGGGACAAGGTGTCGGTGTACTCACCGTCGATGGACAAGGTCATCGTCAACGACGTATTCAAGGCGCCCCGGTCCGGCGCACCGACCTTCTACCTGCTGCCCGGCATCGACGGCGGCGACAACCTGGATCCCGGTGCCAGCTTCGCGCCGGGCACCAAGGCGTGGTTCGGCATGACCGACATCCAGGGCTTCTTCGCCAACAAGAACGTCAACGTCGTCTCGCCGCTCGGCGGCCAGTTCAGCTGGTGGACCAACTGGATCGCCGACGGCAGCAAGCAGTACCAGACCTATATGACCAGCGAACTGCCCGGCGTCATCAACTCGATGTACAAGACCAACGGCAGGAACGCCGTCGGCGGACTGTCGAGCACTGGCGGAACGGCGATCGACTACGGGGTGCAGGCGCCCGGGCTGTTCAAGGCCGTCGCCTCCTACAGTGGCTTCCCGGCGCCGTCGGCTGACCCGCAAAGCGTGGCGCTGACCCTGGTGGGTGGCGGCGCGAGCGCCGACGCGATGTGGGGTCCTGCGGGCGGACCGCTGTGGATCGCCCACGATCCGTCGAAAAACATCGACAAGCTGAAGGGCACCGCGGTCTACGTGGCGGCTTCCGGCGGTGGCCAGGGAGCGGTCGACCGGCTGCCCGACGGGTTCGGCAACAACTTCGCGGGTGGCCTCATCGAGGGCATCGTCCTCAACAACTCGAAGCTCTTCGCCGATGCGGCGGCGGCCGGTGGGCTGCCCATCAAGTTCGTCATTCGTCCGGAGGGCTCGCACACCTGGGGCCTGTTCGAGTCGGAGATGCAGGAGTCCTGGAACACCACCGTCGGCCCGGCTCTCGGGGTCAGCTGACCCAGTTCTTGGGATCGGTAGCCGGCCTTTTGTCGTGAACTCATCTCCAGGGATGACCCACGATAAGAGGCGGCACCGATGCCCATCCTCACTACCCCGCGGCTGACCAGCCGGAACCGGCTCGATGCCGACCTGCCTGGTCGGCATCAACGATGGCCGGACTGGCTGCCACAACGCTGTCCGGAGCCGGGTCAGCCAACGCGAGCAGCGTGTCGATCAGCGGAGTCGGCAACACCAGTCAGTGCAACACCTCCAACTTCGGCGATGTCGCCGTGGTGATCGGGAGCGTTGTGGCGACCGCCCAGGGCGGCGGGAACATCGCGTGGGCCATCGGCAACAAGGCCGACGCCCGCCGCCACCGGCACCCGGTCCCCCGCCGAACATCTGGGAGCAGTGCCGCGGGGCCATCCCGTTCGTCACCTGCCTGCCTGGGCCACAGTGCTTGACCGGTCACCCCGTCGAACAGCGGCAGATAGTGGCAGGCGCGGGTTAGCC
>Ga0209254_10005489_pt1 | contig 11665 bp, 2 predicted proteins | sample FrelakmetDIP11DI_FD_187148 | JGI IMG/M metagenome (GOLD analysis project Ga0209254, IMG submission 187148) | Freshwater lake sediment microbial communities from the University of Notre Dame, USA, for methane emissions studies - DIP11 DI (SPAdes)... | ecosystem: Environmental > Aquatic >... | reverse complement strand
AACAGATACATGTTTTCCGTACAATCGCCTTGCTGATGTTTGAGCGCGTAGAGCGCCCCGCGGTCTTGCCGCACATAGCCCGTATCCCGCACATGCCCCGACACCCAGGTGAACAGTTGATGGGCAGTGGCCAGCGGATCGGGCCCGGCCAATTCCACCGCCTTGGCGCGAATCAGCGGATGATCCGCCTCGACGAACTGCTCCGCGCGGAGCAACGGCCCTGCGGACGCCTGCGGGAGCCGGTTGGGCTCCGCCGCCATCCTCAGCTCGGCTGTTATGCGGATGACCCGGCTGGCGAAGGGCGGCAACGGAGCGAGCCGCAGATGCACCGCTTGGTTGCCCCAGGCATCCGTATCAACGTCATGGGGCTGCGAGACATCCAAACGCACACAGCAATGCTGGGCAGACGTCTGCTTCACGGGCGCGTAGGTCCAGAATTCGGCGTCCTCAAGTAACCGGCCACTCGTGTTCTTCAGGGTGAAGCTGTAGCTCAGGGTCTTTGGGATCTCGTAGCGAGGCTCGAACACAGCGGCCGCCGGCAGGGGCTGGGGCTGGGGCTGGGGCTCGACACGAAACCACCAGGCGCCGAGGCCCCCGATTGCGAGCAGAGCGACCGCCCCGCCCACGATCCACCAGCGCGGCCGTCTCATGGCCTCTTCACCCCGCAGTTCATCATCGCCCCCGCTTGACCCGGCTTGCGATTCCACATCGCCTGTTGCGTCTCCAGGTACGCCTGATAGGCCGGTTTGCCGCCTTCCAGGTAAAAGACGTTGATCCAACCCAGTTCCGCGACTGCCTGCTCCACCGCCTCGTAACCCGTCCCGTCCTCGTTGAGGATCAGGATCCGCCGAACGTCGGGGGACTGTTCGTCCAGTTTCGCGGAGAGCAACCCCTCCAGATCCGTCGCGCGCCCGAGGGCCGCGGTTCCTTGCGCCGCAGCCTCTCCACCACCCAACATGCCCCAACCCGACACGTCGATCACCGCCCATTCCTTGTTTTCCCTTTCCGGAAAGAACTGCTGCGCCGTGATCCGATTCAGCCGACGCTGCGCTAACGCGTCACCTTCCAGTGGCCCGACCACCTGCCGCCAGGCATTGAGTCCGCCGTCGAGAATGAAAACTTGCGAAAAGCCTCCTTCGGTGAGGCTGTCACGCAAAGTCCTAAGCGCTGAATCCGCATAACCGCTGTCAACTAGCACGATCTTCTTGTCGCCCAGGAATGTTTTGCTCTTCATTGCAGTCGAGGCGACGTTTATCGATCTCGGAATGTGGGCAACGGAATACTCATCCGCACTTCGCACGTCCACAAGAACCCATCCAGAGTCTTCCGCGTTCCGCGCTGTCACCTCTGTCGGACAGAGATACACCCCGCCACGCCAACCGCTCAGTTCTCTAGGCATGCTTCTTTTTTCGCGCGCCTCGAAACCGCAAGGTCTCTCCCCATGTGCAGCGGCAATAGTCATTGTCAGACACCAAATTGCGCAAGACAACAGAACCGCAACGGTCAGCCTTCCAAGCATCACAATCCACCTTGCATTTCGGTCACAAATTTATTGAGCGCGGCGCCTTCACCCCTCTTGACCCCCGCAACCCTTCCAAACTCGAATCCGCATAGCCCGGACCCCCAAAAAGAATGTTCTTAACGCGCAAAAATGCCTTACTCTTGATGGCTGATGCGATAATGTTAACTGACCCCGGAATGTGAGCGCCGGCAGATCCTTCCACACCTCGTACATCTACGATAAACCATACCCCGCGTTGCTCGACGCGCAACTCCGACTGTGTGGGAGACCGGTAGAAACCGGAATGACACACGCACCCTACTAAAGGTAAATACCCCTCCGTGCAATCTTGAAAAGCGGCACGGATCTTGCCCTGCTTAAGAAACATTTCCTTATCACTCGCTTTCGCAATGCTAACCACTTGTAGCGAGAAATGGCGAAAGCAAGAAAAGTTAGACCAGTCAACCCCTCATGCATCATAAATCGTGACCTACTAAGATACACATTATATCGAGTTTGACCCCTTTAACCGCTTTTCGACACCTTCCCTTTTTGAACGATCCATCCGACAAATATTCCAGCCGAAAAGAAAAAACAGTAGGAAAAAACGATTACTGCTAGGCCACCGACCCCCACATGCGTTGGGCTATGAAGCCAGGTCGTCCCTTTTGCGAAAAAGGATAGAACAAAGGCGAGCACCAAAAGAAGCACCTCGACTAATGGGGCCATGGAGATGCCACCTGTTCGCTCGTCATTAGTCAAATATAGCCGCCGCCCAAGCACAAACGGCATTATCATATTCCAAGCAATTTTCGCGAGGAACAGAGCGACAACAAAATACAGAATGATTGAAACTGTCATTTTATTCTGGCCTGACTGAAGGGCCATATTCCCTTCCATGCCTCCGCGCCAGTCGGCCACCCAACAGATGATGTAGGCACGGAGTTGGTCGTGAAGTTTTCAAATGGAACTCTAGAACTCTCTATCTTGATCCAAGGAGCTTGCTGTTGCAGATAACCCTTGGGCCCAGGTAATCCGGTTGCATAAAAATTGGTTCTCGTGGGGTCGCCTCTCACAACCCACCTCCCCGAATTAAGATCTGGTTTGATGCCCTCTTCAGCCCAAGAAGTCACTTTGGTAGTAGGTGCCGACAAAGTGCGCACGTTCGCATAACTAGTACCGATAGAAAGCGCGGCATCGGAAAAGTTAGCGGCCCAGCGGGGTAGCCCCAACTCCTGCAATCCCATTGAAAATATCGTATCGACGTTCTCGCCCGTCGCTAGACTTCGAAGATTGGCCTGCACCACATCGATACCGTGTATGCATCCGACAAGCCCGATACCGGTCCACGCCGCCATACAACCCACGACTGCTTCAGTCGTACCACCGATCACACCGAGCGCGTGGGTGCCTTCCGGATCGATAACCGACAAAGGATTGTTCAGGGCATAGAGGTAGGGATTCAGGCCCTCATTCAGCGGATCGGTTGTTAGATACCGACCGCTCTGCGGATCGTAATAGCGATGCCAGTTGTAGTGCAGCCCCGATTCGGCATCGAAATACTGGCCCGCAAATCGAAGATTGTTCTGAACCTGAGCGAGGCTCACCTGGGCCTGGCCGAACGCGGTGTGAACCGCAGCCCAGACGTTGGTGCCGGATGAATCGACCAATCTTTGCGGGGTTCCTAGGTGGTCGTTCTGATACCAGTAGGTATTCGCACCGACCTTCTGGAACAGCGGGTTCGTGGTCCATAGGGAATCGGGGCGATAGCCGTAAGCCCGAGTCTGGGTACCCTGCTCGTCGTACTCTCCGATCAGTCCCTCGTCGGCATAGGCGTAGTAGGTCCGAACACCGTTGACGTCCTTCCAGAGACGGCGGCCGAAGGGGTTGTAGTAGTACTCGCCGATGACCGATCCGTCTTCGCGCTCGATTCTGACGAGGCGGTCCTTCAGGTCATAGACGAAGCGGATCGGCGTCGCGCCCAGATAGCCGCGCGTTTGGTTGCCGTTGTCGTCGTATTCGATGCTTCGGTCACCGTAGCCGAGTAGCCGATTATTGGCGTCATAGCTCCAAGCGCCATCGATGCCCGCGGCGGTGAGGCGATTGCCGAGCGCATCGTAGGTGTAGCCCTCGTCGGCGAGCAGCGGATGATCGACCTCGGTGAGCCGAGCAAGTGCATCGTATTGGAAGTTGTAATTTCCGTGCTCGGTGACCGCGCTTCCGAGGTTACCGATCGCCGACCGTGTGTATCTGCGGCTCAGGATGGGTGCGCCTAGACGGTCGGCGGAGTCGAGTCCGGTCAGGCGCTGTAATGGATCGTACCCATAGTCGATGGTCATTCCACCCGGAAGCGTCATGCGCGTGGGGCTGTTCCACTGGTAGGTGTTGTAGGTAATCCGCTGGCCATCCGAGAACTCGATGGCGCTCAGACGGTTGGCGTCGTCGTAGTGGTAGCGATAGGTGACGCCGTCCGGGCCGGTAAAGCTCTCCTTCAACCCATTGGGGTAGTAGGTGTAGGCGTAGTCCAGGGTAAAGGCGCCGTAGTCGACCGCGGCGCCGGTCTTCCGGTCCAGGTCGTCGTAGGTGTAGGTGGCGGAGGTGGTACCGTCATCGTAGCCGGTCATCCGGCCGAGCTTGTCGTAGCTGTAGTCGACGACGGTAACAGGGGTTGCGGACTCCGTTGTCTCGAAGTGGGACTCGCGGTTCAGGCGATTGGCGGGGCTGTACTCGTAGGCGACACGCTGGCCCCTGGCATCGGAAGCAGCCGTTCGGTTTCCAGCGGCGTCGTATTTGAAACTGGTCGTCTCGCCCAGAGGTTTGATGACGGCGGTGAGCTGACCGTTATGGCTATATTCGAGTCGCGCAACGCCGCTGTTGGGGTCAGTCACCGACAGGATATTTCCGCGGTCGTCGTAGGCGTAGGTCGTGAACCCGCCGGCAGGGTCACGACTCTCGATGACGCGGCTAAGGGCGTCATAGGCGTACTGCGTGGTCCGCCCTTCCTCGTCCGTGCGTGCAATGACATTGCCCGCCACATCGTATTCGACCGTTGCGCTCTGGAGGCTGTCCTCGTCCAGGACATCGGTGCTTCGGACTGGACGCTGCAGCCGGTCGTAATACAGCCGGGTCGAGTAGCTAGGATACTCGATCTGCACCGGCAGCGAAGCGGCAGCAAAGGTGGCCGTGGTGTCGTTGTAACCAAACCGCGTCTCGTAGCCGGTCGCGGCGGGACCGACCAAGGTTCGCAGCAGTCTCTCCTCGTTATCGTACTCATGGCCGATGGTCTTGCCGGCGGCATCGGTCAACAGGACAGGAAGACCGTCCGAGTTGTAGTCGATGCGCGCTTCCTGACCGTAGGGGTCGACACTCCCGGTAATCTGATTTCGGTCGTTGAAGGCGAAACCGAAGCGTTTGGCATAAGCGTCGATGATCGCCGTGGGGTTGTTTCCACCATCGAATTCGTACCCTGTCTCGTTGCCCTCCGGATCCGTCTTCGACACCAACCGCCCCAAGGTGTCGTATTGGAAGGTCCACTCGTAACCCCGCGGATCGCGCATCCGCAATAAGTTGCCCATGACATCATAATTGGGAAACTCGGTGCGGTTGCCCTCCGGATCGGTGATGCCGGCAATGTTCCCGGCGGCGTCGTAGCTCAGCCGGGTTATGGCCTCCTGGGTCTGGGCGTCACCTTCCAGGGTGATTTCCAGCAACTGATTCGTGTCGTCATAAGCGAAACGCGTTGCGCGCTCGTCGGCCGTGCCTAGCGCCTCAACCTTACGCGTCAGGTTGCCATGGTCGTCGTAGGCGTAGGTGTTGACGTAGCCACGGAGATCGACGGCGCGTTTGACCAGATGGAAGCGGTTGTCGTATTCGAACAAGACCTGAGACCCGTCGGGATAGACGATGCGCGTGGGGTTGGCCCACTCGTCACGTTCCTCGCGAGTGACGTTGCCTTTCTCGTCCGTGGTGATGCGTGTGCGTCCATCCTTCTCGACGGTTCGGAAGGTGCGACCATTGACGTCGACCCGCTTGACATCGTCCTCCGAGTCATACCAGACCTCGGTGATCTTGCCGGCGGAGGTCTTGACCTGGGCATAGCGCTCCTTGGTCCGCTCGTCGTAGCTGTACTCGAAGTAGCTTCCGGTGCCGTCTTCGCCGAGGACAGAGGCAATGCTCCCATAGCTGTCGTAACCAATGATGGTCGGCCGCCCTGCCGGATCGATCTTACGGGTTATGCGGCCGGTGCCGTCGTATTCATAGGCGCTCTGGCCGCCGATGGGATCGGTGACGCCAGTGAGCAGGGCTCCGGTGTACCGGTAAAGCACGCGGCGTCCTTGGGCGTCCTGGGCCGCGGCCAAGTTCCCCTGTGCGTCGTATTCAAACCGGATTACTTGACGGCCGGTGTTGTCCGTCATCCCTGACGGTCTCTTAGATTCCGAATCCGGGTAGGTCACGGTCGCCAGCGTGCCCGTGCGTAGTCCGAAAGACAACATTCGCCCGGATAGGTCATAGCGTTCCCAATTGCCGTACTTGTCCTGCCACAGGTAGCCTTCAGGCTCAACCGTGATCTGATAGTCCTCGTTTTGGAAGACCGTTTGCGAGTCAGGCTGACCATCCGTTAACGGCGCCAGCGGCCTGTAGGTGACCATGCCCTTGGCGACCGCCAGAATGCGCAGGGTGACGGGATCCTTCTCGAAGCTTAACTGGCTGCGTTCATGGTCCCAATGCCAGGCATTAGCGTAGAAGCGTCTCTGGACATTGACCGCCCCCCCGGGAACCTTGACCCTGAGGTCTAGCGCCTCGTCGCTGAACTCACGTAACACGGTGTTAACGCCACAACCGGCGTAGAACCAACTGAACTCGCCGAAGTTCTTATCCGATAGAACCTCGTAGCGCACCGAGACAGGCCAACAAATCGGCCCAATGGGCTCAGGACCGGGACCCCAGTCAACGTCAACCGGCGTGTAGTCGCCGCTCGCCTCTCCGCCGACAAATATGGAAGCGATGGCGCTGAGGACCGCTTTGACCCCCGTACACTCGCCTTCCACGTATATCCAGTTTTGCGTTGCAGTACCGGAACGCGTGGTCCCATTGCTGCATTGGTAGACGTAGGTGACCAACACGGTCATTACCCGCAGTTGACAATCGCCACCAGCACCGCCATCGGCGTCCAGAGTCAGCGACTTGAGGGCAGTGACCCGGTACGGAATAGTGACCCGCTGCTTTGCATCCAGGCTGGTCGGCAAGCCGCTGAGTAACTCGATCTTGAAAGCATCGTCCTGGGGCAAAGAGAACGTAAGGTCATCGGCCCGGATGAGGCCGTAGTTGGTCAGGGTGAACTCGCCGTAGTAGACATCCCCCACCTGCATCTCGGGCAGGTTGATCGAACCGGGCTCAATCACCACCACCGGCGCGGGCACGTCGGTCTCGTAGGTCGCGTTCAGGATGATCTCATAGCGATCCTGAAGCGGGACCTCAGTCACCGACCACTCCACCGTCACCAGGTTGTAGTCCAAGAACACTTCCTGGCTCTGGGTGATGCCGGGTTTGATCCATAGCCGGCCGATGACCTCCTGGTGATTGGCGGCACGGGCGCGGAATTTGTAATGGCCGGCCGGAAGGTCAAGGAACAGTGCCTCGCCGTGGGCATCGGTAGTCAGGGTCTGCTCGACGGTCAGGACCGCCTCGTTCTGCAACCGCACCTCGGCACCGGCAAGCCCCTGGACCAGGTTGCCGTCCTTGTCGATGGTGGCGGTGTAGATATCCGATACATGGAAGAGCGCTGAGCCGATACCGGACTGGGTAACAGAGGCATAGACGTGGATATCGACGGGTGAGGCATTGCCGCTGGTCACACGCAGGATAAATTCGTAGATGCCTTCGGCCACCTGCGCGGTGGGCGAGACCGTGACGTTGACGGGCCGCGTCTCCCCAACCGCCAGGTTCCCCTGATCGGCGGCGGACGAAAGGAAGGCCCAGGCGGGCGCTGGGCTTCCGTCAGGCATCAGCAGGGCGAGCTTGACCCCTTCCAGGGTGGCGAGCCCACGGTTCTCCAGCGTCACCTGTTCGGTCACGCTGTCACTGAGGGCAACGCCGGTCTCGATGAAGCTGGGCGTGAAGTACAGGGCTGGCGTCGCCTCGGAGAGGCTGTAATCGACCCGGATCTTCGCCAATACCTGGTTGCCGCTTTCCTGGCTCTTCACGGCCACGACGAAGGTGCCGGTCTGAGCAGCGATATCGTCTGCGTGCACACCGAACGTCAGCGCCGCCGACTGATTGGCGGTGAGTGAGATCGGGTCCGGCAGGATAAGGGCGATCCCTTCCGGCAGGGCGCCTAGGGGCTGATCCGCCGCTTCGAACACCAAACGCACGTCGGTTGCTGTCGTGCCTGCGCCAGCGGTCAACTGAATTGGTATGGCCTGGTCATGGCCCACAGGCATGCGCAGGTTGACGGCGTTGGGGTTGGCGATGACGCGGCCTATGGTGAACTGACCCTGCGCCGGGCGCTCCAGAAGATCCGGATGCACGGCAGAGACTTGGTAGATACCAGACTCGCCAGGGAGCGGGACAAAGGTAAAAGAGAAATTGCCGGTGGCATCTGTGGCCACGTCGAAGCCGCGTTCGAACCCGTTGACGACCAACACCAGCTTGAGCAACACCTGGGGCATAGGACTGCTCGTGCCCCTGGCCAGCGCCCGGCCCGTAATGAGGATGTCCTGATCCCCGAACGAGGCGGTGGGCGTGATGCTGGTAATTTCTCCAGAATAGGACACGTCGACGAGCGACACAGCGCGACGTGCATTGAAACCGGGAATGCTGACCTGGTCTTCCTGGCCCAAGTGGTAATGAATCTGATCGATCTCGAGCTGGACAACCGCCTGCTCGGGTGTGGACAGGGGTACCTGGATGTCCACAGGTGCGGAGGTGAATCCAGCGCCGGCCGCAATACGTGCGACGGTCTTGCCGTTAGGCAGAGTCAGGACGCCCTCGCCCAAAGCCTGGCGGATCGCCTGGGTTCCGAGGACATTGCCGTCCTGGTCCATCAAGAGGAAGCGGACTTGGTCCGACTGGGCGTCACCGGCACTGGTCGCGGTGACGATCTCGATCTCCACATCGCTCGTATTGTTCAGGCTGAAACGTACCTGGCCAGTACCGCCGCGCGTGAACGCCTCGGTCAGGATGTCCAACGCGAGCGCGTCATCACTGACCGCAATGCCAGATGTGCGAACGATCCTGGTTTGCTCACCCGTCGGTGCGGTCACCTCCAGGGTCGTGACCAAGTCAGCGAAATCGGGCAGATCGTCAAAGCCCCCGACGATCGCCGACACGGTCCGCGCGGCACCCGCATCCAGACTGAACGGCAGCGAGCGCTGCACATGCTGACCGATCTGCGTTTGCAGCCGGATCTCGCTCAGGGCTTGAGTCGAGTCGTTGCGAACCTGGTAATCCAGGCGGTTCATGATCCCGCGCTTCACCGGGGCACCGGACGCGACGGCACTGATCCGCGGCAACAGCACCTGGCGCCGAGGACCTTCCACCGCGTGGTCATCGACCGCGGCAACGGCGTACTGGCGCTCCTCGCCCGTGTAGCCGGTGTCCGTGTAACGGGGCTCCGGTAGCAGGGCCGGGTTGAGCTTGAGCGACTGGCTGCCCTGCAACAGGTAGATGTTATAGCCCGCCACAGTGGTCCCGGATGCGCTCCAGGTGATGTCCGGCAGACCTTCGTCCTGCTGGACCACGGTGAGATTGGCCACGGGGAGGAGGTCGAAATTGAGGTAGGCCGACGAGGACGGCACGGATTCGTTGCCCGCCGGGTCCACGGCCGTGACCACGTAATGATGGGCCGTTTCGGAGGGTGCGCCGTCGATGGCGCTGGTCTCCACGATGTCACTCAGAACCGGGGATAGCCCCTCGATATCGAGAATCTCGGCCGCGTCACGGTAGAGGCGATAGGTAAGAACGGGCTCATCCGCGGGAGCCTGCCAGACGCTTCGGATGCCGTAACCAGTCAACTCAAGGGTGAGGTTGGCAGGCGCCTCGGGCGGTGTCGCGTCTGCGTAGACCTCGACCACCGGGCCATGGGCGCTGATCCCCTCTTGGCCATTCGCCTGGCGCACGCTAGCGACGGCATAACGATAGGAGCCGTCCACGGTCGTGCTGTCGGTGAACTCCAATGCCCCTGCGGTGCGCTGGTAGGCGGTTAACTCGCCTTCGCCGGGCGCGGCACGGAACAATTGGTAGTCTGCCGCACCGTACACGGCATTCCATTTCAGATGGACTTCGCCGCCAGGCAGGGCCTTAGCGAGGAGCCCCGTCGGGACGTCCAGCGGCGGCAGATCGCCTTGGTACACCTGGAAGCGGTTACCGCCCTGGATCGTGTCGGTGACATTGCCCAGGTCGTCCACCGCCCGGAATCCGAACTCGAGGACCTCCGGGACTGGCGCGCCGGCGTCTGCGGGCAGGGTGAAGGTCCCGGACCAGGCCCGCTCCCCAGTTTGGCTAAGCGTGATGGCCTGGCTCTGCCGTCCAACCGCGGAAAGGAGATAGCTCAGCTCCGGCGTCCCGCTCCCGGCGGGCACCGTGTCCAGTTCCAAGCTGACATGGACCGTGGCCGGGTCGGGGTCGTTGCGGATGGGATCCGAGGGGGTGACCGTCAGCCCAGTCACGATCGGGCCAGTGGTATCGATGAGGATGGAACCGCCCACATCGATGTCGGTGCCGCGATTGCCGACCTTATCGCGAGCCGAGAACACCGCGTAGGCTGTACCTGAAGGTGTGGTAGACGCAATGTCAAAGTGCCCCTGGTAAGCGGTCTCGCCCGTTTGGATCAACTGGACCGCGATGGGCACGCCGGCCGCCGGGGTTAGGGTCAGGAACGGGCTCGCAAGGAGTGCTTCGCTAACCTGGACGACCACGTCCACGCGCCCCGGACCCATGCGCCCAGTACCCGCGTCGTAGGCACCCTGGGGGACATACGCGATACTCGTCGCGCGCGGCGCCGTGGCATCGGCCGTGACACTGACCTGATTCGACGGGGCGCTGGATGTCCGCGCTGTATTGACCGAAACGACCCTGTAGTAGTAGAGACCATCGAAACCGGGGAGGTCGTCGAACACGGTTGTCTGCAGCGGCGTCGGATTCACCTTCACCGCGCTGCCGATCGCCGTAAAGGGGGCGCTCGCACGATAGACGTCGTACCCAATGACATCCTGGTCGTTGACGGCGGTCCAGGTCAGACGCACGACGCCCGCTTCGCGCGCCTGCGCGAACAGGTTGGCCGGCGCGGGTGGGATGTTGGTATCCAGCGTCACGCGCACGGCGGCAGACAGGGGTCCCTGGCCACCGCGGTTCTGCGCTGCTGCCTGCAGGTCGTTCGCGCCCTCCACCAGCGTGATCACCGCGCTGAATGTGTTGGCGGCATCGAGCCCGATCGGGCCAGCGACCTGTGTTCCGTTCCGGTAGAGCAGGACCTGACTACCCTTCTCGGCCGTACCCGAGACCGTCACCTGCGCCTGGTTGGTCACCAGCCCGGAGACCGGCTGGAGGATGATCGGTGCCGGGGGCGGTGCCAGCGCAACCGTCACGCTGAGTGTCACCGTGGCCTTGTTGCCCAAGGTGTCGAAGGCATTGACCACCAAGGCATGGGGACCGTCGGTGATCGTGGTGATGTCCCATAGGGCCGAATAAGTCGTCGAACCATTGCTGTCCGTCGCGATCACTTGGCCGTCCGCGATGAACTCGACTCGGCTAATGCCCGACAGGTCGGTCGCGGTCAGGCTGATCTGGCCCGACCGGGTAATGAGGGACCCGTTCGTGAGCGGAGAACCGTCGAATCGGATATCGGCGATCAGGGGCGGGATGCTGTCGAAGGCCGGGGTCGCGGAGATTGATTGCACGGCCGTGTTCTGACTGCCCGCCAGGTTCACGGCCGTTACGGCGAAGTAATAGGTCACACCATTGATCAGGCCCTCGACCCTTGCGCTGGTGGCCGCGGGACTCACCACCATCTTCGAGGTCAACCCCGATACATTGTTGAATGGCGCAGTCGCCCAATAGACGACATAGGGCAACTCCCGCAAAATATTCTAACATTCGCAGTGGCTTGCGCGTCACTTCGGAGGTATAGTCGAATCACGCCATCCAGCAAGCTGATAGAAATGGAAA
>Ga0209254_10005488_pt1 | contig 11666 bp, 8 predicted proteins | sample FrelakmetDIP11DI_FD_187148 | JGI IMG/M metagenome (GOLD analysis project Ga0209254, IMG submission 187148) | Freshwater lake sediment microbial communities from the University of Notre Dame, USA, for methane emissions studies - DIP11 DI (SPAdes)... | ecosystem: Environmental > Aquatic >... | reverse complement strand
CCCGGTCGCGGTTCTCATGTGGGTTAAAAGCTGGGTCTTCGCCCTTCTGACCTTGGCCGGTGCAGCGATTTTTTTCGTGACCGACCAGAAATGCAGCTGCGCCAAATGCCTGAACTTCTCCTGTCTCCTCAACCGCGTCCCGGCCGATATCAGGAAAGCATGGGAAGACGGAGGGGCGGGCGTCAATTCTCGGACTCTCGATGCATCTGGTTCACAAAGCCCGACCCAGCGCCGGAAAAATTGACAAATAGCTAAAAATCCCTTAAAACTAGGGCACAGGCTGGGCGATTAACTCAGCGGTAGAGTACTACCTTCACACGGTAGGAGTCACAGGTTCAAATCCTGTATCGCCCACCAGACATCCCCTCAACCTGCTCCGGGCCTATTTTATTTTTTTTGCCTGGAGGACGCGATCGCCCCGGTATAGGGTCAGGCCCGTTGTCATACCGCTCGCATCCCGGCCGAATTCAACCTCGCCGTCCACCGTTTTTAAGAAAAACCGGACTTCCGACATGGGCAGGATTTCCAATTTCGGCTCGCCCGTGAACTGCATGAAAAGCCCGGTGACTTCCCGGCTGACCGTGATGGTCGGACCAGGCTGGAGCTCATATTCGCCGACATAGCGGTCGAAAATCGCGGAATCGAGGACGATGGCTTTCTTTTCGCGCGGCAAGGGGAGATCGGTTTTGGGGGCCACCCGGGCGGGCCCCAGACGTCCTTTGAGACGCACTTCCGTTACTCGGCCTTTCTGGTCCTTGACAAAGATCAAGCGGAGGAAGCTGTCCTTGAAGAAGCACTCCGTTTCGGAAAGGGGGAAGATCTCGAATTTTTCCCCGCCGCTCCTCTGGGAATAGAGCCGGCTCCCCTCCCGAGTGATGACCCTCAGTAGCTGGCCGTCAATCCGGTAGACTCCGGTCAGGACGTCGAGCGTTTCGACCGGCAATGAGATGGCCACCGGATCGTGGTAAGGCTTCCCAGTCACTAACCCGGCGATTTTCACGCCCAGGGTCTCGGGAAACTTCGCAGTGTCACGGGAGTTGAGCAGAAAGGCGATATAAACGCGGTCGGCGGGCATGGACAAGGCATAGCTGCTGAAACCGCTGACGCCCCCGTCGTGCTCGATCATCGGGTGCCCGTCGTATTCGAATACGAACCAGCCGAACCCGTATCGGGTGCTCTCGCCCGAGGGGAGCCGGCGGGAAGTAAAGGCTTTTTGCAGGGTCTCTTTCTTCAGGAGCTTGCCCATGGTCAGTCCCTCGTTCCATTTGGCCAGGTCGTCCACCGACGAGAGGATGCCCCCGGCGGCCGGATCCTGGGTCACGCTGACAAAGGGAGCATTCACATAACCGCCGCCCTCCTTTTCGTATCCGGGAATCCGAAGAGGGACAATGCGGGCGGTGTTGTCGTAACTGGAGCTCGCCATCCCCAGGGGCTTGAAAATATGCCTGTCGACGAAGTTCTCGTAGCTTTCGCCCGAAATGCTTTCGATGACGGCCCCCAGCAGGACGTATCCGGAGTTGCTGTAAGCCCAACCCTCCCCGGGAATAAACTCTAAAGGCCGGTTCTTGAAGAAGTCGATCACCTCCCGACGGCTCATATCCTGGCGTTGCAGGGCGGGCCATTCCGGGAGTTCGGTAAAGCTCGGGATTCCCGAAGTGTGGGTGAGAAGGTGCTCGATCGTGATGGTTTTTCCCTGAGTGGGAAAGTCGGACAGGTACTTCGTGATGCTGTCGCTCAGATCCAGCCGGCCCTGTTCTACAAGCATTAACACCGCTACGGCGGTAAATTGCTTGGTGATCGAGGCTATTCGGAAGATCATTCTGGGATCCATGGCCACCCCGAGTTCCACGTTAGCCATGCCATATCCTTTTCGGAGCAGGATTTGTCCGTCCTTCACGACGATGACGGCCCCGCCCGGCTCATCAGCCGGGAAAAGCGGGCTCAACAAAGCATCGATACCCATGGCCAGATCCGGTTCGACCGCGGTTCCCCTCGCCCCCGGGGAGACGAGTAATACGGACAGCACGCCCAGGCCCAGCAGCTTTTTTAATGGAGATATTAAACTCATTTTATTCCCGTTCACTAGGACATACGAATTTCGATCCGAATAGGTTGCCGGGCGATCCCTGCCGGCTGGCTTAGGATGTTAGGGAAATCCAGCGAAACCCTGGAGCCCTAAAAAGGGCGCGAAACAGGTTCAAATCCTGTCTCGCCTTCCAAACATCTCCCAAAGCGCGCATGATTCTCCCCTTTCGTTTCCGCTCACTTCTTCCGGGATTCCCCCGTCAAGTCCTGATAGACAACCTTGACGAACGTATCCGGAGACATCGAGGACTCTCCACCCTTATAAAGGCCTTCCAATGGCTTGGAAGCGAGGACCTCTCCCATGCTTTTCCCTTGCTTGATCAGAGCGGCGATCCGGTCGCGGCCAGCGACGATCAGGTCCTTGAAATCCCGAACTCCGTCCCGGTCGGAGAACGGTCCGTGGCCCGGAATTACCTTGGTCCGCTCATCGGCCATGCGCGCCGTCCATGCCGGACGGCTGAAACAATATGGGCGTCCCGCACGTATATTCCGATGATGCCGGCCGAACTCCTTCCCAAGACATTGGAGGATCCCGTATGACATTCAACCGTATCATCCGCCGCCGCCTTTTCCTCATCCCCGCCGTCCTTTTCGCGATTTCCGCCGCGCGTAGATTGGGGTCGGACCAGAGTATCTTTATTATTTTCAATTAACTAGAAGCGATTTCATCAATAAAACACCCCAATTTTGGCCTCTTTTAGCCCGCGGCTCATCGCAATAATGGATACCTGGGGAGGTTGAAGAGAAGGGGGCATCTGTTTTAAGTTCCTCTGGAACGCTAATTCCAAAAAGAGGAGGAACCCCGATGCCCCACGCCGTATTGTACAGTTATTTGGGTCTTGGCGGCTATAGCCGCTTCAAGGATGAGCGCCGGCCCGATGGATATTATCTTTACCTTGTCAGTAAAAGAGACCGATGCGCTTATTGCCGCTCTTGGCGGCTGACCCAAAAGGGGACTAAGAACCGGGTGCTGCGTACAGTGCCGATCGGCCGGAAGATTGTTTTTCTGGTCATCCGGGTGAGACGGTTCGCCTGCCTGGACTGCGGCCGAACCCGTTATGAGAGGCTGAGGATCGCAGACCCGAAACGCCACTATACCCATGTCCTGGAGAACTACGTCATGGACCTCTGCATGAGGATGACGGTCCGGGATGTGGCCGAGTTCACGGGCCTGCACTGGGCGACGGTCAAGGCCATCGACAAGCGCCGACTGAAGCGGAACCTGCCCAGAGATCAGGACCTTCGCTGGCTGCGTTATCTAGGCATTGACGAGGTCAGTGTTCGGCGGGGACATCGATATCTGACGACGGTGGTCGATTTGGAGCGAGGGCGGATCGTCTATGTCGGGGAAGGCCGTAAAACCGAGAGTTTGCAGCCGTTTATCCGACGATTGAAGCGACTTCGGGTGGAGCTCAAAGCCGTGGCCCTGGACATGTGGAAGCCGTTCGCCAGGGCCATCCGGCGCTACTATCGCCGCCTGCCTCTCGTCTATGATGTCTTCCATATCCTGGCTGATTATTCCCGGACACTTAACGAGATCCGGGTCGCTGAGTTCCTCAAGCTGAACGCCTCCCGGAGCCAGGTCTTTCAGGGTTCACGTTACTTACTCCTGCGGGGGCAGGAGAAGCTCTCGCTCTCCGCCCGGGAGAGACTCTGGAAACTGTTGAGCGTGAACCAGCCCCTGATGATCGCCTATGTGCTCAAGGAGGACCTGCGGCACCTCTGGCGCCTGGCATCTGTCGAACAGGCCCAGAGGCATCTTCAGGACTGGATCGAAGCCGCCCTCAGCTCGGGGATCTCTCTCTTGGCTCGCTTCGCTAGGAAGCTGCGCCGTCATGCCGACGGTATCCTCAACTACTTCAACTTCCGCATCTCCAACGCCAAGGTGGAGGGCATCAACAACCAGATCAAAGTCATAAAACGCAAGGCCTTCGGCTATCGAGACCTGAGCTACTTCAAACTGAAGATCTATAACCTGCACACTCTCAGGTACTCATTATTGCGATGAGCCTTGCCCTGAAACAGTTCGATTTTAATGAAAAAACGCCCTGAAAATAGGCTTATCTTTATTATTTAAAATAGGATACGCCGGTCCGACCCCAATCTACAAAAATCACTTAAAAATAGTCCACTGGCTGGGCGATTAACTCAGCGGTGAAGTGCTTCCTTCACACGGTAGGAGTCACAGGTTCAAATCCTGTATCGCCTACCTTACCTTTCCCAAAACGTCAACCTCTCCCCTTCCTGAATTCCAGTCGAGCTCGCCCAGCAATTTTTTCTTTTCCCTCATGATGCGTTCAATCATTTGTTTTCCACTTTTATTGTCAGGATTCAGCTCTACGGATTTATTGAAATATTGAAGGGAAAGGTCCAATTCTTTCATGTTGTAGACGCACTCTCCCAGGCTGTCCCAGGCATTGGATGATTTCGGAAAGAGCAACGTATTGAGCGTAAAAACCCGAAGAGCCCGCTTCAAATCACCATTGGCTATCAAATCGTAGCCCTTCCGATTGACATCTCGCTCAAGGTTCTCCGGATTCAGGGCCGTCCACCAATCAAGATGCTTATATTTTTCCCTCAACTGCCCATAATAGGTTATCGCCGCATCCGCTCCCGCATCCGCGGCATATTCGCCCACGGATCGAAACCCTCCTTTCAAGGCCATTTCCAATGCCGGATCATGTCCATTGAAGTAATCCTGGCTCGAAAAAGGGGCGGGGAAATGCGGCATGAAATATTCGTTGTTATTTCCAGGCCAACGACTCATAAAATGCAATCTCGCGATCCACAGAGGAAAGCCGCTATGAGGAAGGCGGCCCGCGAGACGGTTATTGGAAAACAAGTCTGAACCGCAGCCATCCGGTTCTCCGATAAATCGAACATGCGTATGCACCGCCAGTTCATTCATAAAAATAGGAGCGGCGCTATAGGTCCTCTTGCCGGAGACAACAAAGAGGCTGCCCTCTTTATTGATATAATCTCTTTTTATGATTTGATTTAGAAACGGGAGGATGAGGACTCCGTTACCGCCATTATTTTGCCGCAGGTCAATAACAAGTTTATCGATATCCCTGGCGTTTTGGTCGATATAATTCCACATTCGAGCCGAAAATTGAGCAAAAGTCTCATCATTGTCCGTTTGATTCATGACCTGATTGAATTGAAAAAATATCGTCCTGTCATTGACGATGTGTTCAAACCAGTAATATTTAAGCTTTTTCCCTTGATTTTTGAAATACAATGGTATCGTCTCACCAAGCTTGTCGGAAGGGCTGATGTATTCGCCTTTTGTCGGGCCGATATTAAGTCGGTTGCTCCATCCATGCTCGATAGGGCTGTCATCGCGCATGGAGGGAAGCGTTAGTTTCGCGGGGTTTCCATTTGGCAATATCAACGTCAATTCAATTTCATTGGTATTATCAATGATTCTCAAACCATACAGGACACGGGCAAAAGACATTCCATTCAAAGCCCCGTATCTTCGTCCGAACCTGTTGTCGCTGCTGACCACCTTTCCTATCGTCGCCAGGACGTTTTCTATGGGCTGACCATTAACGGCCGTGACCCGCGACCCTAAAAATGCTTCGTTTTCTTTTCTGATCAAGGTGATGTAGACGCCATCCGTGAATTCATCCACTCGGAAAGGGAAGCGTAGATCCAGAAGATTGAAAATGCCGTCCTCGAGTAAGCCCGTATGTCCGTCTTCAATAACGGCGATTATTCTTTTAATGGCAAAGTAGCATTCAAGATCAGATTTTGACCGGGCGATTTGATCTCGAGATTCGGCGACGACTGAATCAAATTTCGTCTTATTTGTTTTATAGTAAATATTGGGATGCTGTGATTTCAAGGTTGATACGACGAAGTCAAGGTCTTCCAGCCACTGTTCGGTCGTCAAGAGGCCTTTTTCTGATCCCGCGACCGGCAGCAGGGTGACCAATATCATATATAAACAAAGAAACACTGCTTGCATTGGTCGTTCCTTGCATTCTTTCATAGGAAACCTCCTTTTTATCCTGGCGACGAGCGTTATCGCTCGGGTCCTCGCCTAACTCAACTCCATTTTTCATCTCAAGATACCACGTCTCGAATGAGATCTTCAACGAAACGCCCTCATCCTCGGCCAGGAGACGATTAAAAGTAATGAAAAAGCGCCCCGGAGAGGACCACCCGCTCCGCAAGATTCCATCTTTGATGTGCAACGGAAGCTTTGAGAACATGGAGCTATAAGACTCCTGGACCGCTTGGAAAGGACGCGCAGGGCGGGCAACCATTTGGCCTCTGAGGGCGTCTTTCTCATCCTGGAGATAAACGGGTGAAATTCCTCCGATCGACGGCCGCGAAATCCATCCACTGGATCGTGATCGACGTCACGTCACCCCGCATCACCACGGCGCGGAGCGGGCCCGGCCTCCTTGCCGCGCTGGCGCCGCTTGCATCCATCTCTCTCTACAGAAGGAGGGCGACCATGTCTTTTTCAAGGAACACCTTAAAGCCTCTTCTCGTTCTTTCGGTGTTTTGTGCGCTCCAGACCGGCTCCTCGGCGTTCCGGGAGGCCGCTGCCTCCCAGGGGGCGTGGGACATCCGCATCGATACGGCGTCGATCGAGCGCATTCTTCTCGACCCGGAGACGATCCTGAAGGATCCCGATGCTTTCTGGAGGTCGGATCCGGCCTACCGGCTGGCGGACAACTGGCATCGCAACACCGGGATCTCCAAGTCGACCAAGGATTACGATCAGCAATGGCTCCGCTTTCTCCAAGAGCAGGCGGCCGTGCTCCCGGGGGAGCGGAAGAACCATCCGGCTTTCCATCTCCTCGAGATCTTGAAAAGCAAGACGGAGGCGTTCTATGCGGCGGCGATGCCCCATATCCGGCGCTTCCTGCCCGACAACGGCTTGGCCTTCCGCGCCAACGCATTCCTGACCGCCAAGACCCTGCCCTTCGCCTTCATGACCAACGGCAACATCGTCATCGATGTGCTGAGCCCCAAGTTCCATCAGGACGCGGACCAGATCTTCAATATCCTGACCCATGAGACCTTCCACATCGGCTACGGCTACAACCGATACCTGCGGAGAGAGCTTGCACTGGAAGACGATTTCATCTACAACACGCTTCTGGACAGCCTGCAGAACGAGGGGATGGCGGTGTACATGGCTTTTCAGGCCCAATCCTTCTTCCCGGCGAAGAACGAATCGGATTATCAGCTGCTCGAGAACGCCGGGGAAGTCAGGAAGCGGATCGAGGCGGTGAACCGGATCTTCGAATCGGCGGAGCGCAAAACCGTGGGCGAAGAGGCCCTCCGCAAGGAGGCCTGGGAGCTGGGGGTCAATCAGAGAGGGTACTACATCGCCGGAGCCGAAATGGCCCGGGTCATCGACGAGAAACTGGGCAGGGACGTCCTGGTCCAGACCGTCTCCGAGGGTCCGCTCTCCTTCATCGATCGCTACAACGAGGTCGCGGAAAGCCGACTCGCCGTTCACCGGTTCAATCGGGCAGCTGGATCGGCGCCCGTGTCGCGGCTGTTGCAGGAAATGAAAATCGCGATTCTGGATAGGGACGAATCAAGATTCGACGCCCTCGTCCGGAATCTCGGACAATCGGCGGACCTTTCCGACCCGACAATCCCCCTCCGGCTGAACGACTTCGGCTACGGCCAGCTCTATGTGCAACGTCGGGATTGGGCCATCAAGGTCTTCACCGCCGCCGCCGGCCTCTTTCCGAATTCCGCCAACGCCTGGGACAGTCTGGCCGAAGCTTGCCTGAAGACCGGAGATCTGGATCGGGCCGAGCAATACTGCCACAAGGCTGTGCAGCTTGACCCTGGAATAGAAAATTCCAGAAAGATGCTGGACCAGATCAAGAGGTTGAGAACGGAAAAGAAAACGCCCTATTAAGCCTTCGCTTTCTCCTCCGGCGGATACAAACGCCGATGCAAAACGAGTCGGCCGGTTGAGGATGCGGTAGTGATGGGTATGGTCAAAATAGGCGGGAACGATGGCAATCCTTTACACATGATAGAAGTCACAGGTTAGAATCCTGTATCGCCCACCATTTTCTAATCAACGACTTGAGCAATCCCTCGATCTGGCAAAATGACTAGTGTGCCCAAATTCAGGCCGGGGAGTTAATTTTCGACCCCCTGGAGCTGCTTATCGGTCAGATAAGAACAAGTTTCTGTGGTAAGGAATAAAATGGTCTTCTCTTCCTGTCAGAATCAATACATCTTGTTTGACAAGTTCAGAATGAATATTCTCTTCATTCATCTGCAAATATATCTCCAGGGCATCGAGCGGTTTTTCCTTATTCGTGATGTACTTCAGATGATCTACGACCCACGAGGCCATACCCTCTCTTTTCTCGAATTTCAGGACGGCCATGCGATTCATGAATTCCCGCCGGGTCAGCGTGGTTAACTGATCCGGACGGGGTCTTCGGCCAATACGGCGTCCAGGGTCTCGGCCAGGAGGTCGGCGTCGGCGGCCGTGTAAACGAGCGGCGGCTTGATCTTGAGGACGTTGCGGAAGGGGCCGTCCGTGCTGACGAGAACGCCTTCCTCCCTCATCCGCTCGGCGACGTAAGCCGCCTGGAGCGTCGCCCGGCCCCGGCTCTTCCGGTCCAGGACGAGCTCGACCCCCAGGAAGAGGCCGAGCCCCCGCACGTCACCGACTACGGGGTGACGGTCCTTCAGCTTCTCGAGCCCGGCCTTGAGCCGCGCCCCGACCTCCAGCGCGTTGTGCTGGAGCCTCTCGCCCTCGATGACGTCGAGGACGGCCATCCCGGCCGCGCAGGCGACCGGGTTCCCGCCGTAGGTGTTGAAGTATTCCAAACCGGTGACGAAGGCGTCCGCGATCGCCCGGGTCGTGACGACGGCGGCCAGCGGGAAGCCGTTTCCGATCGGCTTGCCCATGGTCACGATGTCGGGGACGACGTCCTGCGTCTCGAACCCCCAGAAATGCGTCCCGACCCGGCCGAATCCGACCTGGACCTCGTCGGCGATGCAGACGCCGCCCGCCTTGCGCATATAGCGATAGGCTTCGCGGAGGAATCCGGGCGGCAGGACGATCTGGCCGCCGCAGCTCAGCAGGGATTCGTGGATGAACCCTGCGACCTCCCGGCCTTCGGCCCGGGCCCGCTCGATCGCCTCCCGGACAAAGGCCGCGTAGCGCGGTCCCGCGTCCGGGTCGCCCGCCCGGAATACGCCCTGGTAGAGGTCGGGCGCCGGAACGACGTGGGTGTGGGGCGGCTTCCCCGGTCCGCCCGGGCCTGCGAACTTGTAGGGGCTGATCTCGATGAGCGAGGTCAGGTGGCCGTGGTAGGCCCCGTCCAGGACGATCATGTCCCGGCGGCCCGTCGCGTTGCGGGCCAGCCGCAGCGCAAGGTCGTTGGCCTCGCTTCCCGAATTGACGATGAAGCAGACGTCCAGGGGGTCGGGGCAAAGCCGGACGAGCCGCCGGGCGTAGAGGGCGAGGTTATCGTGGAGATAGCGGCTGTTCGTGTTCAGGACCGCCGTCTGGCTGCGGACGGCGTCGACGACGCGGGGGTGGCTGTGGCCGACGTGGGGGACGTTGTTGACGGAGTCGAGGAAGACGCGGCCTTCGTGGTCGTAGAGATGCTGTAGGAAACCGCGGACGATCTTGAGGGGCTTCCTATAGGAGATGCTCATGGATCGTCCCAGGTAGCTTTTCCGCAACCGGATGATCTCCTCGGGCTCGAGCGGGGCGGGGCGGGCTTCCCCCTCGGGAAGCCCCAGCAGGGGGCTCGGGTCGGGGCAGAGGCCGAGCCAGACGTCGCGCTCGGAAGGCCGGGCGACCCCGGGGAAATCGCCCTCCCGATCGAGCCTGTCCAGGATGACCTGGAAATGGAGATGGGGCGGCCAGTCGCCGTTCTCGGGATAGAGCCCGACGGCGCCGACCCGGCCGCCCTTGCGGACGGTTTGGCCCTTGGCGAGGCGCGCGATCGAATCGCGCCCGAGGTGGCCGTAGAGGGTCCAGAAACGCAGCGGGCCCGCGGCCGTCTCCGCCGCGTGCTCGAGGATGACGGTCGGCCCGTAATCCTGGCGGGCCGCGTTGTCGACCGCGCTGAGGACGATGCCGTCCATGGGGGCCAGGACCGGCGTCCCGGGCTCGACGAAGAGGTCGATCCCGAGATGGACGGTCCGGCCTTCGGCCAGGGGGCGGCCGGCCGGCCGGAAAGCCGCCGACGTATAGACGACGCGGGCCTCGTCGTAGCGGCCGACCCCGAGCGCGCTTCCGTTCTTCTTCATCTCGCCGAAGACGAGCGCGCTGAAGGCCGGCGCGTCGCCGGCGATCCGGGGGTCCGCGACGAGAGGGCTGCCGACGCTCAGGTCGAGGACGGCCCGGCGGGCGCCCAGGACGGCGGCGGGCAGGACTGGCCCGAAGGCGGGGCGGCCGGACGCGAGCCAGTCCGCGAAGCGCGCCGCCTCGGGGACGGGGGGGAGGCCGCAGGCGGCGCGGAAGCGGGCGCGCGCGAACCGGACGTGAACGTCCCCCAGGCGCTCGAGGAGAGTCCAGGCCTGGCGGTTGGAGATGAGGAGGTAATCGTTTGCGGGACGGAGCGAAGCCTGGCGGGCGCAAATGGCGACGCTCATCAGGAGGCGGAGGACGATCAGAGGGTAGACCAGGTCCAGCTCCGTGTCGCCGAGCGGGTCGGCCGAATGGTAGCCGGCGATGACGCGGGCGGCGGCCCCGAGTGGGTCGTCTTTGCCGAGCATGGCGTAGGCGCAGACGACGGCCGGCTCGGCCAGCCGGTAGCCGCGGACCATGTCGCCGAAGTCGATGATGCCTGCGATCGCGCGCCGGCCGAAAGAAGCCGGGTTGCCGTCGGGGCGGGAGACTAGAATGTTATGGTCGTTCCCGTCGTTGTGGACGATGCCCAGCGGAAGCTCCTTGAGGCGGGGCCCGGCGAAGGCTTCGAATTCAGTGAGCATGCGATCGAGGAGCGCCCGGCGGCCGGGATCGGCGATGAGCGGCTCAAACGAGCGGACGGTTTCGGGGCCTTTGCCCATGTCCCAGAGGAAATCGCGCCGGACGCCGGGGTGGCCGAAGCTTTTAAGCGCCAGGGCGAGGCGGGCCGTGAACGCGCCGAGCTCGAAGAGGAGCGCGGGGTCGTGAGGCCGAGCCTCGGCGAGCGGGAGGCCTTCGAGGTAGGTCAGCAGGCGGACGGCATGGACGGCGCCGTCCGGACCCGCAGCCTCCCCGGTGAGCCGTCCTTCGCGGTCAGGGAGGATCCGGGGCGCCAGGGGAGGGCCGCCGGCGGCGGCGAGATGGAGGAGCGCCGCGTTTTCCAACTCGAGGACGGCGCGCTCCTCCCCGGGGTTGGCGATCTTGAGGACGAACCTGTAGCCCGTTTCCGTCCGGAGCAAAAAATTCTGGTCGCGCTCGCTGGGAAGCTCCTCGGCGCGGGCGTTCAGGCCGTAGAGGCGTCGAGCCGTCTGCTCGGCCTGTTCGAGGCTGAAGCGCGGAGCGTTTTCGACGCTGGGCATTGCATTCGTCCTTCGTTGATAAGAGCGCCCAACAAGAGTAGCCCCCGGTCCGGAGCCTGTCAACCCCATTGCGT
>Ga0209254_10005487_pt1 | contig 11666 bp, 12 predicted proteins | sample FrelakmetDIP11DI_FD_187148 | JGI IMG/M metagenome (GOLD analysis project Ga0209254, IMG submission 187148) | Freshwater lake sediment microbial communities from the University of Notre Dame, USA, for methane emissions studies - DIP11 DI (SPAdes)... | ecosystem: Environmental > Aquatic >... | reverse complement strand
GCGCTAAGTCCTCGCAGCATCCATGTAGTGAATGAATCCATATACTATAATAGTATTATTGATATATAAAGCTTTCCATATTAATTTTCGGGCAGGTTTGTAGGAATCCTCCATAGCATACACCCATATCCACAACTTTTATATGTAGTGCTTATCCTAAATAGTTATTGATTATAATTAGTATTATCCAATTTAGAGATTTTATTTTGACATATGTGGACTGATCCGACCAAAAACCGGTTCCCCTGGGTGATGGAGAGCGGCTGTGTATAGGAGATGCCAGCCGGTGACGCCCCACCATCAGCATGATTTTTTCAGGCTAGATTTCAGGTTAAGCACGCCAGTTCTTCAATGTCGCCATGGAAGCGCTCCGGCTCCGTTATCCGGCCCATTCCCTTTGGAGTCGTTCTATGAACAATCCCAGCGCCATCATCCACTACTTCGATTAGCTCTTCATCGATCAAGAGCAAATAGGATATCAATTTCACAGAATTGGGGCTGGCTTTATTCGTAATCCTAGTCGTCCTCGCTCCATTCGCACATGCTTTCAAAATCCGCGATTTAGTCAAATCAGTGGCTCTTGTTTTTGATCTCATGTTCTTTCCCTCCTCCTGCTATAATACTGTAAAATCAAAATTCAGAATGCTATGTCGCATAATTCCGGCTTATTGCCGTTGGGAACCAGTTTGCAGATCCTGCCGTTCAGATCGACCTCAACACAGTCATCCCTTGGAACAGCTCTGTAATTATGGGTGGCAAGGAAGAAAGCCAGATCTTGGGAATTCATGCGTGCATCTTCGTTGCTAGAGATGAGTTTCTTCAAATCTGAAATATCTTCACTCATGGCAGAGGCCGTGTTCATGCAGGCCATTAGGATGCATGCGGCCATGATTGCGAGCAGATATTTCGTAACCCATCTCATAGATCATAGTACACTCTTTAAGAATCATATAGACGATTATGTATAGATCTTACCTGAATACTGGACAGATGTTACCGAAACATTTCTACTAATCATTAATCAGTATTTTGCTAAGTCTTTCACCGATTGCTCTAACAATACGGCCCAAAATGAAAAGCTATCGCCTGACCTTCAAGCCGAATCCCATCCATCAATCCATAGGCTCTCCGGCCATGATCCCCTCTCCTCGCAGCGCATCTGGATCATCTCCTCCACCTCTCGTATGGAGATACCAAAGGTCTCAGCCAGGATCTTCTTGGCCATCTGGAGCTGCAGGACCTTAGGGGGTGATGCATCGAGCGGAGCCTTCTGCTCTATGACACGCTTCCAGGATGGCGTTATGCGTTCAAGGACTCCTGCCATGAAGAGTAATTAGTACGTGCAATATTAAATAGTTTTGTTGGAAAAAGATATCTATAAACCATTTTTGCATTATTGAAGATATGAATAACATAGAAATAAGGGAATGATCTCCTTTGCTGATATAGATCGGTTGCAGGGGCAAATGATGATATTATAGAAGTCGGTCAATGAAGGCTCGAAGTGGAGGGCAATAAGATAGAGGGAATTATCTGCATGCTTAGTCTGATCCATTCCTAAAGCAAGGCATTTCTCTCGTCTCCCTGAATGCACATGCCGAAATAGATACTATATTATTTTATAGTAGATGTAAAAGAGTTACTGAACGGCTCTGGCATTTCATTCACATCTACATCACCATATGCTCAATAAATTTTCGCAAGAGGTTGGTAATATTTATATGCAGAGAGCACATCCTATAGAAAAATTCACTGTAGAAAAATTATCAAAGTATAAGCAAAAAATGAGGATTGTGCAAAAGGACGGTGAAATGGTGCTCAGGAGAACAATTAGATCTTTTCCACGAGAGTTTTTTCGAATCGTGGTATTCATTTCTTTGATACTGTTGATGCAGTTACCATGTCTGGCTTCAGGCATGACTAACGATGAGAATATCTCGGCATTCGATATTGATAATATGGATCGATCAATTCGTCCTGGAGACGACTTCTACCGATATGTCAATGGAGAGTGGATTTAGAGGAATCCAGTTCCCTCTGATAAGACCAAGTATAACGAGTTCAAGGTAGTGGAAGATATTACTGTCGAACAGGTTCGAAGGCTGGTAGAGCAGGCCTCCAACAATACATCTGCCAAGGATAGCAGCCTGGATTGGAAGATTGGCCAGTTCTACCGCATAGGTATGGACACGGATTCAATAAATCATCAGGGGATTGAGCCATTGCAAGGAGAGCTAAGATTAATCGATAACATGACTACAGCCGCAGATGTTCAGAGGGTCTCTGCCCACTTGCTTTCCTATTACATTGTCGACCCGTTCTTCTCATTCTTTGCCTATACTGACGGCAAGAACAGCAAAATGATGATCGCCACTCTTCACCAATCCGGTCTGGGCCTGCCGGACAGAGATTATTACCTCCGAACGGACAATGATTCAGCAAAGGTGCGGGAAGATTACCTCAAATTCGTCACAAGGATGTTCGTCCTGCTGGGCGATTCTTCCGAAAACGCCTCAAGAAATGCTCAAACGGTCATGAGGATGGAGACACGCCTGGCCAATGCCTCTTTTACGAATGTAGAGAACCGAGATGCAGTCAAGACCTACAATCGCTTGACATTATTGGAGTTGCAGGATCTGGCACCAGGATTCAACTGGACAGAATTGCTCCTGGATCTGGGATATCCCGATATTGAGGCGATCAATGTAAACCAGCCGACTTTCGTTAAGGAGCTGAGCAAGATGATGCAGACGGAAAGCGTGGGGGACTGGAAGACCTTCCTCCGCTGGAAACTGATATCATCCACTGCGCCATACCTTTTCAGTGAATTCGAGAACGAATCCTTTGACTTCTACAGCCGCAAATTAAACGGCCAGGAACAGATTGAACCACGCTGGAAGAGAGTTCTCAAGACGGAGAACACATTTTTGGGGGAGCCCATCGGCCAGCTCTATGTCCAACAGTACTTTGAGCCGCAGTCCAAGGCTAAGATGCAGGATATGGTGAAGAATCTGAAAGCTGCATTCCACGCCAGGCTTCAGAATCTGACCTGGATGGAGAACGCCACCAAAGTCAAGGCCCTGGAGAAGCTGGGGACCATGGATGTTCAAGTTGGCTACCCAGAAAAATGGCAGAATTACTCTCTCTTGGAGATAAAGAATGATTCCTATGTCATGAACGTGCTGCGAGCCGGAAGATTCCAGTTCAACCACGGATACTTTGGACTAGACAATGCTAGGAGGCCTGTAAACCGGGAAACATGGTTTGTGCCTCCTCAGGACATCAATGCCTACGCCTACTTCGAGATGAATACCATATTCTTCCCAGCTGGGATATTGCAGCCGCCCTTCTTCAATGCCTTGGCCGATGATGCCATCAACTATGGAGCCATTGGAGCCATCATCGGACATGAGATGACCCATGGTTTTGATGATCAGGGAAGAAAGTTTGATAAAAATGGCAATATTACTGATTGGTGGACCGAACAGGATAGATCCAACTTCAACAACAGCACAAAGATGCTCATCGGCCAGTATGCCAATTTTGAAGCGCTGCCGGGCCTCTTTGTGAACGGTAACCTGACTTTGGGAGAGAACATAGCCGATATGGGCGGTTTAACCATGGCTTATTATGCCTACCACCTGGCTCAGCCTCTCGAACCAAAGAAGATCGACGGCTTTACCGCAGACCAGAAATTCTTCCTGGGAAATGCCCAGATGTGGCGAGAGAGCATCAGGAATGAGTCTCTGAGGACCCAGGTGTTGACCAATGAGCATTCGCCCTGCAGGTTCAGGGTTAATGGTGTGGTATTCAATATGCCTGAATTCTACAGGGCCATCTCAGAGGTCAAGCCTGGCGATAAGCTATACAGGCCGGAGGAGGAGAGGCCGGTCATCTGGTAGGGACGGAACCTGGAAGGTCGCGGACCACCTTGCTACCTTCAACCGATGCGGCGGAGAATCTTGCAGAATAGCAAAGTGCATTTTCACCGTCGCATTGAGATCATCCACCATCCTGAAATAATAAAAAATAGAGCTGCTTCGACGGGGCAGCAATCGTAGATTGACTCCCTGATATCGGGCAGGTAGCTAACCCTTATGAGCAATTTGCTTATGAGGATTTTATTCGTTGTCCACTCGGAAGAGTTCACTACAATCGGCCTATATTTTATCCTAAAACTTATAAGCCATGTGCGTTCAAATTACTAACATTAGAGGCGAGAGGAGTCAAAATTGAAACCTGCTCTGTCAATTCTAGCGATATTACTGATTGCAGGATCTGCATTAGCGCACGAGACTGTATGCCCAAATAGTTGCGACAGCACGAGCATTCAAACTGCGATTTATGCTGCACATCCCAATGATACAATTGACGTGTACAGCGGAATTTACAATGAGAGTGTAGTTCTGACTAAAGACGTAACTCTTAGGGGGATAGATACCGGCAGCGGAGAGCCTATTGTCAACGGTGACCTCTATCAAAACGGTTTCAATATGGTCCTGCGGGGCTTTGGCTTCCAATCCGTTTCCGATTGGGCAGATGCAGAAAATATGACTGCTGGAAATACAACATTATATTGGATTGAAAAAGCATTTGAAACCCCCTCAAAGTCCAAAGCTATTGCAGGCCTTGATAAGATAATTAAGGCAAATCCAAAAGATGCCTGGGCTCTGTATAGAAAGGGATGGATTTTATCGGATACTGGAAGGTATGACGAGTCCACTGATATCTTAAAAGAATCTATAAAATCAGATCCCTATTTTGCGTCTCCCTGGAATTCGATAGGCAATAATTTCTGGGCACTGAAAAAATACGACAAGGCTTTGGAGGCCTATGAGAAAGCTATCCAATTGAGGCCAAATAAGGGACTTTACTGGTTTAACAAAGGCGATGCTCTATCGGAGCTAGGCAGAAATAGCGAGGCAGAGGAAGCATACGCAAAGGCCAGTGCGCTCGGATATGGCGACTCTGCATCGACGAGCAATACCGCATCCACCAGCCCCAGTTTATCGCCAACCTCAACTCCTGCGCCGGATACATATGTAATAGATCACATAATGGCAAACAATGTCGATGAATCTACCAATAATGTGATTACGAGGGCCTTTTCATTCTCTAATACCGATAGCAAAGCATACTCATGGTTGAGCCTGGGAAAAGCAGGAAATGACACGGTTAAATGGATGTGGTACTCTCCAGACGGCAATCTATACAAAACCGTCTCGTTTGATATTCCCCCTCCAAGCGATGCCTATTGGCGTTCCTATAACGTCTGGTCTTCTATCTACATCGCCGGAGATAATGCAGCTAACATGCCCGGAGACTGGCATGTAGATGTTTACCTTAATGGCCAGAAAGCATTTACAGAGTATTTCTCAATATACGGAGACGGGTCAACTAAACCATCAGGAAATCAGTCGCCTCCTCCCGCTGTCGAACAAGAAAATGCAGTGAGCTGGCTCAATCAAGGTATCGCTCTTGGAAACCTTGGCAAATATGATGAGGCCATACAGGCTTTTGATAAGGCAATTGAGATAAATCCACAGTATGAAGCTGCATGGTACCTCAAAGGCGCTGCTCTCAATAGACAAGGTATGTACAATAATGCTATTCAAGCTTATGATAAGGCAATTGAGATAAATCCAAGAAATGAAAGCGTGTGGCACGGCAAGGGCATTACTCTCGGCAATCAGGGCAAATATGAGGCGGCAGGTCAAGCTTTTGACAAGGCTATTGAAATTAATCCGGATAATGATGTTGGATGGTATTTAAAAGGCGCTGCCCTGCATCAACAGGACAAGTACGATGAAGCCATTGAAGCTATCAACAAGGCTATTGAGATCAATCCTCAAGATGCAGAAGCCTGGTACCTAAAAGGCATGGTTCTTTATGACCTCGGCAGGTCTGATGAAGCCATACAGGCTTTTGATAATTCTACTCAAATTGATCCCCAGAATGGAGATGCCTGGTACTATAAAGGCGAAGCTCTCTATTATCTTGGGAAGTATGATGAAGCCGTTCAAGCTATCGACAAGTCTATCGGGATTAATCCTCAAGATGCGGATGCCTGGTACCTAAAAAGCATGGCTCTTGACGACCTAGGCAAGCACGACGAGGCAGATTTGGCCTACAACAAGTCCATAGAGATCGATCCTGAAATTGAATGGGAATGGTGGGGCTGAATTGGAATGACTTTTTTAGCAGCAAAGGACGGCATAGTAGGTTAAAGAACGCTATGGAGAGGCTGCAGAAGATTGATCGTCGGGATGCTGGTGAATGGTGCTATGAGGGCAAAGCTCTGAAATCATTCGGATAACTTCCGAAGAACTGACTTCGGTCAGGTGTACTCACATACTTCAATGATAATATTTGTAAACATTGCAGCAAAATTATCCGATGGCAAATCGGCAAGGATGTAACCAATGATGTCTTTCTTGCCTTATTGCGATAGGTTTTCAGCTGATAGCTTTGTTCTCTTGCTCCGCCAAAGCTGCCCGCTTTGATTTCACGTTCCGCCAAACGAATGCGGTAATCAATGCAGAGAAAACGGATAATACTCCCGTCAGAGCAAATTCGCCATATTCTTGAGAAATTAGCGATGCTACTGCCATATAACCTAACCCAAGAGTTATTGCTATCAAAGGAAAAAAGAGTATCAACATAAAGATTACTGAGATGGATTTTCCTGCTCCTGTTGACAGCCCAGGATTTAACAAATTTTTGAGGGTTGATATTGACATAATATTGCCTAAACAATATTGAATGCACAATATTGATACTTAAAACTTTTGTTCGCATCCGATCAATATCTAAAATCAAACTGCGTGCGGCCACCCCACCCTAAAGGGATGGGGTATGCTTCGGGCCGCACGCCCTCACGCCCGGTTTTATGGAATCCAGAAATCGTCGAGCTTTCGTTGGGCAGATCCCATTGATCAGAATTATCGTAATTCTGTTTTCGGTTCCCAGAGAGCCCTTGTTAATCAAATCTAAAAAATATGAAAATCGGGCGAGGGTTCACTTCATCCCCAACCTGAAGGTTGGGGTATTCGTGACCCTCCGCACTCGCGATGTAATAAAATTATAAAATTATATTTATAGAAATAAGAATTATGAAACCAGATATAATCGCTAATCCATTGAATTGTTTGATATGCAAAAATGAATTGGCCATTGCTATGTCCGTACCTAGCATGGGATTTTTTTCTTCGACTGCTATTCTGGCGGAGATTGGTGACTATACCGATTTTAAGAATCCGGAGAAACTCGCTGCTGGTGTGGACTTGTTCTTCTCTGTAGCAATCAGCCGAAAAGGGTTGTGCTGGGTGGAATAACCAAACAAGGTTAGAAATATATCCGAAGGATACTTATTCAGGTCGCCTATGCCATATCCAGGACTAAAAATTCCAAACTAAAGAGATTCTTCTTAAGGATTCAAGCCAAAAAAGGGATCTAAAGTAGCAGCGGTTGCTCTGGCAAGAAAGGTCCTCTGCATTCTACATCATCTTCTGATGAATCAAGAAATGTATCTGGAAGAAGGAGATGGGAAGAACATGCGCCAAAAGACCTTAGTACCGCCTTTACCCATTGAGATGCCGATCCAGGAGATGATTGACTACATTGTCAAAGCAGGTTATGTTGTTACGAAAAACAATAGCAGGAGTCAATCAGGTTGAATTGGATTTCTTGGTTTTCATGCGAAACAGTGCACACGTTGCCGGCAGAAGGAAGGGCAAATATCCGATCGGGGCACATTTCAAGCCGTTTGGATCAATCCGGATGTATCAAGCTATGAGCCGGCATAAATGCAAGCGGCTCCCAATAATTCAACCAATATATCCGCTCCTGCAGTCACCGATTTGGCCTCCTTGCAAAAGACGAGGTACCATGATATCCATCAAAGATGCTGATAGGATTCTGACAGGTGTCGGAGATATAAGCCAAATACCAATAGGAATGGGCGGCAGTGGACTTTCGTAACCATGAAATCCAAATATTTATCGATATGCATCTATCATTAATCGGTACCGAAAGCATGTCGGCCTGGAGAGCAATATCTTGCCACCCGGAGCAGGGCAGACCTAAAGTCTTTTTAGGTAAGAGGCTACATAGAGGCCTATGAGGTTTGATCCATGAGATTGCTAGTAGGCATAATTCTTGTCCTTATGGTTATTGGCTTGGCGGAGTCAACGCAACTAGGCGGCACAACAGGCAAAGTGATCCTCCTCGGAGGCATGTCCAAAAATGCTTTAAGCATGCCCAATAATTTCTTGAGTCCAGCGAATATTTCAAATCAAACCAATATCACAAATGAAACCAATATCACAGGCCAATGGAATGCTTTGATTGCAATTAAAAATCCCATGAGCACAATTCCAGTGACGAATAAGTACAAAAATGTGAATTCGCCAAGTTCTATCCAGGCAAATTCTATAGCGTACAGGTTTACGACTTAATTATCTTCATTTTTTTATAAGTTGTTCCGACGCCCATTTCATCGAACGAGCTTGGTTCATTAATTTCAAAAGGAATGCAAGAATAGCAACATTATAAATCCTAATAGCCTCCATTTAAATCAGGGGCAAAATGTATGGACAAAATGGATAAAAAGATTCTAGAAGCGATAAATACCGTTTCTCCGAAATCATTTGTCAGTCCCATCAAAGTCAATGAGATTCTGGGGCTTGGCGAAACAGAACTCGGCAATCGGTTAAAGCTTCTGAAGAAATCGGGACATGTAGATATTATGACCAGCGAATATCCCTCGAGCCTGACCCTTCCCAATTCTATCTCAAAAGTCTATCTGACAGAATTGGGTCGGCAAAGCTTAAAGAAAAAGAGATAGGGCATTCACCTCTGAGGATAGAACATCCCTATCTGGATCCAGGCCATAGTCTTTACATTTCGTGCCTTCTCAAAGGCACCTAATTTGTGCAATATTGCAGAAATATTGCAGGAAAAATCGAGATTGATTGGATCGATATGCTGGAACAGGAATCATTTTGGGACGCGAGATATTACGCAGTCATCACAGATAAAACAAAGCCCGCGATGAAGCTGACGATAGACGAATTGACCGCCAGAGGTAAGGAGATTTACGTCGTCGATTTGTCAGAGAAGCCTGATAAAGGAGCTTTTCAAACCGTCGCACAGCTTCCCTCGAATGTAGATTGTGTGGTAATCGGGTTGACGAAAATAAACCCTGCAGATACAATCGAAGACCTGAGCAAGAAAGGCATCAAGAAATGCTGGATACACTGGAGGACTGAGACTCCGGAAGTTAAGAGAAAATGCATAGAATCACAAATGCAGTGTATTATGGGCAAATGTCCCATGATTTATCTTGGTCACGGCTTCAGCATACATGCAATGCACAGAGGCGTGGTTAAACTATTGGGAAAATATTGATAATTAGCTAGAAACCATGGAGTCGACGAAAAGCGAATGTTCATCCGAGCAACTTCTGGTAGTAAGTGATAGGACTCTATGGTGTCCAATATGCTAGCGCAATCATGAACCGGTTAGAAGAACCAAAGAGGCAACCAGGCCCTCGGAGGACACAATTACATTCGCCCCGCACAATCCTCGATCTTATCCATTGCCGAACTAACGCGTCCTCATGGACTTCGAACTACATCCTGCCGTATCTCTTGTCTCCGGAACCTTCAATGTCCTCATTGCCCCAGGGCAGATGCTGATCGAGGCTCTGAACGGCCACCAGAGCCTGCAGAGATTCAAGGTTCTGTATGTCTGCGGGAACTATTCGCGTATCCTCAGCAGCATGGACCACAGGTTTACCGCTCTGGAAATAAGGCGGGCCTTCACCGTTTTCCAGCTCATGACCATCCTGGAAGAGAACCGCCACACGCTCATGATACTGGAACACGATCCCCTGCTGTACGAGGATGCCAAAGAGATGGCAGAGTACGTCGCCAGGGCGATGAAAGAGGCAGCGAATGGCAGCATTGTGCTTCTTTATTCTCCTGCATCGGATCCCTTTCTGGAGGAGATCATGAAAAATGCCGACAGGATATTTTGCTTTTCCGGAGAACCTCGCGCTTCAGCTAGGCCCTCTGCAAAGAACTGCCGAAAAGCGCAGGGTCAAGCGACACTGGAGGCCTTCTGATGGGCCGGAGCTTTGAAAGCGTGCGCATGGGCGTGAAAGAGGTCTCAGCTCGCTGGGCCAAAGCGGGCCGGGCACTCAAAAAGGATGATCAGATCTATGCCTCGAAGCTGTCCGATATGGCCAAAAAGCACTCCAGCGAGGCATTTTATGCCATGGACGATCCCCTGGAGGCGGCTGTGTTCTCGGTTCTGGTGGAGATGCTAAAGGAGATGAAGGAGATGGAGGAGGACAATGGCAGGAGAACAATGACTGCTACACAGACCGACTCCACGCCCCAGGAGCTTCAAACGGCCAAAATGGGTCGGTGAATAGATCCTCCAAGAATAGCGATTAGCCTTGTAGCTTCGCCATTCATATTGATGAAGCCTTCAGCATCAGCTATTCACCAACCTAGATGGTGGCAGAATACAGAACTTTTCAGCCACAACATCTCGGCCATGAATTCTCAGTCACGACTTTTCACTTTTCAGCCACGACTTCTCAGCGATCATCACTATTTGTTACTTCATAATATCCTCAAACTCCTTTTGGCTCAGATGCTGTGGAGAATAGCTAACTCCAATATCCTCAAGGGCATTGACGTAAGAGCGAAGATGCTTTTCGGAGCCGGACAATAATCCCTCGAAAACCGTACGGATATCTTGGTTGTTCGTGGCGGATAGCTCTTTTTGAAGATGCAAGATGCTGATCTCTTCAAAGATGGCACCAGCCTCAAGGGCCGCTTCTGGCGACTCCTTTCCCTTCTCCAGCAAATCGTCATATAGACTCTTTAGGCTTTGGTTGGTGAAAGCTCCCCTTTCTTCTTGCACCGGGTCTTGAAGGCCGAACTTGTCAATCAACACCTTGACCGAGTCCATATGGCTCTGTTCAGACTGAGCAATGCTTGGGAAGATAGAGAGGTTCTCCTGGCTGTACAGCGAAAGATACAGATCCCTGGCAGCTTTCTCCTCCTCTCGAATGAAGAGAATTCCCTGTTTTTCACCATCTGTCAAGGCTGCCATGGAAGCGGGCTTTGCCTCGCCTCCTTGAAGCTCCAAAACCGCTTCTCCCTTGGCTACATTGTGCTTCTGCCGGTCTGCATCGGCATCAGCCATAGCCCAGATAATGGATACCTTCTGACCTGAAACGAACGCTTTATCGAACTTGTCACCGGTGTTCAGCTTTCTCTTGAATTCTATAATGGTTTGGCCGTTTTGCTCTTTTCCCCCGTATTCCAGGATGTCATCGGATCCGCCCAGTTGTATGTCCGGCGCATGAGGACCATAGTTGCCGGTGGAGAACTCATCCAGCACCACGGCCTTTCCATTTTCCACCATACCAATGATCGTATCCGCATTCTTCATCCACTGTTCCGGCTCAAAGCCTACAGATAGCCAGCCTGTGGCATTTCCCTTTAAGGCCATGTAAAGGAACTCTGCATCATTCTTCCAGTAGATCTCCAGATTCCCGCCGGAGTAGCCGCCAGTCGAGGGACCGAAGAGGGTCATGCTGCGGGCGTACTCATTTATGCCTACTGCTCCATCAGCCACCCAGTTCTCAG
>Ga0209254_10005486_pt1 | contig 11668 bp, 7 predicted proteins | sample FrelakmetDIP11DI_FD_187148 | JGI IMG/M metagenome (GOLD analysis project Ga0209254, IMG submission 187148) | Freshwater lake sediment microbial communities from the University of Notre Dame, USA, for methane emissions studies - DIP11 DI (SPAdes)... | ecosystem: Environmental > Aquatic >... | reverse complement strand
GCACTCTTATCCAGAGAGGTGGAGGGACCGGCCCTGTGAAACCTCGACAACCAGTGAAGTCATGTAAGCGATTTGGCTGACTCATGGTGCCAACTCCGGCAGATGGAATTTCTGGAAGATGAGAGGGCGACCGTAATCATTAATTGCCCTTTCTTGACTACCGGAAGGGGTAATTATATTTTTACGGAGGTATTTCTTAGATGAGTACGACTTTTATGAATTCGCCCAGCTTGATGTTCACTTCTGAATCGGTGACCGAAGGACATCCAGATAAGCTCTGCGACCAGATAAGCGATGCAGTTTTAGACGCCTGCCTTGAACAAGATCCTACTTCTCGAGTGGCATGCGAGACGGCTGCTAAGACTGGTTTTGTAGTCCTTTTGGGAGAGATCACAACCCAGGCTCACATCAACTTCGATGACCTGGCGCGCAAAGTGATCTCCGAGATCGGTTACGATAGCAGCGATAAAGGTTTAGACGGGAACATCTGCGGTGTTCTAGTCGCCATCGCCAGGCAATCTGGGGATATTGCCATGGGAGTCAACCGATCCTTGGAATCCAAGAAGGGTGAAATGAGCGAAGAGGAAATAGAAACCATTGGCGCTGGCGATCAAGGAATGATGTTTGGTTTTGCCTGCGACGAGACTCCCACTCTGATGCCCATGCCAATCTACCTGGCGCACAAGCTGGCTCAAAAGCTAACAGAGGTCCGCAAGAACGGTACTCTTCCCTGGTTACGCCCAGATGGTAAAACCCAGGTCACCATCGAATACAGTTATGGCCGACCCAAGCGGGTGGACACGGTTCTGGTGAGTGCCCAACACTCCCCTGATATATCACAGGCAGAAATACGTGAGGCACTCATCCAGCATGTGATTCTGCCGGTTTTACCCCCTGCAATGGTTGATGAAGATATAAAGATTTATGTCAATCCCACCGGTCGATTTGTGATCGGTGGGCCGCAAGGCGATTCGGGCGTTACCGGTCGAAAGATCATCGTGGATACCTATGGAGGCATGGGACGACATGGAGGTGGCTGCTTCAGCGGGAAAGATCCCACTAAAGTGGATCGCTCGGCTGCATATGCCGCACGTTGGGTAGCCAAGAATGTGGTCGCGGCCGGTTTAGCCAGCCGTTGTGAGATCCAGGTGGCGTATGCAATCGGCATGGCATGCCCTCTGAGCATCAATGTGGAGACCTTTGGAACAGGCAAGATCCCAGATGGTGAGATAGCCAATCTTATCGAAAAAAATTTCGACCTCCGCCCTGGCGCAATCATCCACGACTTGAACCTTCGCCGACCAATCTATCAACAATTAGCAGCTTATGGTCACTTTGGGCGGGATGACCTTGATCTACCTTGGGAAAAAACCAATAAAGCCACCTTATTAAAACAAGAGGCTGAATTCGATCTTGTAGTAGCCGTTCCCGCAGATTGAAATAATGAGTGCGACGCATCCAGAAAGTGCGTCGCACCTTCTAATTCGGTTTTTCAAGCCCATGTGCGGTTAATAATCCCTCATCTTCCATAAGAGACTCAGTCAGTCCGTCAGCCACAATACAACCTTCATCCATAATGACCATTCGCGGGAAAAGCTCCCGCACCATCAGCATGTCATGGGTGGAAACCAGCATGGTCAAGGGTAAATCTTTCAACAAATTGATCAATGAGCGTCGTGCACGCGGATCCAAATCCGCTGTAGGTTCATCCAGGACCAACACTTCCGGCTTCATAGAAAGCACAGTGGCAATGGCGATGCGCTTCTTTTCACCCATGCTGAGATGGTGGGAGATCCGATGAACGTATTCATCCATATTCACCACCGCGAGAGCTTCCTTTACTCTATCCTCTACTTCTTCTTGGGGCAGACCCTGATAAATCGGCCCAAACGCCACGTCGTCGAACACCGTCGGTGAGAAAAGCTGGTCTTCAGGGGATTGAAACACCATGCCAACTCGCGCTCGAACCTTACCCAGGTTTTCTTTGATCACTGGAAGCCCGGCAACGCGAAGGTTTCCCTGACCTACCAGGATACCATTCAAATGCAGAATTAATGTGGATTTGCCCGCGCCGTTAGGTCCCACCAGTGCTACTTTTTCGCAGGGAGTGATTATAAGGGAAACATTGTGCAGCGCTGGATGTCCATCTGGGTAGGTAAAAGACAGGTCATTGATCTCTATTGAATGATGCATATAGATTTACCCTATGCCCAAAATAAAATAGCAAATAATAGTAAAAATACCAGCAACAGAAGACCTCCTACTATGATAAGGCTGTCTACCCCTCTCAATTTGGGTAAAGGAGCAGCTCGTACTTCCCTATCATAGCCGCGTGAGATCATTGCCATATAGATGCGATCGCTTCGCTCGAAAGCCCTCAGGAAGAGACTGCCTGCCATCCGACCCGTTACCCCAGCACGCCACCATACAGAACCTCCAGGCTTCAATCCCACCTGGTCAGAATGACCACTTCGAGCTAACCTGGCTCGCATCAGTCTCAGAGCTTCGTCAGCCAACACAAACAGATACCGCCACATCAATCCAAAAATAGCTACCAGCAATCTGGGAATCCTGATAGCCCTCATTGCCATCATCAATTCGGGGAAAGGAGTACTGGAGGCTAAGACGATAGCTGCCTGAATGGATATCCAGGACTTAAGAAAAATGCTTATGAAACGCTCAAGACCCGCTTGAGTAATAGTGAAAGTCCAAGTTCCAAGGGAAAATGTTAGTATTATCCTATCTGCGGTGGTGAAAATAACTGGTAACGCCGCTAGGACAAATAGAAAAGCCAACATCGATCGTTTGAGCACATACCTTACTCCCAATTCAGAGAGAACCTCGACGGATAAGATGATCGAGAAAAGTAAGATATACACCGGCCATGCCCCAACGGGGGTTAACGATGCAACTAGGATGAATCCCAGCGTTAGAATAAACTTGATGCGTGGATCAAGACGGTGTACCAGGCTATTGCCTGATCGATAAGGATCCAGGAAATGAACGTGCATTGTCTAAACGTTCGTGTTTTGCCGATTTTTTCTAGAGTAAGCCACTGCAAGTGCAAAACAAAAAATAATGAATATGCCAATCATACCTGCCAGGATAGTTGCCAGAGCTTCGTTGGAGATCCCCGGTAAGACATAATCGGGAATAATCTCATAAAGCGGTCCTTGTGCAGAATCCAGGAAACCTTTTTGCTCAGCGACCCATTCCAGTCCATCAGGATGTGCAGAAGCCAGGGGAGAGGCAATAGCCAGGATCAACGCTATGATCAAACCTCCTACCCACAATGCCGCTCCACCTGCCTGGGGTTCTTTCTGTACTTTAACCAAATCGGGCCTAGCAGCGTAAATCAGCGCCAGCGCTCCCACTGTGATCAAACCCTCACCAATTCCAATAAGAGCATGGATGCCCGCCATAGCAGGGACGGCGATATTGGCTGGGGAAGTTCCAGAGAGCACCAGTTCCAGAGCAGCCGCCAGAGCAGCAATTTCGATCGAAAGCCAGGCAGCCGCGAAACCACCCACAAAGATACCCCACCGTTTTCCTCCAGAAAACCGATGAATTGTGGTAAAAACAAAATATGAAACCGCCACACCAACTAATCCCATGTTGAATATATTGGCGCCCAAGGCTAACAATCCACCATCTTGAAAGATCAACGCCTGTACGCCAACTACCGTGGTCATCACCAGAATTGTAGCCCAAGGTCCTAGCAGTATGGTGGCAAGGGCAGCTCCCATAAAGTGACCAGATGTTCCGCCAGCTACAACGAAGTTGAGCATTTGACCAGCGAAAATGGCAGCTGCCAGCACACCCATCAAGGGCACCTGTCGCTCGCCCAGGTCCCGGTTAACTCGTTTTAACGAATAGCCAATTGTGATAATAGAAAAAAGCCAAAACACGATGGAGACCGATATGGAGAGGAAACCGTCGGGAATATGCATGGGTTGGGGAGACAGGAATGGTGAAAGAAACATGGCAATATCCTTTATTTCTCATTTGATAACTTCTCTTGAGTTAGTCCCATTTTCTGACAACTTGGGCATAAACCAAAGAAAGTAGCATGAATAGTATCAATTTGATACCCGGTGGTTTCGTGAAATTCCTGGTAAAGTGGTTCTAGCAATACGTGTTCAATTGGTTGGGATTCACCACAATTACGGCAGATAAGATGGTGATGGGCGTGCTCTGCGGTTTCGTAAACCAGCTGTCCACTACCTACGTGAGCCGCCAGGATCAAGCCTTGCTTGCTGAGGAAGTTAAGTGCGCGATAGACAGTCGCCTCAGTCAGACTGGGGAGGATGTTCCTGGCTTCCTGGTAAATCTCGATCGGGGTCAGGTGTCTACCGGGTTCCTGGAGGATTTGTAAGATCACCAACCTTTGGGGAGTCATCCGGCATCCTCGAGCGTGCAATAATTGGGTATAAGTATCATTCATTATAAAGTTCACTGTTGCAATTAGTCTCAATAGCGAATTATATCATTATTTCGGGTATGTGTAAATATCTTTCCGCATTTATTTTAATGAAAAATAAAGCCAATATATATTGAGAATGGCTATAGCTTTCACCTATGGTTTATGAATAGATAGCTCTTATACAAGTAATAAAAGGAGGAGCGGGACTCCGGATCCGCTCCTCTGAGAAACTGAAGAATATTCGGTTAAAGATGAGGCGAGAATTTCTTCTGTAGACGGTCCATGGGCAGGTAGCCAGTTACCCTTTCGACTGGTTGCCCGTTTTTGAATAATATTAGAGTTGGTATTCCCATGACCTGGTATTCCAGGGAAATATTAGGGTTCTCGTCTACATCAAGCTTAGATACCTTTATTTTTCCATCCCAGTCCTGGGCTAATTGCTTCAAGAGAGGCTCTATCATCTTACACGGCCCACACCAGGCTGCCGTGAAATCGACCAGAACCGGTAGAGTTGACTCAATTACTTCACTTTTAAATGTTGCTTCGCTTAATCGGGGGACGTCTGACATCGTTTTCCTCTCTCAGGAATTTTGTTACCAGATAAAATCACTCCGATGGTATCAAGGCAGGAATAAAAAGTCAAGGTTCTTGAGTATAAAGATAAGATTCCAACAAAGCCACGCTTCGACGACAGGGTGGAGCAGACGATATTCCCAATCACAAGTTGACGTAAAATAATGGGCATGATAGAATTCATTCGCTTGTAACATGGGCGCGTAGCTCAATGGTAGAGCAGTGGCCTTTTAAGCCATTGGTTGAGCGTTCGAGCCGCTCCGCGCTCATAAAAGACCTCAAGAATCCCCTAACTACCATAAAGATTAATATCTTTTATCCCCAAACTTGCTATCTGGCAGGTTTCAATTCAATATTCCCAGACTTTTTTCCTCTTATGCTATATAACAATAGAGCAATCACGAACAAGCCGCATATATTTTCAATTAGATAGCAGGTCTATCCTGGCGACTCTGCATATTAGCTGAGGTTGCGAGCCTTGCTTCGACTCAGCGCATTCACCAATTCCTCAACCCGGATAGGCTTGGTAACGTAATCCTGCATTCCTGCCTCCAGGCACATCTCCCGGTCACCCTGCATGGCACTGGCGGTCATGGCAATGATGCGCGGACGCTTGCTTTCCGGCCAGCGTTTGCAGATCTGGCGGGTAGCCTCCAACCCGTCCATCTCCGGCATCTGTACATCCATGAGGATCACATCGTAGGGCTGGCGTTCCACTGCCTGGATGGCTTCCAGCCCATTGGCGGCTACATCTGCGCGGTAGCCCATCTGTGATAGTAAGCGCAACGCTAATTTCTGATTGACTGCATTGTCCTCTGTTAGCAGGATGCGCAGCGGATGATGGCGCGCCATCTCCGGATCGAGAGCCGGTTTTGCCGGTGGAGATACGCGTTCCTCGACGCCTGCTGGACGTTCGGTAAAGATTCCCATCAGGGCGTCGAACAACGCCGACGGTCGAACCGGCTTCATCAGGCAGGTTCTAAACAACGTGCTCTGCATCTCACCTGCATTTCCACCCAGGGAGGAGAGCAGGATCATGGGCAGTTTCTCAGAATCTCTCTCTTCGCGCAAATTCTTTGCCAGCTCAGCGCCATCCATCTCCGGCATATGCAAATCCAGAATCGCCAGGTCAAATTTGTTTCCCTGGCGCACCCACGTCAAAGCTTCCTGCGGTGACCCAGTCGTCTGTGGCAGCATCCCCCAACGCTGGGTTTGAAGAGTCAGGATGCGTCGGTTAGTGGCATTGTCGTCGACGATCAAGACCTTCCGACCCTGCAGCTCTAATTGCTCCCCTCTGGCAACCGGTCGTACTGGCAGCTCCGGAGCGATTGCTGCCTGGATGGTAAAATGGAAGGTCGAGCCCCGGCCGGGCACACCCTCGCTTTCCACCCACAATCTCCCGCCCATCATTTCGCTCAAGCGCTTGCTGACCGCCAGGCCAAGACCAGTGCCACCGTACTTACGTGTAGTTGAGGCATCCACCTGCCTGAATGCCTGGAACAGGCGATCCAATCTGTCAGGTGGTATCCCGATCCCTGTGTCCCGAACCACAAAATGCAGTTCTTGCATCCTGGAAGTCGGCTGGCTTCCACAGTCCACCGTCAGTACTACCTCGCCTGTTTCGGTGAACTTAACCGAGTTGCCTAGCAGGTTGACCAGTACCTGCCGTAAGCGGGTGACGTCGCCCACAATCACTGCAGGAACCTCACTGGCAACCTCGCATGCCAGCTCCAATCCCTTCTCCGCAGCCTTGAGCTTCATCAGATCTAACGCCGATTCTAGACATTCGTGCAAGTCGAAAGGCTGCTGTTCAAGCTCCATCTTACCAGCTTCGATCTTGGAGAAATCCAGGATATCGTTGATAATGGTTAGCAGGGCGTCGCCACTGTTCCGCACTGTCTCAGCAAAATCGCGTTGTTCGGTGTTCAATGGCGTGTCGAGCAGAAGGCCGCTCATTCCAATGATAGCGTTCATTGGGGTACGGATTTCGTGGCTCATCATCGCCAGGAAATCTGACTTAGCTCGGGTAGCAGCCTCTGCTGCCTGGCGGGCTTGTTGCGCTTCTTCCAGCAGACGAACATTCTCGACCGCAATGGCTGCCTGCCGGGCTAATCCGCTCAGGAAGTCCAGGTCTACCTGTGTAAATTGTCCATCACTCACCCAGCGATAAAGTGTCAGCACTCCCACCGGCTCTCCACGCACGATCAAGGGGGCGACCATCATCGTCTCGGGTTGTTCTTCTTCATCGGGAGTACCCTGGACATGCGTGCCCCGCGGGTCTGTGACCGGATTTGGGATGATCTCGGGAACGCCACTGAGCAGAATCGCCCCGGTGATTCCTTCCCCAAGTTGGATTGATTCGGACTGGAATTGCTCGGCGTATAATCCCAGCGCTACGCTCGCCCGGAAAGATTGCCCACCTGGCTCGACCAGACGCAGCACGGTGGTGCGCGCCCGGCAAACTTCGTGCACCCGGCAGGTAATATGCTCCATTATCGCCGGCAAGTCATGCGAAGCTGAAATCTCGCTTCCAGCCTCTGCCAGAGCTGCCATCTGCCCGGCGCGTTGCTCGGTCTCCTGGAGCAGTCGTTGGGTTTCATTGAAAAGACGTGCGTTTTCGAGGGCCACACTCATCGAGTTTGCCAGGGTCTGCAGCAGACGTACATCTGAATCACTGAAGGCGTGTTCCCGATCTGCGCTGATCAGGCTTATCAATCCCCGTGCCTGGTTCCCCACCACCAACGGCACAAACACAGCCGATTTCTTCGGCCTTGTGCCAACCAGGGTATAGCTGCGGTACTTGATCATTGCTTGTGCCATGTTTTCATTAATCACCAGGGGCGCACGAGTACGCATGACATGAGCTGAGAATCCTTTATCGGGAAGCAGATCAGGTTCGATAGTGATGCGCTCACCGTTGTCACAAACGTATACGAAGTGCTCTAGATTGGTTTTCGGGTCATAAATGCGGATGTTCAAGTCGGTGTTATGGAAAATTTCTCGAATACGATCGCCAATGGTGTCATAGATTCCCTGAATAAAGAGTTTGGCGGCGAGCTCCGCCTGCACGCGGTTGATGACGGCCAGCTCCGCCACACGCTGCTGCTCAGCTTGAAACAGGCGTGCGTTCTGGATCGCCACTCCCATATTGGAGGCAAGCGTCTGCATCAGGCGCAGGTGGTTGTCGTTGAACGCGTATCGCTGATAACTCCCCAGGTTAACCACTCCCATCACCTGGTCGCTGGCAATGATGGGCACCCCAAGCCAGGATTGGGTCAAGATGCCCGAGCCCTTCTCCATAGATTCAGGTGCAAAATACGCCCCATTGGCGATTTCCTCTTCGAGAGTACCTAGCATCAACGGTTGTCGGGAAGTGATAACTTTGGAGGATAAACCGGTTCCCAGGGGGAAGGGGGCGATGTAATCGACATACCCGCCTTCGGCGTTGTCATATTCGTATTGGATGTGAATAAGCCTGGTTTCCGGCTCGTAGAACATAATGGAAACTGTATCGGAGCCAAATATCTCCTGCATCTTATCCCCCACGATGCGGGTCACGGACTTTACATCCAGGGTGCGGGACATGGCTTCACTGACGCTGTTGAGAATGGCAAGCTCACTGTTACGCAGTTCGGTTTCGTTTAGAAGACGCTGAGACTCATCAAACAGCCGGGCGTTTTCGATGGCCACTGCAGCTTGGCGAGCCAGCCCGATCAGGAACTCTAGGTCCGTCTGGTTATACAGGTTACCGCCAGTGCGCCAGACTGCCATCATTCCTGTGACCTTGTCGCCAGCCAGGAGTGGGGCGATCATCAGGCGATCCTCCTCCAGGCGCTCAGTACCCTTGATGGTAACGCCACGCGGGTCGTTATAAGTATCGTTGATGTACTCAGCCTGCCCGGATTGGGCCAGGCTGCCAATGATTCCCTCGCCCACCTGAATCACATCACCTTTGATTTCGTCAGCAATCTCCCCGAGGGCGACGATGGCATGCAATGTCTGTCCGGGCGGATCAAGCTGGTAGATGGCGCTATCGTCGCTGTGGAGGAGGTCTTTGGCGTGGGCTGCAATCCGTTCCATTACCGTGTTCAGGTCAAGGGTAGCAGAGATATCCCTCCCCACTTCAGCTAGGGCAGTAGTTTCTCGTTCCCGACGTTTGGTCTCGTCAAAGAGGCGTGCGTTTTGCAGCGCAACACCAAGATTGGCCGCCAGTGTGGTCAGCAAGTTAACGCTTGATTCAGGGAAGGCGTTGAGAACATCCGCATAAAGGGTGATCACTCCAATGACCTGGTTGGAAGACCAGATCGGAGCAGCGACTAGGCTTTGGGTGGTATCCGGCTGGTCGGTGTCTCCGATCATCTGACCCATGCCTAGCTCTCCCAACCATCCCTTATAATTTTCATTGATGATCAGCGGCTTACGGTTCTTGATCACCCAACCAGAAATACCAGATAACGGAAGAGGCCCGACCGGATAACGATCGCCGTGTTCCAGGTAAAATGGCATAGAAATTCTTTTGGTGGCACTGTCGTACATCCCAATGTACATATCGTCGGTTTTGAACACAGTGCGAATTTTTTCACCGACCAAGTCAATGATCGATTGAAAGTCCAGCTCACGCACTAACCCCTCGCTGACTCCGTTGAGGATTTGTAGCTCAGCGGCGCGCTGCTCGCTCTCTTTTAACAGGCGTTGGGTCTCGTTGAAGAGATGGGCGTTTTCTAGTGCTGCACCCAACGAAGCGGCAATGGTAGTCAACAGTCGCAGTTCAGATTCGCCAAATGCGTTCTCTCGTTCATAGTTTTCCAATCCAATGAGGCCAAGAATCCGGTCACTGCTGATGATAGGGACCGAAATCATAGATTTACTCTGGTCGGTCCCCTCAAGTGTTTCTGTGGCAATCTTCTCGAAGTCGGATGAGGTATTGAAAATCAGGGGTTGGCGCGTTTTTTGGATGGTCTCAAAATTACCGCCAGGGAGAGGCGGCATTGCTGGAATGGTCAATCTTTCTCCATGTTCGAATATGTATAGATAATGGAGCAGGTTGGCTTTTTCATCGTACCAGATAATTGAGAGGTCGGGGGTGGTAAAGACCTCCCGCAGCTTAGCACCCACCAGGTCTACGATGGCCTGGAAGTCTAGCTCAGCGGCCAGGCCCTGCTGGATGGAGTTAATTACTGCCAGCTCTGCATTTCGTGTTTCTGTTTCTTTGAGCAGGCGTTGGGTTTCGTCAAAGAGACGAGCGTTTTCCAGGGCGACGCTCATGCTATTGGCCAGGGTCTGCAGCAGTCGTACGTCCGATTCGCTGAAAGCGTTCTCATGATCCATACTGACCAGGTCGATCATTCCCCGCGCCTGGTCGCCAACCACGAGCGGCACATAGACCGCCGATTTCTCGTTCTGGGTGCCGGGTAGGGTGTAGCTACCGTATTCCTTCACCGCTTCTTCCATATTTTCGTTGATAACCAATGTCTCCCGGGTGTGCAGCACGTGGGCAGCAATGCCCTTTTCAGTCATTGTCATGGAATCGATAGCAATCCGCTGACCGTTTTCGTATGCATACGGGAAGTGAAGCAAATTAGCCTGTGGATCATAGATGCGGATGGCGATATCCGCCTGGTGGAATATCTCGCGGATTTTGTCGCCGACGGCATCGTAGATGCCCTGGATGTTCAGCTCGGCAGCCAGGGAAGCTTGCACGCTATTGATAATGGCCAGCTCTGCCACTCTCTCCTGCTCGGCCTGGAACAAGCGCGCATTTTCAATGGCCACACCCATGTTGCTGGAAAGAGTCTGCAGAAGGCGCAGGTGGTTTTCGTTGTAGGCATGCACCTGGTAGTCACCCAAACCAACAACCCCCAGTACCCGTTCACCAACGATGATCGGCACGCCCAACCAGGATTGGGTTATATCGCCTGAGCCTTTTTCTAACAATTCTGGTGGCATATAAGCGCCACTGGCAGATTGCTCTTCGATTGTACCTAACAGGAGTGGCTGGCATGAGGAAATTACTTTTGAAGTCATGCCCGTTCCCAAAGGGAACGGCTCAACATAATCAACATAACCACCTTCACCTTTGTCAAACTCGTATAGGGTATGGATGAGGTCCGTCTGCGCATCCAGGAGCATGATGAACACCACATCGGCGTCAAAGATATTGCACACCTTGTCGCCAACAATACGCGTCACGGTTTTCACATCGAGGGTTTTGGCCATGGCCTCACCGACGCTGTTAAGGATAGCAAGTTCGTCGTTGCGCTGCTCGGTCTCCTTGAGAAGGCGCTGGGTCTCATCGAACAGGCGGGCGTTTTCAAGAGCCACGCTCATCGAGTTGGATAATGTTTGCAGCAGGTGCACGTCCGGTTCGCTGAAGGCGTGCTCGCGCTGAGAGTTGGTGAGGTTGATCACGCCGCGCACCTGGTCGCCTACCACCAGTGGCACGAAGACTGCTGATTTATTGACCTGCGTGCCAGGGATGGTGTAGGAGCCGTAGGACTTAATAGCTTCAGGAAAGTTTTCATTGATCACCACGGTTTCGCGTGTACGGATGACATATGCGCCTAACCCAGTTTCTGGGAGCGGCTCAGGATCGATCTCATAACGCTTGCCGTTTTCGTATGCATAGGGATAGTGCATCATACCGGTCCTGGGGTCAAGCATTCGAAAATTCAG
>Ga0209254_10005484_pt1 | contig 11670 bp, 13 predicted proteins | sample FrelakmetDIP11DI_FD_187148 | JGI IMG/M metagenome (GOLD analysis project Ga0209254, IMG submission 187148) | Freshwater lake sediment microbial communities from the University of Notre Dame, USA, for methane emissions studies - DIP11 DI (SPAdes)... | ecosystem: Environmental > Aquatic >... | reverse complement strand
AGGAACTCATTGAGATGGCAAGCGCCACAGTAAAGAAAAAAAAACCTATTTTTGATCGTGATTTCACCGGGATTGATTTAAGTTGCAAAATTAATAATACCATCCGGATTTCAACGTTATCATCAAGTATTTATTGTAATAACTGATTATGACTTACTTGTGCATGAGAAGATTTTTTTTGTGTTTATGCTTCACATCATTTGTCATTGGAACATCTAACGCACAGTTCGCAAATAATTCAAACTCTAAAAATCCGGAGAAAGAATTGTTTGGAAAAACAGTTGGCAGTACTAAAAAGGTTAAAACAGAGGAACCAAGGTCTGTTCATAAGGCAAAAAATAAACAGGAAAAAAATAAAAAAAGGCAGAAAAAGGAGTACGCGCAAATGGTAGAGAGATCCAGGAAGAGAACATATGATATTCAATCGCCTGAAGTACAGGCACGTATGAGCCAGAATCAGAAAGATACTGCTATCAGGAGCAAAGAGAAAAAGAAAAATGCCAGGGCAAATACGAAGAAAGCAGGAAAAAAGTACACCTGACTTCATTTATTGATTTTTAATTACTTGTAAAGCACTTATTAGCAGTTTTTTTTGTTAAATAATAAAAATATTAATTATATTTGTTGGAGAAGAGTTCCGGCAAAACCGGAATTCTTCCTTTTTTTTAATAATAAGAGAGCAAGATGTCAGAAATTGTTTATGTGACAGAGGATGGTCTTCATAAACTTAAGGAGGAACTCGACCTTTTAAGAAATATTGAGAGACCTTTGATATCCAGGCAGATAGCAGATGCAAGAGATAAAGGTGATCTTTCCGAGAACGCTGAGTATGCTGCTGCAAAGGAGGCACAGGGTATGCTTGAGATGAAAATATCCAAATTACAGGATTTAGTTGCCCGGTCAAGGGTAATCGATGAGACAAAGATTGATATTTCATCTGTAAGGATTCTTCACAGGGTAAAGATCAGGAATCAATCCAACAACACAGTTATGGAGTATCAGCTGGTTCCTGAAAGTGAGGCTAATTTCAAACTCGGCAAAATTGCAGTCAGTTCTCCAATAGCACAGGGCCTAATCGGGAAGAAGGTTGGTGATATTGTGAAGATAAAAGTGCCATCCGGAACGATTCCGTTCGAGATAATTTCCATTTCATTATAACAACAACTTCTACCTTATTATGGCAACAATTTTCACCAGGATCATTAAAGGGGAAATTCCGTGCTATAAAATCGCCGAGGATGACAAATATTTTGCTTTTCTCGACATTAACCCCCTTAAAGCCGGGCATACTCTTGTTGTACCTAAGAAAGAGACAGATTATTTTTTTGACCTTGAAGATGATCAGCTTGCGGGAATGATTATTTTTTCAAGAAAGGTTGCTGAAGCCATTAAAAGTGCTATCCCGTGCAACCGGATTGGAGTTGCAGTATTAGGGCTCGAAGTTCCTCACGCTCACATCCATCTTGTTCCAATGAATTCAATGGATGATGTAAACTTCAAAAATCCGAAACTTAAGTTTTCACCTGAGGAGTTCAAAGAGATTGCTGAAAAAATCAGACGTGAGGTCATTCTTTAACTCATACTTAATCTCTATTCATTACCATTGTTAAGTCTAAATTAGATTAGAGTACCTTGATGCTTTTGCGTCCTGGGGCAAAATATATTGTTTCTTTTACCACCAGAACTCAAAGAGGCCAGGTGTCACCAAAAATACAGTTACTAACAAGTTATTTTATATCTTTGCAGAATAATTCTGCTCGCTGCATGAATTACTTCTATGATCTCTGGGACGATTTCATAAGTCTTCTATTTCCAAGGCTTTGCTATGGCTGTGGCAACCATCTTCTCAGGAATGAAAAGCTGATATGCACTGGTTGTTATGTCTCTATTCCAAGGACAAATTACCATCAGCAGTCAGAAAATCCGGTTGAACAGCTTTTCTGGGGAAGATGCCTTGTTGAACAGGCTGCTGCATTCTCATACTATGCTAAAGGCAGCCGCATCAGAAATATGATACATAAACTGAAATATTCTGGGATAAAGGAGATAGGATACGAACTTGGCCGTATCTATGCAGTCTCGCTCAAATCTTCAGGATTTATGGATGAGATCGATATTATAATTCCTGTTCCGCTTCACCCCGCCAAAAAGCGGATCCGCGGTTTCAACCAGAGTGAATACATCTCAGCAGGAATATCAGATGTGACAGGGCTGCCCGTAAATACTGATTCACTAAACAGAATAGTAATATCTGTGACCCAGACAAACAGATCGCGATACGACCGGTGGACAAATGTTGAAGGAATATTCCGGGTTTCTGATCCAGACTCTATAAGGGGAAAACATATTCTGCTGGTAGATGATGTTATCACAACAGGTTCTACAATCGAGTCATGCGTAAATGAGCTTCTCAAGGTTGAAGGAGTAAAAGTAAGTGTAATCGGTATCGGGTGTGCGATAGAATGAACAGATTATTTCTGTTTAACTCTTTTTGGATTTTTACTCATAAAATCCTTCCAGCTGTTAAAGGCTTTTTCGTGGACGGGGTTATTTGTCTGGTAGAAGTGACATAAGGCAGCTGCAAGTCCGTCAGTAGCATCCAGTTTAATATCTGCTATTTTAAATTTCAATATATTCATCAGCATGGCAGCTACCTGTTCTTTCGAAGCAGCTCCCTGCCCGGTTATTGACATTTTGATCTTCCTGGGAGCATATTCGAATATTGGCAGCGAGCGTGACAGAGCAGCAGAAATTGCTGCGCCCTGTGCTCTTCCGAGTTTCAGCATAGACTGTACATTTTTTCCATAAAAAGGAGCCTCTATGGCCAGTTCGTCAGGATGATACTCATCGATAATACCAATGGTCCTGTCGAAGATGTGTTTAATTATCTGGTAGTGATCATCTAATTTTGAAAGATCAACAGCTCCTATTGCAATGAGTTCGGGAACAGTTCCTGAAATTTTTATCACGCCATATCCGGTCATCCTCGTTCCGGGGTCGATCCCAAGGATTATCCTCTCTTTTAATTTTTCTTTCAAAAGGCAGTATTATCTGTTTATCATGGATTTATCAGGAATAAACACATTTTTCATCCATGATGGTTTTTCTGAAAATTGCTTTGATCTATTGAAGGGGTAACCTCCTTTAGTTGAGACAGATCCGTTGGCAAGGAAATATATAGCTTCTTTAAAACATAACTCATTTTTATCCTTGAAATCAAGCGTAATATCATCTGTGACATATTTGGCAGGTGCAAAGCCGGCGTAAAAATTGCCATATCCGAGAGAATTTACAAGTTCAAAGGTAACAGGCGCGAAGATATATTTACTATTTGCAGTCTGCCAGACATTCATTCCCGTTGGTTTGCCGTTGGTCGTATCCCCTATAGTTGTTACGGTAAGATGGGGCAAGAGCCCGTTAATAACTTCCTCGCTGGCAGAGGCTGTTTCCCTTGTTGTTATTACGACCAGCCTGTTTAGATTTAACGGAGAGCCAACACTTTCAAAATTATAAGTTGAGTTATTACTGGATTTTTTGTCGTTATATGTGCTACTTAAAAAGGGTGTTGAATATGCTGAAGTTCCTGCTATGTAACTGGCCAGTTCTTTGGCAACACTCAGATAACCTCCGGAGTTATATCTCAGGTCAAGAATAAGGTCTTTGACATCCTGTGCCTTAAAAAAGGCGAATGCAGTGGCAAGTTCATCAGAGGACGGCTCAATAAATTCATCAAAAACAAGGTGCCCCGTAATTACTGTATTAATAGTAAGAGTATCATACAGCGTAACTGAATTGACCTGAAAACCTGCTTTTGTTGTAACTGCTGTTGTATCATTTCCTTCCGGTGTCTCAAAAATAAATGTATTCGTCACACCTGCTGTTGAAGCCCCTATAAGATTAGTATAAGCAGTTGCATCTCCGGAAGCAAGAATTGGAGCAAGATCCTGCCCGTTAAGTTTTTTAATTATCCATCCTCTCCTCACACCCGGTCCTCCGGTGCCATTTGAATAAAGCGGGGAGTTCTTATAGATCATTGCGATCCTTGCTTTGCCCTGGGTATCAAGCCCAATTCGTATACCATGACCGACAAAGGATCCACTCATTGTTGCTACAAACCAGTCATAATCAGCAACAAAACTCCATCTGTCGAGAGGTCTGTAGCGTAAAGTGTCCATCAGTTCATAAGGATCTTTATAATCTGTCAGAGTAATGGCAGGAAGATCTTTGTACCAGAAATACCATTCCTTCATGAGGTTATAGAGTTCATCCCTTGCATTTTCCGCATCAGTTGGTGATGTATCCGGTGGTGTAAAATTATCTTTTTTGCATGATGCAAAAAGTGACAGAGATAAAAGAACTATTAATAAAGACTTACATATCTTCATTTTACATTTTGTATTTTAAATTGTGTACAAAGTTAATTAATTAAATCCTTATGGTATTCCTGTTCTGGATTAAAATTCCTCCAATTATCAGAAGTAATCCGGCAGGGGTAGTATAATAAACGGGCTCTTTTAGGATAAAGTGTACAAAGAGAAGGGAAAAAAACGGTGCAAAATATACAAGACTACTTACTTTGTCGGTAGTGGTAGCCAGACTAATGGCTTTTAACCAGAAGAAGAATGTTAAACCCATTTCAAATATCCCAACATAAACTGATCCAAGCGCTCCCTTTAAGCCCGTCGCTGCCTGCCAGTTTCCCGTAAGAATCATTGCAGCTAAAAGGTAAACTGAGCCAAAAAAGAAATTAAGAAACAGCTTTATAGCTTCATCTCTTTTATCCCTGACATTCAGTATGAAATAGAATGACCAGAAAATTGAACTGCCGGTTGCCAGGAGAACACCGGTCAGATCAGATCCTCCAAAACGGAAAGGATAACCCTGGGAAGAGATCAGGTAGACCCCGGCAAAACTGATAAAAAGAGCTACAAAACTCTTTCGTTCGATTTTCTGTCCCAGGAGCAGGACTGAAAGAAAGACCAGTATTATCGGCCAAATCATATTCAGCGGTTGTGCAACCTGGGCAGGTAGCAGTTTATATGCTTTGAGCAGGATCAGATAATAGAGAAATGGATTAATCAGACCAAGTATTGCTGAATTGATAAGATCTTTACCGTTGTTCTGTCTGATGAGCCTCCATTTACCAGATATCAGGATAATTATAAGGAGAACCAGAGTTGCTGTCAGGGTAGCTATCGTAAGCATTGTCAGCACATCCAGTTCACCCAGGCTGATTTTAAATGCAGTAGGAATGGTCGACCAGAAAAGAATTGCCAGTCCGGCATAGATATATGATTGGCGGGTCTTGTTCATATTTGGGCAGGAATGCAATGAGGATCTTCAGTCAATCATCTCAAATCCTGTATATGGAACCAGTATCTTTGGCACCATTATACCTGACTCTGTCTGATTGTTTTCAAGTATTGCAGCCACAATTCTGGGGAGAGCGAGGGCACTTCCATTAAGTGTGTGGGCAAGACGGGTCTGTTTATCCCCTCTATCCTTGAACCTGCATTTCAGGCGGTTGGCCTGAAATGACTCAAAATTTGATACTGAGCTCACCTCCAGCCACCGTTTCTGTGCACCTGACCATACTTCAAAGTCGAATGTAAGTGCGGAAGTAAATGACATGTCGCCGCCACAGAGCCTAACAATACGGTAGGGCAATTCCAGTTTTTTAATAAGGCCTTCCACATGGCTTACCATTTCTTCGAGGGATTTATATGAAAGATCGGGGTGAGCGATCTGTACTATTTCAACCTTGTCAAACTGATGGAGACGGTTAAGTCCCCTGACATGAGCTCCCCAGGAGCCGGCCTCTCTTCTGAAGCATGGAGTATAGGCAATATTCCTGACCGGAAGAAGATCAGCATTCACTATTACGTCCCTGTAGATATTGGTTACAGGAACCTCTGCTGTGGGGATCATGTAAAAATTATCAAGAGTGGCATGATACATCTGTCCCTCCTTGTCAGGCAGCTGCCCTGTGCCAAAACCTGAATCCTCATTAACCATTATTGGGGGCATCACTTCCCTGTAACCTGCTTTTCCTCCTTCATCAAGGAAAAAGTTAATAAGGGATCTTTCAAGTTTTGCGCCTTTTCCGAGGTAAACAGGAAACCCGGCTCCTGTAAGTTTTATGCCGAGGTCGAAATCAATGATATCATACTTTTTAATGAGATCCCAGTGCGGAACCGCTGTCTCAGAAAGAAGAGGTATGATCCCTCCTTCCCTGACAATAACATTATCCTCCGGGGTGTGTCCGGGAGCAACGGATTCGTGAGGAAGGTTCGGAAGAGTTATAATCTCGTTTCTCAGTGCACTATCAATCGGAATAAGTTTATCGGTAAGAGATTTGATCTCATCCTTAAGAGCATAAGTCTGCTCCTTTGCTGCTTCAGCTTCATCTTTCTTCCCATTCTTCAAGAGAATCCCGATCTCTTTGGAAATACGGTTCATCTCGCTTTGAATGAAATCGGTTTTAGATTGAATTTCACGGCGTGAGGAATCGAGTGCAATAATTTTATTAATTATTTCTTCAGCTTTGAAGTTTTTTACTTTAAGCCGTTCAATAACAAATTCTTTCTTTTCCCGGATCAGATTAATCGTTAACATATTCAGTCAGGTATTAATAAAAAAAGGCTGTGAAAAGCCAGCCGTAAAAATATTAAAAACTCCCGACAATTCTTTCCATGTTCAGAAAAGAATTTCGGGAGTAAGAAATTTTATTACACAAGGCTATTCATTGACCGCACAGGATTATGATACAACCTTAAAGCAATAAGATCTGGTGCCTAAGAGCCTGAATTATTGCAGTTCCTTAACCGAAACGTATGTTTTATTGTCACCTTTTCTTTTGAACTCAATTTCTCCGTCAATGAGAGCAAAAAGTGTATGATCTTTTCCGAGACCAACATTAAGGCCCGGATTGTGTTTGGTACCTCTCTGGCGAACAATTATGTTGCCTGCTTTGGCTATCTGGCCTCCATACAGTTTCACTCCCAGCCTCTTGCTCTGGGAATCGCGACCGTTGCGTGAACTGCCTGCCCCTTTCTTGTGTGCCATAATATTATCTTTTTATTTGCTTATACTTCTGTTTGATTATTCCTTTGCTTTAGGAGCTTTTTTTGCAGCCGGTTTCTTTGCAGCCGGTTTCTTTTCAGCCGGTTTCTTCTCATCAGCTTTAATTGCGGCAGCTTTGCCTTTTGATTCAGAAGGCTTTTTGGCAACTGTTTTTTTCACTTTTACGGGTTCTTCGGTAACAGCAGTATCAGAGACTTTTTCCTTTTCTATGATGGTGGTTACTTTTTTTGAAGGGTCTTTAACATTTATGCTTACGATCTCGATCTGTGTGAAGTTCTGACGGTGCCCGTTCTTAATCCTGTAGCCTTTTTTTCTCTTCTTTTTGAAAACGATCACTTTGTCACCTCTCATATGGTCAAGAATGTTGCCTTCTATAACCGCACCACTGATGGTGGGTTCCCCGATTGTAACTATTCCATCCTCCTCCATTAAAAGAACCTGATCAAATTCTACCTTTTTCCCCTCTTCAGCTTCCAGTCTGTGAACAAAGATCTTTTTTCCTGCTTCTACCTTAAACTGCTGACCTGCAATTTCTACGATTGCGTACATCTTCTTATTTTTTTTCGTTACTCCCTGAGGCGTACCTGATCCTTTGATCATGTAACTTCAGTTGCCCCTGCGGATTTATCTAAATTCGGACTGCAAAGATATACAAATTAGATTATTTACAAATCAATAATATGATTTTTTTGGTAATGGATGTAAATCATTATCCGGAAAGCACGAGATCTGAATTTCTGTTTTTGAAAATGGGGGAATATATTAAGCTTTTGTTTTAAGGATGTTGAAAAAAAAGAATATATGAGCCTCACTGTTACTTTGATTATCTTTATATTTGTCAAATGCATTTAAAATCTGAGAATCAGTATGCTGCATAAATAATTGACATGAAGAGAGTTAAGCTTAAGGTGATGGGGATATCCTACAGTCAGACTCAGTCTGGAGCCTATGCTTTAATACTGATTGAAGAAAATGGAGAAAGAAGGATTCCGATAATTATCGGAGGGTTTGAAGCTCAGGCAATTGTTATTAAACTTGAGAATCTTGATCCTCCTCGTCCTTTAACGCATGATCTTTTTAAAAAATTTGCTGATGAGTTCAATATTTCAATTACTGAAGTAATGATTTACAAGCTTGAAGAGGGAGTTTTCTTCTCAAAGTTGGTGTGCAGCAATAATCAAAAGACATATTCTATCGACAGCAGAACTTCCGATGCTGTTGCAATAGCTCTTAGATTCGGCTGTGCGATTTATATTACAGAAGAGATACTTGATAAAGCAGGAATAACAATTAGTCCTTCAGACGGGGAAGTGACCGCATCCAATGACACTGACCCCATATTTGAGCCCCACACTACGAAATATGATTCATTTTCTGATGAGGAGCTTTATAAGCTGATTGATGAAGCTGTCAAGACCGAGGATTATGAAAAGGCCGCTTCAATAAGAGATGAGATTGAGAAAAGAAAGAAGAAGAAGAGTTAATGCATCCTTCATAGATCCGGAATCAATAATTTATAAATATTTTAATATGACAAGAAGATTCTTTCTGGTTATCCTGTTTGTATTAGCAGCAGGTTACTCTTTTTCAAGGGATTACAAGATTAACTCTCCTGATGGCAAAATCGGGATCACAGTCAGTGCCGGCACTGAAATAAAATGGTCCGTTTCTTATGACAGGAAGGAGATATTCCGTTCTTCAAAGATTGCACTGGTTCTCGAAGGGGGTAAGGTCCTTGGAGAGAATGAAAAAGTTGGAAACGCAGCTGTCAGTCAGTTGCATGAGATCATGCACCCAGTTATTTCATACAAGCGGTCTGAGATTGAAGATAATTGCAATATCCTCACTCTCTATTTCAAATCGGGTTTTGCAGTTGAGTTCAGGGCTTATAATGATGGTGTAGCTTACAGGTTTGAATCCTTTTTCACAGATGATATAAAAGTCAGTAACGAAATCTCTGAATTTGCATTCCCTGCAGGATCTCATTCCTGGTATCCGCTGGAAACAAGTTTTATGTCGCACAATGAAAGAACATTTATCTATTCCTCACTTGATACGATTGTGAAAAACCATCTTGCCAGCCTGCCCACCCTTTTCCAGACTAACGATATTAACGTACTGGTAACCGAGTCAGATATTGAAGATTACCCCGGGATGTGGATACATGGCGAAGGATCAGGAAAGATATCGGGCCAGTGGCCCTTGTATCCTAAAAGCGAAAATCTTGACACTGACCGGAACCTTATTATCACCGGTACCGAAGATTTTATAGCAAGAACAAAAGGGACAAGATTATTTCCCTGGAGAGTATTCATAATATCAAAGAATGATGCAGGACTGGTTGAAAGCGACCTTGTTTACAGACTGGCGCCTCCAAATCAGATTACTGATACAAAATGGATCAAACCCGGGCAGGTGGCATGGGACTGGTGGAACGCAAATAATATTTATGGTGTTGATTTCAGGGCAGGCATCAACAATGATACTTATAAGTACTATATTGATTTTGCCTCTTCGAACGGAATTGAATATATCATTCTGGATGAAGGATGGTATAAACTGGGTCATGTTCTTGAACAGGTGCCAGGTATTGATGTTCAGGAACTCTGTAACTATGCTGCGGGCAAGAATGTTGGGGTAATATTGTGGGTGGTCTGGAAATCTTTCTGGGATCAGATTGATGAAGCAGTGGCTCAGTATGAAAAATGGGGAGTAAAGGGAGTGAAGGTTGATTTTATGCAAAGGGATGATCAGAAGGTTGTCAATTTTTACCTTGAAGCAATAAGGAAAACTGCTGAACATCATCTCCTGATTGACTTTCATGGCGCCTACAAACCAGACGGGACGGGCCGTACCTGGCCAAATGCCCTTACCCGGGAGGGGGTTAAAGGTATGGAAAACAATAAGTGGAGCAGGGATATTAATCCCGACCATGATGTGACACTCCCCTTTACCAGGATGGTTGCCGGTCCGATGGACTATACTCCAGGCGCTATTGTAAACATGGACAGTGTAAATTTTACGCCAAAGTTTACACGCCCTGAAAGTCAGGGCACCCGGGCTCACCAGGTTGCATTATATGTTGTCTATGAAAGCCCTTTGCAGATGCTTTCAGATTCTCCTTCGAACTATATGAAAGAGCAGGAGTCAACAAGTTTTATTGTAAATATTCCGGTGGTGTGGGACGACATAAAGGTGCTGGATGCTAAGGTAGGAGATTATATTCTGCTTGCAAGACGTTCGGGAACGGAGTGGTTTGTTGGGGCATTGACCGATTGGACACGGCGTGACATGGATCTTGATCTCTCATTTCTTCCGGGAGGTCAGTACAGTATGGAGATTTTCCAGGATGGCATTAATGCAGACAGGTACGCGGGTGATTACAAGCATTTCACAATAAATGTAAAGTCGGGGGAAAAGATGAAGATACATCTTGCTCCCGGTGGAGGCTGGGCAGCCAGAATAGTACCAATGTAGAAACATAACATCTGATTTTTATGAAGCAATATCTGGATCTGCTTGATTACGTACTGAAAAACGGCACTGAAAAACCAGACAGAACAGGTACAGGCACGATCAGCGTATTCGGTTATCAGATGCGATTCAACCTTAACGATGGATTTCCGCTTCTTACAACAAAGAAACTTCACATGAAATCCATCATTTATGAACTGCTGTGGTTTATCTCCGGTGATACCAATGTAAAGTTCCTCAATGATAACGGAGTTAAGATCTGGAATGAATGGGCCGATGAGGATGGCAACCTGGGTCCTGTTTACGGATACCAGTGGCGCTCATGGCCTGCTGATGGAGGAAGAAAGATAGACCAGCTTCTGAATGTAATAAACTCAATAAAAAAATCTCCCGATTCACGCCGGCTTATTGTCAGCGCCTGGAATGTGGGGGACCTTGATAAGATGGCACTGCCTCCCTGTCATATCTTGTTCCAGTTCTATGTTGCAGAGGGAAGGCTGTCTTGCCAGCTTTATCAGCGAAGTGCGGATATCTTTCTTGGAGTACCTTTCAATATTGCCTCCTATGCCATTCTCACACATATGATAGCTCAGGCCACAGGCCTGAAGCCTGGAGATTTCGTTCATACACTCGGTGATGCACATATTTATCTGAATCATCTTGACCAGGTGAGGCTGCAGCTTTCCCGGGAACCATATAAACTTCCGCAACTGATGATTAATAAGGATGTAAATGATATTCTCAAATTCAGGTATGAGGATTTTATGCTCACAGATTATCAGGCACATCCTCATATTAAGGGAGATATATCTGTTTGAAGTTAAGATAAAAGATAAAAGTCACAAGATAAAAGGTTTGGAGTGTGGTTCCCCTCCCTTGAGGGGCTAGGGGTGGGTTTAATTAAAGGAAAAAGGATAAATTCTCCTGATTCACCCTTTGAAGGGGGCAAGGGGGATGTAAAAAAGGAGAAAGTATGATTTCAATTATTGTAGCTGTTTCAGAAGATTGGGGCATAGGTAAGGACAATGAGCTTCTATGGCACATATCTGCGGATTTAAAGAGATTTAAGAGACTTACAACCGGTAATGCCATCATCATGGGAAAGAAGACCTG
>Ga0209254_10005483_pt1 | contig 11670 bp, 12 predicted proteins | sample FrelakmetDIP11DI_FD_187148 | JGI IMG/M metagenome (GOLD analysis project Ga0209254, IMG submission 187148) | Freshwater lake sediment microbial communities from the University of Notre Dame, USA, for methane emissions studies - DIP11 DI (SPAdes)... | ecosystem: Environmental > Aquatic >... | reverse complement strand
CTGCCAACCCCCCGGTTAATTGAAACCCGCTTTCTATTAACCGGTCATATTTATTATATATAAGCTATTGAAAGAACTATTGCAATGAAGGTTTAAAACCTAAATCCACCGCCTAATTTCGTAACGATCAAACAAAGCTTCTTTTTTCTTGTTTTTCGTTTCACCCCCGACGAGTTTAAAAAAGCTTGCTTTGCCCTTATGTAATGATCTTTTGCAATTTTGATGGTTAATCATGGTAAAACAGGAAGGGAAATATATTCAGGGACAGGAATGAGACTTTTAATTCCGGCACAGTTCACAAATATTATATCGTTCCCTGCCCTTGTTGCGGCTGCTGAAAAAACCGCGAGTCAAGGCTGCGGTTCGCATTATCTAAATAGACCGTCCCGGTTTTTTGCTGATTTTCAAGTATGCAGAAAAGCCGGGAACTGGTATAAAGGAATAAAAAAACCGGGTGCGGCTGCCGGTCTTTTTCCGGGAGCATGCAGTTATTTTTATTGACACGCACCGTCCCCGTTTTTATACTGTACTGCCTGTACAACCGTGTTCTTGCGAGGCCGGCAGGGAGACGGTCTGCTTTGCAGTCTTCAGTTTCTATGCCGGCAATGATGAAACGTTTTAACTTTTAGAACTGGAAGGGGAAAACCATGGCACAAGTATATGATGTGGTGATAGTTGGCGGTGGGCCTGCGGGACTCATGGCGGCAAAGGTGGCGGGGGAGAACGGCCTGAGCGTTGCTTTGCTTGAACGGAAAGAAAGCATTGCCGCAATTCAGCGCAGCTGCCAGACAATGGTTGCTATTGAAGACGAATACTACTTCGGCGAGCGGATGTATTTAGATGAGAAGCAGCACCGCATAGTTTTCCCGGTCAATAATTTTTCGGTGCGCTATGACGGCCCGCATAAAAATTTCTACGCCTGGCACGTTTATACCCCGGACGGAAAGCACTGCGTGAAAATGGGGGATTATGAAGCAAACAAAAGCGGCGGCAGCAGGACCCGCCTTTCCGCCTTCTACAGCAAGCAGCACCTGCTGCAGGGCCTTCTTGATGACGCGCGGGCGAGCGGCGTCCAGGTTTTTTCGGGGACCAATGTTATCGGCCATAAGCGCGTTGGAGAGACCAACGCAATCCTGACCGCCGAGGGAAAGACCTATCGCGGCACCTTCACCATAGCTGCTGACGGCATAAATTCGCGGCTGGTGAAACTCCTGGGCCTGAACCGGGAGCGCTCATTTTTCGGCACCATGGTAGGGGCCGGCTATTACATGAAGGGCGTGAGGCCGCCGTATCCTGAATCAATAAACTACCCGATTCTCTACCATAAGGGACTGCCCTATCCGATCATGATGTGGGTCGGGCTGAGCCCGTACGGCGAAGACGAATCATGGGTATACGCGGGCGGCTGCTCGCACCCGGAAATAAATTATAAGGAGGTGCTTGACCGCGCCATTCAGGACAGCCCGTTTTCATCCTGGTTCAAGAATGCGGTAATCGTGCGGCAGCACGCACATGTGGCAAACATCTGGTCACCAGTGCCGACCCCGTTTCTGGATAATGTCCTCATCACCGGCGATGCCGGCTGGACCGTTGAGGCGGAATGCACCGGGTCAATGATGACCGGCCGCCGGGCCGCGAACGCCATCACCGAGGCGCTGCGCGATGGCCGGCCGAACCGCGACGGCGTCAAAAACTATATTGACTGGTGGCAGAAGAACTTCCCCGGCTTCATGGATTACCGGGAGTTCCTGACCCTTATGACCTCAGGGCTTGCCGGAGAAGATATCGCCAATTATCTCTACAAGCTCGTGACAGAAACCCTTCCCTGTTCGCTTAACCCCTACAACCTGATAAAAAATATCAACGGGTCCATTATGGGAAAAATTGCCACCATCCAGAAAGAGCGGCCCGATATTATCACCATGATGCAGACCGTGGCCACCATACCGGTTGAAAAGCAGATGAAACCGTTTGCCATAAACGGGTTCCCTAATTATTAATAACGTACGCAGATACCAGACAGGATACATACAATGGCTAAAACATATGATGTTGTAATTGTAGGAGCGGGCCCGTCGGGACTGCTTGCGGCAAAGGCCGCGGGGCAGGCCGGATTTTCTGTTGCGCTGCTGGAGCGAAAGGCTGATATCACCCGCCTGGAGCGGGCGTGCGGCCAGACCCTGGTTTCAGTAAATGACTACTATTTTGACGATGTGGTCCACTATAACCGGAAGGGGAAGCGGATCGCATTCATCAAGAGCGGGTTTTCCTTTGCCTATGACGGGCCGGTGAAAAACTGCGCTGCCTGGCATATTTTTTCTCCTGGCGGAAACCGGCTGCCGTTCGGTCTGCCGGAGGAAACCAGAAAAAAAGGAGATTTCGGCGCGGTGGGCATTGCCTATGATAAAGAGATACTGTTCCGCTGCCTGCTTGATGAGGTGCGGCAGGCAGGGGTAGAGGTCATTACCGGAATCGATGTCACCGCTGTTACCCCGTCCAGTGCTGGCGTCACCGTGAACGGCAGCGGCAAAAGCTTTGAGGCCGAATATCTGATTGCCGCTGACGGCTGCAACTCGCGCATTGCCCGGATGCTCGGGTTTAACAAGGGCCGGACGTTTTACAGCTATCTTCTTTCCAAGGGCTGGTATATGCGTAATGTAAAGGCTCCGGCATCTGATCTTCTAATCTCGAGTATCACGCAAAAAACCATTGCCCCGGGACTGATGTTTATCTTTCCCCGGCCCTACGCGGATGATCTTAATGTGATATTTCTTACCCTTGACCCGCGGGTCAGCCTGGATGAGGTTGCCGCTTATTTTACGAAAGAAAATCCTTTCTTCTCGAAATGGTTTAAGGATGCCGAGCGGCTGAAAGAATCTGCCTCTGCCCAGTATATTTACTCACCGGTGCTTGAGCCCTATTGCGACCGGGTGCTGCTTGCCGGCGATACCGGTGCCTGCCAGGAACTGGAAAACTCCGGGGCCATGATCAGCGGCTGGAAGGCGGGGAGCGCGGTTGCCGCAGCACTGAAAGAAAACCGGGTGGGTCTGGCCTCCCAGGCTATTCCGCAGTACGTAGCGTGGTGGAAGTCAACCTACATTGAGAAGTGCCCGCATGAAGCATACCTCATGAACTTCGCGCTGCCGTATGTGATGGACCGGGAAGAGGACCTTGATTATATTTTCAGCCTGGTTAAAAATCCGCTGCCGCCGTGCTGGAATCCCTATGCCGCAATAGCCCACATGGGCGGGCTGATACAGAGCCTGGTCCCAACCATACAGAAAGAGCGGCCTGATCTTATGCCGAAGCTTGCGGCCATGTCCCGTCCCATGACCGAGATTCTTAGCGCCACCACTGCAGCGTGCAGTCCGCTGCAAAATCTTGACTAAGCCTTTCAAAATGTAAAGGGGGCGGTGCCATGGTAATCACACCGTCCCCTTTTTTCTGCGCACTCCCTTATTATCTTTATTATAAACAGTCAGCTTTTCAGTAACGCCGGCAGGAAAGAATTATCGTAATGCCTCAAGGTCCTGTTTCAAGAGCAGGTGCCCGGTGAACGAGGCCGGGTCAAGGGCTGCCACCAGTGCTGCGTAGCTGCCCCAGATAGCGGGAGGGTCCCAGCCGGAGCGGTCAGCCTCCGGATTGAGAAAGGCCCAGCCTTCGCTCTCCGTGTTGTCAGGCATGAGGGCGTTTACGGCAATTGCGTACTGCTTCAGCTCTTCAGCCAAGCCCAGGGTGAGGCGGTTTATAGCCGCCTTGGTCACGTCATAGGCAATGCCGGTAAAAGGCTGATGATGCAGCTTCTGCGTCACCACTGACGATATATTAATAATATGGCCCTGCTGCTGTCGCATCATGGCGGGCAGCACCGCGCGGGTGCAGAGGACTGTGCCCCGCAGGTTGACCTCCAGGATCCGGTCCCAGTGTTTCTGCGGCATTTCATGAAAGCGGGCGGGGAAATTGGTGGCCGCGTTATTGACCAGGATATCGATGCGGCCCCATTCAGCGAGCGTTTTTTCAACCATCCCGGCCACTGATGTTTCTCTGGTGACATCAGTTTTAAATGCAAGGGCGCTGCCGCCGCAACTGCGGATTTCTTCAGCAGTGGTTTCAATGCTGCCGGATATGACCGGAAGCTCACGAAAGGTTCTGGCCGCAACCACAACATGCGCTCCCTCCTGCGCAATGGCAATGGCGATTGCCTTTCCTATGCCCCGGCTGGCGCCGGTGACGATGGCGACTCTGTCATGTAATGTCATGGAGTTTGCTGTGAGATGGTTTTTTTGCGCTGCTGCCGGGTATTGTAAATGTATTACCGTAAGAATGCAAATAGAAGAAAAAAGGGGGCGCAGCCGGCGCCGTCTCCAATCCCTCTTCCCCGTTATCCAACTCTTTTCTTGACTACCCATTACTGCAGGGATATATGCGTATAACAGGCACAGAGGGATAACCACTGCTGCTCAAAGGATTACCGCTCAGTGTCGGCGGGGATCAATACATAGTACAGTCTGATGAAACGGATAAAAAAACAGGAGTCAATCATGAACAATAATTCTGCAGCTGCTTTATTAGTCGCGGTACTGACTATTGTTTCCGGCACCCCTGCTCATTCTGCGGGTGTGCCGGGTGAGTGCAGAAATCCTGCGGCCTGTTATCAATGCCACGAGCAGGATGCAATCAAGGATGCCGACCTCGGATGCGACCGGGGACGCTGGTCCCCGACAGCACCGATAAACATCCCGCGGGACCTTGCCACGAAAACGGTTCTCAGGGACGGGCGGGTGCTGGTAACGGGCGGGGCAATACTTCCTGATTTTACCACGGTAACAAGTGCTGAAATCTTTGATCCCGAAACCCTTTCATTCACGCTCCTGTTATCAACGCTGTCAGAACCCAAGTGGAGCCACGAAGCCCTGACCCTTGCCGACGGGAGAGTGCTTATAGCCGGGGGCCGCAACGCCCAGAGCCCCGCTGCCCCGGGAGCGCGGGTGCTGAGCAGCGCTGATCTCTTTGATCCGCAGACCAATACCTTTACGCCCACAGGATCCATGCAAGTGGCACGCAGAGATCCCAGTCTGGTGCTTCTTGATGACGGCCGGGTCCTCGTCACCGGCGGGGGACCGGGAGTTTCCATAAGCACAACCATGGGCCTGGACAGCGCTGAAATTTATGATTCCAAGACCGGCACCTTCAGGCTCCTGAGTTCAAAGATGAGTTCATTGCGCATTTTCCACCACGCGATTAAGCTGCCGGATGGAAGGGTGCTCGTGGCAGGAGGGTCACAGGGCCCGGGATTTAACAATGCCCTCAAGACAGCCGACATCTTTGATCCCAAAACAGAAACGTTTGCGCCGGCAGGAGAGATGCATACTTCACGGTTAGTGCCTGCCGCGGTGCTCCTGCGGGACGGCCGGGTTGTGTTTGCGGGCTCGTTTAACAATCCGCCTTTCAGGATCGGAAATGAAGCAGAAGTATATGACCCGGCGGCCAATACCTTTACCCCTGTGGAAAAAACATTTTTCCACGGGCAGGGTGATCAATATCCCGTGCGGCTGCTGGACGGCACTGCCATGTTTCCCGGCGGCGTCAATACCCGGAGCCAGATAGCGAGCACCGTGTACCTGTACCGGCCTGAGTCCAATGATTTTGTGACAACGGACTCGGCGCTGTTCGCGCGGAAATCCTGCAAGACGGTTGTCCTTCCTGACGGCAGGCCGGTGCTCATCGGAGGTTTTGACTTTCGAAAAATCGTGGGCATCGGAGAGGTCTATACGCCTTCGGTCGTGTCGCAGGCACGGGGGCTGCAGAACGTGATAGCCGACGCGCCGGCAGCAGCTTTCAGGCTGAGCGTTTTCAAGTACATCATGGCATACTGGGCTGACATGGCATCGAGCCTGATTGAGAAAGAGAATTACGAGCTGGCCGGCGCCATTGCAGAGAACATGATTCTAAAGCGCATCGACGGCTGTTCAGACGGCAGTGCAGTTTTTGACTGGATCAGGGAATGCGACGCGCAGATAAAAATTTACGCGCCCGCCAGGCTGCTGGTCAGAACACTCAACCAGCTGACCGGGAAAACACAGCCGCCGGCATTAAGTTCCAGCGCTGACGTTACCTCAGGCGGCATTCCCCTTGAAGTGCACTTCACCGGCACCGCGGCCGCCACCAACGGGACCATAGTGCGCTACTGGTGGGATTTCGGGGATGGCAAAAGCAGCACCGAACAGAATCCCGTGCACACGTACCAGTGTTCGGGGAGCTATGAAGCCACCTTCGGCGTAGTTGACAATAACGGCAACGGCACCCTCGACAAGGCGATCACAATCAAAGGCGACTACCCGGAGGGGAAGACCACCTCTTTTTCGTGTGATTTGCTCCCCTTTTACAAGGCCATGGTCTGCACCCAGTGCCACAACCAGAATGCCGATTCAAAAGCAGGACTTGATCTCAGCAGCTATGCCGGACTTATCAAAGGAAGCAAAAACGGCCCGGTTGTGATCCCGGGTGACCCGGACAACAGCGTGCTCGTGCAGATCACCGGCCCTCCCAGGAATCACGCGGCAGATGTCGGCGCAAAGCCCTACCCAAAAGAGATGTGGGACCGGCAACGGGCGTGGGTAGCGGAGGGAGCCCTGGACAATTAACCGGCCGGCGGAAAAAAGGTGTCTGTTTAAGCAGATGCCTTTTTTTATTTTATAACGGGGCATAAGAAAGCTTGAAAAACTCTCTCCAGGTACTGTAATATAAAAATCTAAAACCGGGATGAAAGTAAAACCACAGAGACCGCGGAGGATTTCTCTGTGACCTTTGTGGTTAGGTTTAAAATCGGAGGAAGAATATATGAAATGGGATTTTACCGGTGAACAGGTTGTAAGGGCCGAGGTTGACTATAGCCTTGAGGAATTCAGGGGTGATTTTTATCTGGAGGTACAGGAAAACTTCCCTGAATATGAGAAAGAAGCGCTCGATTCCATCTACCGGCTTGCTTATGATGTCTGTTACTGCGTAGCTACCCAGCGCGACCTGGAAGAGCTGCTGAAGCACTGCAGAAAAAAAGGCATCAAGGCGGACATGAAATATCTTGAACTTATCCGTGATTCCAACCTGGAAAATATTGATATGCTGAAAGCGATATTTGCCAGAAAGGTATCGGAGTTTATGGATGCGGGGCTCAACAGCAAGGACGCTTTAAACAGGCTGGATGAGTATCATAAAAGCGTTATATCCGGCTCATAGTCAGAGGGATGAGGGCGTAGTGCTTGGGGCACAGCAAACTAAAAATGACATTTGAAGGTGTGCCCCGTTAGTTCCTGTCAGGCAACGTTTCCCGGAAGCTGTGTGCAGAGGTAACCCCTTGTCCCCGCTGCCGGCGTTCCGGTTTCAGCTCTTTGTGTCGCCGATGAGGTGGTCTTCCAGTTTAAACTGCTCCATCTTTTTAATTTTTTCTGCAAGCTCAGGCTGCTCGCGTTTGATCCGGTCCATCTGCTCTGTGATAAACTGCATAATAACATTCCCGCAGGTGAAGTGGTTTACATACCCGTCAAGTAACTTGCCATCTGCAAGGCTTACGAGATAATTAAGATCTCCGTCATCAAGCTGCTGGAATATGAATGACCGCCAGGTATCGTTCAAAATTTTGGGATCGTTAAATTCAAAAGACTTCTGCCAGAAACGGTTATATGCGCCGAAGCCATCTTCACCATGTACCTGTGCCGTGACCGCCCGGGCAGCCTTCAGACCGCACATTATAGCTCCCTGATTTTCTACTTCCTGAAATGAGGCAGCATCACCCACAATGATAGTTCTGGCTCGTGCCGGCTGTGGAATCGGCGTCCAGCAGGTCCAGAGACAGCCGGTCTTTTTTATCAGTCGGGCACCGGCAAGCCACTCTTTAATGATGGGATGGCTGATGAGGCGCTGCATACCTTCTTTCAAGCCTATCCCCGAGTTCTTGGGAGGCAGCACTCCCACTTCATATACATTGGTTTCTCCCTCGTGGTCGGGCTTTCGGAGGAGTGTCCCTGAAACACCATTGAAGCCGTTGCCTATGAACTGCACCCATGCATCAGTATACGGGGTGTTAACATTAGCGTAATAGTAGTGAATGATTCTGGTACGAATGATCATCGTACGGTTCTTATTGAGCCCGAGCTGATCAGCAATACGAGAGTCAACCCCATCAGCAGCAAGCAGGTATTTTCCTGAAACGCGCTCACAGGCGTCATAATGACGCAGCGTTATGTCTACTCCATAGTCATGCTCCTCGATACTGGTACAGGTAGTTTTTGGGCGAACCTCGACACCGGCTTCTATCGCGCAGGCAAGCAGGTCAAGGAGAAGCTTCTCCTTGTCTATCACTTTGGCGATGGGGAAGAGCTTTTTGCCCATGACCATGGTATGGCCCTGTGAGGTGATGCGCACGCTGCGGTAGAGATCCACGGTAGCGCCGGTGTAGGGGATAGAAAAATCGTTTTTCTGAAAATATATTTTATTATTTGCAAAAGTCCATGCTTCATTATGGAACCCCGGCTCCAGAAGCCACATGGAACAGCAGGGCCTGGTCTGTCTGGTAATATTCTCCTTGGTGTCAACCAGAAGAACTGACATCCCGGCCTGAGCAGCGGTCATAGCAGCAGTCAGTCCTGCGGGCCCTGCTCCGACTACAATAACATCGAACTGCATACCATACCCTCGTAATAATTAATTGCCGAGAAGTACCGCCATTTTCCTTTGTTGCTATAAAATAGCAAGGAACTCGCTTTCGGATGAAGGAAGAATAGGCCGGTGATGATTGTGTGTCAATAAAATATCCGTCGCAAGATATAGCGCAGTGGTCGATTTGGCAAAAATCGGCGAGTCGGTCAAAAAGATTGCAGCGTGAATTATCATGAGCTTGGACTGCTGTGGGAAATAAAGGAAATGGGCCTTACCGGAAAGATAGTATTCTGCAAAAAAACATACGAGGAAAAGTTCCATTATAGTATGTTCACAAAAAGAGTTCCGGCTTCTGTTATAGACGAAGCAGATAAAGCCCTGAAGTCACTTGAAACCGACGGAACGATTGGTAAAATTTTAGCTGCTGATAAACAAACAAAAAACCCTCTGCAGCGGCAGCACTTCCATGCGTTACGCTGCAGACCAATGACCATTATGAATCAAACGAAAAGCCACTTCCATTCCGCGACGGAATGCAGCGGGATTAAAGGAATAAGTACCGGTGTGTTCCTGACATACTCCTGATATGCGGGGTCTGATCCGTAACTCTTGTTCTGGCGGAGTTCCAGCCTGCGTGTTGAACCGAACATGACGTAAACTATGCCGATGTATCCTGCAAGCGAAAAGTCAATCTGGAACCATCCGGATAAACAAGGTATGGATGACACAAAGATTCCGGTCCAGACAAGAATTTCGCCGAAATAGCTGGGAAAGCGTACAATTTTAAAAAGGCCCCTGCTGCAAAAAGCTTTGGGGTTTTCCTTTTTGGCCCGGTTTTTCTGCGCATCGGCAATAGCCTGAATAAGAAGGCCTGCGGCAACCAGACCAGTGCCGGCATAAAGCCATCCGGTATGAGCTTCCTGCAACCCATTCTGCAACCTGAAGAACACGGGCGACATCTGCATCACATACAAAATGGAACAAAAAATCCAGATAACGATTTTAACAAAAAGCGGGATTTTTTTATACCCAACTGAGGCTTCATCCAGAACCTTGCGGTAAGCGCCGCTTTTATATTCACGGATAACAAGAAAAACTCCCAGCCGGGCCGCGTAAAGGGCAATAATGCCATGGAGAATAACAACCGGAAGGGTAAGAGATGACCCAAAACCAATCATCATGGCAACAGCCAATGCAAAAATGGAAAACGCGTATCCGGTGGAAAGGAAATAAACGAACTTGTAGAATCCTGCCGCGGTAATGACGGCAGAAACAGCAAGCAATACGTAAAACATAACAGGTCTCCTTTATTCAAAAACAGGTTTTAGACTTGAAATAAAATATATATGGCGCTGATTTCCCCTCGTTTTTACAAGGAAATAAATCTGACCTATTTCATGTCCCCATTTTCCATGGATCCGGCAAGCTCTTGCAGGATAAACTCAAAGGATTTTATTTTTACCGTCTGCTTTGATGCAGGAGAAGTTTAAAAAACTTCTATATTGTTCCGGTTGTGAACGTGATAACGCGGGCACTTTCGCGGTAGCTGCCCTGACTATCAGTAGTTTTTTTAGCGCCCAGCGATAATGTGTACTGGGTTATTGGTTTGAGCAGACCGATCGGCAGCGCCAGTGTCGTTGTATTGGAAAGAAGCTCTATCCGGTAATTAACCCCGCCTCCCTTAATCTCTAAGAAGAGATTATCAATATCTGAGCTGCTAAACTGCGCCCATTCGATGACCGGAGTGAGCGGCACATTTGCAGCACCGTCTGTTGGATAAATGAATACGGGGGTGTTGGGAAAGTCATGGGACATTAAAACGTTCCGTGAGTTTTTAAACGGACGGGGAAAAAGGTAGAAATTGTACGTTCCCTCGGGGAATGATTCTATAAAATCTTCATAGGATGTATTTATTGATTCTAATGTTATCTTGTTCAGGTTCAAGCGGTTGCGGATCACCATGTTCTTATTGCGCGGTACCGTTATATAAACTTTTCTGGTACTTTTTAAAACATCGCCTTCAAGATCAAAATTTACCTTGTAGGAGTCGCCGGAGGCGGAGACATCCTTTCGCGCAATGAGACTTATTGTTAAGCCATCCTGCGCCAGGAGGTTAGAGATTGATCCGCTGATCAGCATAATAATTGCAATAGTAATAACCGTAACTCTTTTCATTTCTTGTTACTCCTTTCCTTAAAAAAACTTATTATCTTATTTTATATTCCCGGATTTGGAATATTAATATCATACAACTTATTTTGATTCTACCATTTATCTTTTAAACTGTGCGGTGGAAGATAAACTACCGGAGATTCATGTTTAAATTTATATATTAGTTGATAAATATAAAATATGTTTTATCCTTAAAAAGGCTGGGGTCAAAAAGAAAGATCGGGGTCTTTACAGGCTGTTTTGCCCAAATTAAAGCAGTGGACTTACAGTGAAGACTATGTGTCAGCAGCGAGAGCAGTGGTCTGCAAAAATTAATTGCATCCTTGATTTGGTAATATGTCATTGTCCGATACAGACAAAAGCTTGTTATAAAAAAATTCCAATCTGTCGCTCAGCAGACTGGAATTCTAAAGTCGTCTGGTAAGATTAAAGCTTACTGACGTTTACCGCCTGAAGACCTTTGGGGCCTTGCTGAACGTCAAAGGAAACCTGGTCACCTTCGGCAAGATTTTTATGGCCGGCACCGTTGATACCAGAGAAGTGAACAAACACATCCTCTCCATCAGTCTGTTCAATAAAGCCAAATCCCTTTGATTCGTTAAACCATTTTACTGTTCCATTATTCATTGTATAAAATCCCTTCTTTTATCCGCTGATAGCGGATTGAATCTTGTACATCCGGTATGAAGTGCCCTTAAATGCAAAAATCGCAACCACAGGGTGAGCGAAATACCATGGTTGCGATCAGTTTTGTTCTACTACGATGTTTTAAATAACTTTAGTGAAACAAATCCAGTTGCAGGATTTCAAAAGCTCAACAAACGGTGTACTGTTTATGTTGGT
>Ga0209254_10005482_pt1 | contig 11672 bp, 11 predicted proteins | sample FrelakmetDIP11DI_FD_187148 | JGI IMG/M metagenome (GOLD analysis project Ga0209254, IMG submission 187148) | Freshwater lake sediment microbial communities from the University of Notre Dame, USA, for methane emissions studies - DIP11 DI (SPAdes)... | ecosystem: Environmental > Aquatic >... | reverse complement strand
GGTGTGACGCTCAAGGCCGCGTCCAACGCCCCGGATGCGACGGTGCCCGCTCCGGTTTGGTCCGAGATCTTCACGCAGGTCATTGAGCCCACCTGCGGCGGCTGTCACGGTGCCGCCGCCTCCGGCGGCCTTACCGGCCTCGACGACTGTAACGCGGGCTACGCGAGTCTCGTCAACGTCACGAGCGTGCGCCTCGCCTCCATGGATCGCGTCGAGCCCGGCGATCCCGTGACGAGCTTCCTGGTGCACAAGCTCGACGGAACGCAGAACGCGTTCGACGTGCTGTGCCTGGGTGGCTTTTGCGGCGGTCAGATGCCGGTCGGGCCGCCGCTCGGCGCGGAGACCCGCGACGCGGTTCGCGCATGGATCGCGAACGGCGCCGCGAACGACTGCCCCTGAGAACCGCGAGAGATCCGTCTCACCGCCGCAATAGATCCCCGAGCTTGTCGGTCAGCTTCTGCGTCGCGCCCCCGAGCGTGGTGGCGAGGCCTCGCACGCTGATCCCGAGGCCCTCGGCGACGGCGGCGCCGACGCGCATCGCAAAGTTCTCGCGCAGCGAGAACTTCGGATCGTCGAGGCGGCCGCCGAGGTCGAAGTGGATCGTGATCTTGTCGTCGCGGTTCTTCATCGCGGCGAGCACGGCTTGGCGCGGCAACCCCATGAAGGTGCTGCCGGTCAGCTGGAGGTGCGATAGCGTCATCGTGCCGGGCGCGCTGATCACGCGCTTTGCCACCTTGGATCGAATCTCGAGGTCGAGCGTTCCGCTCTTCACCCCGGCCTCGGTCGATTGGAGGAGGTAGGGCTCGAAGGTCACGAGATCGACTCCCTGTAGCGATGTGGTGATCTCGGAATCGAGGTCGGAGAATCGGATTTTGCCGTCGATCGCGAGGCGGCCGTCTTTATGCGGCCCTTTCACCGTCCCGCTGATGTCGAGCACGGTGTCGGCATCGAGCGCGGGGAACGCCAAGGGCCCGACGTCGGCATGAATTCCCTCGATGCGGATGCGATGCGGCTTCTTGCGGATTTGGGCATCGAAGATCTCGATGACGCCGCTGCGCAGCTCGATCGCGTCGATCGTCACCGGCGTTGCGGCCTGCTTCGTTACCGGCGTTGCCGCCTGCTTCGTCACCGGCTTCTCGGCGTCGCCCGCGGCCGGCTCGCCCGTCGCTTTCTCGAGCAGGCTCGGCAGCAAGCGGATGCTCCCGTCGGGCTCGCGGTAGATACAGAGATAGACGTTCTCCGCCACGACGCTGCCGACGTGCACCTCACCCGAGAGCAGCGCGCGTAGGTCCGGCTCGATGACGATCCGCTCGGCGCGGAACGCATCGTTCGGCGGCCAGCCCTCCGGCGCGTTCATGCGCAGCGTGCGCACGACGATCGTGTAGCCTTCGATGTCGAGACCGCCGACTTCGGATTCGGGTCCGAGCGCGGCTTCGACCTGCGTCTTCAGCAAGCCTGCGGCGTAGCGGAGCGCGGCAACGGTGCCGACAGCGAGCAGTACGACAGCGACCCCGAGAACGAGGACGATGCGAAACGATCTCGAAGGCATGGGTCGCTCCGGCTGATCCGCTCGATCAGGCCGCGGCCGGCGCCGAGAGCCGCTTCACGACGTCGAACAGAATCTCGGTGCCGAGCACGAGGTTGTCGACGCTGATGCGCTCGTTGTGGCCGTGGATGGTCGCGAGCTCCTCGCTGGTGAGCAGCGCCGGCACGAAGCCGTAGGCCGCCGCGCCCGCGGCCCGGTAGGCGTGCGAGTCCGTGAAGCCCGGAGAAAGCATCGGTACGACGATCCCCTCCTCACCGTACTTCGCGTGCACCGCCTCGGCGACGGCACGCGAGACGGGAGTGTCGAGCGACGAGGTTCCCGAATCGTGGCTCAGTACCCGCACGATCTCGACCGCGGGATCGTCGATCACGGCGGCGAGCTCGCGTACGAACGCGTCGGGGTCGGTATCGGGAAGAATGCGGCAGTCGAGCGTCGCCTCGGCAAGGCCGGGAATCACGTTGTGCTTGCCGCCGGCGCGGACGCTGGTGAGACAGACGGTGTCGTGCGTGAGCGCACCGAGGTGGGCGTCGATCGAGCCGACGGCCTCGAGCGTCGCCTGATCGTGCGGGTCGAGCTCCGCGGGAACGAGGCCGCGCTGCTTGAGCGTCCGGATCATCGCCTCGACCGGCGCCGTGAGCCGGGCGCGTCGCTCGCGCCCTTCCACCCGAGACAACGCGCGCACGAGCCGGGCCAGCGCGTTATCGCCGTGCGGAACCGAGCCATGCCCCGGACGGCCGCGCGTGACGAGCTTCACCCAGCAGGGGCTCTTCTCGCTCGGGCCGAGCCCGAACATCGTCACTTTCTTGCCGAGAAACTGCGAGAACCCGTAAGCGCCTTCGTTGAAGACATAGTCGGCCTGCAAGAGATCCGGACGAGCGCGGCGCAAGTGGTGGATACCCTTGTGGCCGCCCTCCTCTTCGTCAGCGACGGCGACGAAGACGATGTCGCGATCGAGCTCGATGCCCTGCCGCTTCAGCATCGCCATCGCGAGCAATTCCATGACGGCCATGCCCTTCATGTCGAGCGTGCCGCGACCCCAGATGATTCCGTCGGCGACGGTGCCGGAGAACGGATCGACCTTCCAGTGCTCGCGCTCGACGGGCACGACGTCGATGTGGGAGAGCAGCACGATCGGTTTCTTCCCGGTCGCCCTGGTGGCAGGCAGACGGGCGGAGATCGAGACACGGCCGTCGCCGGCGTCGTGCATCTCGGCCGCGATGCCCTCTCGTTTCAACGCCTCGCGGAGAAAGATCGCACCGGCCTCTTCGCCGCCCGGCGGGTTGGTTGTGTCGATACGAATGTAGTCGGTGAGCAGCGAGGTCGCCTGCTCGGAGACCTCGTTCCAATCAATCGTAGCGGGCGTAGCGAGCATCGTAGGGGTCGCGGGCATGAGCGGCACTATAAGCGCCGATGCCGGGAATCCGCAACGGACACGACCTTGACTCGGACGCTGGCGGTCCCGAGAATCCGTGAGCCCGAAGGCACGGAGAACAACCCCATGGCGACCCCCTACACCACCATCCGCATCGAACGGCGCGGCCACGTCGCCGAGGTCGTCCTCAACACGCCGGACCGCTTGAACGCAATGTCGATCAAGTTCTTTCACGAGATCAAAGCCGCCTTCGAGCAGGTCGATCTCGACGCGGAGATTCGTGCGGTGGTGATCTGGGCGGAGGGCCGCCTCTTCACCGCCGGGCTCGACCTCAAGGAAGCCGCGTCCGGCATCCTCGGCGGCAATGCCGGCAACGGTGGGGGCCCCAGCCTCGGCGCGCGCAACTACGCGTTCTACCGGACGATCAAAGAGCTCCAGGACTGCTTCACCGCGATCGCGCAGTGCCGCAAACCGGTCATCGCGGCGATCCACAGCAAGTGCATCGGTGGCGGCGTCGACCTGATCACCGCCTGCGATATCCGCCTCTGCTCGGCGGACGCCAGTTTCTCGATCTACGAGACCAAGATCGCCATCGTGGCCGACGTCGGCACGCTGCAGCGAATCACCCCGATCGTCGGCAAGGGCATGGCCCGCGAGATGGCCCTGACCGGTCGCTTCATCCCGGCCGATCGCGCGTTGGCTTGCGGCCTCGTCAACGAGATCCACGCAGACAAGGACGCGCTGCTCACCGGCGCGCGCGCGATGGCCGCAGAGATCGCCGCGAACTCACCGATGGCCGTGCAAGGCGTGAAGGCGGTGCTCGACTACTCCGACGAGCACTCGGTCGAGGAAGGCCTCGAGTACGTCGCGCAGTGGAACTCGTCGTTCGTGCAGACCAACGACGTCGCCGAGGCGGTGAGCGCGTTCATCGAGAAGCGACCGCCGGTCTACAAGGGGGACTGACGGCCGCACCAGCCGCTCGGCGCGAGCCGTGCCTCAGTGTTCGGTGAGCAAGCGGTAGAGGATCGTGCCCCAGCCGCCGATGCTGAGGCCCCAGAGGGAGTCTTTCGTTCGGTTGGCTTCCGGGCCCATGGTTTTTTCCGTGACCACGGCCCGGATGGAGAAAAGCAGCGAGATGACTGCGATGGCGACGAGGAGGCCGGGCGCCTCTTCGTTATTGAGCGCCCTACCGGCCTCCCTGGAGAGATGAAACAGCAGCGCGAGGCCGGCAGCGAAGACGGCGATGCGGAAGGCGCGAAGACCCATCAATCGGTTCAGAAGACGTGGGCGCGCGCGGTTCGCGAGATGCCAACCGCGCGCGTCCACGGTCTCGTTACTCCTCGATCACCTTCGCGGACCTCGCGATTCGCAACAGCTCCTGCTTGTCTTTATCGCCCGCGGCGGCCTGCCGCTCCCATCTCTTTTCTCGCCACGGCTTGGCGACCCACTCGTCTAGCGCGACGAAGATGAAGCTGAACACCGTGACGATGACGATCGAGTTCCAAAAAGTAAATTCGAATCCCCAGAAATCCATGATTCCTCCCGCGCCTCTCAGATGTGCACGAGCTTGTGCTGCTCGGAGTGGCCGGCCTCGCGCATGATGAACGAGGGCTTGAACAACAGGATGAGCACCGGCAGCAACGTCTGCGATCCGACGTAGCTGATGCCCATCCAGATCGCGAGCAACAAGCCCATCTCGGCGTTGAACCGGATGTTGGACGTGACCCAGAACAGCGTGCTGATGATCATCGTCACCGCGGTGAACGTCACCGCCTTGCCCGACGTCACGAGCGCCTCGCGCACCGAGTCCTCGAGATCACGGCGTACACGGATCTCCTCGATGATACGGCTGACGATGTAGAGCCCGTAGTCGATGCCGAAGCCGACGCCGACCGTCACCAGCGGCAACGTGTGAACGTTGATGCCGATGCCGTTCACCGCCATGTAGCCGTTGACGAGGATGTTCGAGGCGATGAGCGGTCCCAACAAATAGAGGCCGCAAGCCCAAGAACGGTACGTGAAGAGCAGAATCACCCAGCAGGTGAAAAACCCGAGAAAGTTCATCAGCAGGTCGTTGCGGACGAGCTCCTCGTTGGCCGCCGCGAGCACGCCGATGAGACCGCCGGCGAGCTTCAGTACGGCCTTCCACGGCGGATCGATGCGGAGGTCTACCGCGGTGCCCCCCGAGTCGAGATCGATGTGCATCATCTTGGACCGCGCCGTCTCGCCGGTAATCGCCTCGTTCAACGTACGAGGGTCGTGAACCGCTTCGTCGCCAATCGAGACGATGCGGTCGCCGACCTTGAACGGTGTGCCGAGCTCGACCTTCTTTTCGTTGCCTTCGGCATCGGTCGTGGTCAGCTGCCGCGCCACCACCCAGGTGTCGCCCGCCGTCTTCGTCCACTTGGGCTCGTCGAGCACGTTCTTGATGACCATGCTCTCGCCCTCTTGCGCGACCTCGATGCCGAGGTCGCGCAGGTGGTCACCCGCGATGTACTCCTTGCTGCGCGCGATCACGCGCGAGATGTTCTCGCCCTTGTGGTCCTTGGCGAAGAACGTCACGTGCGCGGTGGAATAGTCGGTGGACACGTACTTCGCGGTTTCCGTCGGGGGCGAGCCCGAGAAGAAGATGAAGAACAAGCCGCCGATGTCGACCCAGTTGTTGGGAATCACGCTCCATTTTGGCTCGAGCTCGTGGAACACGCTGTTCACGGCACGGAGGATGTCGGACAGCGAAAAGCTGTAGCCGATCGACGGATCCTTCTCCAGGTAGCGCTGGAAGTTCTCCATCGTCTTCAGCGTCTTCGGGTCCTTCATCGCGTTCTTGTCGTAGCCCTCCGACACGATGATCAACGGCTCGACGCCGCCGAATTTGCCCTGAATTCGCGTGTGCGACTGGTTGTACGGCGAGTCGAGGAACAAGAGCGGGGACGCCGCGTCCGGATCGCCGATGGTCGCACCGCGCATCAGATTGAGGCCGATCACGACCGCAATGATCCAGCCCGCCATGACGACCGTCTTGCCGGGCGTGGAGATCAGAACGGCGGTGAACTTGTTGATGGCCTGTCGGAACAACCCGCGCTCACGGAGCATCACCAGCTCAGGCTCGGGAGCCTTGAGGTAGTAGTACACGATCGGGTTCAGCATCATCTCGGAGACGGTGATCGCCAAGATCCACCACGATGCCGTAATCGCGAGCTTCTGCAGCATCAGCACGGGCACCAGCACCACGACCAGCACACCGAGCGCGTCCGTCGTAACGCCCGAAAACGTCGGAATGAACAGCTCGGCGAACGAGGAGACGATGGCGCGGCGTTTGTTCCAGCCGCACTTCTCGAACTCCTCGTAGTAGCGGTCGTGCATCTGAATCGCGTGGCTTACCGCTCGAGCGGTGATGAGGAAGGGCATCACCAGCATGAGGGGGTCGAGCGCGAGACCGATCAGGTGGATGAAGCCGAGGCCCCAGAACGCCGCGATCAGACCGGTGATGGTCGGACGCAACGACCCGCGCCAGTCGTGGAAGTAGAGCCAGCGCAGCAGCCACTCGATGCAGTAAGTGATGACGAGGATGAAGAACACATCGCCGGCGTAGCTGTACACCCAGCCGTACAGACGCGGCTCGCCGGCCGCCCAAACCTTGATGTCCGACCCGGCGCCCGTGATCGTCGCGGTACCGGGCTTGCCGTCGCGGAGATAGGCGACCTCGATTCCCTGGCCCAGCGTCGCGGCCTCGGAAGCCGCGTTGCCGATCTCGTAGCGATGTATGAGCGTCTTGCCGTTGAGGGCCGTGAGAACGTCGCCCTCCTGGAGGCCGGCCTTCGCGGCCACGCTGTTCGGGAACAGCCGCTTGACGATGACGCCGGTGCCCTTCTCCACCTTGTAGGCGTCGGCACGGTCGGGGTCGACGTCGACGAACTGCGCGCCCACCCACCCCGTGGTGAACGGCGTGATCACGCGCGCATTCATCTCGTCGAAGATGCGCTCGTAGTCGAGGCGGCCTTCGATGAAGTTGGCGCGGATGATCGCGGCCTTGTCGTCGAGCGAGACGAGAATGCCGTAGACGTTCTCCGAGTTGTGGACGATGCGCCGGACCTCGTTCGCGTCGGCGTCCGTGCTCGGCATCGCGATCATGACCGGCTCGGACCTGAGCGTTCCGCCGGCGGCCACTTTCAAGTGACGCGTGGTACGGTGGCCGATCGAGTCGATCTGGTTGTGGTTCACGCCGTAGACGCGGTCGATCTCCTCGGTCATCAGGTAGATCTGGCCGAGGTTCTCCACATTGAAGATGTGGCCGTCGTCGACCTCGACCATCATCACGATGTTGTTCGCGCCGCCGAAGTCCTTGGCGTACGTGTTGTGGATCTCGATGTAGGGGTGGCTCTGCGGCAGCAGCTCACCGAAGCTGGTGACGAGCTGAAGCTGCATGCTCCAGTACGCGAAGAGCCCGGTCACGGCCAAGACGATGATCGACACCGGGTGGCGGTAATCGATCAGCTTGTCGCCGATCCAGTAGAGCAGCTTCTTGTCCTGCGGGACCTCGTAGTTGATGGCCATTCCTACTTCCTTCCTTTCCTAACCTGTCGTGAAGTTCGCTGAAGACCTGGCGCGATGATCCTCGGACCGGGCGAGCGGCAATAGCGCCCGGCTCCGCAAAGCGCGTTTCAATACACGGCTGTCCGCCGAAAGACAATGGCGTGATCTCGGCGGCCAGGCGGGCGCATGCGAACGTTTTCGTGCACGTTATTCGTCGCGTCTTCAATGCAGCTCATCACGCACTGCGGCATTTTCTCGCGGCGCTCTTCGTGTCACGCACCCGGTCGTCACTCCAGACGCATGAGCTCGATCCGAATCCCGTCGGGGTCCGAACAGTAGACGAAGTCCGGCACCGCGCGCGGCGCGCCGAGAGCGGTCCGCGTGTGGTCGTGAACCTCGCCGCCAAGCCTCCGAATTCGCTGAGCAACTTCGTCGACGTTGCGGACGCGAAAGCACAGATGGGTGAGCCCCAAGCGATTGAGCGGTCGCCGACGGCCCTCGCCCTCGGCCGCCGGTGCTCGAAAAGCGAGCAGCTCGAGACGCTCTCCGTTCGGGCCGCGAATGAACTGCGAGCGCAGCTCGACGTGCTCGAGCTCCATCAGCCTCGCGAAGGTATCGCCGACGTCGTGGGCATCGACCGCCACGAATCCTAATGCTTCACAGTAGAAGCGCGTTGAGCGCTCGAGGTCGGACACGCAGATGCCGACGTGGGCGAGGCTCGCCGCGGGGACCTCCCCACCTCCGCTCATACCGGCATCACTCCGCGTCGCGGTGTCGCGACCGCGACCGTCTCGTCGGTGAGCGCGATACCGAGCTCGGCAAGTACGCGGCGGTGCTCCGCGATGGGCGTGCGAATCATTCGATCCTCGATCGGCCGCAGCTTCTGAAAAGGCGGGCTCGCCAGCATGCGTCCCACGAGACCCGCGGTCTTCGGCCAGCGCGCCGAGTCGACCGAGAATCTCGCGAGCTCGGCGTTGCGGAAGAAGCACGCCAGAGCGATGTCCGCGATCGACATCGCGCCGAACGTGAAGCCCTCCGCCGGCAGCTCGCTCTCCAAGTAGTCGAGCACCTGCGGCACGTCGACGGCGAGCGTCTTCGCGACGATCTCCGTGTCCGGCTTCTCGCCCCACACCGCCGGCTTGATCGCCACTTGGTTGAACAGCCTCCAAATGAACACGTCGCCCATTCGCGTGTCGGCAAACTCCTCGAGCCAGCGCGCGCGGGCGCGCTCGGCGACGTCGCGCGGGTAGACGGGCGGATCCGGATGGCGGTCCTCGAGGTACTGGCAGATCACCGAGGAGTCCGATAACACGACCGTGTCGTCGATCAGCACCGGCACGCGGCGCAGCGGGCTCAGCTTCGCGAAGCGATCGTCGCCGAAGAAGGGCACGATCGGATCGATCGCGTAGGCGATCCCCTTGAGCTCCAAGACGACGAGGACCTTGCGCACGTACGGCGAGAGAAAGCTGCCGATCACGCTCACGCCACGCTGGGTCGATTTCACCGTCGTCACACCTCCCGAGCCCGGCCAAGACAACCCCGGCGCCGGCCCCTCGTCAAGGCCGGCGCGGGCGGCCGGAAAAGCGCGGGCGCCGGGCCGGAATCGGCGTAGAATCAGAGAAACTCTTCGCCCCTCAGGGAGGACAAATCAATGCGGTTTTCGAAGACTTTTGCCCGAGCCGTCGCGGTCATCGTCGTGCCGGCATTTCTTTCGTGCGTGACGGCGCAAAGCGCCGCGGCGGCCATGGTGTCGACCGCGCGCGTTGTCGGTGCCGCCGCGCAGTCCGATGCTCGCGCCAAAGTGCACGCGTTCGTCGCGCGCGCCGACGTTCAGGACGTGATGACGAGCTGGGGCGTGAGCCCCGAAGAAGCGAGCGCCCGTGTCGCCGCGCTCACGGACCAGGAAGTCGCCGACTTCGCTGCGCGCATCGATGCGATGCCTGCCGGCGGTAATGTCGTCGGCATCGTCGTCGGCGCGATCCTGTTCGTGTTCCTAGTGTTGCTGCTAACCGATCTTCTCGGTCTCACCGACGTGTTCCCCTTCATCAAGAAGAAACGCTAGTAGAATCGTCATGCGGTTGCGCAGTGCCGTGCTCCTTTCTCTGATGATGGCGAGCACGGGCTGCGCGACCGCGCGCGGTCGCGCAGCTGCGCCCGTGACTCCGCCGGCGGGTGCTGGCGTCATCTCCGTCCCCTTTCACGCGCAAGAAGACCACCAGTGCGGACCGGCCGCGCTCGCCATGACGCTCGGCTGGAGCGGTGTCGGCGTCACGCCGGCGGACGTGGCCGACGAAGTCTACACGTCAGGACGAAGCGGCAGCCTGCAGCCGGATCTCGTCGCGGCGACACGCCGCCATGATCGCGTCGCGTACGTCATCGACGGTCGCGACGAGCTGCTCGCCGAGCTCGCAGCCGGCAATCCGGTGATCGTGCTGCAGAACCTCGGGCTCTCGTGGTTGCCGCGGTGGCACTACGCTGTCGTGGTCGGCCACGACCCGGTAACCGAGACGTTCGTTCTTCATAGCGGTCGCGACGCGCATCGGACTGTCGGTGCGTCGACGTTTGCGCATACGTGGAAGCGGGCCGGCGATTGGGGGCTCCTCACGCTGCCGCCCGACCGCATCCCCGTCACGGCCGACGAGAAGCGTTGGCTCGCCGCCGTCGTCGGCGTCGAGCAGGCGGGCCGCACCGAAACCGCTGCCGCCGCGTATCGGGCGGCCGTCGCACGCTGGCCCGAGAGCCTCGGCGCACGGATCGGGCTCGCAAACGCGCAGTATGCCGCCGGCGACTTGGACGGCGCCGAGCAGTCTTTGCGCGCCGCGATCGTGGCCCATCCGAACGCCGCGGTCGCCTGGAACAACCTCGCCCACCTGCTCGGCGAGCGCGGCCGCAAAGCTGCCGCACTCGCTGCTGCGCGGCGGGCCGTCGCGATCGGCGGGCCGGACGTCGCGGTCTATCGAGACACGCTGGCTGAGATCGAGCGTCGCTAGAGCGCGTTGGAACGGCGCGTCGGCTCACGCCAGCAGCGCGAGAAATCCGAGCAGAAAAAACAGGCCCGCGGCGATCCAACGCATCACGTCCATGCGCACGCGTCCCGCCAGCGCCTCGCCCATCCACACGGCCGGCACGTTGGCGATCATCATGCCGAGCGTGGTGCCCATGACGACCGATACCAGCGCCTCGTAGCGAGCGGCGAGGGCAACGGTGGCGAGCTGGGTCTTGTCGCCCATCTCCACGAAGAAGAACGCGACGAGCGTGGTCAGAAACACATCGGTTTCGCCGAGCTCGCGATTCTCGTCGAGCGTGTCCGGCTTGAGCGCCCATAGACCGAAGACGAAGAACGACAGCGCGACGATCCACCGCAGGGTCTCCGGTGTGACGAGCGTCGCCAGCCAAGTGCCGACATACCCGGCGAGGAAGTGGTTGGCGAGCGTCGCGACCAAGATGCCGAGGCAGATCGGCACCGGGCGCTTCAGCTTCGCGGCAAGCACGAACGACAGGAGCTGCGTCTTGTCGCCCATCTCGGCCATCGCCACGATGACCGTCGAGAAAAGCAGCGCTTCCAATCCCTACTCCCGCGGTCGCAGGTTACACGCCTTCGCTTTCGGATCGAAAACGCCGGCGCATGGCCGAGGACTTGGGCGCCGAGATCCAGCGCTTCCACTCCTCCTTGTCGAGCGGGTCCTTGCCGGCGAGATAGAGCTCGAGGTAGGGCAAATCGTCGTAGCCCCAAAAGATCTCGCCGTTCACTTCCATCGTCGGCACGCCGAACACGCCGCGCGAGATCGCCTCCTCGGTCTGCCTGCGCAGCAATCCCTTGATCTCGGGTGTGCGCGCCTGCGCAACGAGGATTTTCCCTTCGAGGCCCAGCTCATCGGCGATCTGCGCGACCACGTCGGGCTCGCTCACGTGGAGGCCCTTCACCCAAACCGCCTCGAACATCGCCGTGATGATGGCGTTCCGGTCTTGCGGGCCGAGCGGCAGCGAGGACACCCGCAACGCGAGCAGCGGGTTGAATGGATGGAACGCGGGCCGGTGCAGCGGAATGCCGAGCAGCGCGGCCTTGCGCAGGTTGTTCTTGCCCATCCACAGCGCCTTGGCCACGACCTCCGCCGGCCCGAGCTGGCCGTGGGCCTCGAGCAGCCCCGCGAACAGAACCGGCACCGGCTCGACGGTGTAGCCGTACTTGGCCGCAAGCTCGGGCAGCCGGATCCATGCGAG
>Ga0209254_10005481_pt1 | contig 11673 bp, 8 predicted proteins | sample FrelakmetDIP11DI_FD_187148 | JGI IMG/M metagenome (GOLD analysis project Ga0209254, IMG submission 187148) | Freshwater lake sediment microbial communities from the University of Notre Dame, USA, for methane emissions studies - DIP11 DI (SPAdes)... | ecosystem: Environmental > Aquatic >... | reverse complement strand
AGGATGATCAAAATGTTGGTGAAGAGGAAAACGAGAACGCTCCGCACGAACTCAGCGGGGTCATCTGGGTAAGGACGGCCCAGTATGGCGGGCAGCGCCAGCATCACGGCCAGGATGGCCACCTCGATGATGAAGATCGCGATGAGCCTCCTGCTCCTCAGGTGCTTGAAGAAGTCATATCGTGCGACGGTGAGTATCTGAGCCGCGTCCGAGGGAAGCTGTCGTGTGCTTGTGACCGCCATTTCATCACCTCGAGCTCTTGATCAGGCTCATGTACAGGTTCTCCAGGGCCACGCCCGATTCCTTGAAGGAGACGACCCTGTACCCCAGCCCCTGTATCTTCAGCAGCAGGTCCGCCTGGGCCTGCTCATCGCCGGTGAAGTCGATGAAGAACTGCTGCTCATTCACTATGTTCAGGAGCCTGACGCCCTGGAACTCCCTCAGCTTGTCCATGGCCTCGCCCCTGACCTGGTCGGCGATGCGCACCTCCAGCTTCTTGGAGTCTATCTTGGCGGAGAGGTTGCTGACCGAGTCGTAGGCCATGAGCTTGCCGTGGTCGATCAACGCCGCCTCGCTGCAGACCTCCTGGATCTCGTTCAAGAGGTGCGATGACATGAAGACGGTGTACTGCTGCTTCTTGAGCTCCTTGAGGACCTCGCGCACCTCGACCATCCCCCTGGGGTCTAGGCCGGAGGTCGGCTCGTCCAGTATCACGATGGTCGGCTCGTGCAGGAGCGCCTGGGCCAGGGCGATCCTTTGCTTCATCCCCTTGGAGAACTTGCCGATGCGGACGGAGGACCATTCGGTCATCTTCACCAGCTCCAGCACCTCCTTGGACCGCCTCTTGACCTCCGCCTTGGGCATGCCGCGTATCGCGCCCAGGTACTCGAGCGTCTCGTTCGGCGTGAGGAAGGGATAGAACTCCGGCGTCTCCACCACGGCGCCGATCCCCCCGAGCGCGCTCTTGGGGTTGGTGGACACGTCTATCCCGTTGAGATAGGCGTGGCCAGAGGTCACGGTCAGAAGGTTGGTGAGCATCTTGATCGTGGTGGTCTTACCCGCACCGTTCGGGCCAAGGAATCCCACGAACGAGCCGGGCTTAACGCTCAGAGTGAGGTCGTCGACCGCCCTGAATCCCTTCCCGTAGTCCTTGGTGAGGTTCTGCAATACGATAGGTTCCTGAGTCATGGGAAAGCCCCTCGATTGCCCTCCTCGTAGGGCGGGAGCGCTATAAATGCTTCTGCCGCTCCTGGAAAATGATTCATACCCTGATGAGGGATATACCTGCGAAGTGCCGTGATGAAAACCAGTCTGCTGGAGGAAGTGACGGTCAACCTCATCCGCACCGCCGTGACCACCTTGCCCGAGGACGTTCTGGAGGCGTTGAGGCGCGCAGAGAAGGAGGAGACCAGCGGCATCGCCAAACAACAGCTCAAGAACATCCTGGCCAACGTCGCCGCCGCCGAACGGCGCTCCTTGCCCATGTGCCAGGACACTGGCATCCCCATCTTCTTCGTCAAAGGCAGATGCATCCCCCATCTGGAAGAGGGGATCCGCCAGGGAGTGGCCCGTGCGACCGCCGAGATACCGCTCCGCCCTAACGTGGTGCATCCGCTCACCCGTCACAATCCAGGGAACAACCTGGGCCAGGGCATGCCTTACCTGCACTTCGAGCCTGCGGACCTGGATCACACCGAGATCACGGTCATGACCAAAGGGGCGGGCTCGGAGAACATGACCATGCTGGCCATGCTCACGCCCTCCCAGGGATTGAGGGGGATCAAATCCTTCGTCCTAGAGACGGTGCTGAGGGCTGGAGGCAATCCTTGCCCCCCCACCATCGTCGGTCTGGGCATAGGCGGCTCCGCCGACGAGGCGCTCTTCCTGTCGAAGAAGGCCCTGCTCGGAAGGTTGGACCGAAGGAACAAGGACCAAGAGCTGGCGGAGCTGGAGGACGAGCTCAAGGAGGCCTTGAACCAGACCGGGATCGGGCCGATGGGCCTGGGAGGAAGGACCACCGTCCTCGGGGTGAGGGTCGAGGCGGCCTACTGTCACACCGCCAGCCTGCCAGCGGCCATCACCCTGCAATGCTGGGCGGCGAGGCGCGCGTCCGCCCGGATAATGAAGGACGGGAGCGTGCTCTACTCCAGGGAGGGCTTCGAGTGAAGCTGAGGACGCCGCTGAGCGAAAAAGACGTCCGAGCGCTGAAGGTCGGAGACACGGTCGAGATAGATGGGGTCATCGTTTCGGGAAGGGACGAGGTCCACATCCGCGCCTTGGAGTATGCCAGAGAGGGCCGCAAGCTTCCTCTGGATCTGAAGGGCGGGGTGCTTTTCCACGCCGGGCCGATCATGAAGGAAGAAGGCAGCAAATGGAAGGCCATCGCCGTCGGTCCCACCACCAGCTCCAGGATGAATTCGATGGAGCCGGAATTCATCGAGAGGTTCGGCATCAGGGCCATCATCGGCAAGGGGGGCATGTCCCAGCCCACCATCGATGCCATGTCCCGGTCCGGCTGCGTTTACCTGGCCTTCACCGGAGGAGCGGCGATCCAAGGCGCAGAGGGCATAAGGCAAGTGAAGGGCGTGGAGTGGCTGGACCTGGGGATGCCTGAGGCCATGTGGATATTGGAGGTCAAGGGCTTCGGCCCCCTCACGGTGGCGATCGATGCCCATGGTAACAGCCTCTACAAGCGCGTGGACGAAGAGGTCAAGGCCAATCTGGCCCAGGTCCGAAATACCCTGGGTATCTGAGCTCACTTCTCCTTCGCCTTTGGCGGCTCAGGTTTCTCCTTGTCCTCTTCCTCCTTGGCCAGGAGGTCGGGTCTTTTCGCAGCGCGCATCATGATGAAGAGGGCGAAGACCATCATTATCAAGACCACGATCAAGGCCACCACCATCATGGAATGGGTCAGGTCCAAGCTAGCAATGAACCCATCATTGCTCGAGGTCTGCTCCGAGGCCATCGAGATCGAGAGCTCCTTGTCCTCGAACGGGGAGATGGAGATGGGGTAGGTCTTCTCCTCCAAGCCCTCCTTGCTGAACACCACCTGGTACTCCCCGGCGATGACGTTGGAGAAGGAGTAGTTGCCATTCACGTCGGTCACCGTCACCTTCTCCTCCTCCGTCCCCGACATCAGCTTCGCGGTCACGCCCTCCTCCGGAAGGCCGTCGACGGTGACCTCGCCGAAGATGCGAGCCGGTTGGGCCTCGAGCGTGAAATTGACCTCGGTCATCGCGTTCTCACGCACGAACACTGGCTGCTGGGAAACGTTCGTCCAGTAGCCCATCTTTTCCGCCCTGGCCACGAAGACCCCGGGCATCACACCGACTATCGAGTAGCTGCCCTTCGGCATCGTAGTCACCCCCAGATAGGTGGTGTTGCCGTTGGAGAGCACGACCTGGGCGCCGACGACGGGGGCCCCGTCCGAGGTCACCTGCCCCTCCACCCTTCCGGTCACAACCTGGATGGTGAAATCCACTCCGCTGATGTCGGAGGAGACCGATAGCATGAGGTAGGTGGTGTTCGCGAGGTAGGATGTGATCGACGCCGAGATGTTGTACTGCCCATCCGGCAGGCTCAGGCTGTATCCCCCTTGCTCACCGGTGATCGCCTGGAAGAGCGTTCCGTTCCCGGCCCTCTCGGCCCGGACCTCGACGTTAGCCATAGGCGCCCCCTGCAGGTCCTTCACCGTTCCAGAAACGGTTTCAGCATCCTCGGCCGAAGCGGGAAGGGAGGCGGGAACCATGGCTAAGCCGACCAGGAGCGTTGCGAGCAGCAGGGCGATCGATCTTCTCAAGTTCTCGGGTTTTTAAACGCCTGCTAGCTCAAAAACCTTTTCCAGGGCGTTAGACCTAGGCGCCCCCCCTTACAGCAAGGCGCTCATGGGCCTAAGGCCGCCAACCTTCCCAGACACATGCGCCAGCATCATCACCTTGAACGAGGTCATGAGCGAGCCGTACAGGAAGCACGACTTGCGCCACGCGCGCGCGTCCTTGGCGCTCAGCTCCCCGGCTTTGAAGGAGGCCGATAGTAGCACCGGCCTGCCCCCCGCGTTCACCGCCACGTCGCAGCGCTGCGAGAGGCTCACCAGCGCCTCTGGCCCCAGCTCGGGCGCGCCCAGCCGTCTGAGGTCCGCGACCATCCTCCTCAGGGCCTTCGCCTCTCTGTCGTCGAGGAACTCAGGCAAGCCCTCGTCCAGCAGCTGGGAGATCCCGCTCAGGGCGTCGGAGATCTTCCTGGGGGAGCGCCAGTCGTCCGACTGCGATTTCGAGTAGGGAGAGGGCATGCCCGCCCCCATCTCCAATATCCAGGCGAGCCGGAGCAGGTTGAGGCGCACGTTATGGTCCAGGTCGTCCTCCAATGCCAGCAGCTCGATCCTGGCCAGGCCGCCTCCGCGGTACGGGGCCTCGTTCAAGGACAGGTGCTGCGCCAATCGGTGCCGGGGGTCCTCCCAGAAACGGGGCTCCACCAGCCCGCCTCGCCCCTCGAAGCTCGAGACCAGTTCCCGTAAGGTACGCTCGTCCACCTCATCGAATCCGTGATGGAGAGCATGGGCGTAGGCCTCGATCTGCGCCCGCGCCGGCCTCGGCATGGGGGGGACAAGGGGCCCCATGCATACCTGGAACACCCTCATTCCCAAGGACACCGAGGCTTTGAGGTCCTCCGTGTCCGCGACACAAACCTTCCACTCCTTCCATGGGGCGCTCGCCTTTCCCTCCTCGATCTTGAACCAGCTCGCTCTCATCAGATAATGATTGGTCCGGTCGGGGAATAAAGCTGACGGATGGATTCGGCGGTCTATGGACAAGCTTTATGCCATCCCGTCGCAAAGGAGGGCGCGCCCATCGGCAGCCAGGCAGGGGCAGCAAAGTAGTAATAGCAGGGCGCCGAATGGAGCGTGATTCAAGCCCGGTGGAGAGGCATGGAAAGAGTAGCGCGTATACACAGCAAGAAGGAGGTGCTCGGCCTCATGGAGCCGCTGATCGAGGAGTGGTTCACCTCCAAGTTCGAGGGCCTTACCGAGCCCCAGTCCTACGCCATCCCCATCATCCACGGGCGTAAGAACGTCCTGGTCTCCAGCCCCACCGGCTCGGGCAAGACCATGACCGCCTTCCTGAGCATAATCAACGAGCTCTTCAAGTACGCCAAGGCCGGGAAGCTGGAGGAGAAGATCTACTGCGTCTACGTCTCCCCCCTGAAGGCACTGGCCAACGACATCAACCGCAACCTGGAACAGCCTTTGCGGGAGATATCCGAGCTGGCCCAGAAGGAGCACGCGGACATGCCCAAGATCCGCGTGGGCGTCCGGACCGGGGACACCCCCCAATCGGAGAGGCAGAGGATGCTCAAGCACCCGCCGCACATCCTCATCACCACCCCCGAGTCATTGGCCCTGGCCCTCGCCGCCCCCAAGTTCCGCGAGAAGTTCTTGGGAGTGGAGTACGTCATCCTCGACGAGATCCACGAGATTTGTGACTCCAAGCGCGGGGTGTTCCTCTCCCTGACCTTGGAGAGATTGCAGGATTATTGCCAGAGGGGCTTCACCCGCATCGGTCTCTCCGCCACCCTCGCCCCCATCGAGGAGATCGCCCAGTATCTGGTAGGGCATCAGGAGGGCAAGGGGCGCGACGTCTATCTCGTAGAGGTGAAGACGCGCAAGAACCTGGACCTCCAGGTGCTCTGCCCCGCGGACGACATGACCGCCCTCTCCTTCGAGATCACCAACTCCAAGATGTACGACATGCTCAAGGAGATGATCGACCAGCACCAGAGCACCATCGTCTTCACCAACACCCGTTCGGGGACGGAGAGCGTGGTCTATAAGCTCAAGGAGCGGGGGCTGGAGAGCATCGAGGCCCATCACGGCTCGCTCTCCAAGGAAACGAGGCTGGACGTCGAGGAGAGGCTGAAGAATGGGCAGCTGAGGTGCGTAGTGTCCTCTACCTCCTTGGAGCTGGGCATCGACATCGGGTTCGTGGATTTAGTATGCCAGATCGGCTCCCCCAAGTCGGTGGCCAAGGGCATGCAGCGCATCGGGCGGAGCGGCCATTCCCACGGTCGCACCTCCAAGGGCAGGATGATAGTGTTCGAGAAGGACGACCTGGTGGAGTGCGCGGTGCTGTGCCGTGCCGCGCACCGGGCCAACATCGACCGCGTCACCATCCCCGAGAACTGCCTGGACGTGCTCGCGCAATCGCTGGTGGGAATGAGCATCGAGAAGCGCTGGGAGGTAGAGGACGCCTATCAGGTGGTGAAGCGATCGCATTGCTACCGCGACCTGAGCCGAGAGGCCTTCCTCAGCGTCCTCCGCTACCTGGGGGGCAAGGAGGGCTTCGAGGGCGTCTATTCCAAGGTCTGGTACGACGAGGCGGAGGCGCGCTTCGGCAAGAAGAAGGGCGGCCGCATGATCTACTTCCTCAACCTCGGCACCATACCGGAGGAGGCCAACTACAAGGTGGTGAACGAGCGCGGCGCGTTCATCGGCGACCTCTCGGAGAAGTTCGTGGAGCGCCTATCGACGAGGGACGTCTTCGTTCTGGGAGGGAAATCCTACGAGTTCGTCCGAGCGAAAGGGATGCGCGTATTCGTGAAGTCCGCCTCCGGGCGCAAGCCCACCGTGCCCTCCTGGACCGGGGAGATGCTCCCGCGCTCCTTCGACCTGTCCATGGAGGTGGTCAGGTTCCGTCGCGAGCTGGCGCAGAAACTTGATGAGCCGGAGGACGAGGTCCTGGAGTGGCTGGTGAGGGACTTCGACATCGACCAGGGCAGCGCCCGGTCCATCCTCTCCTATTTCAAGGAGCAGCGCGCGGCCGTGGACTTCGTCCCCGACGACCGGACCCTGGCCATCGAAGGATACCTGGACCGGACCGGTAACAGCAACATGGTCTTCCACTTTCCCTTCGGGCGGAGGGTCAACGACGCCTTGTCGAGAGCGTACGCCTTCCAGCTCACCCAGAGGCTGGGATGCAACGTCTCCGTCAGCGTGGTCGACGACGCCTTCATGATATCCGTGCCGCGCCGGCTCAAGCTGCAGGAGGTGGAGGGCCTGGTCCCGAGCAAGGACCTGGAATCGATCCTGAGGAAGGCGATCAAGGACTCGGAGATCTTCAAGCAGCGGTTCCGCCACACCGCCGCCCGCTCCTTCATGATCCTGCGCAACTACAAGGGCAGGGAGGTCTCCGTCAACCGTCAGCAGGTACGCTCGGGCTATCTGCTCGACTACCTCAGCAACCTCAGCGACGTGCCGGTGATCGAGGAGACCTACCGCGAGATCCTCGAGGACGTGATGGACATAGCCAATGCCCGCCTGGTGCTCTCCTCGCTGGAGAAGGGCGAGATGTCCCTGGCCACCATCGATTATTCCACCTCCCCTTCCCCGTTCGCTCACAACGTCGTGCTGGCTGGCATATCGGACATCGTGCTCATGGAGGACCGCTCCTCGTTGCTGCGCGAGCTGCACCGCAAGGTCCTGTCCAAGGTGATGGAGGGCGAGCTGGACCGCTTCGAGTTCGAGGAGGAGAAGGTGGCCGACTACTTCCGGAGCAAGATCGGCCGGGTGGAGGGGAAGGAGGACATCGTCCCGTTGCTGAGGCGCACCGGCCCGCTCCACCTCTTCAAGGAGAGGGGCCGCTCCATATATCCCTATTCCACGCCCTCCAAGGAGCAGCTGGACGCATGGTCGGAGGAGCTGTTGCAGGAGGGCAGGATCGCCTCGGTCTACCTGGACGACGTCCGCTTCGTCGCCGCCGAGGACCTGCCCCTCTACGTCACGGTACTGAAGCGGGACAGGGAGCTGTCCGAGCAGGACCGGAAGGCGCTCTCCCTGCTCGGGAGGGAGGCGGGCGCGCCCGAGCTGGCATCGTCGCTCGGGGTCGACACCGACAAGGCGGTGAGGTCGCTGCATGCGCTGGAGGTCGCGCAGGCCATAGGCAGGACCTCCCGAACCGGCGGAAGATGGAGGTATCGCCGGCGCGAGACCCCCTCCGTGGACCGGGAACGGGCGCTCGATGCGGCCATCTCCACCCATCTAGGGGCATTCGGCCCGGCCTCGGTGGAGGAGCTGGCCTTCGCCCTGGGGCAGGACGAGGGCGAGGTCAGGAGGGCGGTCGCCGCCATGGTGGCCGAGGAGGCCCTCGATGAAGGCCGTTTCGTCCTCTCGGAGCGCACCCAGTACATGCTCAAGCTCGATCACCTCCGGCTGCGCCAGGGCAATGCCATGGCCTTCGACTCCCGCACGGTGGACGCCTTCCGCCGGCACAAGTCGGACGGCCCCTTCGCCAACGAAGAGGAGTGCCTCCGCCACCTGAACGAATGCGGCATGCTGCTGGACATCCATCGGCGGGTGCCCTCCTTCGACAAGAAGCGCTGGGAGGGGCTGAGGTCCAAGGGCAAGGTGCTGCTGGGGCGCTTCTTCCGCGGCAGGGTGAGGTACATACTGGCCGAGGACGCGCCCTTGTACCTGGCCGCCTACCGCCAATCGGCGATCACCGCCTTCGACCAGAGGGTCTTGGACGTGCTCGCCTCCTACGAAGGGATGAGCATGCGCCAGCTGGTGCAGGAGCTCGGCGCGGACAAGGAGGAGGTCAAGGATTCCATCGACCGCTTGGACCGCAACATGTACGTGGTGCGCAAGTTCGAGGAGGGCGAGGACTGGTCCCGGGAGAACGTCTACGTCCCGTTCAGCACCGGCGAGTTCCAAGGCGACGCCGTCCTGGAGATGGTGAGGAGGTTCCTGCGCGCCTACGGACCGGTACCGCTCTTCGCCATCTCCGCCTACACCTCATTCTCCGTCGACCAGGTCCGCTCGGCGCTGCGCAAGCTCGACGCCCAGACCATCATGGTGGGGGACGCGCGCACCGAGGAGCATCTCCTCGCCGAGGATTTGGAGGCGATACGCTCCTTCAAGCCGCGGCCAGAGGGGGTGAGGGTCGTCTCCCTCTACGATCCCTCGGTGCAGCCGCTGTGGGCGGAGGTCGCCTCCCGTTTCGGCGAGGGCTGGGTCTTCCCCATCTTGTCGGAGGGGAGGCTGGTCGGGGCGGTGGAGAGGTGGAGCATGAGCGGGTGCGTGGAGGTGCGCGCCATCGACCTGGACGACCCGGCCCTGCTGCCCAAGGCCCTCGAGGCCCTGGACGAGGTCATCCGCTACGACCGGCTGCTCGGCTACGACATCCTGCGGGTGAAGGAGGTGCTCGGGAGACCGGTCCCGGAGCTGGACGAGGGGACCTCCCAGGTCATGATGGATGCGGGCTACCTGAGGATCGGCGACCTGCTGGCCAAGGGTCGGCTCATCCCCCGCGTCCTCAGCCGGGAGGAGGTGCTCTCCTACGTCTTCGAGAAGCAGCGCCTCTCGGGGAGGAAGCATGACAACATACTCGCGGCCATGAAGCGCACCGGCGGGCTCCGGGGAGATTGGGAGTCGTTCCTGCGCTGCAAGGTCAAGGTGCCCTTGAAAAAGCTGCACGAGCAGGGCCTGGTGGTCAGGGCCATAGCCATTCCTGAGTTCTCCACCTACACCACCCTGGACTTCGCCGCCCTCTACCGCGACGCCAAGGCGGTGCCCATGGACACGGACATGCTGGCGGTCATGCGCATCGCCGAGGAGCACAAGTCCATCTCCAGGCGGAAGCTCTTCGACCTCTCCCCGGTCGGCGAGAGGCGCACCTACGACGCCATGCGCCGCCTGTACACGGGCAGCTGCCTGTGCATGGACAGCGGAAACCGCTTCCGCGCCGTGCCCTCCAAAGGGCTGGGGGCCGAGGAGGCGAAGCGGGAGGTCATCCGCCTCCTCTTCCGGAACTACGGCCTGATGAGCGCGGAGAACCTGGCGCGCTTCATGAAGTTCGAGATGCGCATGCGCGACCTGCGCGGCATCCTCGCCGACCTGGAGGACGAGGGCCTCCTGGTCAAAGGCTTCCTGGTGCAGGGGGACGAGACGGTGCACTGGATGCTGGCCAAGGACGCGGGGAGGGAGTTCAAGCCCCCCTCGCAGGAGTTCGTGCTCTCCCCGATGGACAACCTCTCCTACCTCCTGCAGCCCCAGATCAAGGAGAGGTTCGGTAGCTGGTGCTACGTGATCTTCAAGGGCACGGAGATGGCCGGCGCGTTCCGCGCCAAGAAGAAGAGCAACGACCTGTACGTCACCGAGGTCATCGGCGGCCAGGACGCCAAGCGGGCCATGAAGGCGCACGTGCGCATGCTGGGCATGACCATCAGGGAGGGCAGCCCGGACGAGCGCGAGGAATGGGAGGTCCAGGACTTCTACGAGAGGACGCACCCTGGCGATTGAGCTACTTCCTCTCCCGCTTCAATATCAGCTCGGCGACCTTCTTGCCGGACAATAGCATGCCGCCGAAGATCGGGCCCATGCGCGGGGCGCCCATGACCGCGTTGCACGCCATCCCCGTCATATAGAGGCCAGGGTAGACCTCGATGGTGTTCTCCACCGTCATCTGCTCGCCCACCTCCGCCCACATGCTCTTCTCGCCCTCGATGCGGCCGCTAGGGGTGTTCAGCCTGCCCACCTTGCGCTGCACCACGTTCACCACCTCGGCTGGATGGCCGGTGCCGTCGATGACGTACTTGGAGCCCACCGCGATGGGATCGACGTGGAGCCCCGCGACCTCGACGGCCGAGGAGTTGATCACCACGCCGCAGATGCGGTCCTGGCGGATCATGACGTCCTCCACGGTGATGGTGTTGAACAGCCTGGCCCCGGCGTCGATGGCGCTGGCGATGAGCTTGGCGCTCGCCTCCACGGAGTCGGCGGTGAAGTAGCCGTCCTTGCAGTCCTCGAGCCTGACGCCGATCTCCTTCAGCAGGGGAGTGGATTCCTTCTGGACCACGATCACCGGGAAGGTGAGGCCGCCCCCCCACATTCCGCCACCGGGGGTGAGCTTGCGCTCGAAGATGACCGTGTGCAACCCGCCCTTGGCCAGGTAGCGTGCCGCGGTCAAGGAGGCCGGGCCTGCGCCAGCGATGACGACGTCGACGTCCAGGTTATACAGGAATTCTCTGGCATAGCGCTCGATGATCTTCCGGGAAACCATGACCTCGTCGATCGGCATTATGTTCACTGCTCCGCGGGTAATTCATTAATTAGGATTTAGGAATGCTGTAAACAATCGTGAATATTATCCTTTTCGGTCGTGGTCAAGGGTGACATTCATTCGTTGCGATTCTCGCGCCCATCGAAGATTTAAATATCGTTAAAGGTATCGTGGCTAGCATGAAGATCCCGTGCGAGTTGATCGTTTGGTACGTCCTGCCCTCCATACGCAGGGAATTGGCCAGGGAGCTGGTGGACAAGCACCATCTCAGCCAGGCCGAGGTGGCTAGGCGCTTCGGGGTCACGGACGCCGCGATCTCGCAGTACTTGAAGGCCAAGAGGGGCACGAGCAAGGAGATCGAGAACAGCGGCAAGTACGAGGACTTCCGCAAGGAGGTCGAGGCGGCCGCCGTGCGGATGATGGGCGGGTCCGACATCGTTACGGAGACCTGCCGCATCTGCCAGATGGTGAAGAAGAGCGGCATGTTGGTAAAGGTCTACGAGACCCATACCGGCGTCAACGCGCCTCAGTGCGTGAGCTGCCAGATAGAATGAGCCTCACCTTGAGCCAATGTTCTTGCGGTCCATCGCGTAGTAGATGAATTCCTGGGAGTAGCCCGCAAAGG
>Ga0209254_10005480_pt1 | contig 11673 bp, 6 predicted proteins | sample FrelakmetDIP11DI_FD_187148 | JGI IMG/M metagenome (GOLD analysis project Ga0209254, IMG submission 187148) | Freshwater lake sediment microbial communities from the University of Notre Dame, USA, for methane emissions studies - DIP11 DI (SPAdes)... | ecosystem: Environmental > Aquatic >... | reverse complement strand
GAGCGCGGTCTGCGTGCGGTACCAGGGCAGGAACCGCTCCGCGGTCAGCTTGGTGACCGCCCCGAGCACCGGCAGGCCGGAAATCCGCCCGAGCCCGTCGCGCGACGTGAATACCGGGCGCATCTGCGAGAGCAGGAATGCCGCCGCGAGCCCGGCAGCCAGGCTCGCGACCAGGACCATCGTCGACATCAGTCCTCGCTTCGGGCCGATCGGCGTGAGCGGTATCACGGGTGGTTCGACCACCCGGAACTTGACACTGTCGGCCGACTGCTCGGCCTCGTTGGAAATGTTGGCCGACTGGAGCCGCTGCACCAGCGCATCGTACTGCCGCTTGTTGACCTCGTAGTTGCGGTCGAGCCGCTTCAGTTCCGCCTCGACCTGTGGCATCTGGTCGATCATGCTTCGCAGCTGGTTGATCTCGGCCTGCTGATTGCCGATCTGGCCGCGCAACTCGGCCATCTGCGCTTCCGTGGTGCCGAGCGCCATCTTGGTGTTCTGATAGACAGGATCCATGGAGGCCGCCCAACCGGCGCTGTCGGCTGCGGCGCCGGCGGCGGCCTCCGATGACGCCCCACTGCGCTTCGCTTCCTCGAGCTGGGCGATGCGGTCGCGCAGCGTCACGACGTTCGGGTGCTTCTCGGTGTACTGCAGCAGCAGCTGGTCGACCTGCGACTGCAGGCTCGAGATTTCCATGTCGATCGGGTCGCCGAGAGCGTACGGGTCCGCAGGGACCGATGCGGCGTCGCCCTCGAGCTGACGGCGCAGCTCGTCCCGCCGGGTCCCGAGCTGGCCGTAGTTGGCCTGCAGGACCTTGAGTTCGTTCATGGCGCTCTGCAGGCTGCCGAAGAAGTCACTGCCTTCGCCCGGCAGCAGCGCCAGGTTCTCGCGCTTGAACTCGGCGAGCCGGTTCTCCGATTCCGTCAGCCTGCCCTCGTACTCCCGTATCTGGGTCTCGAGAAACCGGCGCGCGTTGGTGACGTCCGTGCGCTTCAGGCCGAGCGTGTCCTCGACGAACGTGTCGAGCAACGACTGCACCACGGCGTGCGACCGCTTGGGATCGGAATCGGTGTAGGTGATGGAAAACGTGTTGGAGCTTCGCACCTGCTCCAGCACGATCTTCTGCTGGAGCCTGTTGACGACCCGCGCCTGCTCTTCCGGTGTACGGGCCTCGAGGAACAGGTCGGTCTCGCGCGCGACCCGCTCGAGGTTTGGACGGCTGAGCATCAGCGTCTGCATCATCGCCACCTGGCCCAGCACGTTGGGCTGCACGGCGAGCCCCTGCAGCAGCGGGGCCAGCACCGACTCGGTGTCGACGTAGACCTGTGTCCGGGTCTGGTAGATGTCCTTGAGGAGAAGGACACTCGCCCAGCCGAGCAAGGCCACGGCCCAGGCCACGGCGACCGCCGGCCAGCGGAATCGCCACGAGGCCTTCACGTGGTTCAGCAGTTGTTCGAACAATTCCTTCATGTGTCACCTCGGGGCCCGCGGGACCCCGGTCTCTTTGCTGGGCCCGGAACGGACTAGAAGCGGCTCTCGGGAATGATGATGACGTCGCCGGGCTTCACGGGCACGTCGGCCGTGATGTCGCCGCGGTTCAGCAGGTCGTTGAGCTTCACGGGGATGCGGAGCTGCTGGTCGCCGTCCCGCCGGGCGATCACGGCCCGGTTGCCCGCGGCGAACTCGCCCAGGCCGCCCACTGCGACCATGACGTCTACCAGCGTCATGCCGGCGCGGTACGGCAGGGTCTGCGGCTGCGTGGCGGCCCCCACCACCCGGATGCGATCTTCCAGCGAGCCCTGGAAGCTCGTCACCATCACGTTCACCTTCGGGCTGCGCACGTACTCGCCCATGGCCGCCTCGAGGTCCTTGCTGAGCTGGCTCGGGGTCTTGCCCTCGGCCTTGACGTTCTCCACGAGCGGCGTGGACAGCAGCCCGTCCGGCCGCACGGGAACGCTGAGCGACAGCTCCGGGTGGTTCCACACGAAGATCTGCAGCGTGTCGCCCGGTCCGATGCGGTACTCCGACTGCACCGGCTCCGCGGCCGGTGGCATCTTCACGACGGACGGCTCGGGGTTGGAGCAGCCCGCCATCGTGCTCATGACCGCGACCAGGGCCAGGGCGGCCCAACTGAGTGCGAATCCACTGGCTTTCATGTCCAAGGCCTTCGAATGGTTGAAATACCGGATCACTTGCCCGCGCCCTCCAGCAGCTTCGCCGCCTTGGCCGCTATCGGCGGCGGCACGTTCGGGCCCTGCAGCGGCTTGAGCACGCGCTGGGCCTCGGCCACCTGCCGGGCCGCAATCAGCGCTTCGGCCAGGTGCAGCTGCACGTCCGGGTTGCCCGGCAACGCGCTGGCCGCCGACCGCAGCAACTCCAGCGCCTTGTCGGTCTGGCCTGCCCGCAACAACGCCAGGCCGTAGGTATCCTGCACGGCCGGCGAGTCTGGCATCTTGCCATAGGCGCGCTCCGCCGTCGCGAGTGCCCTGGAATCCCCTTTCTCGACATAGAGATACGCGAGATTATTGAGGATGGCCGGGTTGTCCGGCTGCTTCGCGAGCGCGGTCTCGTATTCCTTGAGGGCCCCGTCGAGGTCGCCCTTGGCCTGCCTGTATTCGCCCAGCGTGAGGCGGACCAGGACGTCGTCCGGGTTCGCCTTGAGCCAGTCCACCACGGGCTGCTCGGGGTTCGGAACCTTGGCGCGCTGGCCCGCGATGAACTGGCTCACCACCAGCACCCCCGAAGGCGCCTTGGCTGCCGCGCGCTGGTAGTACCCCAGCGCCTTGGTGTGGTCCTGGCCGCGCATGGCGAGGTCACCGAGCATGGCGAGCGTCACCGGCGATTCCGGCTGGAGCTTTGTCATCCGGTCCACGTACTTCTGCCCGGACTCGAAATTCCCGGCCGCCAGGGCGTTGGTGGCGGCGCGCGTCAGCACGACGAAGTTGTCGGGCTCGATCTTGAGCGCCTCGTCGAGCGCCTGCTGTGCCTTGTCCGGCTGGCGAGCGATGCTGTAGGCGCGGGCGAGGTTCAGCCGGTAGGGCACGGATTTCGGCGCGAGTTCGACGGCGCGCTGCAGGCTCGCGATGGCCGCGGCGCTGTCCCGGCCGACCAGCGCGGCGAGGCCCTGGGTGGTCGCGACGGCGGGATTGTCGGGCGCCAGCTTGGCCGCGGCATCGGCCTCGGTCCGCGCCTTGGCCACGTCGCCGCTGCGCAGATAGAACTGGGCGAGCGCGAGCCGGGCACTCGCCGACTCCGGATGCTCGGCATTGGCCTTGTCCAGCCAGCGCTGCGTCTCCTTCGCGTCGCCCCGGGCGGCGGCCAGCCCGCTCAACCCCAGCATGGCGGTGAGGTTCTTGGGATCCTTCTCGAGCGCCTTCTGGAAATTGGCCGCGGCCGAATCGGGCTTGTTCTGGGCGGCATCGAGGCGCGCGAGGTTGAGATAGGTGGGAACGTTGTCGGGATCGACCTTGAGCGCGGCCTCGAGCTCCGCACGCGCGTCGTCGGGCTTGCCGAGCGCCGCGTACAGCCCCGCCACCAGGTTGCGGATCGACGGGTCGTAGCCGCGCGTCCGCGACAGCTCACCAGCCCGGTCGAGCGCCGCCTGGTTCTGGCCCTTGGCGACCAGGGCCAGCATGAGCAGGTATTCGCGCTGGTAACCGCCCTTGGTGTCGGACTCCGGCATGGCCTCGATGAGCTCGATGGCGCGGTCGACTTCTCCCGCGACCAGGTAGCCCGAGGCCAGTTCCATGATGACCTGCGGGTCGGCCGACTGGGCGGACGCCGCCTGCTCGAGGAGCGCGAGGCCCCCCGCGCGGTCGCCGGTGCCGAGGCTCAGCCGCCCGGCCATGGTGAGCAGCGCCGGGTTGGACTCGTCGCCCGCCTGGCCCTGCAGGACCCTGAGGGCGGCCTCGGGTTCCTTCTGCGCGATGCGGGTCTCGGCGAGCAGCCGGCGCGCATACCAGTTCGAGGGCTCGGCGCTGACGACCTGCGAGAGGTGCAGCTCGGCCTGGCCGAGGTTGCCCTGCCGAAGGTTCACGAAGCCGAGCATCGCCCGGGCCTGCAGGTTGCCCGGTGCGGCGTTGACGACTTCCTCGAGCAGCGAGCGCGCCAGCGGCAGGTCCGGGGAGATCAGGGCCGCCTGGGCCCGCATGAACTTGGCGAGCGGATTCTTCGGCGCCCGCGTCAGCAGCTCCTCGGCCGCGGCCGTGGCCTCCTTGGCCTTGTTCTGCTGCACCAGCGCCTGCACCAGCCCCGCCCGCGCCGCGAGTTCGTCGCCGGTGCCAGCGTCTTTCTTGAGCCGGCCCAGCGCCTCGGTGTAGGCCGTTTCCGCCGCGGCGAAGTCGCCCCAGCGCGACTCGAACTCGCCACGGGCGAGCCAGTAGCGGGTCCGCTCCTTCATCGCGGGCGAAGCGGAGTCGAGCAGCTTGCGGGCCGCCGCCACGCCTTCCGCAGCCTGGACGGCGGCGGTCATGCCGAGCAACGCCGCCAGGTCGTCCGGCTGCGCCGCACGCGCGGCCTGGAACGCCGCCTGCGCCTCGCCGACCCGCTTCAGTGCCAGGTACGACCCGCCACGGGCAACGTTCATGTCGGCTCGCGACGCCTCGGGCACGGCATCGGTCCGGCACTCCTTCAGCACCTGCTCGAACTCGCCCCGGGCCACCTGCACGCGACAGTGGGCCAGCAGCCACACGGAAGGATCGGCCCCGGACGTCTTGGCCTTTTCGGCCTCGACGGCGGCACCCTCCAGGTCGCCTTCCTCGAGCAGCGCCACGGCCAGCGCCGCACGTGCCTTGGCGTTGCCGGGCTCGTCCTGCACCAGGCTCTTGAGGTCGATGACGGCTGCGCGGTACCGTCCCTCCACCATGGCCTTCTCGGCGCGGGCATACAGTTCGTCGCCCTTGGGCGAGCACGCCGTGACCAGTGCCGCGACGGCGAGCAGCAGGCCTCGCGCAACGCCCCCGGCGGTCATGGCGGAACGGGGCATCTTCACACTCTTGCGCATCGTGATCATCCCTCGGCGGCCCGTTCCGGGACCGCGATCTGGTTCTTTTCGAGCAGGTCGTACAAGGTCGGCCGCGTGATGCCGAGGAGGTCGGCGGTGCGCGACAGGTTTCCGCCCGCGACCGCGAGCGCCTGGCGGATCGCGTCCCGCTCGGCACGCTGGCGCACCTCGCGCAGGTTGAGCCAGGCGACGTCGTCGCCCGTGGCCGGCAGACCGAGGTCCTCGACGGTGATGTGCTTGCCCTCGGCCATGATCACCGCCCCGCTGATCCGGTTCTCGAGCTCGCGGATGTTGCCCGGCCACGGATAGGTCTGGATGGCCTTGAGCGCGTCCGGCGCGAAGCCCCGCAGCGAACGGCCGTGCTCCCGCGCCCGCCGCTCCATCAATGCGTGCGCGATCACGATCGCGTCGCCGGGCCGGTCGCGCAGCGGCGGGATGTTCACCGTCACCTCGCTGATGCGGTAGAAGAGGTCTTCGCGGAACTCGTTCTTCGAGATCAGCTTCTGGAGATCCTGGTTGGTGGCGCAGACGATGCGCACGTCCACCGGGATGCGCTCGCGGCCGCCGACGCGTTCGACCACGCGGTCCTGCAGGAATCGCAGCAGCTTGGCCTGCAGCGCGAGAGGCATGTCCCCGATCTCATCCAGAAACAGCGTGCCGCCGTCGGCGAGTTCGAACTTGCCCTGGGTCTGCTTCGCGGCCCCCGTGAAGGCGCCCTTCTCGTAGCCGAACAGCTCGCTCTCGAGCAGGTTGTCCGGAATCGCGGCGCAGTTGATGGCCACGAACGTCTTGCCTGCGCGCGGGCTCAGGGCATGCGCGGCCCGCGCCAGCACTTCCTTGCCGGTGCCGCTCTCGCCGAGCAGCAGCAGCGTGGCCATGGTGGGCGCCACCTTCTCGATCTTGCGGCAGACCCGCATCATCGAGTCGCTCAGCGCGATGACGCCGGCGAGCGGCAGGTTGCCGGACTGGGTGGCCAGCACCCGATTCTGGGCCTCGAGCGAGTGGATGTTGAAGGCGCGCTGCACGATCAGGCGCAGGACGTCGTTGTCGACCGGCTTCTGGTAGAAGTCGTAGGCGCCCATGCCGACGGCCTTGACCGCATTCTCGCGGTCGAGTTGCCCGGTCACCACGATGACCTTGGTATGGGGCGCGGCCTTGAGGGTCTCGACCAGGGTCAGGAAGCCTTCCGAGACGCCTTCGGGGTCGGGGGGCAGCCCGAGGTCCTGCAGGACTACGGCGGGCTCGTGACGGCGCAGGGCGGCCAGCGCCTCGGGCCGTGTTCCGGCTGCGAGCACTTCGTAGTCGTCGAAGCACCACTTGAGCTGCTTCTGCAGCCCCGGGTCATCCTCGACGATCAGCAGTCTGGGCTTGCCTTCCGGCATGTTCGCTCCGCTCCCCGACGCGCTTCACCGGGGGGCCGTTCACAAAACGTTGCCGGATAATACAGTGAGTTCGAGCCGAATTTTGTGAAACGGGTCGAAGCTGCGGAGGGGGCGCCGGCCGGCATGCGGCCGGCGCCTGGGGGGGCTTGTACGGTCCTAGAGGATCGATTTCTGCGCGGGATTCGAGGGCTCGCTCTCGCCGCCGGCGCGGTTGTAGGCGGTCACGGTGAAGTACCACGTGCCCTTCGAGAGGCTCTCGACCATGGCGGTCGTGATCCCGGGATTCGGGATGTCCTGCGCCTGCGTCAGCCCATCAAGGCTCTGGCCGTAGCGGATCCGGTAGCCGGCGAGGTCGGTGACCGGCGAACCGTCCGTGTTCTCGGTCGGCGGCTGCCACGTCAGGGTCGCGGCGCCGAGCTGGATCTGGGACACGGTGATGCTGAACGGCGCCAGGGACACGGTGGCCTTGCCGTCGGTGGCAGAGACCACGATGTTCGCGTAGGACCCGACGTCGGCATTCGCCGGCGTGCCGCTCAGCCTCCCGGTCGCGGTGTCGAACGTCGCCCACACGGGCTTGTTCGCGATCTGGTACTGGATCGGGTCGCCCTCGGGGTCCGTGGCCTGGGGCCTGAATGAGTAGGCCGTGCCGACCGTCGCGGCCGTGTCCGGGGCCCCGACGATGACGGGCGGACCGTTCTTGGTCGAGGGTATCGAACCCGCCGGCTTGTCCGCACCCGAGTCCGACCCGCCCTCGTCGCCGTTGCAGGCGGCAACCATCAGGCCCACCGCCAGGACTGCAGCCAACCTTCCAATGCGAAATCTTGTCATGACCTTGCCGCTCCGTATCTGGCAACCCCGCTATCCACGACAGCTGACCGCGGACCGGAGGCTTTGCGTCCCCGCCTTGCGACGGGTTTGCCGTTGACGATCTACGCAAGCGGCCGGTTTCACACGGCACGCTGCACGCGCAGTGTTCGCCGCAACGGGCGGGCGATCAAGCGTCGGCGTGCGATTCTGTGGCGGGATTCGCAGTCAGGGCGGGGAGCTGCAGCTCGATGCGCGTGCCCTTCCCTTCCCCGCTCTCGACCAGCACCCGGCCGCCCAGCGACTGCACGTACTCGCGCACCTGGTAGGCGCCGATGCCCATGCCCTTGCTGCCCTTGGTGGTGTCGAAGGGCTTGAACAGCCGGTCGCGGACGAACTGCGCGCTCATGCCCGCGCCCGAATCGGTGACGACCACCGAGTGCCAGTCGCGGCCCGCGGCGACGCGCACGGCGACGCGGCCGTCCTCGGGCGTCGCCTCCTGGGCATTGCGGATGACGTGCTCCACGATCATCGTGAGTCGTTCCTGGTCGGCGTCGACGAACGCCTCGCCGCCGCCGTCGCCCTCGAGCACGGGCTCGGGCCGGCGTATCCGGCAGCGGTCGGTGGCCCGCCCCGCCACCTCGAGCAGCGACACGCGGCGCCGGGTCGTCTGGATTTCGCGCCGCTGCAGCTGCTCGATGAGCCGCTGCATGCGGCCCGTGGAGTTCGCGATCGTGCTGATCGCGTCGTCGACGAACTCCGGGTTGCGCCGGTGCTTCTCCGCGTTCGACACGATCAGCGAGAGCTGCGCGGCGAGGTTCTTGAGGTCGTGCATCACGAAGGCCGTGAGGCGGTGATAGGCCTCGAACTGGCGGCTGTCGGCGAGCTGCCGGTCGCTCTCGTGCTGCGCCAGGTGGGTGGCGACGTGGCGACCGACGGTCTTGAGCAGGTCGCGGTCCTCGAAGGTGGGCTTGAACGGCGGCGGCGGCGCGGCGAGCATCACGAACCCGATCAGGTCCGTCACGTGGATCAGCGGCAGCACGAAGCGGTGGTCCACGCGGTCGGCGGCGATGAACTCGGGCAGCAGCACGTTCTGATACGTGTCGGGCGAGCGGGCGTACTCTTCGGCGTCGACCACCCACTGCCGGTTCGCGAGGAACTGCACGAACTCGTTGCCGGCCGGAATCGCGGGCAGTCGCCGGGTCGGATCCGGCCCCTGCGGCCATGCGGCGGCCGGCAGGTACTCCTCGCCCGTGTCGCTGCGCAGGTACAGGATGCCGCCCGGGCTGGCGATGATCTGGGCAATCGCCCGCACCGCATTGGCACGGGCGTCGATGCCCGCGCCGCTCGAAGACAGCGTGTCGATGAAGCGCAGCCATTCGATGCGGTAGTCGTACTTGTTGCGGTAGAAATGCTTGGCGATGAAGACACGGAGCTGGCGTCGCAGGGCCGAGGACGCCACCAGCGAGACGAGCACGACGCCGGCGCCGGTGAAGAACACGAGCTGCGCCACGCGGCTCCAGGTGCCGCCGTAGAGCCGGATGAAGTAGCCGCCGGCCGCCATCAGCAGCAGATAGAGGCCGATGGCCAGGATCGAGGTCGAATAGAACACGACCTGCCGCGAGACGAAGACGTTGAGCGACCACTGCGGGTTGCGGCGCGCCGCGAGCGCCAGCATCGGGACGGTCATCGTCAGGACCAGTCCGCGGGCCACCCAGGAGACGTCGTCCACGGCCTTGAGGAGCTGCGCCTGCGAGTACATGAACAGGTCGTAGGCGTACATGACGCCCATGGCGATCACGAAGAACTTGATCGCGTAGCGTCCCTCCGCCCGGCTGTTGCGGAACACCTGCTCCAGCAGCACGAGACCGAGCAGCGCCATCAGCAGGCCGGCACCGACGACGATCGCGGTCGGCGGCGGGAGCGGGATGCCCCGCGCCGCGAGCACCGGGAGCAGGAACGCGCCCGCCGCAGAGCCGATCCACGCCACGTGCACGGCGCGGGACAATCCGACGGCGATGCCCGCCGAGCGGATCAGGCCCGTGAGCACGACGAACCACGCGCCGTTGCGGGCCGACTCCGCAAACAACACGACCATCGGTGAAATGTCGACGTGGGTCCGCTCGAGCGCGAACAGCGCGGCCCACAGGGCCGTCACCCCGCAGGCCGCGACCAGCCGGGCGCCCTGCGCACGGCCCTGCCAGCTCGTGAGCAGCAGCAGCGTGAGGATCAGGAAACTGGTGGCTGCGAGCCCGTAGGAGACGAAGCCGGGATTGAGCATGTGCTACCGGGCGCCCTTGCCCCAGAGCACCACTTCCACCGTCTGGATGAGTATCGCGAGGTCGAACAGCAGGCTGCGGTTCTTCACGTAGTACAGATCGTACTGCAGTTTCTCGAGGGCGTCCTTCTCGGAGGCGCCGTAGGGGTAGCAGAGCTGCGCCCAGCCCGTGATGCCGGGCTTCACCGTGTGGCGCTCACGGTAATACGGGATCTTCTGCTCGAGCTGCGCCACGAACTCGGGACGCTCGGGACGCGGCCCCACGAAGCTCATGTCGCCCCGCAGCACGGCGAAGAGCTGGGGAAGCTCGTCGATGCGCGTCTTGCGCATGATGGCCCCCACTTTCGTGACGCGCGGGTCGCCCGGCTTCGCCCAGATGGCCTCGCCGGGCTTCTCCGCGTCCTGCCGCATGCTGCGGAACTTGACGATGTCGAAGGTCTCGCTGTTGCGGCCGACCCGCGCCTGGCGGTAGAGGACCGGCGCCCGCAGACCGTCCTCGAGCTTGATGGCGACGACCGCGAGCAGCATGAACGGCGAGGCCAGCAGCAGCAGCCCGCTGCTCGCGAGCACGTCGAACCCTCGCTCCAGGCCCCGCTGCAGCAGCGAGTTGCGGAAGCCCTCGCCGAAGATGATCCAGCTCGGGTTCAGCACGTCGAGGCGCACCTTGCCGGTCTCGCGCTCGAGGAAGCTCGGCAGCTCGACGACGTCGATGCCGGCCATGCGGCAGTCGAGCAGTTCGACGACCGGGAAGCCGCGGCGACGGTCGTCCATCGCGACGACGATCTCGTCGAGCTCGTGCTCGTCGGCCCATTGCAGCAGGTCGTTGGGCCGGGGCACCCGCTTTTCGGGCGGCACCGTCACGCGGTCGCCCTCGGTGGCCATGAAGCCGACCAGCCTGAAGCCCCGCTGGTCGGTGCGGCGGCGCAGCTGCAGCAGGCTCGCGGCGCGCTGCCCCGCGCCGTAGACCAGCACGCGTCGCTTGAAGGTCTCCTGGTCCACGATGCGCTCGAAGAGCGCACGCGTCGCGGCGCTCGACAGCGCCGCGAGCACGCCGGCGATACCCAGCACGTCGCGCGTCAGGGCGAACTTCGGGGCGAAGTAGAAGAACAGGGCGCTGAGCGCCGCGCCGTTCAGGGCGCCGACGACGACGCGGATCATCAGGCCGACGGTGCCGGCCCGCTGGCGCGTGGTATAGAGCCCGAAGGCGAAGCTCGAGGCAACACAGAGGATGGAGAACAGGAGCGCGGTCGGCAGCAGCGTCCCGCCGGGTGTGGCGGTTTCCATGTAGCCCGGGCCGAGGCGGATCGCGGCGGCGAGGTACGGCGCGAAGAAGAAGAGCGCACCTTCGATCACCGCCAGCAGCAGGATCGGCACCTTGAGGAACAGCTTGAAGAACCGGATGGACACTCGCGGAAGTCTAACGGGCGCTGCGGAGGCAGGTGTGACCACCCTCGCATATGTCGAATCGCCCTGCCCGGCGCTCAACAGGATGCTGGAATGGCGTCCCCACGGGGATTCGAACCCCGGTCGCAACCGTGAAAGGGTTGTGTCCTAGGCCTCTAGACGATGGGGACGCGAGAGAAATCTGGTGGAGCCAGACGGGATCGAACCGTCGACCTCTTGCATGCCATGCAAGCGCTCTCCCAGCTGAGCTATGGCCCCACGCGAGCCCGCGATTTTGGGGGAGGGCACGACCGGTGTCAACAAATGCCCGGTGCCGGGCGGCTATGATTCCCGGATGCCCGAACGCTGCAAGGCACTCGCCCCCCTCGCCCTGTTCCTGCTGGCCGGGGCGCTGACCACCGCCTGCGCGCGGGCGCCCCAGGAAGCCGGCCCGGCCGGCGCGGACGGCTCGATCGAGGCACTGACCGGGGCGATCCGGCGCTCGCCGGGCGACCCGGAACTCCGCATCGCCCTCGCCCGCGCCGAGCTCGCGCAGGGCTCCGCCCCCGCCGCCGAGGGCTCGCTGCGGCGCGCACGGTCGCTGGGCGCCACCGAAGACGACGTCGCGGTACCGCTGGCCGAGAGTCTGCTGGCGCAACGAAAGTACGAGGCGACGCTGGCGGTCATCGGCGACCCCGCGTCGCGTCGCGAATCGCTGCAGCTGCCGCTGACGCTGCTCGCGGCCGAAACCAGCCTGCGCATGACGGACACCGACCCGCGGGTGACGCTGCGGCAGTTCGTGGCAGCGTGGCGACTCCGCGCCGAGG
>Ga0209254_10005479_pt1 | contig 11675 bp, 10 predicted proteins | sample FrelakmetDIP11DI_FD_187148 | JGI IMG/M metagenome (GOLD analysis project Ga0209254, IMG submission 187148) | Freshwater lake sediment microbial communities from the University of Notre Dame, USA, for methane emissions studies - DIP11 DI (SPAdes)... | ecosystem: Environmental > Aquatic >... | reverse complement strand
GGTCCATTATTTCAATCTCGCTGCGGATCCTGCCATGCTGAGGATGGCATCCAGGGATTGAATTTAACCACCTATCAAGGAACAATGCTGGGAAGCTCGAATGGTCCAGTAATCATACCTGGTGATGCGGAAGGGAGCCTGTTGGTTCAAAAACAATCAAGTGAAACACCGCATTTCGCCCAATTTACCCCTGATGAATTTGCACTGGTAGTGGATTGGATTTCAGCAGGTGCACCTGAGAAATAGTATGGATGGCTGATTTTTTTACCAGAAATCTCATCATTGTATATTTTTTTTACGGCCTGTCCTTCTTTATTATGGGGCTGGCAGTCCTGCTTGAAGTAGGGCATTCCTCAAAACTCGATTTTTCACGTGCCCTTCGCCCTTTAATTGGTTTTGGATTGATCCATGGATCTCACGAATGGTTTGAGATGTTTCTGATTATCAATACACGCATTTACGGAACCAGCAATCCTCCCTGGGTTTTATCTGTCCGATTATTCTCATTGGCTTTATCATTTTTATTCTTAATTGCCTTTGGAGCTCGATTAATTACTGGCGTAGAAAAACGCAAGTTGTATATCATTATGTTATCCACCATCACAGCCATATGGGTGATCGGGTTAGCCGGAGTCATCCTTAATCAATCAAATACTCAGCTGCGTGCAATCGCAGCGGATGTATATACCCGCTATGCACTAGCGATTCCTGGGGCAATACTTACATCCTGGGGCCTTTTACTACAAAGGCGTCGATTTATCCAGATCGGCATGCCAAGTATCGGTCGCGATGTATTATTTGCAGCGATTGCTTTTGGACTGTATGGCTTGGTTGGACAATTATTTGTCTCACCGAGTATTATCTTCCCATCGGAATATTTAAACTCCGAAGCATTCCTTCGTTGGTTCGGTGTTCCAATTCAGGTTTTTCGTGCACTTACTGCCATGATGGCTTCTGTATTCATCATTCGTTCACTGCGTGCATTTGAGGTTGAGAGCAATCAAAGGATTCAAGGTTTGCGTGATGCTCAGCTTGCCGAACAGCAGCGATTGGATTCGTTAAAAGCTGAATTACTTCATCGAACCGTGATCGCCCAGGAGACTGAAAGACAGCGAATCGCCCGTGAGTTGCACGATGAAACAGGTCAAACACTGACAGCCCTAGGAATGGGTTTGCGTGGAATGTCGGAGATGATCACAACCAATCGCAATCGGGCAATTGAGCAGGCGAACCAGCTGGAAAAACTTGCTGAGGATGGGATTGAACAGCTTCAACGGATGGTTTCCGGTTTACACCCACCCCAGTTGGATGATTTAGGCTTGCTTGCAGCAATTCGCTGGTACACGAACGATATCATGGGAAGAACTGGGATTTCAATTAATATCATCAACCACGGAAACAAACCGAGCTTGTCTTCCGATGTACGGGCTGTCGTTTTTCGGATTGCCCAGGAAGCCATTACAAATATTATTCGCCATGCGAATGCCACTCAGATTGACCTTCAGCTTGATTATTTGCCTGACAGTATTTATCTCCGCGTTGAGGATAATGGCCAGGGTTTTAATGCCAATGAAGTATTAAGCAAGCAACCTGGAAAACCAACTGCTTGGGGATTGATGGGAATGGTTGAACGTGCTTCTCTTGTTGGTGGAACTTGCAACATTTTCTCGCATCCAGGAAAAGGCACACTGATTGAAGTGAATGTACCCTTTATTGGAGAGACTCAAGATGACTGATATAAACCTTTTACTCGTTGATGATCATCAAGTTGTTCGAACCGGTCTGCGCATGCTGTTAGAAGGTCAACCAGACATGAAAATTATCGGAGAAGCAGAAAATGGTCTTCAGGCACTGGAGAAAGCTAGAGAGCTCTCTCCTGATGTTATTGTGATGGATATTACTCTTCCAGATATCTCGGGTATTGATGCTACAAAAAGGATCAAAGAATTATTTCCGGAAATATCGGTGGTTGCACTGACTATCCACGAAGATGAGCAATACTTTTTTGAAATGCTCCAGGCTGGGGCTTCCGGCTATGTTCCAAAACGGGCCGCCCCGGAGGATCTAATTACATCCATTCGAGCTGCCTTTGTTGGTGAAATTTATATCTATCCCTCCTTGGCAAAAGCCTTGGTAGCGGATTATCTCAGCCGACCATCACAAGAAAATGAAAATACATCATTGGATGGCCTGACCACACGCGAACAAGAGGTGTTGAGTCTTCTTGCTGAAGGATTAAGTAATGACGAGATTGGTGAATCATTACAGATCAGCAAGCATACTGTCGCCCGTCACCGTGAAAATTTGATGCGGAAATTAGAATTGCACTCACGCAGTGAATTGGTTAAATACGCCATTCGTAAGGGGTTAATTTCTGCCTGAGCATAGTTTCGTTTCCCTATAAAAAATGACCTGATACCCCTATTGACCTGAAGGGGTATTGTTTTATGATATAGGTGTATTTAGAGAATGAGTTGCTTTTGGGAGGCAATATGCGTAAAGTACAATTCTTTGCAAGTATTTGGACGATTATTCTCGCCATCCCATTTGTCGTCGTGGCATTGCTAAGCACAGCGTACCTGACCGAACATATGACCCAAATTATCAGGATAATCGCTGATTTCAGTCAAAGAATCTCTGTGAGTGGGCGTGGATTGGTGCTGGAATTCTCGGCCCGTTGGCCCGAGGTAGCGGGTATGGTTATCGGCATGATCGTGATTTTAACCATTTATTTGTTTGCCCAAAATGCGAACAAAGAAGAGGATACTCAGAAATTTAATTAACGATAAATCGATACTATTCTGGAACCTTGCACATAGGAGATGCTTATACAACCTGTATGCAGGTTTTTTTTAATTGACAATTGGAAGTAATTAATATGTTTCGGTTTGTTATTTTTGATACAAGCTACTCATTTAACCCTAATTTTATGGTAGAATTATATAGGATGTTTAGCCTATTATTAATGGTGTATTCAATCATTGTAGGAACAATAACTTTGTTGCTATCTTCAAAAATCGCCTACAGAATAGCCAATAAAAGGAGGAGCCATATCCGATAACCTATTTACATCACTTTCAAAGTATTGGCTTTTTTAAATTCTCATGAGGAGAAATCTATGAATTACAAGAAATATCTATTTATTGGTTTATTGCTGATTGGCCTGGCTCTTGCCGTGGCAGCCTGTTCCACTACAGCAACACCTTGCCCTGAATGTGCAGCTTGCCCCGAAGCTCCAGCTTGCCCCGAGGCTCTGGCTTGCCCTGAAGCACCAACCTGCCCAACCCCGGTGGTTGAGACAGTTCCCTATGAGGAAGAATGGGCTAACTCCCCGCATTCCGATGATACCGCTGAAGCATTCCGCCACTGGGATGAGGATGATCCACAGGAAGTTCCCACCAGCTGTGCCCAATGCCACACCCCCACCGGTTATATGGATTACCTGGGAGCAGACGGGTCCGCAGCAGGCGTCGTAGATGCAGCCCAACCAGTTAGCAATGGTATCACCTGCGATGCGTGCCATAATGATGCCGCGGTGGCACTTTCCGAAGTCACTTTCCCCTCGGGTGCTGTCGTCTCCAGCCTTGGTCCAGAAGCACGCTGCATGGTTTGCCATCAGGGTCGTGCCTCAGGTGCGAGCATCGATAATGCCATTGCCACCAATGTCCTGACCGACACCCTCGATACCGTCAGCACTGAGCTGCGCTTCACCAACATACACTACTTTGCAGCAGCTGCAACGCTTTATGGAACTGAGGTAAAGGGTGGATATGAATATGCTGGTAATACCTATGATGGTAAATTCCAGCATGTAGATGGTGTTGATACCTGTGTCAGCTGCCATGACCAGCACACCTTGGAATTGCGAATCGAGAAATGCCAGGAGTGCCATACGAATGTTTCCTCCAGGGAAGACCTGGCTAACATTCGCATGAATGGCTCCGAGGAAGACTACAATGGTAATGGTGATGTTACCGAAGGTATCTCGGCAGAAATCTCCGGTTTGCAAGGATTCCTGATGACCGGTGTCCAGGCTTATGCCAAGCAAGTCGCTGGCGCACCTATTGCCTATGATCCAGCCAGCTATCCATACTTCTTCAATGACGCCAATGATAATGGCGTTGTCGATGCTGAAGAGACCAGTAGTGATACTGCTGCCTATGCTTCCTGGACTGCCCGCTTACTGAAAGCTGCCTATAACTACCAACTCTCAGTCAAGGATCCGGGTGCATTTGCTCATAATGCCAAGTATGTCGTCCAGCTGCTCTATGACTCAATCGCCGATTTGAATACACAGCTCAGTACGCCGATCGACATGAGCGCTCTACACCGCATTGACGCTGGTCACTTTGCTGGCACCGAGATGGCTTTCCGCGATTGGGATGCCGAAGGTGAAGTACCCGCCACCTGCTCGAGGTGTCACTCTGCTGAAGGTTTGCCACTCTTCTTGAAGGAAGCAGCTGCTTCCAGCGATGGCGTCACTGGTGTTACTATTGCACAACCAGTATCGCAAGGCTTTGAATGTCACACCTGCCACGACGTCACCCAATTCCCAGCCACCTATGCTGTTGATGGAGCGAAATTCCCCAGCGGTGCAGTCCTCACCTTTGGTGAGGGTGCCCCAGCCAACCTGTGTATTACCTGCCACCAGGGTCGCCAATCCACCGTCAGCATCGATAAAGCCATCGGTGATGCAGAAGCAGATGCAGTTGTTGAGGGCTTGACCTTCCGCAATCCGCATTACTTTGCTGCTGGGGCCACCTTGTTTGGGACGGATGCCAAGGGTGCTTATGAATACGCTGGTCAAACCTATCTCGGCCCACATCCACATGTCACTGAGTTCAGCGCGACCTGCGTTTCCTGCCATAATGCTCACGAATTGGGCATCAACACCGAGTTCTGCACCTCCTGCCATGGTGACACTGAGCCAGAAGCTATCCGCAAGGGAGAGACCGACTACGATGGTGATGGAGATACTTCTGAAGGTATGTCTGGCGAAGTAGCCACTGTTGCCGAGTTGCTCATTCCTGCAATCCAAAAATATGCAGCTGAAAAACTTGGTACAGCAATCGCATACGATCCTGCAAGTTACCCATATTTCTTCATCGACACGAATGCCAATGGTGTTGTAGATCCTGAAGAAGCAGTCAGAGAAAATGGTTATGCAACCTGGTCACCTCGTTTACTCCGGGCTGCCTATAACTACCAATGGGTCCAGAAGGATCCTGGTGCCTTTGCCCACAACGGCAATTACATCCTGGAAGTCATGTATGACAGCCTCAAAGATCTTGGTGCGGATGTCACTACCCTGACCCGTCCATAAGATCCTCTTTAATCAGTAATAAAGACCGGATGCCGCACATCCGGTCTTTTTCTATAAAAAAAAGCTTGTGTTAGAATCTATTGGATCAATCACCACAAGTGATTTGCGGTATTACACTGGAAAAATAACAGCATATGATATCAAACGAATTTTCCCCGCTTGAGTATTTCAACAAATTGATTGGTCTTTGGTGGCTGATAGCGCTAGCCACGTTCCTTGGGGGAGTTTTTGGATTTATTTTCCACCAGGTAAAATCACCTGAATATGAAGCGACCGCCGCCTATATTGTCACGATAGATTTAAATCGCTTTCCCTTCCAGGGAGTGCGCGAAGATTTGATTCAATATAATGAAGATATGGCTGTAAACATCACCCAGGATGCCCTTCTTTCTCGAGAAGTTCGAGATACGGTAATTAATAAATTGAAGGAGACGGGTATCTCAATAACTCCAGAGGATCTGATCAATAACAGCACCATCGAGCGAAAGCAGGAGATCTGGGAGCTTAGGTATCGAAGTCAGGATCCCCAGCAGGCAAAGGTAATTGTTGATACCTGGGCAAAACTCGGCTATGCAGCGATGTTGTCTTGGCAGCAATCAGGAAAAGCACCCGATTACGTGACCTTCAATCCACCCGCAATCGCAGATATTCCGCTCCATCCCATAGTCTATGACAGAAACAAGCTCATATTTGCGGGAGCTTTGATCGGTTTCATCGTCGGTACAATCACTGCCAGCCTGATAAGCCGGCCCACAAAGAAATCAGTCCAAGAAACTCAATGATATTTTTCTCTCCCAAAGTGTTGAGATTCGCATGTTGGACAAACAGCTGATGAAAGTGCCTCAAAGTCCTGGGACAATACTTGAACGGGTTTGTGAAATTATATGGGCAATCGCTCTGATCTGCCTGCCTATCACCACGTTTCCATTGTTTTCTTCGATCACAGGGGCTCTGGTTGCGCCTCTCTCCATTTTGCCTTTTTTCCTGCTGCTCTTGCTCTGGGTTATACCATTGCTCCTCCATAAGGGTAAACTACCCAAGGAAACCATTCCTCTTGGAGTTTTTGTTCTGGTGGCGATCCTGTCCTGTGCGGTTGCATATTTTATTTATATACCCGGATTTAAAGGCAAAACTGTATCGGGTCAGGAAATCAGAGCCCTTTTTACGCTCTTTGTAGGGGTGACATTTTACCTGGTATCTACCAGCTGGGTTCGATCCACAGAAAAACTCAGGAACACCTGGAAATATCTCACGATCGGTGGCATGATCTCCATCGCTTGGGCAGGTTTACAGGCTTTTTTTATCCTAAATCATGCCGAGCAATACCCTGCCTGGTTAGAACAGGTCCAATCATGGTTCGTTGTCCTTTCGCCTGCATTTTCAGCCAGGCATGGACGTGTGAACGGATTAACCTATGAAGCCTCCTGGTTTGCGCACCAGATGGTGCTGATTTATTTACCACTTTGGTTGGCTGCTACCTATCATAAAACTTCTGCATTTAAATTTCGTTTTCTCCATCTGACTCTAGAGAATTTTTTACTTATTTTAGGGTTGGGAGCTTTCTTCTTAAGCTCTCCACGCATCGGGTTGATTTCCTTCTTCTTATTGGCAATATATTTCTTCTTCCACTTGAACCTGGGTCTTCACCGGAAAATCGTCGACTATATATTAAAACAAAATTTTTTCCAACAAGGCAGTTCTTTTATCACCCAAGAATACTTCATCAAGATTATTGTAAGCTTTGTGATTGTCTTGATGTACATCGCTGTATTTGTTGGAATCTTCTATTTCGCCAGCCAGCGCGATTGGAGGTTATCGATCTTAGTTAATGAACCTCCCTCAATGAATGAAATTACTGGAATCCTGACCCTCGACCAGGCGTCTCTGCTGGAGTTGAGCCACCGCTTCATCTTCCTCGAGCGCATGGTTTACTGGTTTAATGGATGGAATATCTTTAATCAATACCCATGGCTGGGTGTTGGATTGGGTAATTCCGGCTTTTTCTTTCCAAAGCTGGCTCCAGCGATTGGTTGGGCAAGCTTTGAGATCCGAAATGTGCTGTTTTACCTTCCTCAATTGCCTAATATAAAAAGCTTCTGGTTTCGTCTTCTCGCTGAGACCGGATTGGTTGGTTTCTCTGTTTTTTTATCTTGGCTATTTGTCCTTTTCCAATCCGCGCGGTTTTCCTGGCATCACACCAACACTACAGTAAAGACTTTCGCTCTAGCCGGGCAATTATCCCTTTTGGCATTCATTGGTGAGGGTTTTAGTATTGACTCGTTCGCCATGCCATATTTCTGGGTGATTGCAGGTTTGATTGCTGCGATTGCCATGATTTTTCGGCGGGAACTTACAACCAAGGCAGTGAATTCATGATAAAGATAGCCATAGCTGGAGCTGGTTACATCGCTGAAATCCATGCAGCAGCAATAAAAAGCACTCCCGATACCGAGCTTTCTGCGGTTGTGGATAAATTCCCAGATAAACTCCAGGCGCTTGCAAAGAAATTTGGGATCAAGCACCAATTCGATACACTTGAAAAGGTGCTCGAAAATGGAAGTGTTGATGCATTGGTGATTGGCACGCCAAACTATTTACACGCACCCCAAACGATTGCTGCTTTGAATGCTGGAATTCATGTCATGGTTGAAAAACCCATGGCAATGAACGCCTCTGAAGCTCAGCTGATGGTAGAAGCCAGTCAAAGATCTGGGGCGTTATTAATGGTTGCGCATTGCTGGCGTTTTGACCCTGAGGTGCTTTGGCTGCGTGAGCAGGTAAAAAAAGGTCATCTGGGAAAGATCATCCGTACCAAGGGGTATGGAGTACATCCCCTTTGGGGACCATCAGGATGGTTCACCCAGCGGAAGTTCGCAGGTGGTGGAGCCATGGCTGATGTGGGTGTGCATGCATTGGATAGTGCCCGTTTTCTTCTCGGTGATCCACAGCCAGAAAGTGTTTATGCTCGCATCGGCACCTACTATGGTGATTATGATGTAGACGATACAGGACTCCTGATCGTAAACTGGGAAGGAGGTGCTGTCTCCTATATTGAATCAGGTTGGTGGCAACCTCACACCGATGGTCCATTGCCAGCCACGCAGCTCTATGGCACCAGGGCTTTTGGGCAGCTTTTTCCAACCTATATCCAGGAACAAAATATAAAACAGGACCCTGGTTTTTCCTACCCAAGAAAAGAACATTGTCCGCAAAGTTTATATGATGATCAAATGTCATATTTTATTCAATGTATTCGGGGTCATCACACCCCAGTACCAGGTGGCATTGAAGGATGGATCAATATGAAAGTGATCGATGCCGCTTATAAAAGCGCACAAACCGGTACACTTGTCAGGGTGGAGAAATGACATCCTATTTCCTTGGTGTGGATATCGGTGGGACTAAAAGTCATGCCTTGATCTCTGATGATATGGGGAATGCATTGGGGTTTGGCACTTTTGGTCCCGGGAATCACGAAGAAGTAGGATATGAGGGTCTGCGCCTTGCCCTGCAAACGATATCCGATAAAGCCCTCACTTCAGCAAGTCTGACCAAAGATCAGATTACAGCCGCAGGATTTGGAGTTGCAGGTTACGACTGGCCTTCTGAACGTGCGCCCACTCTCGATGCTATCTATTCAATCGGTTTAAATGCTCCCCTGGAAGCGGTTAACGACACGATTATCGGATTATTAGCTGGTGCTTCCCAGGGATGGGGTATTTCAGTGGTTGCGGGTACAGGAACGAATTGTTGGGGTTGGGACAAGGACCATCGAGTAGGCCGTGTCACCGGTCTAGGCTATGGAGAGTATGGCGGAGCAGGTGATCTGGTTCATCAAGCGCTATCTGCGATTTCCCATGAATGGACAAAACGCGGTCCACGAACCCTGCTTACCTCGGAATTCCTCAAAGTATCTGGGGCAGAGGATATTCCTTCATTATTCGAAGGGATTGAGATGGGTGATTATTTCGTTGGATCCGATTATGCGCCATTGGTTTACAAAGTCGCCCTCCAGGGCGATCCAACTGCACTTTCAATCATCCAATGGACTGGTCGCGAGCTTGGTCATACCGCGGTTGCAGTAATACGGCAGCTTGAGATCAAGCAATTGGAATTTGAGGTGGTGTTGGTCGGCAGCGTTTACGAGATGGGTGAATTATTGATTGCACCAATGCGTGAAGTGATCACCTCGGAAGCCCCACAAGCCATCCTGGTTCGTCTTACCTCTCCACCTGTAATTGGAGGTGTCTTATTGGCTATTCAGCAGGTTGGGCTGAATATTTTCTTGCTCCGTGAACAATTAATTAAATCCACGCAGGCATTGATAAATAAAATAATTACCTGAAAATTTCCCTTAATCTGCCTCTGGGAGGATATATATTTCTTTGCTTGCAGATTTAAGAAACATTTAGGTTGGATCAAGCCATTTATGATCGATGGTTAATGCCTTACGGGCTTTTCCTTGGAAACTGAGGATTTTTCAAGGTAATAATCAACAATTTGCTGAGCGAAGTCGATCACACTAAGTTTTAATGCCTCCGGCTCCAACACTTCCACGGCTCTACCCATGCTTAAGATGCTTTCTCGGGCGCGGAAGAAGTTTTCGTAGTAAATGGTTGCCACTGTCCAGTCCGATTCAACGTGTGAATCCGTCTCAAAAACCTCATATCTGCCGGATTCTCCCAGGTATAACCTTAGTTTGGAGATTAGCTGAGGTGAGACTTTGACTTTGACACTGAATATCGGACGACGACCTTCATATTCCCTGCACCACTCCATCCAGGCATTTACCAGGTTGAAGTTTTCATCTCTTTGAAACTCCTCTTCCATGATGATAACCTCAATAATATCCTTAACCCTAACCACCCGCAGGTGTCCATCAGTCACACCCATTAAATACCAGATATTGAGCTTCGATACCAGCCCGAGAGGTGCTGTTACGATTTCGATTTGCGCATTAAGTCTTCCTTCATACACGATGCGAAGCATTCGATCTTGCCATACAGCCTGGTGAATTACACTAAGATGAATGGATGGCTGCTCAATAGACCTCCAGGTGGTTGGATCCAGATAGATGCGTTGATGAGTTTGGATCACCACCCCTCTTTGATCATGAGGTAAAGCGGCAGTCAATTTTAACAATGCAGTTTTCAACTTTTGACCCACACCAAGCTCTACCAGCGCTTGTGGAATACTCAGCATAAACAACGCCTTGGCTTCATCTTCACTTATACCTGTCAAAGTTGTCCGGTAGCTTTCAACCAATGCAATTCCTCCACCCGGACCGCGATCAGTATATACGGGTACACCCGCAATATTCAATGCTGTGATATCTCGATATATGGTCCTTTGAGATACTTCCAATTCATCCGCTAATTTCTCCGCAGTCATCCTCTCATGCGTCTGCAGAAGCATTACTATAGAAATCAGTCTATCTGCCCTCATTCAAAAACTCCCTTTGATTTAATAATTACCATCTAAATACATTCTATCAATAATTCATGACATTAGATGTCATATATACCATGATAGTATGGATGTGTGATCACAAACGGCTAGATAAAGTATGAATTTCAAAATTAGGAGAAAACAATAAAATGGAAAAACAGAATATTCGCATCATCAATTTACCCGCCCTGCGGGTGGCATCTTTTTATGCCTTCAGCGCCAGCCCAGAAATGGATGCATGGGAAAAGATGGTAGTCTGGGCGAAAGCACATTCCTGTTGGCATGAGCCTCCTGCAACGCGTATTTTTGGGTTTAACAATCCCGACCCTTCCACAGGTAGCCCGAACTATGGCTATGAGTATTGGCTTTCCCTTGGTCCGGACGTTCAGTCGGACAGCGAGCTTCAGGTAAAGGAATTCTCTGGAGGCTTGTATGGGGTATTACGCTGTGGCGTACCCGAGGGGGGGCCATATGATATCATCGGATCCACATGGGGTGAATTGGTCAAGTGGCTTGAATCAAGTCATTACAAACCTGGAAACCATCAGTGCCTTGAGGAACACCTCACACGTTTTGATTCAAATGACAGGGGATTCGTTTTGGACCTGTTGATACCCATCAATGAATAACAGTAAATTGCTCCCTCTGGACGCAGGGGGAGCAAGGTTCAACTTCTTTGTAGTTTTTCCTGAACACTCCTGATTTTATCTTCCATGCTTTGCTCTCGATCAGTTCGCGTTCCCAATTTGATCGTGGTATGGATGCGTGGTGCACCCATTTCATGGATATACTCATGGCACCGTTTAATCGCTGCAAACACCTCATCCCATTCCCCTTCGATGTTTGTCCCATAGGCATGCATTTGGATGTTAAGCCCGGCTTGAGTTAATATCTTCTCGCATTC
>Ga0209254_10005478_pt1 | contig 11676 bp, 2 predicted proteins | sample FrelakmetDIP11DI_FD_187148 | JGI IMG/M metagenome (GOLD analysis project Ga0209254, IMG submission 187148) | Freshwater lake sediment microbial communities from the University of Notre Dame, USA, for methane emissions studies - DIP11 DI (SPAdes)... | ecosystem: Environmental > Aquatic >... | reverse complement strand
ACGCCGCCTGCGAACGCCAGCGGCAGTCCGTTCGCGACGTTCACGTTCACCGTGCGCGACTCGGGCACGCCGCCGGCCTTTGCAGCGGCTGCACGCACGCTGACCATCAACGTGCTGGCGGTGAACAATCCGCCGTCCGTGGGTGGTCTCGATGGCGATGCGCAGACCTACGCCGAAGGCGCTGCACTCGTCGTCGCCGACGTCGGCGGCAACGCCACCGTCACCGATCCCGATTCACCCGACTTTGCCGGCGGCGCGCTGACCGTGGCGATCGTCGCGGGCGCCGATCCGGCCGAGGACGTGCTCGCGGTCCGTCACCAGGGCACCGGTGCCGGGCAGATCGGCGTCGTCGGCGCAGAGGTGCGTTTCGGCAACGTGCCGATCGGCACGTTCGCGGGCGGCACCGGCGGCGCGGATCTCGTCGTCACGCTGAACGCGAACGCCACGCCCGCTGCGGTCCAGGCGCTGGTGCGCAACGTCGGCTACCGCAACACCGACACCGCCGAGCCGACGCCCGGCGCGCGCACCATCCGCTTCGAGCTCACCGACGGCGACGGGGGCACCAGCGCCGCGGTGCAGACCACCGTGACGGTCACGCCGGTCAACGACGCACCGTCGGCGACCATCGTTCCGGCAGCGTACGACGTGATCGAGAACGTGCCGTACACGCTCTCCGGCACGGGGATCTCGGTCGCCGACGTGGATGCCGCGAGCGCCGTGGTGAGGGTCACCGTCTCGGTGACATCCGGCGTGCTGAGCGCGACGGCCGGGTCGACTGGCGTCACAGTCAGCGGCGGCGGCGCGAGCGTGCGGCTGGACGGCACGATCGCGCAGGTGAACGCGCTGCTCGCGGGGGCGGGCGGGGGGCTGCTGCAGTACGTCATGCCGTCGGATTCGCCGCCGGCGACCGACACGCTCGTCGTCTCCGTCAACGACAACGGCAACACCGGAACCGGCGGTGCGCTCGCCGGTTCGGACAGCGCGCTCATCCGCATCGAGGCGCGCAACGATCCGCCGTCCAACACGATGCCCGGCACCGCGCTGACGACCGAGGACACGCCGCTCGTCTTCGCCCCCGGGCAGATCTCCGTGAGCGACCCCGATGCCGGCACCGCAGCCGTCCGCGTCACGCTCGGCGTCACCAACGGGACGCTCACGCTCTCGGGCACGACCAACCTGACGTTCACCACCGGCGACGGCACCGCCGACACCGCCATGGTGTTCACCGGCACGGTGGCAGCGGTCAACGCCGCGCTGTCGGGCATGGTCTTCGCGCCGGCGCCCGACAGCAGCGGCACCGCGGTGATCACGCTGTCGACCGACGACCTCGGCAATACGGGGACAGGCGGTTCGCTGGTCGACCTGAACGACACGACCACGATCGTGGTGCAGCCGGCGAACGATCCGCCGTCCGCCGCGGGCGGCAGCGTCACGACGCCGCCCAACGTTGCGTATGCCTTCTCCGCAGCGGACTTCGGATTCTCCGATCCGGACGCCGGCGACGGCCTGTCGGCGGTACGCATCGACCAGCTGCCCACGCGCGGCGAGCTGCGGCTCGCGGGTGTCGTCCAGACGAGCAGCGGGGCACTCGTCACGGCCGCCCAGCTCGCCTCCGGGGCGCTGACTTTCACGCTGAGCGGAGCGGCGCTGCCTGACCCGACGTTCCAGTACGCCGTGCGGGACATGGCCGGGTTGTTCTCCGCCGCGGCGACGATGACCATCCGCATCGCGAACACGCCGCCGTCCGGCGCCGACGGCTCCGTCCTGACGTTCGAGGGCGTCCCGCTCGTGCTCGGCGCGTCGGTCTTCGGGTTCGCGGATGGCGACGCCGGCGACACGCTCACGGCCGTCCGCATCGACGCCCTGCCGGTCCCGGGCACGCTGACACTCAACGCCACGGCGGTGTTGGCTGGCGACGTCATCGCGCGCGCCGATCTGGATGCCGGTCTGCTGGTGTACACGCCGCCGGCAGCGGGCACCGGGACGCCGCTCGCGACGTTCACGTTCAGCGTCCGTGACGCCTACGGGCCGGATTTCGATCCCGCCTCCAACGTGCTCGCTCTGCAGGTGGTCGCCGCGGTCGGCCCCCCCGTGATCTCCGCGCCCGGCACGGTGACGGCGATCGAAGACACGCCGCGTGCAATTTCGGGAATCTCCGTATCCGACGCGAACGGGGATCTTGCCGCGGTGAGCCTCGCCGTCGGCAACGGCACCCTGACGGTGAGCCTTGCCGGCGGCGCCACGATCGGATCCGGCGCGAACGCGAGCGGCGCGCTCACCCTCACCGGTACGCAGGCGCAGATCAACGCGGCGCTGGGGACGCTCGTCTATCGCGGCAACGCGGACTTCGCCGGCGCCGACACGATCGTGATCATCGCGACCGACCTGCTGGCGGCTTCGTCATCGGCCAGCGTCGGCGTGTCGGTGAGCCCGGTCAACGATGCGCCGGTGGCGGTCATCACGCCGACCGTCTACTCGGCAGTCGAAGGCACGGCCCTGCAGCTCGCGGCCACCGGGCTCGCGGTGGGCGATATCGACTCCGCCAGCGCGACCGTCACGCTGTCGGTGCTGTCCGGCCTCCTGACGGTGAGCGGCGGGCCCGCGGTGACCATCGCCGGCTCGGGCAGCGCGGTGGTCGTGCTGTCGGGTGCCGTGACCGACATCAATGCCCTGCTCGCCGGCGCCGGCAGCGTTCACTACCTGATGGGCGCGGATGCGCCGCCGCCAACCGATACGCTGCGCCTCGCGATCGACGACGGGGCCGGCGGCACCGCGTTCGACCTCGCGCAGATCGACGTTACGTCGGAGAACGACGCGCCCGTCAACACTCTGCCGAGCACGATCGCTACGCTGGAGGACACGCCGTTCGTGCTTGCGGGCGCGCAGATCTCCGTCACCGACGTGGACGCAGGGACGGCGGAGGTCCGGGTTGGCCTCACCGCGACCCGCGGCGTCCTCGATCTCGCGAGCGTGGCGGGCCTGACGTTCCTGGCGGGCGACGGCACCGGGGACGCAACGATGAGCTTCCGCGGCACGCTCACCGCGGTGAATGCAGCGCTCGACGGCCTGCGCTACACGCCGAACCTCCACTACAACGGACCGGCGTACGTCGAACTCGTGGTCAACGACCTCGGCGCCAGCGGGGCAGGCGGCGCACTCGAGGACCGCGATCGCATGGCGATCGACATCGATCCGGTCAACGACGCTCCCGTCGGCACGGGCGCCACGCTCACGGCAACCGAGGACACGCCATACGTGCTGTGGCCCTCGGCGTTCGGCTTCACCGACGTGGATTCCGGCGACTCGCTCTCGGGCGTGCGCATCGACTCCGCGGCGCTGCCCCCGGGCGCGACGCTGCGGCTCTCGGGCGCGGACGTCACCGCGGGTCAGGTGATCAGCCAGGCCGATCTCGCCGCGGGCCGCCTGGTATTCCAGGCCGCGCCGGATGCGAACGGCGTGGGGCATGCGTCGCTCACCTTCAGCGTGCGCGACACCGGCGTTCCCGCGCCGTTCGCGTTCGATGCGACGCCCCGCACCCTGGTCTTCAACGTCGCCGCGGTGAACGACGCGCCGGTCAACACGCTGCCTGCGAGTGCCACCACGTCCGAGGACACGGCGCTCGTGCTCGGTGGTGCCGCGCGCCTCGCGGTGTCCGACGTGGACGCCGGCTCCGGCACCGTCGAGGTGACGCTGGCCACCCCGCACGGCGTGCTCGATCTCGCCACGGTCGCGGGCCTCACCTTCCTGTCGGGCGACGGCGTCGGCGATGCGAGCATGGGGTTCCGCGGCACGCTCGGCGCGGTGAACGCGGCGCTCGACGGGCTGGTGTTCAGGCCGGCGGCGGACTTCAACGGCACCGCGACGCTCACGCTCCAGTCGAACGACCTCGGCTCGAGCGGTGCCGGTGGCGCCCGCACCGACGCCGACACGCTGTCCATCACGGTGACCCCGGTCAATGACGCGCCATCCGGCGCGAACGCCACGGTGGCGGCCGTGGAGGATACTGCGTACGTACTCTCCGGCGCGGACTTCGGTTTTTCAGACATCGATGCAGGCGACGCCCTGTCGGCGGTGCGCATCGACGCGCTGTCGCTGCCGGCCGGCGCGACGCTGCGCCTCTCGGGCGTGGCGGTCACCACGGGCCAGGTGGTCAGCGCGGCCGATATCGCCGCGGGCCGGCTTGGCTTCAGCGCCGCGCCGGACGCGAACGGCGCAGGCTACGCGTCCTTCGCATTCAGTGTGCGTGACGCCGGCGGCCCCGCGTTCGACCCGTCGCCCAACGCGCTCGTGTTCGACGTCGCGGCGGTGAACGACGCGCCGGTCATCACCAGCAACGGCGGCGGCGCGTCTGCATCGACGACGTTCGCCGAGAACGGCACTGCCGTAGTCACTACGGTCACCGCCACCGACGTCGATTCCCCGCCGGGCGCGCGCACCTATGCGATTGCCGGTGGCGCCGACGCGGCGCGCTTCGTGATCGACGCGGCGAGCGGCTTGCTCGCGTTCGCGGCGCCGCCGGACTTCGAATCGCCTGCGGACGCAGGCGCCGACAACGTCTACGACGTGGTGGTGAGCGCCGCTGACGGCAGCGGCGGCGTCGACACGCAGGCCCTGGCGGTCACCGTCACCGCCGTGGACGAGGCGCCGGCGGCGACGGACGACACCTATGCCGCAGTGGAGGACATGGTGCTCACGGTCTCCGCCGCGGCGGGACTGCTCGCGAACGACGTCGACCCGGAGGGCGGCACCCTTTCGGCCACGCTGGTCGCCGGACCGTCGTCGGGCACGGTCACGCTCGCCGCGAACGGCAGCTTCGTCTACACGCCGAATGCGAACTTCGTCGGCACGGACGTGTTCCGCTACCGCGTCAGCGACGGCGCGCTGGTCTCGGGCGTGGCGACCGTGGTGATCTCGGTCGCGCCGGAGAACGTGGCGCCCACCACCGCGGGAGGCGCCTTCTCCATCGATGCGGGGCTGGTGTACGGCTTCGGCCTGGGCGATTTCGGCTACGCGGACCAGGACGGCGATCCGCTTGCCTCGGTCACCATTACGGGGCTGCCCGCCGTGGGTGTGCTGCGGCTGGCAGGGGTTGCGGTGAGCATCGGTCAGCAGATCGATGCGGCAGACATCGCGGCGGGCCTGCTGCAATACGTGACGCCCGCGGCGGCGCCGGCGGTGACGAGCTTCACGTACGTCGTCAGCGACGGCACGGCCACCTCGGCGGCCGCTGGCACCATTGCCATCGGCATCACCGCGGTTCCCGCGGCGGCGGCTGATCCTGGCGCAGGCGGCGGAGCGCCCGCGCCCGCGCCGGCGGAGCCTGCGCCGACGGCGTCAGCGCGGCCCGGTCCCTCGCGAGGCGACACGGCGGTGGGCGAGGCGCCTTCCGGCGGCGGGCGCGCGGGCGGCGGTTCGGGCGGCGGTGAGGGCGGCGAGAGCGGCGCCGTGCAGGCGCAGGCGCAGAACGCGCCGGCGGCGCCCGCGGCGGCACCCGGTGTCGCGGCGCCGAGTGCGGCGGCTGCGGCGCTGTCATCCTCCGGCGCCTCCGGCGGGCTCGCGCTTGCGCCGCCGCGCGAATCGGGACTGGGCGGGGTCGAGGTGCACGACGGCTCGGCGCACGAGCAGGACGCCGCGGCTGCCAAGGCGGCGCAGGCGATCGCCGCGATCGCCGCGCCCGAGTTCCGCGAGCTGCTCGACCGGCTGCGCGAGGAGCAGGCCGAGGAGGCCCACCTGGTCACGCGCGTCGCCGGCTCGGTGATGGTGGTGACCTCCGGCCTCTCGGTGGGCTATGTGCTGTGGCTGCTGCGCGGCGGCGTGCTGCTCGCGAGCCTGCTCACCTCGCTGCCGGCGTGGCGGGTGATCGATCCGATCGCCGTGCTCGGCCGCGTGGGCGAGGACGACGAGGACGACGACTCGCTGCAGGACATGGTGTCCGGCAAGCGCGCAGACGCGAACGGCCCGGAGGCCGAAGGATCGAAGGAGGGCGGTAGATGAAGGGTCTCACCACACGCACGTACCTCGCGATCGGCCTCGCGTTCCTGGTGGCGAGCATCGTGCTCGCCGCCGCGTTCCTCGGCCTGCTGCCCGATCGCGTCGGTGCCCAGCGCGAGGGCCGCGCGGCGATCGCGGAACTCGCCGCGGCCAACGCGACGGCCGCAGTCACGCGCAACGCAAGGGGCGAGGCCGAGGCGATGCTGAAGTTCATGGTCGAGCGCAACCCGGCGGTGCTGTCGGCCGCGCTGCGACACGCCGACGGTGAAGTCATCGCCGCCGCCGGCGACCATGCCGCATGGCGCAAGCTCGACGGCGACCGTTCCTCCGACACGCAGATGCAGGTGCCGATCTTCGACGGGCGCACGCGCTGGGGCCAGCTCGAGATCCGCTACGCACCGCTCGGGGTGCCGTCGCTCTTCGGGCTGATGGACATGCCATGGCTGTATCTTCTCGGCTTCATGTTCGCCGCGTCGCTCGGCTCGTTCTGGTTCTATCTGGGTCGCATGCTGCGCCACCTCGATCCGTCGCGCGCCGTGCCGGCGCGGGTGCGTGCGGCGCTCGACACGCTCGCCGAGGGGCTGCTCGTCATCGACAAGAAGCAGCAGATCGTGCTCGCCAACCAGGCGTTCGCGTCGCTCACCGGGAAGTTGCCAGACGAACTGGTGGCGCGCGACATCGGCGCGCTGGGCTGGACCGACCCGCAGGGCGATGCGATCCCCGCAGGCGACTTTCCATGGGTGCGCGCACTGGCCGAGAACGTCCTGCAGCGCGACGTGAAGCTGCACCTCGCCGACGCGGCGGGCAAGCGCCATACCTTCAAGACCAACTGCTCGCCGGTGACCGGCGGCGACGGCAAGGCGGGCGGCGTGCTGGTGAGCCTGGACGACATCACGCTGCTCGAGGAGAACCAGGTCGAGCTGCAGCAGGCGAAGGAGGACGCGGAGGCGGCCAACCGCTCCAAGAGCGAGTTCCTCGCCAACATGAGTCACGAGATTCGCACGCCGATGAACGCCATCCTCGGTTTCACCGAGGTGCTGAAGCGCGGCTGGGGCCGCGGCGAGCGCGAGTCCCGCCGGCACCTGGAGACCATCCACTCCAGCGGCAGGCACCTGCTCGAGCTCATCAACGACATCCTCGACCTCTCCAAGGTCGAGGCGGGGCGCATGGAGGTCGAGCGCATCGACTGCGCGCCGCACCAGGTGATCCGCGAGGTGGTGAAGGTGCTGGGCGTGCGCGCGCGCGAGAAAGGGCTCTCGCTCACGCTGCGGGCGACCGGCCCGGTGCCGGCGCAGATCCAGTCCGACCCGGGGCGGCTGCGGCAGATCGTCACCAACCTCGTCGGCAACGCGCTCAAGTTCACCGAGCAGGGCGGCGTGCGCGTGGTGATGCGCCTCGCCGGCACGCCCGCCGCGCCGCTGTTCGAGATCGACGTGACCGACAGCGGCGTGGGCATTCCCGAGGACAAGATCGGCAAGCTCTTCCAGGCGTTCGTGCAGGCGGATGCCTCGGTGACGCGCAAGTTCGGCGGCACCGGACTCGGCCTCGTGCTGTCGCGAAACTTCGCCCGCGCGCTGGGCGGCGACATCACGGTGACGAGCCGCGCCGGCGTGGGCAGCACGTTCACGGTGAGCCTCGAAGCGGGATCGCTCGCGGGCGTGCGCATGCTCGATCCGGCCGAAGCCTGCCGCATCGAGGAAGACGTGGCCGCGGAGGCGCAGGCGCGCTGGCAGTTCCCGCCCGGGCGGCGCGTCCTGGTGGTCGACGACGGCGTCGAGAACCGCGAACTGGTGGCGCTGGTGCTGGGCGAGGCGGGCCTCGCCGTCGACCAGGCGGAGAACGGCCAGGTCGCGGTCGACAAGTGCGCGGTGGAGCGTTACGACGCCGTCCTGATGGACATGTCGATGCCGGTGATGGATGGCTACACGGCCACGCGCACGCTGCGCGCACGCGGCCTCGCCACGCCGATCTTCGCGCTCACCGCGCATGCCATGAAGGGCTTCGAGGAGGAGATCCTCGCGGCGGGCTGTACGGGCTACGTGACCAAGCCGATCGACATCGACGTGCTGCTGGGCGCGCTTGCCGAGCGCCTGGCAGGGCGGCGCGTTGCCGCGTCCGCGGCGCCGGCTGCGGCGACCCCGGCGGAGCCGAGCACGGCGCCGGCGCCCGGCGCCGCGCCCGCCTCCGACCCGGAGGCGCCGGTGGTGTCGAGCTACGCGAGCCAGCCGCGCATGGTGCCGATCATCCGCAAGTTCGGCGCCCGCCTGGACGCGCAGCTCGCCGCGATGGATGCTGCGCTCGCCGGCGGAGACCTGACGGAACTGGCCGCCCTTGCACACTGGCTCAAGGGCGCGGGCGGCACGGTGGGTTACCACGCCTTCACCGAGCCGGCGCGCACGCTGGAAACGAGCGCGAAGGCGGGCGACGGGGAAGCGGCCGCGGCGGCGTTGCGTGAACTGCGTCACCTGGCGCGCCGCCTCGAGGTGCCTGCGGCGCCGCCGACGGCGGTGGCGACCGCCTGACACGGCGCAAGTCGCGCGCTGCAGCGTACTCCTCCACGCCACGGCACGGCTCTTGCCTCAGGGCATACCGGAGACCGTCTAGCATGAGGCTGGACGAAATGCCCCCCATGATGCTGTCCGAGGCCCCTGCAGAGATCCTGAGGCAGACCGCTAGCGACGTCGCGGTCTCGGGCACGTTCGCCCGCCTGCGTGCGGATAACGCGATCCCCACCTGGGACGGCGAGGCCGGCGCACCGGCCGACTCGGTGATCATGATGGTGGACGACGAGGAGCTGAACCTCGAGGTGCTGCAGACGCTCCTCGAGGACGCGGGCTACCGGCGCTTCGTGCCGACCACGGAACCGCTGCAGGCGATGGACCTGCTCGCGAAGCACGCCCCCGACGTCGTGCTGCTCGACCTGATGATGCCGGGCCTGAGCGGCTTCGAGATCCTGCGCATGATGCGCGCGGACGACGCGCTGCGCCATATCCCGGTCGTCGTCCTGACCTCGTCGACCGACTCCGAGACCAAGCTGCAGGCGCTCGAGCTGGGTGCGACCGACTTTCTCGCCAAGCCCGTCGACGCGAGCGAGCTTGCGCTGCGCCTGCGGAACACCCTTTCCGCCAAGGCCTATCGCGACCGGCTGGCGAACTACGATCCGGTCTCCGGCCTGCCCAATGGGCGCCTGTTCACCGCGCTGCTGGAGACTGCGCTGCGCGGTACGGCGCATGGAGGCGCGGGCGGTGCGGTGCTGCAGCTCAATCTCTCCCGCTTCCGGCAGGTGTCGGACGCCTTCGGCATGGCGATCGCCGACTCGCTGCTCAAGGGCGTGGCGACCCGGCTGGACCTCGGCCTCCGCGCGAGCGGCGTAGTGTCTCTGGACAGCCACGAAGGCGTGCACGCCACGCTCTGCCGCCTGAGCGGCGACGAGTTCACCGTGCTGCTGACCGGCCCCGGCAGTGCCGAGGCGGCCGAGCCCACGGCCAAGGCGCTGCTTGCGACTCTGTCCGGGTCGTTCGACGCCGCGGGCCGCGAGGTCGCGCTGCGGGGCAGCGTGGGCATCGCCCTGTTCCCCGATGACGGCATGGAAGCCTCGATGCTGGTCAGCAATGCCGGCGTCGCGCTGCGCCACGCGGAGGAGGAGGGCGGCAACTGTTTCCGCTTCTTCTCGCGCGAGCTCAATTTGCGGTCGGTGCGGCGCCTGTCCATGGAAGGCGAACTGCGCCGCGCCATCGAGCGTGACGAGCTGTGCCTCGTGTTCCAGCCCAAGGTGAGCGTGGCCACCGGCCGCGGCACCTCGGCCGAGGTGCTGGTGCGCTGGCAGCACCCGGAGCGCGGCCTGGTGGGACCCACCGAGTTCATTCCGCTCGCGGAGGAGACGGGGCTCATCGTGCCGCTGGGCGAGTGGGTAATGCGCGCCACCTGCCGGCAGATCCGCGTCTGGCGAGACGCCGGCCTGCGCGTGCCGCGTATCTCCATCAACGTGGCCGGGCAGCAGTTCCGCGGTGGCGCCCTCACCGCGATGGTGACCAAGATGCTCGCCGAGAGCGGCATTCCGGCGCAGCAGATCGGGCTGGAGCTGACCGAGAGCGAGATGATGGAAGACGCGCCTGCGAACGTGCGCACGCTTCACGAGCTGAAGGAGATCGGCGTCACGCTCGCCATCGACGACTTCGGCACCGGCTACTCGAGCCTGTCGTATCTCAAGCGGTTTCCGCTGGACGAGCTGAAAATCGACCGTGCCTTCGTGCAGCGCGTGCACGCCGATCCGGACAACCACGCCATCGTCGCCGCCATCATCGGCATGGCGCACGGGCTCGGGCTGTTGGTGGTCGCCGAGGGCGTCGAGGCCCGCGAGGAGCTCGAGGTGCTCAAGCGCCACGGTTGCGACGAGTGCCAGGGATTCCTTTTCAGCCGGCCGATCGCCCTCGAGACCTTCACCCGCCTGCTGGGCGGAACGCAGCCCTCCGGACAGCGCGCCGCCTGAGCGCGGTCCGACGCACGTTTGAGACGTGCCGCCCGCGCGCGGTAGAATCGACGCTCGCGCGGGTGTCGTCTAATGGCAAGACAACAGCTTCCCAAGCTGTGAACGAGGGTTCGATTCCCTTCACCCGCTCCATCCCGCTTCATTCCCGGCCGCCGTCGCGATCGCCCTTGCCGGCGCGCCGCGGGCGTGGATGCGGTCCCGTCGGAGGTAGGCATGAACCGAGTCTTCGCCCGCATGCGCGCGGGGCTGCTGGCCGCGCTGCTGCTCGCGGCGGTGCCCGCCTGGGCGGCCAGCGACAAGGCCCCGGCCGTAAAGCCGGAGGCCCCTGCGGCTCCCCAGGTGGCGCCGGACACGCCCGCCGACCAGCTCGCGCTGCGCCTGTCGCCGCTGACCGCGGAGGACCTCGCCGCCGAGGCAAGGGCGTGGCAGGCGCTGCTGAAGGAGCGGACGCAGGCGCTGGTGGAACTGCGCATCGCGCTGCGCAGCGCCGAGGGCGAGGACGCGAAGCGCCTGACCGACGCGATTCTCGATCTCGGCACGCGGCGCGCGGCGCTCTCGTCCGGGCTGGGCGAGATCCTCACCGCCTGGGAGGCAAAGGGCGGCGACCCGGAAAAGATCGAGCCATTCCGCAAGTACGTGAGCGCGGTCAGCACCGAGCAGCTCAAGGGGGCGCGGGTGCACACGACGCTGCTCGAGCTGGAGAAGTGGCTGCTGTCGCCGGAGGGCGGCCTCGCGCTCGGCCAGAAGCTACTCGTTGTCCTCGCCGCAATCGGCGTGCTCTGGGCCATCGCCGGCATCGTCTCGCGCGTCGTGCGCCGCGCGATGGTGCGCGTCACGCGCGTGTCCGCGCTGCTGCGCGAGTTCGTGGCGCGCGCGGCGTTCTGGGGCGTCGTCGGAGCGGGGCTGCTGCTGGTGCTCGCGACGCTGGGCGTTCACGTGGGCGGGCTGCTGGCGCTGGTGGGCGGCGCGAGCTTCGTGCTCGCGTTCGCGATGCAGGACACGCTGGGCAACTTCGCTGCCGGGCTGATGATCATGGTGTACCGGCCGTTCGACGTCGGCGACCAGGTGGAAGTGGCGGGCGTCGCGGGCCGAGTGCAGGACGTGAGCGTCGTGTCCACCACCATCACCACCCCGGACAACCGCGTGGTGATCATTCCCAACGGCAGCGTGTGGGGCAGCGTCATCACCAACGCCAC
>Ga0209254_10005477_pt1 | contig 11679 bp, 6 predicted proteins | sample FrelakmetDIP11DI_FD_187148 | JGI IMG/M metagenome (GOLD analysis project Ga0209254, IMG submission 187148) | Freshwater lake sediment microbial communities from the University of Notre Dame, USA, for methane emissions studies - DIP11 DI (SPAdes)... | ecosystem: Environmental > Aquatic >... | reverse complement strand
CCCTCCCCGCGTGCGGGGAGGTGAGGGCGGGGGGCGGGAGGGGAGTCCTTCCTACTGCTTGCGGTAGGTGTCCACGATGGCCTGCCCGTCAGGGCCCGCCTTCTTGAGCCAGTCGCCGAGCATCGTGTCGCCGACCTGCTTCAGGCCTGCGTTCAGCTCGGCGCTCGGCTTGCGTACCGTCATGCCGTTCTTCTGCAGCTGCTCGACGTACCAGCTGTTCTTCTCTTCGGACATCTTCCAGCCGCGCACCTCGGCCTCGGCGGCCGCCTTGAGCACCGCCTCCTGCGTCGGCTTGTCGAGCGCGTCGAAGGCCGCCTTGTTCATGATGACCGCGTTCTTCGGCAGCCAGGCCTGGGCGTCGTAGTAGTTCTTGAGGTACTCGAACACCTTGGTGTCGTACCCGGTCGCGCCGGAGGTCATCATCGAGTCGATGACGCCGGTGGCGAGCGCCTGCGCCACTTCCGCCGCCTGGATGGTGACGGGCTGCGCGCCGACCAGTTCCGCGATCTTCGCCGTGGTGGGACTGTAGGCGCGCCACTTGAGGCCCTTCATGTCGCCGACGGCGTTGATCTCCTTCTTCGCGAACACGCCCTGCGGCGGCCACGGGACGGTGTAGAGCAGCGCCATCCCCTGCTTCGCGAGGCGTTCCTCGAGCGCCTTCCGGGATGCCTTGTAGAGCTTGAGCGAATCCGCATAGCTGGTCGCGAGGAACGGCACGCCGTCGATCTCGTAGATGGGGTCTTCGTTCGCGTAGTTGACGAGCAGGATCTCGCCGAGCTGCGCCTGTCCGCCCTGCACCGCGCGCTTGATCTCCGGCGCCTTGAAGAGCGACGCGTTGGGATGCACCTGGACCTTGAGCTTGCCGCCGGAGAGCTTCTCGACGTCGGCGGCGAACTGCGTGATGTTCTCGGTGTGGAAGTTCGTGGCCGGGTAGGCGGTGGGCAGGTCCCACTTCGTCTGCGCCTGGGCGGTGCCGGCGACGAACGCGAGGACGGCGAAGAGCGCGCTGAGCTTCACGGCGGGACTCCTTCTGGCGGGAGGTCGGAGCGCGGAGCGTAGCCAAATTCCCCCGGCGCCACAACGAACGACCGGCCGGCGTGCGCCGATCCGGCGCGCCCGGTCAGCGCAGCCCGGCGCGGTGCACGACCTCGTCGGCGATGGCGAGCGCTGCGGTGAGGCCCGGCGACTCGATGCCGAACAGGTTCACGACGCCCGGCATGCCGTGCTCCCGCGGCCCTTCGATCACGAAGTCCGCCGCCGGCATGCCGGGTCCGGCGATCTTCGGGCGGATGCCGGCGTAGGCCGGGCGCAACGCGCCGTCGGGGAGCGCCGGCCAGTAGCGGCGGATCGCACCGTAGAACGCGTCGGCGCGCCGCGGGTCAACACGATAGTCGATCGCCGTCACCCACTCCACGTCGGGGCCGAAGCGGGCCTCGCCGGCCAGATCGAGCGTCAGGTGGACGCCCAGGCCCCCGGGCTCCGGCACGGGATAGACGAGGCGCGAGAACGGGGCGCGGGTCCCGAGCGTGAAGTAGCTGCCCTTGGCGAGCCACGCCTGTGGCACGCGCGAGGGCGGAAAGCCGGCGATCGAGGCAGCGACGCGGGGCGCGTCGAGACCGGCGCAGTTGACGAACAAGCGCGCCCGCACGGCGAGCGGGTCGCGCCCGCCCACGTCGACCTCCACCGTACCGTCCCCGGCCAGCCGGGCGCCGAGCAGCGGGCTGTGGAGCACGACCGACGCACCGGCCGCCTCCGCGTCGCCCTGCAGCGCGAGCATGAGCCCGTGGCTGTCGACGATGCCGGTGGACGGCGAGTGCAGGGCCGCGACGCACTCGAGCGCCGGCTCCATGTGCTGCGCCTCGTCGCGGTCGAGCATGCGCAGGTCGGTCACGCCGTTCGCCGCCGCTTGCGCGCGGATGCGCTCGAGCTCCGCGATCTGCGCGGCGCTCGTGGCGACGATCAGCTTGCCGCAGTTCCGGTATGCGATGCCGCGTTCGCGGCAATAGGCGTAGAGCGCGTGCTTGCCGGCGACGCACAGGCGCGCCTTGAGGGAGCCCGGCGCGTAGTAGAGCCCGGCGTGGATGACCTCGGAGTTGCGCGAGCTGGTGGCCGTGCCGATGGCCTCGGCCTGCTCCAGCACCACCACTTCGCGGCCGGCGAGCGCGAGCGCGCGAGCGACCGCGAGGCCGACCACGCCGGCGCCGACGACGAGGGCCTCGACGGTTTCCATGACGACCTTAGCGGCCTCGCACGAGGTGGCGTGGTCCGATCAGCGGGGTTTCGAGAACGTCGTCATCCAGCGCGCTCGGGCTGATCACTTGGGCTTCCTGTTTCGATCCAGCACTTCGAGTCGCTGCCTGCAGTCGTCCCACTCGTAGATGGTTCCGCTTCGGTAGACGTTGTTGATGTAGTCGGGGAGGCGCGGGTTCAGCAGCTTCGCCCGTTCAACGGAGATGAACCCCGTGCCCGCAGCCTGCCGGTGATCGTAAGACCCCGGATACGTGAGGTTGCGACGCGTGATCTCCGACGGGAACTCATCGACGGTGATTCGCTGCCATCGGTTGCCCGAGTACGTGAAGAACACGTACGGCGGCACCGGCCGACCCCACTTGTCGTAGTCCTCGCACAACATGGGCGTCGCGGACAGATACCAGCTTCCACGGACCCGCCCGATGGCTTGGGGGCCCAGGCCCATAGCTTCCCATGTCTCGCTCCAGGCGCCGTCGGACGTGGGCGCGCGAAGGCGGTTGCCCTTCACCGGGGGGCCATGCCGGACATCGGAGAGCTCCTGGTCGAGCACATTGCCGAGGATCGCCTGCCGCTCCACGATCACCTTGCTGCCGTCGAACATCACGACCTCCTCCTTCCACGAAGGGCCGGTGGCGCAGGCGGCAAGCGGCAGGCACGCGATCGGGGCGAGCACGCCCAGCGCGCGGCGCAAGCTTCGCAAGTTTCTCACTCCGTGACTCCGATCGCAGTTACTTGCGTCATGCGTCGTTCGCACCCACCGACGCGCGTTAGCCCCGCCGCCGCGGAGCGCAGACATGCACCGCGCCGGCGCGCCGCACAGGTCGATGCGCGTGACCGGCGTTGGCGAGCGCGCAGGTCCTGCGGTCACGAAGGCCACGGGTAGAATCCCTGCGACCTCGCGCTCCCGCCTTCGCCCCAAGGCATTCTATGGCCGACGCCTCTGCCCGCTGGCAGTTCTGGATCGATCGCGGCGGCACTTTCACCGACATCGTCGCGCGTCGCCCCGACGGCACGATCGCCACCCACAAGCTCCTGTCCGAGAACCCGGAGCACTACCGCGACGCCGCGATCGCGGGCATCCGCGCGCTGCTCGGCGTGTCGGCGGGAGATCCGATCCCGACGGAGCGCATCGAGGCGGTGAAGATGGGCACGACGGTCGCGACCAATGCGCTGCTCGAGCGCAAGGGCGACCCGACGGTGCTCCTGATCACGCGCGGCTTCGCGGACCAGCTGCGCATCGGCTACCAGAACCGGCCGAAGCTCTTCGCGCGCGAGATCGTGCTGCCGGAGAGGCTCTACTCGCGCGTGGTCGAGGTGGACGAGCGCGTGGGCGCGCACGGCGAGGTCGTCCTGCCCCTGGACGCGAAGCGCGCGCGCGCCGACCTCGAGGCAGCCTACGCGGACGGCTTCCGCGCGGTCGCGATCGTCCTCATGCACGCCTATCGCTACCCGGAGCACGAGCGGACGCTCGCGGCGCTCGCGCGCGACATCGGCTTCACGCAGGTTTCCGTCTCCCACGAGGCGAGCCCGCTCATGAAGATCGTCTCGCGCGGCGACACGACCGTGGCCGATGCGTACCTCTCGCCGATCCTGCGCCGCTACGTCGACCAGGTCGCGGCCGAGCTGCCCGGGACGCGGCTCCTCTTCATGCAGTCGAACGGCGGTCTCACCGACGCGCACCGCTTCCAGGGCAAGGACTCGATCCTCTCCGGTCCCGCGGGCGGCATCGTCGGCGCCGTGCGCACCGCGGTCGCGGCCGGCTTCGATCGCATCATCGGCTTCGACATGGGCGGCACGTCCACTGACGTGTCCCACTACGCGGGCGAGCTCGAGCGCGCGTTCGAGACTCACGTGGCGGGCGTGCGCATGCGCGCGCCGATGATGTCGATCCACACTGTCGCCGCCGGCGGCGGCTCGATCCTGCATTTCGACGGCAGCCGCTACCGCGTCGGTCCCGACTCCGCGGGCGCCAACCCAGGCCCGGCGAGCTATCGCCGCGGCGGGCCGCTCACCGTCACCGACGTCAACGTCATGCTCGGGAAGATTCAGCCCGAGTTCTTCCCGGCGGTGTTCGGACCGCGCGGCGACGAGCCGCTCGATGGCGACATCGTGCGCACCCGTTTCGCGGCGCTCGCCGAGGAGATCCGCGCGGCCACGGGCGACGCACGCACGCCGGAGTCGGTCGCGGAAGGCTTCGTCGCCATCGCCGTCAACAACATGGCGAGCGCCATCAAGCACATCTCGGTCGCGCGCGGCCACGACGTCACCGCGTACACGCTGTGCTGCTTCGGCGGCGCCGCCGGCCAGCACGCGTGTCTCGTGGCCGATGCTCTCGGCATGGAGCGCGTCTTCATCCACCCGCTCGCGGGCGTGCTCTCCGCCTATGGCATGGGGCTCGCCGACCTCGCAGCGATGCGCGAGCAATCGGTGGAGCTGCCGCTCGCGGAGGAGCACCGGTGCGCGGTCGAGGAGGTGATCGAGAAGCTCGCCATCGCCGCGCGCGACGAGCTGCTGGCGCAGGGCGTCACCGCCGACGCGATCACCGTGCTGCGCCGGGTCCATGTGCGCTACGAGGGCACAGACACCGCACTGGTCGTGCCGCTCGGCAGCGTCGCCGGCATGCAGGCGGACTTCGAGAGCGCGTACCGGCAGCGGTTCTCGTTCCTCATGCCGGCACGACCGCTGCTGGTCGAGGCGGTGTCGGTGGAGGCGCAGGGCGGCGCGACGGCGGACGTGCTCGGCGCGTCGGCCGTCACGGCGACGGAGGGTGCTGCGCCCGCGGCGATCTTGCGCATGTACTCCGGCGGACGCTGGCACGGCGCCCCGCTCTTCCGCCGCGAGGCATTGCAACCGGGAAAGCGCGTGCCGGGGCCGGCCATCATCGCCGAGGCCAACGCGACGACCGTGGTGGAGCCCGACTGGGCGGCGACGCTCGCGCCGGGAGGGCATCTCGTGCTGGAGCGCATCGCGCCGCGTCCCGAGCGCGTCGCCATCGGCACGCGCGTCGACCCGGTGATGCTCGAGATCTTCAACAACCTGTACATGTCGATCGCCGAGCAGATGGGTGTACGCCTCGCGAACACCGCCTACTCGGTGAACATCAAGGAGCGGCTCGACTTCTCCTGCGCGCTCTTCGACGGCGACGGGCAGTTGATCGCCAACGCCCCGCACCTGCCGGTGCACTTAGGCTCGATGGGCGAGTCGATCCGCACGGTGATCCGCGAGAACGCCGGCCGCATCCGGCCGGGCAACGTCTACGTCCTGAATGCGCCCTACAACGGCGGCACGCACCTGCCCGACGTGACTGTCGTGACGCCCGTGTTCGACGAGGAAGGCGAGCGCATCCTTTTCTACGTCGCCTCGCGCGGCCATCACGCCGACATCGGCGGCATAACGCCCGGCTCCATGCCGCCGGCGAGCCGCGTCGTCGAGGAGGAGGGCGTGCTGATCGACAACTTCCTGCTCGTGGAGGAGGGCCGGTTGCGCGAGGCGGAAACGGTCGGGCTGCTGTCCTCGGGCCCGTGGCCGGCACGCAACGTCGTGCAGAACCTCGCGGACCTGCGCGCGCAGATCGCCGCGAACGAGAAGGGCGTGCAGGAGCTGCGGCGCATGGTCGCCCACTTCGGCCTCGACGTCGTGCAGGCCTACATGCGCCACGTGCAGGACAACGCCGAGGAGGCGGTGCGGCGCGTGCTCGACGTCCTGACGCCGGGCTCCTTCGGCTACGAGATGGACCACGGCGCGCTCGTGCGCGTGCGCATCGACGTCGATCGCGAGGCACGGCGCGCGCTCGTCGACTTGACCGGCACCTCGCCGCAGCTCGACAACAACTTCAACGCGCCGTCCGCGGTGTGCATGGCAGCGGTCTTGTACGTGTTCCGCACGCTCGTCGACGACGAGATCCCGCTCAACGCCGGCTGCCTGAAGCCGCTCGAAGTGCGCATTCCCGACGGCTCGATGCTCAGGCCGCACTACCCTGCAGCGGTGGTCGCCGGCAACGTCGAGACGTCGCAGTGCGTGACCGACGCGCTCTACGGCGCGCTCGGCACGATGGGCGCCGCGCAGGGGACCATGAACAACTTCACGTTCGGCAACGCGCGGCACCAGTACTACGAGACGATCTGCGGCGGCGCCGGCGCCGGCCCCGGGTTCCAGGGTGCGGATGCGGTGCACACGCACATGACCAACACGCGGCTGACCGATCCGGAAGTGCTCGAGTGGCGCTACCCGGTGCGTGTGGAATCCTTCTCCATCCGCCGCGGCTCGGGCGGTGCCGGGCGCTGGCGCGGCGGGGACGGCGTGGTGCGGCGCATCCGCTTCCTCGAGCCGATGACCGCGGCGATCCTCTCCGGCCACCGGCGCGTGCCGCCGTACGGGATGGCGGCCGGCGACCCGGGCGCTGTCGGCCGCAACTACGTCGAACGCGCCGACGGCAGCGTGGTCGAGCTCGGCGGCTGCGCCGAATGCGAGCTCGGCCCGGGCGATGCCTTCGTCATCGAGACGCCCGGCGGCGGCGGCTACGGTGCCGAGGGTGGCGACGGCGTCACCATCGGTGGCCCGCGCGCGCCCGATCCCTGATCCCTGATCCCTGACCTCTGATCGTTGACGGTCAGAGCTCCGCCCAGACCACGAAGTCGCTCGCCGCCATCGGCTTCGCGAACAGGTAGCCCTGCACCAGGTCGCAGCCGAGTGTCGACAACACCGACATGTCCGACTGCGTTTCGACACCTTCGGCGACCGAGGTGAGGCGCAGCCGCCTCGCGAGCTCGACGCTCGACGCCAGGATCGCCTCCCGCTGCTGGTCGTGCGCCGCACCCTGCACGAACGAGCGGTCCACCTTGAGCTCCGTGAACGGCAGCTGCGTGAGCTGCTGCATGGACGAGAAGCCGGTGCCGTAGTCGTCGATCGCCACGCCGAAGCCCTTCATGCGCAGCCGCGCCACGTTGGCGAGCACCGCACCCAGCTTCGTCGCCGCCAGCGTCTCCGTGACCTCGAGCACCACGCTGGCCGGCTCCACGGCATAGCGCTCGGCGAGACCGGCGATGCGGTCCGCGGCACCGACGTACTCGAGATAGGGCAGCGAGAGGTTCACGGACACGCTCCAGTCCTGCCCGGCGTGACGCCAGACGAGCAGCTGCTCCATCGCCTGCTCGAGCATCACCCACGTCAGCGCGTCGATCAGGCCGCATTCCTCCGCCATGGGGATGAACTCGGCCGGGCTCACGATCCCGCGCTCCGGGTGGTGCCAGCGCGCGAGCGCTTCGGCACCCGCCACCGTGCCGTCGCCGACGTGCAGCTTCGGCTGGAAATGCGCCACGATCTGGCCGTCGGCGATCGCTTCCTCGAGCTCCTCGGGCGTCCCACGCGGCGCGCCGGCCCCGTCGCCGAGGAGATCCGGACGTTCGAAGCGGCTGATGAGCTGCTCGAGCCGCTCCCGGGAAAGGGGTTTGCGCACGGCACCGAGCACCGCGACACCCTGCGCGCGTGCCATGTGCTCCACCGACCTGAGCAGCGGCTTCTCGAGCGCGCTCGCGAGGATCAGCGAAGGCGTCGTCGGCGCCTCGCTCAGCCGGCGTATGAACTCGATGCCGTCCATGCCCGGCATGCGCAGGTCGCACATGACGATGTCCGGGAGCTCCCGCTCGGCGCTGATGCGATTCAGCGCCTGCGCGCCGTCCGGCGCCTCGAGGACCGCGCCGACACCGATGCTTTTCAGCATCCCTACTGCGACCTGGCGCTGCACGGCCTGGTCCTCGACGACGAGCATGCGAAGCGAGCGGATGTCCATGTGATTTTTTTCCGTTTGTCCCTGGGTGCACGGCGCGGGGTCCCGACGTTTGCCACGCCGAGGCGCCCGAGTTGCAGGGAGCGTGCCATGCGCGCGTCATGGCGCAGCAGGGCGGCATTGCCGGTGCACGGCACTTTCGCACGGCGTCGCGCGAGGTCGGCTGCTAGCATCCCGCGCTGAATCGAGTGCTTTCGGCCGCGGCCGGGATGCATTCACACGAGCGGAGAAGCCGACGGGCACGCGGGCGCGTGCGAGCGCGGGGCGAGGGGATGGATCGACGAACGGTACTCACGAAGACCGCCAAGGGGCTGATGGAGGTCACGGGCAAGACTAGCCTCCTGCCGCGCGACCAGCGCAGCGTCCTTTCGCACGTCGACGGCAAGGCCACGGTCGGGGACCTGCGCCAGAAGATCGAAAGGCTGTCCGAGAACAAGCTGCTCGACGTGCTCGGGCGTCTCATGCGCGACGGCTTCGTGCGCGAGTTCGTCACTGCGCCCGCGAGCGTGTCGCCACCGTCCCAGGTGCCGATCGTGGAGGAGGGTGCGGACCTCGACTTCACCGATGCGCTGCAGGCGAACGCCTCCCGCGGCGTGACGAACAGCGTCGGCGCCGAGGCCGATGCGGTCGCTCGCGAAGTCGCGGTGGCGCGCCGGCGCGAGGCGGAGGCCAAGGCGAAGCGCGAGGCCGACGAGAAGGCGCGGCGCGAGGCAGAGGAACGGGCACGACGCGACGCGGAGGAGAACGCACGACGCGAGGCCGAGGCGAAGGCGAAGCGCGAAGCGGAAGAGCGTGCGCGCCGGGAAGCCGAGGAGCGAGCACGGCGCGAGGCGGAAGCCAAGGCGAAGCGCGAGGCGGAGGAAAAGGCCAAGCGCGAGGCGGAAGAGAAGGCGAAGCGCGAGGCGCAGGAAAAGGCCAGGCGCGAGGCGGAGGAGAAGGCCAGGCGCGAGGCCGAAGAGAAGGCGCGGCGCGAGGCCGAGGCGCGGGCGAAACGCGAAGCCGAAGAGCGTGCTCGCCGCGAGGCGGAAGAGAAAGCGCGCCGCGAAGCGGAGGAAAAGGCCAGGCGCGAGGCGGAGGAGAAGGCCAGGCGCGAGGCGGAGGAGAAGGCCAGGCGCGAGGCCGAAGAGAAGGCGCGGCGCGAGGCCGAGGCGCGGGCGCGGCGCGAGGCCGAAGAGCGTGCTCGCCGCGAGGCGGAAGAGAGAGCGCGCCGCGAAGCGGAGGAGAGGGCAAGGCGCGAGGCGGAGGAAAAGGCCCGCCGCGAAGCAGAAGCCAAAGCGAAACGCGAGGCCGAGGAACGCGCGCGGCGCGAGGCCGAGGCGAAGGCGAAGCGCGAAGCCGAGGAACGGGCCCGCCGGGAAGCCGAAGAGAAGGCGAAACGCGAAGCCGAAGAGCGCGCACGCCGCGAAGCCGAAGAGAAGGCGCGTCGCGAAGCCGAGGAACGCGCCGCGCGGGAAGCCGAGGAGAAAGCCAGGCGGGAAGCCGAGGCGCAGGCGAAGCGCGAAGCGGAGGCGAAGGCGAAGCGGGAGGCGGAAGAGGCCGAGCGACGCGACTCCGAAGCGCGCATCCGTCGCGAGCTCGAGGAGGCGATCCGCAGGGCCGAACAGCAGTCGCGGGCGGACGCCGAAGCCGCAGCCGCGCGCCGTGAGGCGGAAGCCGCGGCGAAGCGCGCGGAAGAGGAACAGGCGCAACGCGAGGCCGAAGAGCGTGCGCAACGCGCGGCCGAGGAGCAGGCGAGACGCGCTGCCGAAGAGCAGGCGAGAGGCGAAGCCGAGGAGCAGGCGAGGCGGGCAGCCGAGGAACAGGCACGGCTCGAGGCCGAAGAGCGTGCGCTGCGCGAAGCGGAGGCCCGCGCACAGCGCGAAGCGGAAGAGCGCGCGCAGCGCGAAGAGAACGAGCGCCGCTCGCGTGAACAGGAGGCGGAGGAGCGCGCGCGACGCATCCAGGCCGAGAGCGAGCAGGCCGCGCGCGAAACTGCAGAGCTGGAGACGGCGGCGCGACGCGAGGCGGAGGCGCAACGCGGGGAAGAGGAGCGCACGCGCAAGGACGCGGAACGCAAGACGCGCGACGAGGAGCGCTCGCGCGCGAAGGCGGAGGCGGAGGCGGCGGCGCGCGCCCGCAAGGAGGAGCGCGCGCGCGAGAAGGCGAGCCAGGAGGCACGGCATTCGCAGCCGGCCGCCCCGAGCAAGGCGCCGGAGGCGCCGGCCGCGGTCGTCGCGGCGCGCCGCAGGAAGCCTGCAAGCCTGGCACGCAATGTCGGCGTCGGCGCCGGCGCCGCGGCGGCGATGGGCCTCGCGGTGCTGCAGTTCCTGCCGCTCGACACGACCTTCTACGAGCGCATCGCGAGCGAGAGCCTCGCCGCGCCGGTCAAGATCCAGTCGGCCAGCTTCTCGCTGCTGCCCGCGCCGACGGTGAAGCTCGAGAACGTCACCATCGGCGGCGAGCAGGTGCGCATCGCGAATTTGCGCGCATCCCCCGAGCTCGGTTCCATGTTCGGCGACCGGCGGGTGTTCAGGTCGGTCGAGATCAGCGGCGTGAGCGTGTCGCCGGCGGGCCTGGGCGCCGTGCTCTGGCAGAAATCGAAAGCGGCCACGCTGTCCGTGGGCAGCGTCGTCGGCCACGACGTGAAGCTCGCCCTGCCGGGCATCGAGCTGCCGCCGCTCCAGATGACGATGCAGATGGCGGAAGACGGCCGCGTGCAGAAGCTGGTGCTCGCGAGTGCCGACCGCAAGCTGAACGCGAACGTGGTTCCGGGTCCGGACAAGGCCACGATCGACCTCACCGTCGCGATGCTGCAGGTTCCCTTCGGATCGAGCCTCAAGCTCGCCGATTTCAGTGCCCGCGGCGAGGCGAAGCCCGGCGAAGTCCTGCTGTCCGAGTTCGACGCGCACCTCTGGGAGGGCATCCTCCGGGGGCGTGGCACGCTCAAGTACGGCGACGGGTGGAGCTTCGAGGGCGATGTCGACCTGAAGCAGGCCGAAGCGGCGCAGGTGGTGCCGGCGGTGCTGTCTTCGGGACGTCTGCTCGGCCGCGGCGCGTTCACGATGCGTGCGGAGGATCCCGCGAAGCTGTTCGAGGTGGCACGCCTCGAGGGCAACTTCACGGTGCAGAAGGGACAGCTCGCGCATGTCGACCTCGCGCGTGCCATGCAGGCCGGCTCGAGCGCGGCGACCTCGACGCTCTTCAACGAGCTCTCCGGACAGGGCGCGATCGAGCCGGGCCGGCTCTCGCTGCGCAACCTCAAGCTCGGCGCAGGGCTGCTGTCCGCGACCGGCAACGTCGACATCGAGGGCGGCAAGCAGATCAGCGGCAAGGTCGCTGCGGAGATGAAGACGCCGACGGGGGCGAGCACGCGGGGTGCGTTCACCGTCTCGGGTACGCTGCCGCAGGTGGTGCTCAAGAGGTAGGAGAGACTCCCCTCCCGCCCTCCGCCCTCGCCTCCCCGCACGCGGGGAGGGAGGGGACCTGCCGGGAGAGGGTGCGAGGGGGAGCGCGCGTGGTTCGCCCGAAGCGACTGCCGTGCTTGCGCTGCGGGCCGTTCTTGCCGTCTTGACGCCCTACGGTCCTGCGGCCCTCGCCTCCCCGCACGCGGGGAGGGAGGGGACCTGCCGGGAGAGGGTGCGAGGGGGAGCGCGCGTGGTTCGCCC
>Ga0209254_10005476_pt1 | contig 11679 bp, 7 predicted proteins | sample FrelakmetDIP11DI_FD_187148 | JGI IMG/M metagenome (GOLD analysis project Ga0209254, IMG submission 187148) | Freshwater lake sediment microbial communities from the University of Notre Dame, USA, for methane emissions studies - DIP11 DI (SPAdes)... | ecosystem: Environmental > Aquatic >... | reverse complement strand
CCCCCGGTCGAGGCCGAAGGCCGCAAGCCGCTGGCGCCGCGAGCGCGGGTGTCGGCGTTCATCTTCCTCGGTGGCGTCGCCCTCGTCGTCGCGATGGGCTTCTTCCCGCAGCTGCGGACGCTGCCCGGCGCGAAGGACCCGCTCGGCATGGCGACCGTGCTCCAGGTCTTCATGCTCGCCATTGCGGCGCTGATGCTCGCGGTGACGAAGGTCAACGTCGACGACGTCGTGAAGACCGCGACGTGCCGCGCCGGTATCGTCGCGGTGATCGGCATCTTCGGCCTCGCATGGCTCGGCGACAGCTTCATCAGCCACAACAAGGACACGATCATCGGCGCCGTGGGCGACGTCGCGAAGGCGTACCCGTGGGCGTTCGCGCCGGTGCTCTTCTTCGTCTCGGTGCTGCTCTACTCGCAGGCCGCGACCACGCGGGCGATCATGCCGCTCGGCATGGCGCTCGGGATCGCGCCGGAGCACCTGATCGCCATGTTCCCTTCGGTCAACGGCTACTTCTTCATCCCGACTTACGGCTCGCTGATCGCGGCGATCAACTTCGACCTCTCCGGCACGACCAAGATCGGCAAGTACGTGCTGAACCACTCGTTCATGATCCCCGGAGTCGTGGCGACGGTAGTCGCGGTGACCGTGGGACTGCTGATCTCGTCCATCGTCGCGTGATGCGCGACGACGACATGGGCAGGAGCTCCGCTTCCGGCACCCGGTTGCCGTCGGCGACACGGTCACCGTGAAGGTCGCGGCGGCCAGCGACCCCGAGAAGGGCCGGCGCCGCATCTCGCACCGTGCCTGAGGCTCCTGCACCAGGATGATGCCAAGGTCGGGCGTCGTGCGTGCTCGATGCGCATGTGCGCAGGTGCGGAGCCTAGACTCTAGAGGTGATGCCGCGCTCGCCGTGCGCCGCGCAGACCACGCCACGACCAGGCCTGCGCGTCCACGTGCGCCGCAAGCCGCTCCGGCCACGCCCCTGTGGTTCGGGGAGACCACGCTGCTGTGCTGCGCCGTCGTGCGCACGGTCGCCGCGACGAGCGACCGCTTCGTCAGATACGCTGGAGCGAGAGGCTTATGGCACGCGAATCGATCACGGTCGTCGACAACCGCACCGGCAGGAGAGCGGAGCTGCCCATCCTCGAGGGAACGATGGGACAGCCCACGGTCGACATCAGCCCGCTGAGCACGGAACTCGGCTATCTCAGCTTCGATCCCGGCTTCGTCTCGACCGGCAGCTGCAAGAGCGCGATCACCTACATCGACGGGGACGCGGGCATCCTTCTGCACCGGGGTTATCCGATCGAGCAGCTCGCGGAGCGGAGCACGTTCGTCGATGTCGCCTACCTCCTCATGCACGGCGAGCTGCCCGCGCGAGCACAGCGAGAGAAGTTCAACGCGGAGATCGCGAGCCACGCCCACATCCACGAGGCGCTGCGACACTTCTTCGGCGGCTTCCACTACGACGCGCACCCGATGGCCATGATGGTCGGCGTGGTCGGCTCGCTCTCCGCCTTCTACCACGGCGACCTCAACATCGAGCGCGAGGACCATCGGCTGAGCTCCGCAATCCGGCTCCTGGCGAAGATGCCGACGATCGCCGCGGCGTGCTACCGGCATTCGATCGGACTGCCGTTCGTCTACCCGCGCGACGATCTCGGCTATTGCGAGAACTTCCTCAACATGATGTTCTCGATGCCGGGGCGGACGCGGCACATCGACCCCGTCGCCGCGAAGGCGCTCAACCTGCTGCTCATCCTGCACGCGGACCACGAGCAGAACGCGAGCACGTCCACGGTGCGCCTGGCGAGCAGCACCGGCGCGAACCCGTACGCCTGCATCGCGGCGGGTATCGCCGCGCTCTGGGGGCCGGCGCACGGCGGCGCGAACGAAGCCGTCATCCAGATGCTGACGGAGATCGGCGACGCGAGCCGGGTGCCGCAGTACGTGGCTCGCGCCAAGGACAAGAACGATTCGTTCCGCCTCATGGGGTTCGGGCATCGCGTCTACAAGAACTTCGATCCGCGCGCGACCATCATCCGCAAGGCCTGCCACGCCGTGCTCGAGAACCTCTCCGTCAAGGACCCGCTGTTCGAGCTCGCCCTCGCGCTCGAGGAGGCGGCGCTGAAGGACGACTATTTCGTCGAGAGGCGGTTGTATCCGAACGTCGACTTCTATTCGGGGATCATCTACAAGGCGCTCGGCGTCCCGGTCAACATGTTCACCGTCATGTTCGCGATCGCACGGACCGCAGGCTGGGTAGCGCACTGGATGGAGATGAAGGCCGACCCCGCCCAGCGCATCGCCAGGCCGCGACAGCTCTACGTCGGCCGTCTGCGCCGCGACTTGAGCTGAAGGCCCCGCTCCGGGCTCGTGTCCACGAGCGGGAGCGGCAGCAGCGGGGCGGTTCGGCGGGTGGAATGCGAGGATGGCGTGCGATGTCGCGCCGATGCGCGCATCGCTCACGTCCCGCGCATCAGCTCGATCAGCTCGGTCGTGGAGGGCAGCGCCGCGGTGTCCATGCTCTCGCTCAGCACGCCCTCCGCGAGCGCGCGCTTCTCGTGGTGCAGCGCGACGATACGCTCCTCGAGCGTGCCGCTCGTCACCAGCCGGTAGACGGTCACCGGCCGCGCCTGGCCGATGCGGTGAGCGCGGCCCATCGCCTGATCCTCCGCGGCCGGGTTCCACCAGGGGTCGGTGATCACCACGTAGTCCGCCGCCGTCAGGTTGAGCCCGAACCCGCCGGCCTTGAGGCTGATGAGGAAGAGATCGCCTTCCCCGGACTGGAACGCGGCGACGCGGCGGGAGCGCTCGGCGGCCGGCGTGGCACCGTCGAGGTACTGGTAGCGGAGGCCGGCCGCGTCGAGCGGCTCGCGAAGCAGGGCGAGGAAATCGACGAACTGGCTGAACACCAGAGCCTTGTGGCCGTTCGCGGTCAGCTCGGCGACGAGGTCGGAGAACGCGCGCACCTTGCTGCCCGCGAGGTTCATTTCCGGCGTCACGAGACGCGGATCGCAGGCGGCGCGACGCAGGCGGGTGAGCTGGGCGAGGATGTGCAGCTGCGCCTGTCCGCCGGGCTCGGTGGCCGCCGCGCTCTCGGCCGTCGCCACGGCGGCGCGGCGCAGGGCCTCGTAGTGGGCGGCCTCCGCCGCCTCGGGTGTGATCGCCAGCACCAGCTCGGTCCGCGAAGGAAGCTCTTCCAGCACCTGCGACTTCGTCCGCCGCAGCACGAAGGGCGCGATCAGCCGCCTGAGCATGCGCTGCGCGTCGCGGTCACGGTCGCGCTCGATCGGCCCCGCGAAGCGCTCGTTGAAGCGCGCCACGGGCCCGAGCAGCCCGGGATTGCAGAAGCGCATGATCGACCACAGCTCCGCGAGACGGTTCTCGATCGGCGTGCCGGAGAGCGCCATGCGGAAATCGGCTTTGAGGTCGAAGAGCGCGAGCGAGCGCTTGGCAGCGGCGTTCTTGATCGCCTGGGCTTCGTCGGCGACGAGCGTGTGCCAGGTCCGCGCGGCGAAGGTTTCCTGCGCCTGCTGCATCAGCGCATAGGACACGATCACGACATCCCGCGGTCCTGCAGCTTCGATCAGCGCGGCGCGGCCGCCTTCACCGTACAAGGCGGCGTTCAGCGCCGGCGCGAAGCGCTGCGCTTCCGCGAGCCAGTTGCCGCAGACGGAGGTCGGCGCGACGACGAGCGAGGGACCTCCCGAGGCGCGCGCGAGCAGCACCGAGAGCGTCTGGATCGTTTTCCCGAGGCCCATGTCGTCCGCGAGGCATGCGCCGAAGCCGGCCTGCGACAGCCGCATCGCCCATTGGTAGCCGTCCTCCTGATAGGGGCGCAGCGTCGTCTGCAACCCGCCGGGCACGGCGGACGTCGTCGCCTGCGCCGATCGCAACCGCTCGACCTGTGCGACGAAGCCCGCATCGGACTGCGCCGCGGTGCCCTCGAGCACTTCCTTCAGCCAGGGAGCCGCGAGCGGCGGCACCCGCAGCGCGCCGCCGTGCGCCTCCGCCACTGCGGCCAGCTCGGCGAGCTTTTCGCGCAGCTCGCGCGTCAGCGCTGCATAGACGCCCTTGCCCATCGGCACGAAGCGGCTCCGGCCCGCCGCGGCGTCGAGCAGCGCCTGCAGTTCGAGGACCAGCGACTCGTCGAGATGCACACGGCCGCTCACGCGGAACCAGTCGCGCTCGGTGCTCACCGTCAGCGCGACGCGGGCGGGGTCGACCGTGAGCACGCGCACGGCCTGGCCGCGCGGCCAATCGACAGCGCCGATCGCCTCGAGCTTCGGCAGCCCTTCCACGAGCGCGAGTGCGCGCTCCGGTTCGTCGACCAGCCACTCGCAGACGACGTCGCCGCGCCCCGGAGGATCGAGGAACTCGAATGCGGCGAGCACGGCCTCGAGGTGGCCGCGCTCAGCGCCGAGGTCGCGCTCCGTCCCGATCGCCTCGCCCTTCACCGCCGCCATCACGCGCGCGCGACCGCTGCCCGGCATGAGTCGTGGTCCGTCGGGTCCGAGCGGAGCGGCGACGAGGCGCAGCATCAGGCTCTCCCCCGTCGGCGCCAGCTCCGCACGCAAGCGTGTCTCCGCTGCGACCTCGCGTGCCGCGCGGGCGTGGTCCGATTCGATGTGGAAGTGGCCCGCGAGCGACTGCAGCGCCTGCTGCAGCTCGGTCTGGGCTGCAGCGGGCACGGAAAAACGCCCGGACACGAGCTGGGCCGCCCGGCGCTGCGCCGGCGTGAAGCGGATGACGCGGATGCGCTGCGGCGAATCGCGCACCACGGAGATGCAGCGCAGGGCCTCTTCCTCGCGCCGCGCGTCCGCGCTGAAGAAGGGCACTTCATCGTCCTCGCGCGGCTGCCGCGGCAGCGGCCGGATCCGCAGCTCGAAGCGTTCGCCTTCGCGCACGACCTCCAGCTCGGGCGTGCCTTCGACGACGTCGACCGTCGTTTCCGGTGCGTCGGCCAGCACTACGCCGGGATGGCCGATCAATGCAACGATCGCCGCCGCGCGATCCAGCCGGTGGCGGCGGCCCGAATAGCGCTCCTGCAGCAGCGCGCGCGCCACACGTGCATCCCAGGGCTCGAGCTTGTGGTTCCCCGCCAGCCGACCGAGCGGGAGGGGCTTCGGTTTGCTCCATCCGCGGGCGCCGCGCTTCTGCTCCAGCGGCTCGATCTCCTCCACGCCACCTTGCCGGTCGAGCCGGATCGACCAGAGGATGCGCGCAGCGGCGGCATCGCTCTGCGCTTTGGTCTCGCCGCCGAGCGCCTCGAGGGCGGCAAGGACGTCGCGCCATGACTCCTGGTCGCCCGACACGAAGAAGTTCGCCGGCACGTCACCGCCGGCGAAGGCGGACTCCGCTGCGGCGACCTGCGTGTCGAGCCAGCCGAAACCGCACGCCCGCAGTCGTTCCCTGAGCGTCGCGACGGCCTTGCCGCGCGCGTTCCTCGCCGCGCCGCGCGCGGTGCCGATGGCTTCCGCGCCCAGCCACGCGCGCAGCAGGCACCGCCAGAGCTCACTCCACGAGGGTTGCGCAGGCGCAGCGATCTCGAAGACCTGCGGCTCGAGCCGGCCATCCCCCAGGCGGGCCGAGATCGCATGCGTCCACAGGCCCCAGGAGTGGTAGGGGTTGGGATCGCGCGAGCCCGCCTCGCCGAGGCAGAACCGCTTCGCCGACTCGAGATGCTTCGGTGTCGGCTGGGCGAGCAGCGCGAGCGGGTACAGCCAGGCGATGCTCGCCGGCAGGACGCGCTTGCGCGCGTTGACCTCGGCCTGTCGCTTCTTGAGCGCGACCTCGAACGTCTGCTGGGCTTCGGCCCAGCGTCCTTCCTGGACCAGGGCGCCCGCCCGTATGGCGTCGCTCGCGCCGTCGGTGAGATCCGCCACCAGCGCAAGGGCACGCGCCGGCTCACCTCGATGCAGCAGTGCCTCGGCGGCCTGCAGCCTGAGGTGATCGGGCAGCGGTCCGTCGCGCGGCGGCATGTCCAGCTTCCCGAGCAGCCATTCCAGCACCGGGAGCCGCTCCGCCTGCCATGCGGAAGTAAGCGCGTCGATCGCGGCGAAGGCGATGTCCCAGCGCAGATCGGGGGCGATGCGCTCGAAGGACGCGGCGTCGAAGGCTTCGACGCAGGCGTGCCAGACGACCTCGTTCCAGTCGTTCCCCATCGAGACCTGACGGCGGAGCTCTGCGAGCTTCGCGGTCGGCGTGCCGGCGAGGATCTCGAGCCGGACGATCCCGATCGTCGCCGCCTGGTCCCAGACCGGCCAGCGATACGAAGGCTGGTGCAGGTCGAAGCGCTCAGCGCGATACAGCACCTCGCGCAATGTCCGGATCGGCACCTCTTCGAGCAGGTGCCGATAGAGCGGCGCGCGCACCTCGTCCGTGAGGCGCCAGAATCCCGGCCGGTGCGGGTGCTCGACGAGCTGGCCCGCGCGCTTCAACTCCTCCAGGCCGAGCTTCACCGACGCGTGCGTGAACGCCTTGCCGGAGGAGGATCGCAGGCCCCAATGTCGCAGCACCTCGTGGCAGGCGTTGCGGGGCCGCCAGGTCCACAGCAGCGCCATCGCTCGCGCGATGGCCTGCAGGTCGTCGGTCGTCCGCTCCTGTGGTATTCGCGACGGCTCCTCCTCGGGCACGTGCCCGAACAGATCCTGCGGCATGGCGTGGCGAGCGGAAGACGACGATGCATCGAAGGTACATGACTTCGGTGCGGTCGGGCACCGTCCCGGCCGCGGAGGGTCGCGGCGCCCGGGGGTCCGAAGGGCGAGGGTCATTGCGGGAACCCGCAGAAGTTCCTATCGTCCCGATTCGCGCAGCGCGATCGCGGCGACCCCCATCCCAGCCTTCCCCCTGTCAGGGGGAAGGAGCCCGGGCGCAACGCCCCCCTTCCCCTGTCCAAGGAAGGAGCCGCGGCGCACGTTGCCCTCCGCGTTGCCCTCCCCCCTCTCGGGGGGCTCGGGGGGAGGGTCAGGGTGGGGGTGTACAGCGGCTGATCGTGAGCGAAGCGGGAACGACGGCTGCGTGATCCTGCTCCCGCGTAAGCGACAGCACCGCGTCGACCGCGAGGCGCGCGCGAAGCGTTAACCCCATCCCGGCCTTCCCCCTGTCGGGGGGAAGGCGCCCGGCGCACGCGCCGGGCCGCGGTCGGCCCGTCCACCGGTGATCCGCCCGCTGCTCAGTGCGGCGTGCGCATCAGCGTGCTCTTTCCGAACAGGCTCTCGACGAGATCGACCACAAGCGCCGCCGTCTTGTTGCGCACGTCGTACGCCGGGTTCAGCTCCATGAGGTCGAGGCTCGCGAGCCGGCCGGTATCGGCGATCATCTCCATGCAGAGCTGCGCCTCGCGGTAGGTCGGGCCGCCGGGAACGGTCGTGCCGACGCCGGGCGCGATCTCCGGATCGAGGAAGTCGACGTCGAAGCTCAGGTGCAGGTGCGCGTCGGGATCGAGGGTTGCGAGCGCGAGCTCCATCGCGTGGCGCATGCCGTGCTCGTCGACGAAGCGCATGTCGAACACCTCGAGCCCGGCCTCGTGCACGAAGCGCTTCTCGCCGGGGTCGACGCTGCGCACGCCGACGATGCGCAGCGCGCGGGCGTTGAGCGCCGGCGCCTCGCCGGCGATGCCGACGAGCGGCGCCGGCCCGTGGCCGCACAGGCATGCCACCGGCATGCCGTGGAGGTTGCCGCTCGGCGTGATCGCCGGCGTGTTGAAGTCGGCGTGCGCGTCGAGCCACAGGACGCGCAGCCGACGCCCCCGCTCGCGGCAATGCCGGGCGACGGCGGAGACGCTGCCGATCGCGAGGCTGTGGTCGCCGCCGAGCAGGATCGGCATCCGACCCTGCATCAGCTCCGCGAGCACGGCGTCGTGTACCGTGCGGCACCACGCGGCGGTCTCGTCGAGGTGGCGATAGCCGCCGACTGCCGGTTGCCGGGGATTCGCCGGGCCGGCCAGGTTGCCGCGGTCTCGAACGTCGACGTCGTGAACGGCGAGCGCGTCGGCAAGCCCCGCCACGCGCAGTGCCTCGGGACCCATGCCGGCGCCGCGTTCACTGGCGCCGATGTCCGTCGGGGCGCCGATCAGGGTGACGGCAGAGCGCATCGAAGAGCCGGGAGCCGTGCGAAGTCTCGGCTGCTCAAGGCGAGGCACCCAGCCGATTCGCGAAAGCCTCCACGTCGGTCCACACGCGCAGCAGCTCGTCCGTCGCGTCGAGCAGCCGCTCGATCATCGCGGCCTGAATCGCCGGCTGGTCCGGGTACTCGTGCGCGATGGCGTTACGCACCTCGCGCAAGACCCGCCACGCGTCGGCGGAGGGTATGGCGCCGAGCCGCTCGAGACGTTGCAGCTTCTCGCCGAACAGGGCATCCGGCGCGAGCGGCTCCTCCGCACGCTCGAGGAGACCGGGCAGGACTTTCTCCCCGAGACTGTCCTGCAGCTTGGTGAAGCGGTAGGCGAGCTGGTCGAGAAGACGTCGTGTCGGATCGTCCAGCGACTGCGCGCGTTCCGCAGTCACTGGGCGCAGCAGCTCGGCCTCGCGCATCGCCCCGGCAAGCGTCGCCGCATGCGGCCGGCACTCCGCGAGCGCCGCATTGAGCTTCGCGGTCATAGCGGCACGCCCTGCGTGCGCGCGGATCGATGGATCGGCTGCTCCGGTCCCGAATCCCGGCGTCGCACGACGAGGTCGATGCGTTCGTCCTCGAACTCGGGCGTCGCGTGCAGCTCGGCCAGCATCGCGAGCTTCGCGTCGATGAGTGCGCGCGCATCCATCGGCCCGACCTCGAGGTAGAGGTCGTAGTCGCCGCCCCGGCGACTGTCGTCGACACGGGAACCAAACAGCCACAACCGCGCATCCCGGCCGAAGTGCCGCGCCGTGGCGGCCCGCACGCGTTCGAGCTGTCTTGCCGTCATCCGCATGGGTGCGATTCTATGCCCGGCCCCACGCACGCCGCGGAGATCGCCGCCGCCTTCGATGACGCGACCGCAGCGCCGCCATCGATGCGGTCGACCGTTGCCGCCTCACCGGCACAGCCCGAGGATGCGCTCCTGCTGCGAGCACGACGTCCCCGCCTTGCCCGGTGATGAGCGCGAGGCGATGCAGGCGCGGATCTCGTTCGACGTCGGCGCGTAGTAGGTCCAGCCGCGGCCGAGGTCGGGCAGGGCGAGCTCGACCTCCTTCCATTTGGGATGCCCCTCCGCCTGCAGCTTGCCGAAGTTCTCGCAGAGCGAGCGTGCGAAGCGCGCGAGGTTGCCTGCGGTCTGCTGCATGTTGTAGTCGTAGGTGACGAGGAACGCCTTCACGGCGAACGCGGGGATGTCCTCGCTGAGCAGGTTCGGATAGCTCGACGCGCGCACCGTCGCCGGGAAGTAGGTCTTGAGCGCGGCCCTGGCCGAAGGGTGCGTCACGTCCACCTTGAGCAGCTTCACGTGCTGGCGTGCCTCGGGCGTCATGTCGGCGAGCAGCTTTGCCGGCTGGCCGGCAACGACCACCACGACGTCCACGGTCGGGTTGTCGCCGATCAGCTTCGTCAGCGCCTCCTCGTTGGTCATGAGGCTCGACCGCGATTCCGGGACCGCGGCACCGAACATGAGCCGGTACATGGTGCTCGCCGAGAGTGCGGTGCCGCTGCCGATCGGCCCGAGGTTGATGCGCGCGTTGCGGATGTCGTGCACGTAGTTGAGCGGCGAATCGGCGCGCGCGAGGAAGTAGATCTCCTCGTTGTAGAGCGGCATCACGAGGCGGAGCGGCTTGATCAGCGCCGCGGCGTCGGGGTTGCCGCTCGCCGCCTGGTCGAGGAACGCCTGATAGACGTCGGACTGCACCAGCGCGAGCTTCACGCCCTGGTCGTAGCGCAGACGTCGCACGTTCTCCGCGGAGCCCGCCGAAGGCAGCGCTTCGAGGCGGATGCCGGCCGGCGGCGCGACGAACTTGGCGAGGTCCCGGCCGATCTGCATGTAGGTGCCGCGCTCCGAACCCGTGACGATCTTGTAGTCGACCTGCGCGGAGGCGTCGATCGCGAACGCGGCGAGGCTCGCCGCGAGGAGGGCGCGCCAGGCGCGGCGCAGGTGGCTCATGGGGGATCCTCGGCGATGTACGTGCGGTGCCGACGGCGGTCGCCGAGGCAGGCGGCCGGGGCCGGCGTGTGGGAGGCCGGAAGCTATCACGGCGGTTCGTGCCGCCTCAAGCGCGGCCGGGCGCCGGCCGCGCGCGGCGAAACCGTCCCGTGGCGATGCGGTCAGAGGTACGGGACTGCTATCCTTGCCGACTTCCCGCGCGCGGCACGGCCGCCGGCAACCGAGGACCGATCACCATGAGCTCCACCCCGCCCCAGGCGCCGATCCCCGACGTCGACTTCGCCGACAACACCAACCAGCGCACGCCCTGCGTGCTGATCCTCGACGGCTCGGGGAGCATGGCCGGCGAGCCGATCGACTCGCTCAACCAGGGGCTCGCGCAGCTCGCGAGCGACCTGGCCGCCGACACGGTGGCGCGCGAGCGGGTGCGTCTCCTCGTGCTTTCCGTGGGCGGCCGCGACGAGGTGACGGTGGTCCACGACTGGGCGGACGCCATCGACTTCAAGGCGCCGACCATCGCCGCGAATGGCAGCACGCCGCTCGGCAAGGCACTGGACACGGCCCTCGAGCGCATCGAGGACGCGAAGCGCGACATGAAGCAGGCCGGCGTGGCTTACACGCGGCCGCTCATCTACATGATCACCGATGGTCAGCCCACCGATCCGGAGTGGGACGCGGCCGTCGGCCGCTGCCGTTCGGCGATCGCTGCGAAGAAGGTGCAGCTCTTCGCCATCGGCACCGGCGACAAGGTGAGCTACGACCAGCTGCGCGATACCGGCGGCACGATGCTCAAGCTGAAGGGGCTCAACTTCAAGGAGCTGTTCCAGTTCCTGAGCGCGAGCGTGTCCTCCGCGTCGCAGGCGGCGCCCGGCCAGAACACGCAGGTGACGCTGCCGCCGAGCATCACCGTGCAGAGCTAGCCGGCGCAGGCCTGACGGCGGCGACGCTCGCGGGCGCGCCGCGTGCCGTCCGGTCGCGAGCGCGACCGTGAGGGCCATTGCGCGTCCGGTACTGCGGAGAATCCGATGCCCTGGAAGATCGTCGCCGCTTCGGCGCAAGGCACCTCGCACGCCGCGAGCGGCGAGGAGTGCCAGGACGCGCACGCTTACGAGCAAAGCGAGCGCTGGTTCGTCGGCGTAGTGTGCGACGGCGCCGGCAGCGCGCGCTGGTCCGCGCTCGGCGCCCGGCACGCGGCGCGCACGGTCGTGCAACGTGTCGCGGCCTACCTCGCCGCGCATCCCGAAGTCATGCGGCCGACGCCGAAGCGCGAGGACCCGTTACCGACCGCGCTGCCCGTCGAGCCCAACGCCGAAGGCGCCGGCCGCGCCACGGACGAGGAGGGCGCCGTCGCGGCCGCGCAGGCAGCCTCGGAGGAATCGGGAGAGTCCTCTGCGGCGAATGCACCCGCGCCGTCGCTCACCGACGGCGAGCGCGCGCTGCGTCAGGTCGTCGCGGCCGCGATCGTGGAAGCGCGCGACACGGTGTTCGCGCTCGCGCCCGAGCCCGGTGCCCTGCTCGGCGACTTCAACGCGACGCTGGTCGGCTGCGCCGCGTGGCCGGACGGCGGGCTCTTCTTCCACATCGGCGACGGCACTGCGGTCGCACTGGAC
>Ga0209254_10005475_pt1 | contig 11680 bp, 10 predicted proteins | sample FrelakmetDIP11DI_FD_187148 | JGI IMG/M metagenome (GOLD analysis project Ga0209254, IMG submission 187148) | Freshwater lake sediment microbial communities from the University of Notre Dame, USA, for methane emissions studies - DIP11 DI (SPAdes)... | ecosystem: Environmental > Aquatic >... | reverse complement strand
CATATAAAAGGGTGTCCGAAATAGCAACGTAACGTAGGGTGGGTCAGGCGCGTCTTTTTGCGCCGTAACCCACCGGAAGCCAGTGTTGGGTTACGCTGTCGCTAACCCAACCTACATTTTTTCGGTCACTTTCTTGAGTGGTTGTGTACTCAGTGGTTCGGGTCAAGGCATACGGTGCGATTCTTCCCCAGCCTTTTTGCCTCATAAAGAAAGCTGTCTGCTCGATTGATGAGTGTATCAATGTCCTCAACGCTATCGCCGCGAGCTGCAATGCCGAAGCTTGCGGTGATGCGCAACGGTTTTCCGCGTCCTCGCACAGCAAGAAAATCATGTTCAGCAATCGTCAGACGGAGGTGCTCCGCCACTTGCAAACCCTCTTCAAGAGTGCATTCCGGTAGGATAATAGAGAATTCCTCGCCTCCATAACGCGCCACAATATCACAGGGCCGCACCGAGGAATGCATGATGCGCCCCAAGTCTCTCAGGACTTCATCGCCCGTCAGGTGGCCGTAGGCATCATTGACCGCCTTAAAATCATCGATGTCGATCATGAGAAGGCACAGGGTTCGGTGATATCGCACAACCCGATCGATTTCTTCCTGAAGCCGCGTTCGAAAGTACTTCTTATTGTAGAGCCCGGTGAGCTCATCGATTATGGTCATTTCCACAAGACGCCTGTTAAGCATGGCCAGCTGATCGGAGTGACTTTCCAGTTCCGCAAGCTTTTTTTTCAATTCGCCCAGGATAGTCAAAAAAGAACCGGAAAGATTCTCCACCTCGTCCGCATTCGGAACATCTTGTTGCTGCCCCAATCTAGTCAGAGTATCTTCCACATTCCGGGCCAGAAACCTGATGCGCCAGAGCGTGTGGAACAGGAGAAGAAAGCCTGCAACGGATAGCAGGACGATAAAGGGTAGCCCGAGATAGAAAACCTTTGAAACGGGATAACGCTGGTTCTGATTCATCATGGACAGGAACAGGCATACAAAAAAAAGGATGGGGACGATGGAAACGGCCGCGAAGGTGATAATCCATTTGCGTATCAGGTTCTGGTTCTTGGATGATAGCCGAAAAATCATTTTGTCTCGCAATGCGGTGGCCGGACCTGCAGCAGCTCTTGCCGGGAGGTTCGTTGGTTAGATGTTGGGCAGCAGAACGCCGGATCCCTGGATTTTGTCCTGCTTCAAACTCAGTAGGGCCTCGTTTGCAGCCACCAGGGAGAATAGCTGGACCTTTGGTCGGATGGGGATTTGTGCTGCAGCCTGAAGGAGTTCGGCACCATCCTGACGGGTATTGGCGGTGACACTGCAGATATTTTTCTCGTAAAACAGATGTCTTTCATAATCCATTTCGGGAATAGGCGTCATGTAAATGCCTGCAAGGGCCAATGTCCCTCCCTTGCGCAGGGAACGTAACGCGGCCGGGACCAGTTCTCCTGCGGGGGCAAAGATGATGGCGCTGTCCACCTGAACCGGCATTTCCTCGGCGGAAGAACCGGCCCACCGGGCCCCCAGTTCCAGCGCCAGCTTCTGGTGCAGTGGGCTGCGAGAGCAGACGTAGACCTGACAACCCCAGTGGTGAGCAATCTGGAGCACAATATGGGCAGATGACCCGAAGCCAAACAAGGCCAGGGAATGGCCGGGTTCACAGCGGCTTCGCTTCAAGCTGCGATAGCCAATAATGCCGGCACAGAGTAGTGGGGTGGCTTCGGCATCCTCGAAAACATCGGGAATGGGGTAGGCAAATGCTTCGGGAACCACGCAGTATTCAGCATACCCGCCGGCTGCGTGATAGCCGGTGAAAAGTGGCGAAGCACAGAGATTTTCCCGTCCTGTCCGGCACTCTTCACAAACGCCGCAGGTATGGCGTAACCAGGCAATTCCCAGTCTTTGTCCAATCTCGAACCGTGAACTGTGAGGACCGAGAGCATCCACAATACCTACCACCTGATGGCCGGGGATGATGGGGTGGCCAAGCCGGGGCAGCTCCCCTTCAATCACATGCAAGTCCGTTCTACAAATACCGCAGGCTTTCACCTGAACACGGACTTCACCGAGGCCGGGTTGTGGGACTGCCACCTCCTGCCATTGCAGTGGACTTGTCTCAATGGGTCCGCATTGGTTCAAAACCATAGCGCGCATGTTGGTCTACTCCTCACTCGGAATCAGCCCCCGACCAACCAAGATTGTCGAGATTAGAGATAGCAGTCGTTTTTGGGTGCGTCAAGCGATATACTGTGTACGGGTTGCTGTTGCTGATGCAACATTGTTATAAATTGTCGATTTGAGACATGAGCAACCGCAACTGACTGAAGAGTGAGATGTTGATCATGACCACACAGGGGAAAGACAATTATTCGAATCGTCGCTCTGGAAATCGGGGGCAACGGTTCTTCGGGTTGACATTTTTCCGCTTTGTGCTGATTTTTGGGGGTGTTCTGGTGGCACTGCCGATTGCCGCGGTTCTCCTTCTCCATTCCCCATGGGTACAAGACCGGATCATTCAGTATGTGGTAGAGCGCATTGAGAGAGACGCCGATGTGAAAGTGCAGTTTGAGAAATTTCATTGGTTCCCTTTTTCTCGAATCGAGTTAACAAATCTCAGCGTTCAGCATTCGGGAGAGGAGCTGTTTCGCTGTGCGCAAAGCGATCTGAGTTATCGACTGTCTCTGCAGCCCCCCTTTTTTCATCCGCTCACTGTCCAACTGCGAAAGCCGGCTCTAAATCTGGAGAAGGACAAAGAGGGGGGGTGGAAGCTCCCAGGGGGCCAACGCGGCACGGAACAGAAGTCGCCAGGGCCGGCTTTGCCTTTGAGCCTGCAATTGCCCTTGACTTCGGTTCAAGTCGAATCCGGGTCCATTGTCATACGTCAGGAAGGTCGCCATGACCCGGTGGTGAACGTGCAAAACCTCAATGGCGAATTGCTGTTTCTGCTCAAGTCGGTGCTGGGAGCGCCCAATATCAAGGTGGATCTGCAGACCCTGAATGGGGAGGTTCAGCAACCCAATCTGGGCTATTTTCGGCTTGCCGGCTCAGCGCTCTGGCGATCCCCGGAGCTTTTTCTGGATCATTTCGAAGCACAACTTGCCGACAAAACCCTTTTGACTGCCCAGGGGACACTGGCTTTTCAAGCGCCGCGGGAGAGCGACCTGCACATCTGGCTGGCGCCGTTTGAAGGGTCATCTCTTGCCAATTTGCATCAGGGATTCTCGCATCTGAAGAATGTTACAGGATCGCTGCACGTCACAGGGGGAGATGATCAGTGGGCTCTCGATCATCAGTTATCCAGTGACGCCGGCCGGTTAGACGGGAAGCTCACCCTCAACGCGCGCACAGTGCGGGAAGCGGCCGTTGATTGGGCTGCGCGCTTTACGGATCTCGATCTGGCTGTACCCGGTGGTCTTGAGGGTGCGCGCTTGACCGGACAGCTGCACGCCGCATTCAAAGGGCTGGAGCCACGATCCATGGAGGGACGGGTTGACTGTGATCTGGAAAAATCCCACTGGGGAAAAGAAGTCATTGAGCGGGGGAGTATTCGTGCTCTTTACGCCAACGGCGAATTCCGGCTGCAATCGGCAGAGTTCGAAAGCTCTCTGGGACGATTGCGCGGGGCCGGCCTGTTTGATGTCAATGGTTTGTGGAACAGCAGCCATAGCGGCAAAGCCGAAGCAAAGCTGGAGATTAGCGGAGCTGACCTGAAAAAAGTGCTTCCGGGTGAACCAAACCTGCAGCCGATGCGAGTGCTGGTGGATGTGCGAGGCAACTACGGCGCCGGTCAGCTTGAGAACTGGCAGCGCTGGAGTGGCAAAGCGGAAATGGAAGTCAGCGCCCCGGGACTGCTGTTGTTCAAGAGTTCTGGAAAATATGACAAGGAGGCTCTCAACCTGGAGTATACGTTGGATGCGCGCTCTCTGGAAATTTTCTCGCGGTTGTTCCCCCAATGGGTGGGACACGGGCAACTGGAGTCCAAGGGAAGCTTCCAGGGAAAATGGTCGGATTTGATCTGGGACGGGAAGGTCACTCTGAAAAAATTCAGTTACCTGCAGTTCCAATGTGAGAATTGCGTGATCACCGGGCGCGGAGAAATCCGCGGGAAAAAAGCTCAGCGCCAGATTAGCGCCGTCGCTACGGGCTTGCGCACGGGCGATATGGTGACCGGCAGGTTGCGGGTGGATGCGGAACAGAAGGAAAATGGCTGCAATTTCCGCATTGCTGGGGAACGGATAGCAGACAGCGCGTCGCTGCAATTGGCCGGCGCCATTCAGGACTTGTGGAATTTGCCAAGCCGACTCAAAATAGAATCCGGGCTTTTGACTTGGAAAAATCAGGCCTGGACCCTGGGCGCCCAAGTGGCGCTGGATAGGGAGAAAGTCACCGTCGAATCGATTAAGGCGCAGCAGGGAAATCAAGAAGTGCGGGTGTCCGGCAACATTTCATGGAAAGACAACTCGAATCTGCAGGTGACCTGGGAAAACCTCCAGATAGGCCGATTGTTGGCTCTCGTCGGGAGTCAGCAAACCGTCTCCGGAATCAGTGCCGGGCAACTCCAGATGACTGGCCCCCTGAACCAGCCCCGCCTGACGCTCGAGTCCCGCGTCCGAAATGCCAAACTGCATCAGGAAGAGGCGGAGTTGATTGAGTTTAAGGGGTCCTACACCCCGAGGCAGATCAATTTCAGCGGCAGAGTGCAAAGTTCAAAAACGCAAACACCCGTGACCCTGGCAGGACAACTTCCCGTCCTTATCAGCCTGCGGCCCTGGCATTGCGAACTGCTGCGTCAAGAACCGATGGCGTCCACGCTGCAGGTGGTGGGGCTGGACGTAGCAGCACTGTTGCCGGTTTTGCCTTTTCTGCAAAAGCTTTCCGGACGGGTGGGGATGGATGCGAAGATTTCGGCTACCCCGGCAAAGCCTGAGATCTATGCTGTTGGGTCCTGGCGGGATGGTACTTTGCAACTCAAGGATTGGCCGCATGCAGCGCAAAAGATCGCAGCCGAATGGGTGGCCGACTCCCAGCAGTTGCGGATGAAAACCATCGAGATGGACATCCTCGGCGGACACGCTTCTGCGAGCGGACAGATCAAGTATGGCCCGGGGCAATTTCGCGAGCTTCTGCTCGATGCCCAGGTTCACGATATCACCGTTCCGGAACTGTGGGGGATAGTCGGAAAGGGGTCCGGCCAATTGCAGCTCAAGCAAATTGACAAAGAGCCCCGGTTGACGGGAACCTTTAATTTTTCCAAGGCGCAATTGAATCTCGGTGAACTCGAAGCGGATCTGGCGCGAAATATTGAAGTGATTGAAGGGGAAACACAAGGCCCGGTGCTGGAGGTGAATAGCTCAAAACAGCGTGGTGACGGCTATTACGAGCGCATGGAGATGGACCTCAGACTGGTGCTGCCGGCATCAGGGACTTGGGTGCGCGGAAAAGGGCTGGAAGCCGAAATTGTCGGTGAGCTCAGCCTGAAAAAGGATTCCCTGGGACCGTTACGGCTGGTGGGCCGTCTTCAGAGCACTCGGGGAACCTACACTTTTCAAGGGAACCAGTTACAGATTGTTGAAGGAGAAGTGATCTTCACGGGGGTTGCGGATGCCCCCCCGCACTTGCAGGTGCTGGGCCAAAAAGATGTACGGGATGTCACCATCCAGGTGCGAGTCAGCGGCCCTGCTAATCAACCGAAACTGGTCTTGAGCAGTATCCCGGCCATGGATCAGGTGGACATACTGTCTTATCTACTCTTCGGCCGTTCCACGGCCAACCTGACCACCAAGGAAGTGGCGGGGGTACAACAAAAAGCCGCCTTTTTTATTGGTTCAGAAGCATCGCGCGTGCTTAAGAAAGCATTGAGCAGCACCCCCTTTGCCCCGGATGTTCTCCAGTTGCAAAGCACCGAAAACGGGGCGGGAAAGCTGGAAGTCGGCAAATACATCACCCCGAATATTTTCGTCACTTACAAGAAAGCTCTTTCCAGCGATAACATTGATCAAATTCAGCTCGAATACCGACTCAACCGGTGCCTGTCGATCCAAAGCCAATTCGGCCTCAACCAGCAACGATCCGTGCAGAGCCAGCTGAGCCAGGAAGAACAAAGCAGTGTGGATTTGATGTGGCGCTACGATTTCGGCGAGTGACTTTCAGGATACTTCGAGGTGCTGCGCGCAAACGATCACCTCATTTGATGTGAAATCCCCCCCCGCCCCGTTGGGAAAAGGCGGGTTGGGATGGATGGCATGCTTGGTTTGGTCCACCACAACATGAAGGTTCGCGGAGAGATCGCGAAACATTTGCAACCCAAGGAGGATTGAATGATGAAAATACAGGAGATTCGTTTACTGGCAAAAGAACTGAGTGTGAATTCCTTTGGCAAGAGCAAAGTCGACCTTATTCGGGAAATCCAGAGAGCCCAAGGAAATTTTGACTGCTTCGGGAGTGCTGTAGACTATTGTGATCAGCTGGAATGTGCGTTTCGAGAGCCGTGCTTGAGCGAGCAGAAGACCAAAAAGAAAAGAAGTAAATGACCACGCCGGACAAGAATTCCCTTCCCTGACGGTTTATCTTCAGGATGCTGCAATTTGTTCTCATGAGTCGGGCTCAGCTGTCGGCGCCTTGCCGGCTGCTGAGAGCCCCATCCACTTCAGCAGTGTCTCCCAGACCATATCGCGCCCCTTCCCGGTCAATGCGGAAAAGCCCACGCATTGTGCAGATGGAATGCCCAGCATGTCAGCGGCTCGGTGCGTGTGGGAAAGCCTCTGGGCGGGTCGGACCTTGTCCGCCTTGGTCAGTACCGGGAGCGTTGGGATGCGGACGCTTTGCAGCCAGCCCCAGAGCTTCAAATCATCGACTGTTGGAGGGTGGCGCAGGTCGAAGAGCTGAACGATTCCAGAAAGATGCTTTCGGCTGCCGAGATAGGTTTCCACCATAGGACGCCAACTGGCTCTGATTGCCTCCGGCACCCGGGCATAGCCGTAGCCGGGAAGGTCCACAAAATAAAAAGCGGAATTGATGAGAAAGAAATTGATCGTTTGGGTGCGACCCGGCGTGCGGCTGATGCGCACCAGCTTCTTGCGCTGCAGCAGACAATTAATGAGAGTAGACTTTCCCACATTCGACCGTCCGGCAAAAGCCACCTCGGGAAGGGGGTCTGTCGGGTATTGCTCGGGTTTCACCGCCGCAGTGACGAATTCGGCTGTTCTGATAATCACGGGACTTGCCATCGCTCCTTAGATCGGATTCGGTGATGAAGCGGCAATGCGCTTTTGCAGATAGCGTTCCAGCCGGTCGAGTCCCTCGGCGATGTTCTCCATTGAATTGGCGTAACTGAACCGGATGTAGCCTTCTCCATTGGGTCCGAAATCGACTCCCGGGGTGATACCGACTTTGGCATGTTCCAGGACTTCAAAGGCAAACGCGTAACTGTCATTGGTAAAACGTTTCGCATTGGCAAACACGTAGAAGGCCCCGGTGGGTTCGACGGTGATCCCGAATCCCATGTCTCGCAACCGCTTGATGATAAATTTTCGCCGGCCATTGTAGGTTTCTTTCATCCTGGTGATTTCCGCCTCGACACAGGGATCGGTCAGCGCCGTGTAACCAGCCTGTTGCACGCTCGCATTGGCGGAGATGAAGAAATTCTGCAAAATCTTTTGTATGGGCCGGATCAGTTCCGAAGGCACGATAAAATATCCCAGCCGCAAACCGGTCATCGCGTAAAGTTTGGAAAACCCGTTGAAGACAATGCAATGGTCGGTAAACTCCAGGATGGAACGGGCTCGGCCTTCGTAGACCAGGCCATGGTAGATTTCATCGCTCAAAATGAGTTTGCCGAGACCTGCAATTTCAGACATGCGGCCGGCTTCCAGCAAATTTCCCGTGGGATTGGCCGGAGAGTTGATGAAAATGGCTTTGGTGCGAGCCGTCAAGTGCGCACGAATGCTCTCCGGACGGTACTGAAAACCGTCCTCTTCGTAAACCGGGACGGCTGTGGGAATACCGCCAAAGAAGCGGATGAAATTGGGATAACAGGCATAATGGGGGTCAGAGAGAATCACCTCATCCCCGGGGTCGAGAATGGCGGACAACGCGACAAAAAAGGCCGGTGATGTGCCTGAAGTGATGATCACCTGGTCGGGCTGTATGCCCTCAATACCATAGGTCTTGTGGTAATGCCTGGAGACGGCTTCCCGCAGTTCAAGAAGCCCGAGACTGTGGGTGTAGTGGGTTTCCCCCCGCTGCAGAGCGGCAATGACACTCAGCTTGATACATTCCGGGGTATCGAAATCGGGCTCCCCTACTTCCAGATGGATAATGGATTCACCAGCCCTTTCCATCGCCTGGGCCTTTTCCAGGACATCCATCACAATGAAGGGTTTGATTTCATGGACACGTTTGGAGATCATCTGGAATCCGTTGAATGGCTTAGGGTTTGCAAATATTTCGCTGCTTCGGCTGCCATGGGCGTATCCGGAGCCAGCCGGAGCACCCGGTTGAATGAGAAGGAAGCGTTTTCAAAATCCCCAGCCGCGTAGCTCAACCGGCCGAGATCGAAATAGGCGTCTGCCAGGTTGGAATTGCTCTGAACGGCAATGCTATATGCCTGGCGTGCTTGATCGTTTCGCCCGAGAGCTTCCAGAACTCTTCCCATGCGGTAGTAGGCCAGCGAATAGTTGCGGTTGGCGGCGATGGCCTGTTCATAATAGGACAGCGCGGTTTGCCATTGACCTTGCTTTTCGTAGATCAGACCCAGGTTAAATAACGGGTAGTAGGGCGTCTGATAAAAAGGATTGGCCATGGCCTGTTGAAAAGCCTGCACGGCTTCGCTCCATTTACCCTGTTGTGCATAAATGGCCCCCATCGCATTATAAGCTTCCGCATAATCCGGTTTCAGCCGAAGCGCCTCCTGGTACTGCTGCAGGGCTTCCGTCTGGAGATTCCGGGCATCATAGGCCAGCCCCAGGGCATAATAGATACGGGGGTCTTTGGGCCGTTTTTCCCTGGCCTGGGTGAGATAGCGCAATCCATTGGCGGTGTCGCCGGCAGACACGAGTCTCTCGCCCATTTCGCGGAGTTGCTCCGCATCGTAACGACCGAGGGAATCCCCCTGGGTCGATGTGGCACAGCTCAGGCAGGTGAGGCAAAGAGCGGCTCCCAGGATGACGCACAACGATCGGCAATAAAACATCACACCACCTTATTAAGGGGATATTCGATGATCCCTTCGGCCCCGCGTTTGATCAGCCTGGGGATCAATTCTCGGACGATTTTTCGGCCGACCACGGTTTCGACCGACAGCCAGTCACTCTGGTAGAGATGGGCGATGGTGGGCGCATTGAGGCTGGGCAAGATCTCGATGATGTCGTTCAGTTTCTCCTTCGACACATTCATCTTGAGTCCCACCAGGTCTTCCGCGCGCAGAGCCCCCTGCAGGAGCAGAGATATTTGCTCCATCTTTTCCCGCTTCCAGGGATCTTCCCAGGCCGCTTTGTGGGCAATGAGCTGGGTGTTGGACTGCATCAGGTCCTGCACGATGCGCAGCCCGTTGGCCCTCATGGTCGCGCCGGTTTCGGTGACTTCCACAATGGCATCGCACAGTCCGGAAATCACTTTGGCTTCCGTGGCGCCCCAGGAAAACTCAACCTTCACGTCAATACCGGCGGCGCTGAAATAGCGCCGGGTGAAATTAACCAGTTCCGTGGCAATTTTCTTTCCACGCAAATCTTCCAGGCTCGTGATCGGGGAATCATAGGGCACGGCCAGGACCCAGCGCGCCGGCCTTTGGCTGACTTTGGAATAGATCAGGTCGGCCACCACAACCACCTCGGAGTCGTTTTCCAGAATCCAGTCCCGACCCGTGAGCCCCAGATCAAAAGTCCCATTTTCCACGTAGCGCGACATTTCCTGGGCTCGACAAATGGCGCAGGAGATCTCCGGGTCGTTGATTTCCGGAAAGTAATTGCGCTCCGATAAGGATATGCGCCATCCGGATTGGCGAAACAGATTGATGGTCGCTTCTTGCAGGCTTCCTTTGGGAACACCCAAGGTGAGCTGTTTCACGTCTTATATACCTCCTCGGGTCGGAAAACGGGTTCTTCCACCACTTCCAGGCTGCCGTCCCGGTAGCGCCGATAAAAGCAGCTCGCATAACCGGCATGGCAGGCGGCGCCGCCGACCTGTTCCACCTTGAGCAGGATCGTGTCCCGGTCACAGTCGAGAAAGATTTCCCGAATAATCTGCACATGGCCGGATTGCTCACCCTTAAGCCAGAGTTTTTGCCGCGATCTGCTCCAGAAATGAGCCTTCCCCGTCTGCAGGGTCTTTTCCCAGGCGGTGCTGTTCATGTAGGCCAGCATCAGCACCCGGCCGCTGCCGGCGTCCTGAACGATGGCTGGAAGTAGTCCGTTGTTCTTAGTAAAATCCGGTTCCAATGTCAATCTTCCCTTTCGCTGTGGGTGTAGTCAAAAGTGAGAGTTGGTTATTTCGATGGCTGCTTATCCTTTGACCCTTCGAATTAAGGTCCCAATTTTTCACCTTGCTGCGCGGCCAGTTGCCCGCAGGCGGCGTTGATGCCGCTGCCGCGGCTGCGGCGTATGGTGGCGGTGAGGTGCGCGGAAGTCAAGACTTCCTGGAAGGCCAGCATCTGCTCTTCCGAGGGTTTGCGATAACCCGAGTTCGAGTATTCGTTGAACGGGATCAGATTCACTTTGGCCCGCACCCCATGAAGCAGCTTCACCAGCTTATGGGCTTGCGACACACTGTCGTTGACTCCCTCCAGCAGGACGTACTCAAAGGTGATCCGTTTGCGCGCCGGCAGCAAATAATTGCGACAGGCCTCCATGAGTTCCCGCAAGGGGTAGGTAAGGTTAATGGGCATGAGTTGATCGCGGATGCGGTCTTCCGCCGCATGCAGGCTGATGGCCAGGTTCACCGGAAGTTGCGCGCCAAGCCGCCGCAGTTGCGGGATCAAACCCACGGTCGATAAAGTGATGCGGCGATGGGAAAAGGCCAGGCCGTTTGCATCCAGCATGATGGCGATGGCTTGCGTGACGGCCTCATAATTGGCCAGGGGTTCGCCCATGCCCATAAAAACCAGATTGCTGATGCGCACTTCGGGAGCCAAATCGCTTTGCACCCGGCACACCTGGTCGACGATTTCGGCGGTCTGGAGATTGCGCTGGAAGCCCAAGGCCCCGGTCCGGCAGAATTTGCAGCCCAGTGCACAGCCCACCTGGCTGGAGAGGCATAACGTGTGGCGAGGCGGGTCGGGAATCAGGACTGCTTCGATATGCAGCCCATCCTGAAGCGCAAACAAATACTTGATCGTGCCATCCGAATCCTGCCGCTTGTCTGCAAGCTCCAGGGCATTCAAAATGGCGCCGGACTCCAAGCGGTTGCGGAAACTCTTGCTGAGATCGCTGCATTGGTCCCACGAGCTCACATGTCGCACATAGAGCTGCCGGAACAGCTGGCGTGCCCGAAATGGTCGTTCATCCAGGTTTTCGACCCAGCCTTCCAGTTGGGGAAGGGTAAAGTTTTTGATCAGGACACTCGTCATGGAGAGGCACCTCATCGTCATTCCGGCGAAAGCCCATTGGCGTCAACTTAAGAGGATTTCAATGTATTTTAAAGTGCTTACGAATGCAGCACGGGCCACCCAGCGTCACCCCCGCGAAGGCGGGGGTCCAGGA
>Ga0209254_10005474_pt1 | contig 11681 bp, 9 predicted proteins | sample FrelakmetDIP11DI_FD_187148 | JGI IMG/M metagenome (GOLD analysis project Ga0209254, IMG submission 187148) | Freshwater lake sediment microbial communities from the University of Notre Dame, USA, for methane emissions studies - DIP11 DI (SPAdes)... | ecosystem: Environmental > Aquatic >... | reverse complement strand
GTCGAAGGGCCGCATTGCCTTGAAAACTTGATAACGCAAGGGGGAGAGAGTATAGTGATTTCACGTGGGCGCTCCTCTGGTGGGAGCGCTGAATACTTTTTGTCTTTTGATGGCGCTTTATGACAGAGACAGGTCTCACTAAATCCAAAGCCCTCCGAGCCAAGAAGCAATGTCTTGCCTGCGGCAGCAGCAGTATGAAAACCGGGAGACGTTATTGCTCCGCAGAATGCCGGGATCAGATGCTGTGGGTTCTCTCTCTGTCCAAAGGGCTTCTCATCGCCTTCAATGCAAGGTATGCGGCTTTCTCTTTTGACCAGAATTTCGTTGTCCTCGACATCCTGCCTGTTTGGTCACAAGATATCTCCCGATTTCTTTACAAAAGACCGGGCGGGAAAAAGCCTGCCGAAGATTTAAAGCACTTGATCCTTCAGTCCGGGAGCGAGTGGTATCACCTCGTTCACAACAGAACCTCCAGAAGCTATGCCTCTTTAGTCCTTCTCAAGAAGAACCACAAGAAAGAGCTCAATCCGAAATCCATTAGACCGGACAAGAGACTCAAGCCCAGGCTCAGCCGGTTTGAGAGAGAATGCCTGAAGCTGCTCGAACTCCCAACAGAGGAGCTTTTCTCAGAAAGCCACGTCGCGAAGATACGATCTGCTTACAAAAGACTGGCCAAGGTCTATCATCCGGACATGGGTGGGGATGCAGAGAAATTCAAGAAACTGAACGCCGCTCACCAGCAAATGCTTATGTGGGCGGAGAATCCGCATTTCACCCTTAGGAGAGCGCTTCTGGACTGCTGGTCCTATGAAGGTTCGACCAACAAATGGTCGCCGCCCCTATGATCACAGCGCGGCCTAGCCGCAACCAAATTCGAAGCACGAAATCCCTGGCCCCGACCTGGCGTGGCCCGTTGCTTCTAGATTGCACGAACCGATGCCAGTGTGAAGCGGCAACATTTGCTGACTAGGTCGCGCCAGGGCAGGCCGAAATCCGAAACAAATTCAAGTGACGAAAATTCAAATGATTCAACCAGGCGGGAAACCGGGCTACAAAAGATCGCAACACAATTCGTGAAACCTACCTGTGTGTAATACAGATATGTTTTATTTGGGAGTCTTTCCCTCTCTATGTCTTCATCCGCAAGAAGGATACTCAAAAACCGCGGGATAGAGGCTTCCGCTCCATGCCGTGTGGATTCCGGCGGAACCTGGGATATCCGATCCATGGCTCTGCCCATGGAAACCATCGAACCGGTCACCCTGAACATTGCTCTCAGTTTAAGGACCCGGGTGGCACTCCTTCCCTTTGAGGACGGGCTGGTCAAGATTTCATCAGAAGGGTTCCCGGACGCAGAAGCCCATGACTTCAGGACCCTTCCCTTTGATTCGTCCTTCGGCCTCTTCTTCGCAGCCATCTCTTATTTTGGTTTCCATGGGATTGAAGTCCGGATTGTCTCGGATTCCCCTTCCAAGGCTGCGCTCGGGGGATCCAGCACAGCACTCGTGGCTCTCATCAAGGCTCTCTCCAAATTGGCCGCTCTAACCGGTAGAGCCCCCTTGCCTCGAAAGGACATCCTCCATCTGGCTTACCATCTGGAGGATGCTGTAAGCTCAGGCAAGTGCGGCATCCAGGATCAGGCTGCTGCCGTGTTTGGAGGAGTACACCTTTGGTTATGGCATTTCAGCGACAGGCATGCGCCTTATGAGCGGACAGCGCTCTTTGATCGGAGGGGGCAGGCGGAGTTGTCTGAACATCTCCTGGTGGCTTTCAGCGGGAAGAGCCACGTGTCTGCCCGGATCAATCAGCAGTGGCTTGAGGGGTTTCTCTCGGGTAGAACGAGAGCGGGGTGGGTTGAGGCGAATCGGATCGTACGCCGTCTTTCCCAAGCCCTGGTCGGCCGCAGGTGGGATCGTGCTGCAGGCCTCCTCAGGGAAGAAACGGCGGTTCGCAGGGCCATCACTCCGGACGCTTTGATCCCTGTGACGCACCAGCTGATCCAACAGGCTGAAGAGGAAGGATGCGGCGCGAGGTTCTCAGGGGCCGGCGCCGGCGGATCCGTGTGGGCCCTTGGAGAAAAGAAGATGATCCAGGAACTGAAGGGTATCTGGAGATCCACTCTTGCGCCGATTCGAGGAGCAGGAATTCTTGAGTGTCGGGTAGATCCTGGGGGCGTTCGCTAATGGCTGGGCCATTCATAGACAGGACCATAGTCGCCGCTTTCGAAAACCGGTGTGAACTCGCAGAGCAACGCGTTGGTCGCCTGCTCCACCAGGACCACATCCCGCTCAGAGACTTGGGTCATGTCCATGTCGTTGACGGCTCTTCTCAGTTGCTCAAATTGGGTGAGAAGCTTTTCGTTTTCAAATGAGAACTGGATCCTCTTGTGCACGTCGATGATCGTACCGATGCACATTTCCACTCTCAACCGGTATGTATACCTCTGTTCCATGGGCGAGCGAACCTACGCTTTTCCGGTCTCCACAAGGGTATCCACGAATATCTTGTAGAATCGTTCGTTCTCCGAAACCGCCTTCTTCAGGATCAGATGCAGTTTTTCGATGTCTTTGGAATTGACCACCACGTTCGCACTCATGGCAAAAGCCATCATGTTGTCCATGGTTTTGTAGTTGTCCGAGATGAGGGCGAGGAAAATCTTACGGCGAACCGGCATGGAAAGCCTGTTCAGGTAGTTGACGATGACACTTTGATCGAGAGGCTGGTTGTCAAACCCGTCGGCGAGGATAATGAGATCAAAATGGTGGAATCGCAATTTCCCGATCGCATCCCTGGTATTCGGCGTGGGGATGCACTTGTACCCGATGATTTCAATCCCGGCTCTTAGTCGATCCTCGTTCATGGAGCTGTTGGTCATTATCAGGGCAAGCTTTATCCCCTCTTCAAAAAAATCCAGAGCCTGATCACCGGCGTAATCTTCATACCCGTAAGATTCCTCAGGAGTTTTCCGGCCCTCCGTCGGATCAATAAACTTCATGCGGAACTCTCCGGACTCATCCGCCTTGGCAGGCTGCTCCGGCGCTTTGCCCCCAAGCGAAATCTTGCCCTTGCACTTCGGGCAATTGAGCTTGAGGACCTTGTCCTTGGGAACTTTGTCGTCAGGAATGTTGAACCTGGACTTGCACTGCCCGCAGGTAACTTCCATGGTCTCTGCTCCTCTTTACATTTTCCCGTATTTCTTTGTGTAATCCTGGTCAATACTCAGGTCTTCGATGGACGTGGTCTTTTCGCCTCTTGCTGACTTGACCGCGTCAATGGCTCTTCCCACCATCGCTTTGCGGGAGGCATAACTCAAGGCGGTCTCCTCCGTGATGAATCCTTTTTGATAAAGCTCTGTGATGCTCTGATCAAAGGTCATCATGCCGAAGGGCTGCCCTGCCTCAATGATGTCGTAGAACGTTTTCCCTTCCGCTTCGCCGTGCAGGATCGCGTCTTTCACTCGCAGATTCGTGCACATGATTTCGAAGGCGGCCACACGACCCCCTCCGACTTTGGGAAGCAGTCGCTGGCAGGCGATCCATCGAACCGAATCCGCCAGGCGGATACGGATTTGCCTCTCATCTTCCTGCTCAAACATGCCGACGATTCTGTTAACGGTTTGGCCTGCATCCACCGTGTGGAGCGTGGTCAGCAGAAGGTGACCGGTCTCAGCCGCAGAGAGCCCGATCTCCACGGTTTCCCTATCCCTCATCTCGCCGACCAGGACCACCTTGGGCGCTTGCCGAAGGGCGGCCCTCAGACCATTGGCGAAGTTGTCGAAATCGATTCCCAGCTCCCGCTGATTGAAGGTGGCCTTTTTCTGAGCATGGACATACTCCACAGGATCTTCCAGGGTCACCACATGAACCGATTTCTTCTCGTTGATCTCATTGAGGACCGCGGCAAGAGATGTGGACTTGCCGCTTCCCGTGGCGCCCGTTACCAGGATCATCCCGTTCCGATCTTCCGCCATTCTTCGAAACGCCGGGGGGAGCAGCATCTCGTCCACCGTCGGCACCCGGGCTGACAGCTGCCTCATCACGGTAGAGATATAGCCCTTCTGCGAAAAAATGTTCACCCTGAATCGGGCTTTGCCCGCGAGCTGATAGGACGTGTCACAGGAGCCTTCCGACAGTAGAAATCTGGTGAGCCGGCGGTCTCCGTTAATGAGGTTGAGAGCGAGGACTTCGGCCTGAAAAGGGGTGATCTTTGAAATAGGAGGATTGAGGGACACAGGCACCAGCTGTCCTGACGATTCAACCTGACAGGCCTTGTCCACCGTAAAATTGAGGTCCGAGACATTGTCGTAGGACTCCAGCATGGCGGTTAAAATATGGTCAATCTCTTGTCGTCTCATCTCTTCTACTCCCTCCCTTTCGGGGTCCAAGGGTTCCGTTCAACCATCGGCCGCAAAGCGCCTGGATTTCCCCTCACAAGATCAGCTCCTACACCTCTGTGAAGTCAGAAGGAGGATGCTTCAAGAAGGGGAGGAACTTACCCTTGTCATTGCACTTGGTATAGGCATCATCAGGACTGATGATCTTTTTCATCAGAAGTTCCAGAATGGCGTCATCCATCGATTGCATTCCGTATTTCTTTCCCGTCTGGATCATCGAAGGGATCTGATAGGTTTTTCCTTCTCGGATCAGGTTTCTCACCGCCGGGTTGGCGATCATGATTTCAAGGGCCGCCACCCGGCCCTTCTTGTCCCTTCTCTTGAAAAGGGTCTGGGAAATCACGGCCCGGATTCCATCGGCCAGGGTATTCCTGATCTGCTCCTGCTGGTTCACCGGGAAAACTTCAATGATGCGATCCACGGTCTTTGCAGCGCTGTTCGTATGAAGGGTAGCAAAAACAAGGTGCCCTGTTTCCGAAGCTTCAATGGCGAGGGCAATGGTTTCCAGGTCTCTCATCTCACCAACCATAATAATGTCAGGGTCTTCTCTGAGAGCACCCCTCAGCGCTGCAGCAAACGATTTGGTGTGAAGGCCCACTTCCCGGTGATTGATGATGGCCTTCTCACTTCTATGAACAAACTCCAGGGGATCTTCAACGGTGATAATGTGATCTTTTCGGCTCATGTTGGCTTCGTGGACCACGGCGGCAAGGGTGGTCGACTTCCCGCTTCCCGTCGGCCCGGTCACCAGCACAAGACCTCGGGGCAAGCTGGCCAGCCTTTGCAGCACCTTGGGGAGACCCAGCTCATCGCAGCTCAAGATCTTCGAGGGAATTTCTCGAAAAACAGCGCCAATACCTTGCTTTTGCTGAAAAAAATTGGCTCGGTACCTGGCAAGCCCTGGGATTTCATAAGCAAAGTCCACGTCGCCTGTTTCTTCAAACTCCTTGATCTTGTGTTCAGGAGCGATTTCATAGAGCATGGCCTTGAGAGGATCATTCTCAAGAAGTTGATACTTGACCCGCTCGAGTTCACCGCCAATCCGGAGAACAGGCTGCTGCCCAGAGACCATGTGGAGATCCGAAGCCCCTTGATCGTGCATGAGTTTGAAGAATGCATCTATTTGCGCCATAAGTGCCCTCCAGAGGAAATCGGCCTATCATTATACATGGGTCAGATTCATTTATTCAAGCCCCAAAATCCTGTACCAGGTTTTATCGAAAATCCCATTTTGATTCTAACTATAAGTGATTTCGATATTTTCAGAGCTCATTCACCATCATGAGAGCATCCTGGCCAGAGGGACAAAAGCCATAAATGCTGAAAATTTCTCCGCTCAACCTGGCGAGGGAATCCTTGTCGGACTGTTTTGCGGGACGGATGGTGGTCTTGCCTTTCAGGGGAGAAAAGGGGGTTTTAGAACGCCGGTAGCCCGACTGTCTCAGACGGGCAAAGCGTTTGGTTTCGCCGTATTTACCGAATCGACCGCCCCTGCTCACAGGTAGAAGACGTTTCAAATAAGAGTGATGAGGGTCTTAGTCCATAACTTGTCCGCAAGCTACAGAGAGGTTGAAAATCCGAAATCCGAATTCGAATCTAGTGGCGGCTATAGGCTGCCATGGCAAGATGATTTCACAGGTTCTTCCAGTATTGACCGTGAACACTTTTGACCCGTGCAACCACGTTATCCACCATCTCCTGCATGACAGAACCCGTCAGCTCTGTCGGGTTGGTTTTGGTTAAGCCCGCCAGTTCCTTGAGCACCTCTTTCACAGAGTCACGTTCCCCGTAGAGATCATATCCCCCTTCGAGGGTGAGGACCACCTTTCCTGCGCAGCACTGGTCTGCAATATCCATGATGGCGCGGGTCAGCGCGGCAAACCCTCTGGGCGTCACGTTCATCCCTCCCAGAGGATCGTCGATATAGATGTCAAATCCGGCTGAGACGAGGATCAGTTCGGGTTTGAACTCAAGAGCAATCGGCTGCAGCACTCTCTGAAAGAGGCTCACATACTCCGCGTCTCCGTATCCAATGGTGAGGGGGACATTGACGGTGAATCCCCGACCTTTCCCTGTTCCGGCTTCACTGTAAGCCCCGGTGCCGGGATAATAGGGGAATTGATGGGTAGAGAAGTAAAGGATCGTCGGATCTTCCTCAAAGGAGTGCTGTGTGCCGTTGCCGTGATGAAGGTCCCAGTCCACAATCAGAATGCGTCCAATGCCCAGGGATTCCTGGGCATAGCGGGCGCCCACGGCAACGTTGTTAAACAGGCAGAACCCTTTTGCCTGAGCCCTTTCCGCATGATGCCCGGGAGGTCTGACCAGGGCAAACGCGTTTTTCAGCTTCCCAGCGCAAACCCTGGAAATCGCCTCGCACAGGCCTCCGGCTGCCAGGACCGCGGCTTCGTAAGATGCCGCACACGTCTGGGTGTCAGCATCCAGATAAGTGTATTCAATCCCTGACGTGGCTGCAAGAGTATCAATGTAGTAACCGGCATGAACGAGAAGAAGCTCTTTTTTCTCCGCAAGCCTCGGTGGAATCTCTTGAAACTTGCCTGCCATATCGGGCTCCTCCAGCATGGCATAAATGACTTCAAGCCTCTGGGGGCATTCCGGATGGTAATCCCCCATCCAGTGATCCATGTATCGCCCGTCCTTAACAATTCCTGAGGATGCCACCGGTTTCACCTCTGAACTGATCTTGCCCGTATGCTTACGCATCGTCTCTCAGCCGCTTGAATTTTCATATCATAATTATCGCTCCGTTAAAAGCAATTCCCTATTGACAACAGGAAAGAAAATACAAGAGACTCGGCAAGAAGGGGAACCCGTTCTTGGAATGCCAGCGGTGTGCCGGCGTTTTCACTGAATCAGGGCAAAACCATTCCTCTTTGCTTCGTGCTCCGAGCTGTGAGAGGAGGATACTTGCTTGGATGAACGTTCGCTTCTCGGTCAACTCGAAGAACTAGCGCGCAGCCTTGGCATCGAGGTGCGATACGAGATGCTCAAGAGGGAGGGTGCCTCTACTCAGGGGGGATTGTGCCGGCTGAAGGGGCAGTATCTGTTGCTCGTCAATTCAAAGGCACCGAACAGAGACAAAATCGAAGCCCTGGCCCTGGCCGTAAACCGCTTTGATCTTAGTCAGCTTTTCATGAAGCCGGGGCTGAGAGACTTCTTGGCCCGATTTCCCAAAGACGAAACCGCGTCTCTAGAAACCATTCCGCAATTCCTCTCTCAAGAACCACCCGAGCAATCTCCTTAGTGTCCTCAATGGCCGGTCTGTTCCGTGGTCTTCTCCTGACCATTCTCGGGTGCCGGAAGCTTTCTTAAGCCGTCCGAAATATCTTCAAAAAGCTTGACGGGTGAGAGAAACAGCCTCTTCAGGACACCGGTAACTCCGTTTCCCAGGTTTTTGAAGGGGACATCCTCGACTTGCGGATTGAGAATGGGGCCGCTGACTTCGAAATAATAGGTGATCAGAGACTTGTTATCCCCTGTCAGGATATGGCCCAGGATAGGAATGTTGCTCACGACCGTATCGATTGTCCCTAGAGGTTGAACCCCGAGATCGAAATCGACCAGGCCTTGTCCCAGGTCAACCTTTCCTGCGCCAACCGCATTCAGGACAGGACTCTTCATTTGCGTGTTCTCGGTGCGCAGAACCCCCTGTTCAATCTTCCCGTGCCCTCCCAGGCTCTCAAAGTAAAGACCCTCTTTTGAGATGTCAGGCGGCCTTTTCGTGAATATGTTCTGAAGACTCAAGAAATCAAGGACCTTCAAAAAAACATTGGATTTCCTTATGATCCCTTTGTTGATCAGGACATTGGTGCCTCCATCAAGATGGGAAACCAGATCCCTAAAATCTTTACCCTCGGTATAGAGCTGGGCCTCCATGGTCAAACTGCCTTCATAGATTTCTTCTATCCCGATGCGTTTGAGCAAGGCTTCCACGGGCTGATCTTTGAACTCCACATGACCGGAGAATGCCATTGTATCCTCTTTCACATAGCCAATGATCTCAAGAACGCCCCGGTCTATATGAACTTCTGAGCGGGTGATGTGGAAGGCTCCTTTCCTGAACTGAAGATCCGCCGCTAGTCTCTCCGACTCTATTTTCTTCCACCGTGCCGGCTGAGCATCCAAGCTCACCCGGAGATGTGTATTTTCCACGAAAGAAGAACGCTGCTTCTTTTCCTGACTTTCTTTGCCGGGACGAATGAAGTCCGAGAGATTCAGAGGACTCGAAGTCACAGTCAAGTCTCCTTTGAGCCCATTCCATCCTCTGAGCTCCCCCTTACCGATGAGAGAGCTTTCTCCCGTCATCATGGCGAATGAAGGGATCATGATCTTTTCGCCTGAAAACAGGACCCTGAAATTGCACTCGCGGATCGGAGAGGGGAGAGAGGTCATGCTGAAAGACAGCTTCTCGCCTTTCATTTCTCCGGACACTGATGCTTTGGAAAGATCGTTTTTCAGGATCTTAGCTTGAAGAGTGCCGTTTAAAGCTCCCTGAGCGACAAGACCTCCTTGCTTGAACTGAATCCCGAGATCTTCAAGGGAAAGGGCCGCGGCTGAACACGCCAGCGTACTGATGCTCTCAGGCGACAGATCATAGTCGCCGGAGAGGTTAAAAGAAGACCTTCCGAATTCGAAGAACACCTGCTTGAACCGAATGTGTTCCCTTGGAATGAGGTCAAACTCAAAAGTGACCCGGTCCCCTTTGCCGGGAGGATCCATGAGAAACAGCTCATGATCAACCGTCACGGAACCGATATCGGCCGTCCCCTTGATGGACCACTGATCCTTATCTTTTTTTAGTGAACCCCGACAAAGAGCCGGGCCTTTGAATTCCGCAGGGCTCCAACCAGGAGATATCAGAGACCAAACCTGACTTGAATCGAGATCGGCAACAACCTCCATCCATTGAGGTTCAACGCTTAGTCCCTTCATCAAAAAGGCCCCTTCTGCCTCAAATGAAGACGTGCCCCAGGAACCGGATCCCTCGAAACGACCCCTCGACTCGGGCCACGGCCTCTGGCCGTTGGCCCTCGCTCGGGATGGGGTCCCATTTTCCTCCCCGATCCGGAGAAGACCTTCTTTTAAGACCAGAGAGAAGGGCCAGTGTTTCTGTTTGAGGGCACAATCCCTGAAGAGGAGGTCCGCTTGCGTTATCTCCGGTGACTCCATGGATGTTTCGTACTTGAATCGGGCTTGTCCTTCGATGGTTCCTGACACGGACTCCGTGTTCTCAATCACCTCCTTGAATTGGTGAGAGAGGAAATCAGCTTCAAATTGGTGCCGCACATCCTCCAAATCAAAAGAGCCTCGCACCCAGGGTTCAAAGACGGGATGGGGGTGGAAAATGTCCCTAACCTTAAGGAGGCCTTCCTGGATCTGCGACTTCCCGGAAACTCCCTTCAATTCAGAGACAAGGAGCACGCCATCCTTTAATGTGACCTTTGCAGACACGTCCTTCAAAGGCTCCCGGAGTCGACTCCCCTGCACCGTGAAGTTCCTGCAATCGAACCCCATGGCGAGTGCGCCCTGGTTCTCCGGTAATTCCAGTTTTTTGAATTGCTGGACTTCTCCATCCAGCAGAAAAGACTCCAGCCGGACATCTCCGGAGCGCAGGAGCGGAAACAGGTCTCTTTCCACCCAGGACGCGACGAGCGGAGCGGGAAACAAAGCCTCTACGGTGGAATAGGTCATCAAGAGGCTTTGCCCTTCGAGCCGAAGATAGGGGTTCTCCTTTTCTTGTAGATCAAGCCTCAGGTTCAAAGAAAAACTGGCATCCGGCGTTCTTAGCTTCAGATAGGGGACATGGATCTTCCCCCTCTCAACAAAGGACCGAAGCTCAAAAGTCATGTGCTTGATGGAGTAATCCTTTGTTCGTCCTTTTTCTCTGACCGAAAACCGGGCAGATTCGACGAGGATCTTACCGCTGACTTTCGCAGCCTCATTGCTTTTTGCCTCTATTCTCAGCTGGGCCTCGCAGGCTCCGTCTTTTACTGGAACTTCATCCGGAAACGGGATCCACCGGAGAGGCATTTTTCCCGTCTCGACGGATAAATCAACAGAAGGTCTCTTCTCTTCTTTTTGGCCCTGAGTGATTGTACCCTGGAGACGAAAGGGGGTGCTCTCCCTTCTGAGCCTGGCCTCACCCTGGCACTTCACGGTCAGGGGCTGGGCCTCTGTTCTCTTCATTTCAAGGCTGAGATTCACAAATCGAATCGGAAAGTGTTTAATGAACAAATAAGCTTTCTCAATGGTCAGGGAGTCAAGGCCGGGCAGGACAACAAGAGAAAAAAGGCTCTCTTCAATTTTGTCTTCCCCGCGGCCGGACTCCTCCGAAGGAGCGAGATCGATGATGGGTCGCTCCACATGGAGTCTCTTGGGCACGATGCGGCCTCTCAGAAGCTGCAACGTGTCCACGAAGACAATGGCCTGCGGCGCACTGATTTTTCCGAATCCTTCCTTTTGGTGTGCCTCGAAATCGTGAACCCTTATGCCAAGGCCTTTCCACAGATAGAGTTCGATTTCATCGGCACGGATCTTGTACCCTGTCAACTCGGACAGGCCGTCCAGAAAAGCCTTCTGCACAGAGGGCTTTTGAATCAGAGAATTGGCTAAAAGGACGAGGGAAACGAACAAGAGAAACAGGAGGACGGGCAGGACAACAAAGGGCCTCAGCTTCTTGGAATCCATCTCTCGAAGTAGTCCTGCAGGATCTTTTCGTGGGGGCATGGGATTTGCGTCTTCACTTGGCCTGATCGTCGCGGCGCATGCGGTTCTTAATGAACAGGATCCTGTATGCGGCCGTGAGATTGGTGGATACAGCGAGGGCGAGCAGGGTCAATTTAATGAGAACGATACCCACAACAGGAATGGAGCCCAGCAGGGATCCAATAACCAAAAGGGTTATTCGTTCAGGCCGCTGCATCATGCCTGCCTTGCATTCCATCCCGAGCCCCTCTGCCCTGGCCCTTGTGTAGCTCACCATGAAGGATCCTGCGATGGCAAAGATGATCGCGATCACGGTCCACGGACTGGCTTCGAGGTTCCCTCCGCTCTGAGGAGCCATCAAAAAGGCCCGGCCGCCTGCAAAGTAGTAAGCCAGTCCGATGAAAACAAACATATCACTGTAGCGATCCAGGGTGCTGTCGAAAAAAGCGCCAAAATCGCTCTTCTTGTTTGTCTGTCTTGCGATTTGTCCATCCAGAGTATCACAGATACCCGCCAGAACGACCACCCATGCAGCCCAGAAAAAGCTCCCATGGCAGTATATCAC